>VOFE01001940.1_pt1 | contig 22001 bp, 36 predicted proteins | sample 5384071 | NCBI WGS metagenome assembly VOFE01 (sample SAMN12384724, study PRJNA508395) | human gut metagenome | isolation source: healthy gut D | host: Homo sapiens
CCTGCCTCCCCTTGTGGTATGCTGTTCTGCGGAATATGGGCCCCTGCCCGGAGAATAAGAGACGATGAAATGAGCACCCCTGTCAAACTGCGCCTGTACTGTTCCATCTGTGCCCGGAACGACTTCTACATGGACCGCATCCGGGCCGTTGCCGACGGTCTCGACCTGACTACACTCTGGAGAAAATCACAGACGACGATGTGATCGACCGGATGGACCTGCTGATGCCCTGCCTGTACGCCTACTGCCCCGGCTGCCGGGTGCTGAACGAACAGGTGACGAGTGAGCATCCGGAGACCCTCTGCACTCCCGCCCTGGAGATCAATGGAACACCCGGTTCTGGGGCGTCCCCGCCAGCGACGACGCCGGCTGCGGCAGGCGCTGTCTTCCTTATAATTAAATAAGGTGCGGCTGCCACGTCCCGGAGAAGGCGGGCGTTCTCCAAAATTTTACTTGACAAACCGGCATAAACCGCATAAAATCAACGTGAAATTATTTTAGTTAAATTATTTTAATTAAAATAATTTCATCATTTTTCGACATAAGGAGTACCAATATGGAATTCGAGCAAGTACGTGATATCATCGTGGAGACCCTGGCTGCGACGCGGAGCAGGTCACAATGGACGCCTCCCTGGCTGACGATCTGGGTGCTGATTCCCTGGCTTCCGTGGAACTGGTGATGGCTCTGGAAGAGGCCACCGGCATCTCCATTGAGGATAGCGCCCTGGCGGAGATGAAGACCGTCGGCGACGTGATGAACTACCTGAACGCCCACAAGCAGTAATCCCTGCCCCGCCGGCGGGCCCGCGCCCTCCGGCGGGTTCACTCTTCCGCTGAGAAAGGAATGCGCTATGACCAACCAAGAGTTTTTTGAGATTGTCGCCTGCTTCGACCGCAGCACCGCTCAGACGATGAAGCTGTCCACGCAGGAGTTCACCATAGAGCTGACCCGTGGCGGCGCGTCTGCGCCTGCGGCCGCTGGGCATTGAGACGGTGGCCGTCTATTCCCAGGCCGATGAAGAGGCGCTGCCGGTGCAGTTGGCCACCCAGGCGGTGTGCATTGGTCCCGCCCGTGCCTCAGACAGTTACTTAAATCAGGAGGCGCTCCTGACGGTGGCCCAATTCACCGGCTGCGACGGCGTCCACCCGGGCTATGGCTTCCTGTCCGAAAACGGAGAGTTCGCCGACGCCTGCGCCCGCCAGGGCCTGGCCTTCATTGGGCCCTCCGGGGACGCCATCCGCCGGGCAGGCAGCAAATCTGCGGCAAAAACCCTGATGAAGCAGGCGGGGGTTCCGGTGACTCCCGGCTCCGACGGCCCCGTAGACAGCGTGGAAGCCGCCCCGGGATGCGGCCAAGGCCGTGGGCTATCCGGTGCTCCTCAAGGCTTCCGCCGGAGGCGGTGGCCGGGGCATCCGCCGGGTCTACCGGGAAGAGGAGCTACAAGAGGCCTTCGAAAGCGCCCAGGCCGAAGCCGTTGCCTGTTTCGGCAACGGGGAGATGTATCTGGAAAAGCTGATCCTCCGGCCCCGGCACATTGAAGTCCAGGTTTTGGCTGACCGCCACGGCCATGTGATCTCCCTGGGAGACCGGGATTGCTCCGTCCAGCGGCGGAACCAAAACTGCTGGAGGAAGCCCCGCCTGGGGCCTGTCCCCAACGCTTCGGGAGGAGATGGGCCAGGCCGCCGTGCGGGCCGCCCGGGCTGTGGGCTATGAGAGCGCGGGAACTGTGGAGTTCCTGCTGGACCCGGACGGAAATCATTTTTATTTCATGGAAATGAACACCCGGATCCAGGTGGAGCACGGCATCACAGAGATGGTGACCGGTGTGGACTTGGTGCGGGAGCAGCTGCGGATTGCCTCGGGCCTCCCCTATCCATCACCCAGGAGGCAGTGCGCATCACCGGCCACGCCATCGAGTGCCGCGTCAATGCAGAGGACCCGGCAGCGGATTTCCGCCCCTGCCCCGGTACGGTAGAGTTTTTGCACTTCCCCGGAGGCCCCGGCGTCCGGGTGGATTCCTGCCTCTACACCGGCTGCCAGCTGCCGCCCTGGTATGACTCCATGGCGGCGAAGCTGATGGCCCACGCGCCCACCCGGCTGGAGACCATCCGAAAGATGCGGCGCTGCCTGGAGGAGTTTATTCTGGAGGGCTTTCCCACCAATGCGGAGCTGTCCTACCAGATTTTGTATCATCCGGATTTCATCCGGGGCTGCTGTACCACAGCATTTTTAGAGGAACATTTGCCGGAGCTGCTGGAATTCAGCCGCCGGCTGGAGGAGGAGACGAAGGGATGAACGGAATTTTTGCCCAGCGCCGGGCACGGCTTCTCTCCATGAAAGCAGTCCGGGAGTCGGGGCCTCCAGCCTCTGCCTGCCCCGGCTGCGGCGCCCAGACCGATCGGACGGAGCTAATCCGGAATCACTGGGTCTGCCCCCAATGCGGCCACCACTTCCCCATGGATGCTTACAGCCGCCTGAACGAGGTGCTGGACGCCGGCTCCTTCCGGGAGCTCAATGAAAAATACCCGGCTGCCGATCCCCTGCATTTTCCCGGATATTCGGAAAAGCTGAAAAAGGCCCAGGAGAAGACCGGCCTCATCGAGGCTGTGGTGACTGCTCTGGGGACCATCGGCGGCCGGCGATGCGTAGTAGGTGTGCTGGACAGCCGCTTTTCATGGGCTCCATGAGCGCCGCCGTCGGAGAGAAGATCACCCTGGCCATTGAATACGCCACCAAGAACCGCCTGCCCCTCATCCTCTTCTGTGCCAGCGGCGGCGCCCGGATGCAGGAGGGGATTCTCTCCCTCATGCAGATGGCCAAAACCAGCGCCGCCCTGGGGCGGCACAGTCAAAAGGGGCTGTTATACATTTCCGTCCTCACCGACCCCACCACCGGGGGGTGACCGCCAGCTTTGCCTCTCTGGGAGACGTGATTCTGGCCGAGCCTGGGGCGCTCATCGGCTTTGCCGGTCCCCGGGTCATCCAGCAGACCATCGGCCAGACCCTGCCGGAGGGCTTCCAGCGGGCGGAGTTCCAGGAGGAGCACGGCTTTGTGGACGCGGTGGTGCCCCGGGACCAGCTGCGGCCTACGCTGGTGCAGCTCTTACAGCTCCATGAGAAGGGAGGCAGGGAATGGAAGAACTGACTGCGGTCCAACACCTGGCCATTGCCAGACACCCGGGCCGACCCAATGTCACCGATTACATCGCCGCTCTGTTCACAGACTTTTTTCGAGCAGCGGGGCGACCGGCTCTGTGGGGAGGATCCGGCGATTTTAGGCGGCGTGGCCCTCTTCCACGGCCGTCCGGTCACCGTCATCGGCACCCGGAAGGGGAAAAACCTGGGGAAAACCTCCGCTGCAACTTTGGAATGCCCAGCCCCGAAGGCTACCGGAAGGCCCGGCGGCTCATGGAACAGGCAGAGAAGTTCCGCCGCCCCATCATCACCCTCATTGACACCAGTGGCGCATACCCCGGCCTGGAGGCGGAAGCCCGGGGCCAGGGGGAGGCCATTGCCCGGAATCTGCTCACCCTCAGCCAGCTGACGGTGCCGGTGGTGGCCGTGGTCCTGGGCGAGGGCAACAGCGGTGGCGCACTGGCCTTGGCCGTAGCAGACCGGGTGCTGATGCTGGAGCACAGCGTCTATGCAATCCTGTCTCCTGAGGGGTTTGCCTCTATTTTGTGGAAGGACTCCGGACGCAGCGGAGAGGCGGCGGGGCTCATGAAGCTGACAGCGCCGGAGCTGCTGCGGCTGGGGGTCATCGACGAGGTGATCCTGGAGCCTGTGGGCGGCGCCCACCTGGCCCCGGCCATTGCCTACCGGGAGGTGGACCAGGCGCTGTTCCGCCACCTGGCCGCCCTCAGCCGGGAGCGGGGCGGCGCTTTGACCGCCGCCCGATATGAGAAATTCAGACGAATGGGTGTGGCTCTGCCCAGCGCAGACCCGCCCCGGAAGGAGGAGCCATGAATGGAATCAAGATCCTGGGAATGGGACGCAGCGTCCCGGCCCAGGTGGTGACCAACGACGACATGGCCCGGATAGTAGATACCAGCGACGAGTGGATCACCAGCCGCACCGGCATCCGCAGCCGACATCACTGCAGGGGCGAGACCCACACCCAGCTGTGCCGGGAAGCCGCCCAGCGGGCCCTGGAGCGGGCCGGAGTCCGTCCGGAGGAGATCGGCGCCTGCATTGTGGCCACTGTGACGGCCCAGAGCCTGGTCCCCTCCACAGCCTGTCTGCTGCAACGGGATCTGGGCCTCCCGCAAGACATCCCCTGCTTTGACCTCAGCGCCGCCTGCACCGGCTTTCTCTTCGCCCTGCACACCATGGAATGTCTGCTCAACGCCTCCTCCCGGCCCTACGGCCTGGTGATCGGCGCCGAGGTCCTGAGCCGGTTCAGCGATTTTACAGACCGGTCCACCTGCGTGCTGTTCGGCGACGGAGCCGGTGCGGCGGTGGTGGAATGCCGGGCCGGATGGCCCTCCATCAGCGCCCAGCTGGGCTGCACGGGAAACGATCAGATCCTCCGCATCCCGGGCGCCCGGCTGGAGGAGCCTCCGCTCATTGCCATGGACGGCCGGGGCGTCTTCCGGTTTGCGGTGGAGACGGTGCCCCGGTGCGTGAAGCAGGTCCTGCAACAGCGCGGCTACACAGTGGATGAGATTGACTGCTTTGTGTTCCACCAGGCCAACGCCCGAATTACGGACCTGGCCGCCCACAAGCTGGGCATTCCACCGGAAAAATATTATAAAAATATCGATCACTATGGAAATACCTCCGCTGCCAGCATCCCTCTGGTGTTGAGTGAACTTCAGGACCTGGGCCGGATCGGTCCCGGCAGCCGGGTCCTTGCCGTGGGATTCGGCGGCGGCCTCACCTGGGGCGGCGCCCTGCTGGAGTTTGAGAAAAGGAGACCCTTATGAATCGACTGAATGAACTTTTGGGGACGGAGTTCCCCATCATCCAGGGCGGCATGGCCAACATCGCCACCGGCGAATTCGCCGCCGCCTGCTCCAACGCCGGGGCCCTGGGCGTCATCGCCTCCGGCTCCCTCCGGTCCGGAGAGGAACTGTGCAACCAGATTGCAATCTGCCGGTCCAAGACGGACAAGCCCTTTGGGGTCAATCTGATGCTGATGAACCCCGCCGCCTCGGAAATGGCCCAGGTCATCGCCCAGGAGCGGGTGCCGGTGGTCACCACCGGCGCCGGGAATCCGTCTCACTACATTCCCGCCTGGAAGGAGGCCGGGGTGAAGGTCTTCCCCGTGGTGGCCGCCACCATTCTGGCCCGCCGCCTGGTCCAGGCTGGCGCTGACGCCATCATCGCCGAAGGCACAGAGTCCGGCGGCCATGTGGGCGAGATGACCACCATGGCCCTGGTGCCCCAGGTGGTGGACGCCGTGGATGTACCGGTCATTGCGGCCGGCGGCATCGCCGACGGCCGTCAGATGGCGGCAGCCCTGGCCCTGGGGGCCTGCGGCGTCCAGGTGGGCACCTGCCTCCTGGTGAGCCAGGAGTGCCCCATTCACGAGAACTACAAGCAGGCCCTGCTGAAGGCCAAGGACAGCGACACCACCGTCACCGGCCGCTCCATCGGCGGCCCGGTCCGGGTCCTGAAGAACAAGATGGCCCGGGAATACCTGGCTCTGGAGAGCCGGGGGGCCAGCCTGGAGGAGCTGGAGCGCTGCACCCTGGGCGGCCTGCGCCGCGCCGTGTTTGACGGCGACGTGGTCACCGGCAGCGTCATGACCGGCCAGGTGGCGGGCATGCTTCACGAGATCCGTCCCCTGCGGGCAATCTTCCAGGAGCTCTATACCCAAGGCCAGGCCGTGCTCCGCACCACCCGGGACGTATGGGGGAGCAGACATGAAGCTGGGTTTTTGTATGCCGGACAGGGCAGTCAGCACCCGGGGATGGGACAGGATCTGTACGAAGCCTATCCCGCCTTCCGGGCCGTCCTGGACCGGGCGGATGTGGGCTTCGACCTGAAGGCCCTGTGCTTCCAGGGACCGGAGCAGCAGCTGAGTCAAACCCGATATACCCAGCCCTGCATGGTGGCCTTCGCCGCCGGGCTGACAGCCGTGCTGCGGGAGCAGGGCATTGCACCGGACCTGGTGGCCGGGCTCTCCCTGGGTGAGTACTCTCCGCTCTGGCCGCCGCCGGTGTGCTGGAGGAGCAAACCGCCATTTCTGGCCGCTTTCCGTGGGAAAGCCATGGAGGAAGCCGCTGCCGGCCGCGACAGCGCCATGGTGGCGGTCCTGGGATTGGACCGGGAGCGGCTCCTGGAAGCCGTCCGGGAGGCCGAGCCCCTGGGCGCCGTGGTGATTGCCAACTACAACTGTCCCGGCCAGCTGGTCCTGGGCGGAGAGCGGGCGGCGGTACAGCAGGCCGCTGCCCTGGCCAAAGCCCGGGGCGCCCGCCGGTGTGTGCCTCTGCGGGTGTCCGGTCCTTTCCACACCCCGCTCATGGCCCCTGCCGGGGCGGCTTTGGAGGAGCGGTTCCGGGATATCCCCTTCCGGGAGCCGGAAATCCCTGTGCTCTTCAACTGCCTGGGCCGGGAAAAGGCGCCGGAGGACCGCATCCCCGCCCTCCTGGTGCGGCAGGTGCAGAGCAGTGTCTATATGGAAGATACCATCCGGCGAATGGGCGAGCTGGGCGCAGAGGCCCTGGTGGAAATCGGCCCCGGCAACGCCCTCACCGGATTTGTAAACAGAACGCTGCCCCAAATGCCGGTATACCCGGTGGAAACGGCGGCAGATGTGGAGGGCCTTCCCCAGTGGCTGGCCCAGACAGAAAAGGAGAAACGTCCGTGAAATTGGAAAATCAAGTGGCAATTGTCACCGGCGGCAGCCGGGGCATCGGCCGGGCGGTGTGCCTGGAGCTGGCCCGGCGGGGCGCTCACGTGGTCCTGTGCTACGCCGGAAATACCGATGCTGCCCAGGCCACCGCATCCGATTGCGAAGCCCTGGGCGTCCAGGCACTGGCAGTTCAGGCCAGTGTATCCGACGAGACGGCGGTTCAGGCCCTGGTCAACCAGACGCTGGAGCGCTTTGGCCGGGTGGATATTCTGGTGAACAGCGCCGGAATCACCCGGGACGGCCTGACCATGCGCATGAGCCAGGCGGACTTTGACGCGGTGGTGGACACCAATCTGAAGGGCACCTTCCTGACCATGAAGGCGGTAACCCGGCCCATGATGAAGCAGCGCTATGGCCGCATCGTAAACCTGAGCTCCGTGGTGGGCCTCCGGGGCAACGCCGGCCAGGTGAACTACGCCGCCAGCAAGGCAGGGGTGATCGGCATGACCAAGTCCCTGGCCAAGGAGCTGGCCTCCCGGGGCGTGACGGTCAATGCCGTGGCCCCCGGCTTTATCCGCACAGATATGACCGCCGTCCTGCCGGATGGGACCCGGCAGGCTCTGCTGGCCTCCATCCCCGCCGGGCGTCCCGGCACACCGGAGGACGTGGCAAAGGCCGTGGCCTTCCTGGCCAGCGACGAGGCAGCTTATGTCACCGGCCAGGTCCTGGCCGTGGATGGCGGCATGGCCATGTAGGAGGAACACATATGAGCAAGAGACGAGTTGTGATTACCGGCATCGGCGCCGTGACGCCCCTGGGTCTCACCTGCCCAGGAGAGCTGGCAGGGGGTCCGGCAAGGAGTGTGCGGCATTGGTCCCATCACCCAGTACGATCCCACAGGGCTGAAGGTCCATCTGGCCGCCGAGGTCAAGGGCTTCCAACCGGAGACGGTCTTAGACCGGCAGGCATCTGGCCCGGCGGATGGGCCGGTTTACCCAGTTTGCCATGGTATCCGCACGGCAGGCCCTGGCCAGCAGCGGCCTGGAACGGACCAAGGTGGACCTGGACCGCTGCGGCGTCATTGTCTCCAGCGGCATCGGCGGCCTCTCCATCACGGAGGCAGAGCACGAGCGGGGCAAGGAGAAGGGCTGGGACCGGGTCTCCCCTTCTACATCCCCACCACCATTGCCAACATGGCCGCCGGCCAGATCGCCATCCACGCCGGCTTCCGGGGCATGTGCTCCTGTCCCGTGACCGCCTGTACCGGCGGCACCAACGCCGTAGGCGATGCCTTCCACTATATCCGGGACGGCTATGCTGATGTGATGCTCTGCGGCGGCACGGAGTCCTGTGTGACACCTCTGGCCATCGGCGCCTTCACCTCCATGAAGGCCCTGACCCAGAATCCCGATCCCAAGCGGGCTTCCATCCCCTTTGACCTGGAACGGAACGGCTTCGTCCTGGGCGAAGGGGCCGGCATTCTCCTGCTGGAGGAGCTGGAACACGCCCAAAAGGCGGGGCGCGCCCATTTACGCGGAGATTTTGGGCTACGGCGCCACCTGCGACGCCTATCACATGACCGCTCCCCGGCCCGACGGCAGCGGGGCCGCCAAGGCCATGGCCCAGGCCCTTGCAGACGGCGGCGCCAAGCCCGAGGATGTGGACTATATCAACGCCCACGGCACCTCCACCCACCTCAACGACGCTGGAGAAACGGCGGCCATCAAAGACGGTATTTGGAGACCACGCCAAGCATCTGGCGGTCAGCTCCACCAAGTCCATGACCGGCCACATGCTGGGGGCGGCAGGCGCTGTGGAGGCCATTTTTACCGCCATGGCCCTGAAAGACGGCTTCCTGCCGGCCACCATCGGCTATGCGGTACCGGATCCGGAGTGCGACCTGGATGTGGTGCCTGGTCAGGGGCGGCAGGCGGAGCTTCGATACGCCATGTCCAATTCCCTGGGCTTTGGCGGCCACAACGGCAGCATTTTGCTGAAAAAATGGGAGGATGCATCATGGAACTGAATTCCAATCAGATTGCAGAGCTGATGCCCCACCGGTACCCCTTTGCTTTGGTGGATCGAATTACCGCCGGGGAACCGGGCCAGTGGGCCAAGGGCCGCAAGTGCGTCAGCGTCAATGAGCAGTTCTTCTGCGGCCACTTCCCCCAAGAGCATGTCATGCCCGGTGTGCTGATCTTGGAAGCCATGGCCCAGGTGGGCGCCGTGGCTTTCCTCTCCCAGCCGGAAAACCGGGGGCGCATCGCCCTCTTTGGCGGCGTGAAAGACGCCAGATTCCGGCGGAAGGTCACACCGGGGGACGTGCTGGAAATGGAGTGTACGGCGGAACTGACCTTCGCCATCGGTGCGGAATGACAGCCGACGCTTTCCCGCCATGCGGGCAAGGCGCGGGAAAGAGGGCTTGCAGCCATGCTGAAAGACGCTTTTTTAACGTGTACACCAAGTTCAAGCTGCACTTTTACCAGGAGATCTTCAGCCGCTTTCAGGATCGTGAGGCCAGTCTGACGACGGTGGAGACCTTCTGCATGGAGGCCATTCAGGCTCTGGGCAGTCCCACGGTGAATGAATTTGCCACCTTCATGCGGATCTCCCCTCCCAACGCGGCATACAAGGTCAACAGCCTCATCAAGAAAGGCTACATCCGCAAGGTCCAGTCTTCCGACGACCGGCGGGAATACCATCTGGAGATCACTCAGAAGTATATCGACTACTACAACATCAGCACGGCCTACATGACCGCCGTCATGAACCGCATCACGCAGCGGTTTACCCCGGCGGAGTGCGCCAAGCTGGAGGAGATGCTCACCATCATCAGCCGGGAGCTGATGGCAGAAGTGGAGATTCCAGACGCCCTTTCGGGACAAAGCAACTAAAGAAGCGGCACAGGCTGTCAGCCTGTGCCGCTTCCTTTTCAAAAACAGTCCCTCCGGAATGCGGATATCCGCTCTGGGGACCCTCTCCCAGGCAAAGTCCTCCAGCAGGCTCTCCCGCTTCTGGGTTCTGCCGAGGGGTTGAAGCCTGCGAGATATGCCAGCTTTCCCAGGATTTCCGGTGCCGTATACCGCTCTCCCAGCGTGTCCAGCCCTGCATCCGCGTTCCGCTTGCTGAGCCGCTGTCCATCGCTTCCCAGAAGCAGCGGGAAATGGTAAAACGCCGGTGCCTCCAGTCCCAGCAGCCGATACAGCAGCTGCCTGGGGGTGGACGCCAGCAGGTCCGCACCCCGCACTACTTCTGTGACGCCCATGGCCGCGTCATCCACCACCACCGCCAGTTGATAGGCAAATATGCCGTCCGACCGCCGCAGCAGAAAATCCCCGCAGTCCGCAGGCAGCCACTCCCTGTACTCCCCCCCATGTGGCCGTCGGTGAAAGTGATCTCCTCCTCCGGCACCTGCAGCCGCAGGGCGGGGGCGCGGCCTGTGCGCCGGGCCCGCTCTGCCGCCTGCTCCGCGGTCAGACCGCGGCAGGTCCCCGGGTAGACCACCTGTCCATCCTCCCGGTGGGGAGCACTGGCGGCATGGAGCTCCGCCCGGGTACAGAAGCAGGGGTAGACCAGCCCTGGGCCTCCAGTCGCCTCAGAGCAGCCTGATACAGCGCCGTCCTCCGGCTCTGCTCATAGGGGCCGCCGCTGGGGCCGCCGATGACAGGTCCCTCGTCCCAGTCCAGTCCCAGCCACTGGATGTCCCGGCACATCTGCTCCCCATAGCGCCGCGGGCATCGCGCGATATCCAGATCCTCGATCCGCAGGATCACTCTCCCGCCCTTCTGCCGGGCGCTGAGCCAAGCCAGCAGGCAGCACAAAATATTCCCCAAATGGATGCGCCCGCTTGGCGACGGCGCAAACCGTCCGGTCACCGCCATGGTCTCCTGCCCTCCTTGTCCGTTCATGCCACCCCATTATAGCGGGATTTCTCCGCTTCTTCAAGGCCGTTCCTCCCGTTTCTCCATGGTGAAATGTATCAGATGCAAAACATGCGCAATATCTTCGCTCTATTTATGATATAACCATAACGACAGGCAGGTATATGCCAGAAAAGCGTGAACATGACAGTTGAATCCCCCCGCCTCATCCCATGCTTCAGCGTTCAGCGTGCATCTCCTGATCGGCATTTCTCATAAAAGATCGGCGTGGACAAGCAAAGGAGAAAATGAAACGCCCCGTCTTTCCCGACCGGTACAGTACCCCCTGCAGCTCCACACGCTGTATTCCTGTTACGCTGTCAGGCAAATCTGGAGGTATACGGGGCTTCCCGCATTTATATCCTCCTGGACTGCACACTGGAGTTTTGCCGCGCCATTGAGGCACCATACCGTTCTTCACGCAGCAACAAGGGCCGCCGCTTGATAGCGGCGGCCCTTGTCATCGGGAAACGCAATCAGTTCTTGATGTGGATGGCGCGCTTCTGGACGTTCAGGGCGCACTCCCGCACGGACTCGGAAACCGTGGGATGAGAGTGGATCGTGGAGATCAGCTCATCCACGGTGGCCTCCAGCCGCAGAGCCAGAGCACCCTCGGCAATCAGGTCCGTAGCCCGGGGCCCGATGATGTGCATACCCAGCACTTCCTCGTACTTGGCGTCAGCGATGATCTTCACCAGACCCTCGCCGCCATTGATGATGAGGGACTTGCCGTTGGCCACCAGCGGGAACTTGCCCACCTTGTAGTCGATGCCCTTGGCCTTGCACTGCTCCTCGGTCAGACCGACAGAGGCGCCTCCGGCTCCATACACACAGGTGGGGTTGGTCTTTTCGTCATACACGGCAGGGATCCCCATGATGTTCTCCGCAGCCACTTCGCCCATGGCGCTGGCGGTGTGGGCCAGCTGGGCCTTGCCGAAGACACAGTCGCCGATGGCGTACACGCCGGGCACGCTGGTCTCCATCTTGTCGTTGACGATGATCCGGCCCCGGTCGTTGGCAAGGCCGGCAGCCTCCAGGTTCAGGCTGGCGGTATTGGCCTTCCGGCCGATGGCCACCAGCACCTTCTCCGCCTCAAAGCTGACGGTCTCGCCGGCCTTGTTCTTGCAGACCACCTTGGCGCCCACGGGAGAGGCCTCCACGGCCTGCACCGGGCACTCCAGGTTGAACTCCATGCCCATCTTCTTCATGTGCTTCACGCCGATGGCAGTCAGGTCGCCGTCCAGCATGGGCAGCATGTGGTCCAGTGCCTCCACCACGGTGATCTTGGTGCCGAAGGCCGCATAAGCGCAGGCCAGCTCTAAGCCGATGACGCCGCCGCCGATGACCACCATGCTCTTGGGCAGCTTCTCCAGGCTCAGCGCACCGGTTGAGTCGATGCAGTTGGGATTCTCCTTCAGCCCGGGGATGGGCGGCTGGGCGTTGACGGAGCCGGTGGCCACGATGATGGCGTCGGCGGTCATCTCCTCCACGGAGCCGTCGGACTTCTTCACAGAGAGGGTCTTGGGGCCGGTGAAGCTGGCCTCGCCGTCCACGCGGGCGACCTTGTTCTGCTTCAGCAGACCGGCAACACCCTGGGTCAGCTGCTTGCTGATGGCGTTCTTGTGGGCGATCACCTGGGGGAAATCCACTTCCACACCGGAGACCTTCACGCCGATGTCAGCACCCTGTTCCTTGATCTCGGACACCAGCTCCGCGCTGTGCAGCAAGCACTTGGTGGGGATGCAGCCGATGTTCAGGCAGGTGCCGCCGATGTGCTCGCGCTCCACCAGGGTCACCTTGGCGCCCAGCTGGGCCGCCCGGATGGCAGCCACATAGCCGCCGGGGCCGCCGCCCACGACGATAACGGTCTTCTGGCCAGCTGCGGCGGGGGCTGCAGCCGGGGCAGGTGCAGCAGGAGCGGCGGGAGCGGGTGCGGCGGGAGCCGCGGCGCCGGCAGCATCGGGAACCGCCTCTCCGGCGGCGCCGATCCAGGCGATCACGCTCTTGCAGGGGCGGTCTCGCCCTCCGGCAGCAGGATCTTCAGCAGGGTGCCGTCCTCCTCGGCCTCCACGTCGTTGGTCAGCTTATCGGTCGCCACGGAGAACAGGATGTCCCCCTTCTTGACGGTGTCTCCCTCTTTGAACTTCCACTCTTCAATGGTGCCCTCGGTCATCGTCAGACCCAGCTTGGGCATCAGAACTTCAGTTGCCATAATTTCTGTCCTTCTTTCATGAACTTACCCAAAAACCGCCTCTAATTCGGCCTTTGAGTTGTTTGGATCGTCAAATTTTGGACAATGACCCCTCAAAGGGAACCCGGCACAGGCCGGGTTCCCTTGAAGGGGTTGTTTGATCTCACACCAGGAGCATGTAGGGGTTCTCCAGCAGCTCCGCGATCCGCTTGAGGAACTTGGAGGCCATCACGCCGTCGATCACGCGTTGGTCGGCAGTCAGGCTCAGGTTCATCATGGTCCGGATCACGATCTCGCCGTTGCGCACCACAGGGGTATCCACCATGTCGCACACGCCCAGAATCGCCAGCTCAGGCTGGTTGATGATGGGAGAGAAGCTGGTGATGCCATAGGGCCCGAGGCTGGAGATGGTGAAGGTGCCGCCGGTCATGTCCTCCATGCCCAGCTTGCCGGTGCGGGTGGCCTCGATCAGGGCCTCCGTCTCCTGGGCGATCTGTGCCAGGGACTTCTCCTCGCAGTTCTTCACATTGGGCACGATCAGGCCATCGCCCTTGGCGACCGCCAGGCCCATGTTCACGTGCTTGTGGCGGGTCAGCATATTGTCCGCGAAGCTGGCGTTCACGTCGGGGAACTCGGTCAGGGCCTTGGCAACCACCTTCATCAGGATGTGGTTGTAGGTCAGCTTGATCCCCTGCTCCTTCAGGCCGTCCTTCAGCTTGGCCCGCAGGTCCTTCATAGCCGTGACCTCCACCGGACGGGTGTAGGTGACCCGCGGAGAGGTGTGCCAGGAGTTGGTCATGTTGGCAGCGATGCTGCGGCGCAGCGGATTCACCTTCACAGGCTTCTCGTCGTTGCTCTCAACAGCGGCAGCGGCCTCAGCGGCGGGAGCTGCGGCTGCACCCACACCGGCGGCGGCCAGCACGTCCGCCTTCATCACGCGGCCCTGGACGTCCAGCTTGCTGACGTCCACGCCCAGCTCGGCAGCCAGCTTGGCAGCCATGGGGCTGGTCTTGGGACCGGCCACAAAGTTCTCCACGTCCTTGGCCACCACGGTCCCGTTGGGGCCGGTGCCGGGGATCTGGGAGAGGTCATAGCCCTTTTCCTTCGCCAGCTTCTTGGCGTAGGGAGTCGCCAGCACGTAGGCACCGGCGAGACGGTCCGCATGGGCCGTGGGGGCGGCGGCAGGAGCCGCGGCAGAGGCTGCGGCCGGCGCAGCGGCAGGGCAGGGCGGCAGGCGCGGCCGCGGCGGGCGCGGCGGCACCGGAGGCATCCGGAATCGCCTCGCCGGGCTGGCCGATCCAGGCGATCACGCTCTTGCAGGGGGCGGTCTCGCCCTCCGGCAGCAGGATCTTCAGCAGGGTGCCGTCCTCTTCGCACTCCACGTCGTTGGTCAGCTTATCCGTCGCTACGGAGAACAGGATGTCCCCCTTCTTGACAGCGTCGCCCTCTTTATATTTCCACTCTTCAATGGTGCCCTCGGTCATCGTCAGGCCGAGCTTGGGCATCAATACTTCAGTTGCCATACTTGAAAATCTCCTTTTCAACAGGCATTAAAACATGCCCTTGATGCCCTTTACCAGGTCCTCCGGAACCACTTTCACCATCTTCTCCAGGGTGGGAGCGAAGGGGATCGGGCAGAAGGGAGCGCCGTACCGCAGGATGGGGGCATCCAGATACTCCCATGGCCTCCTCCGCGACGGTGGCGGAGATCTCCGCGCCGAAGCCGCCCTGCTTGACAGCCTCGTGGACGATGCAGAGGCGGTGGGTCTTCTTCACACTGTTCAGCACGGTCTCCTTATCCCAGGGAGACAGGGTGATCAGGTCGATGACTTCGGCCTCAATGCCCTCCTTGGCCAGCAGGTCCGCAGCGCCGCGGGCATTCTTCATGCCGATGGAGTAGGACACGATGGTCACATCCTTCCCCTCACGCTCCACGCGGGCCTTGCCCAGGTGTAAGGCTCCTCCTCGCCGATCTCGGGCACTTCGCCTTTCTCCTTGTACAGGATCTTGTTCTCGAAGTACAGCACGGGGTCATCGCACTCGATGGCGGCCTTCAGCACCATCTTGGCGTCATAGGGATTGGAGGGCGCCACAACCTTGATGCCGGGGATGTGGGCGAACCAGGACTCCACGCACTGGGAATGCTGTGCAGCGCCGCCGCCGGCAGAACCGTCGGGCGCACGCAGGACCAGGGGCACCTTGGCCTGGCCGCCGAACATGTAGCGGACCTTTGCCATCTGGTTGAAGATCTCGTCCATGGGCACGCCGATGAAGTCGGCGAAGTGCATGTCCACCACGGGACGGGCGCCGGCCAGAGCCGCGCCTACGCCGCCGCCGATGATAAAGGTCTCGGAAATGGGGGTATCAATGATCCGGCCGGGGAACTGCTGGGGCAGGCCCTTGAACTGACCGAAGATACCGCCCTGACGGGCCAGGTCCTCGCCCATTGCGAATACAGTGGGGTCTTTCGCCATCGTCTCGGCCATGGCCTCTTGAGTGGCCTGAGAAAAAGTGATCTTACGCATCATCGTATTTGTCCTCCTTCGCCTTAGTCATCCACGTAGACGTACTTCATGTACTCGGACGCATCGGCGTACTCGCTCTGCATAGCGTACTCCTTGGCGTCTTTGATCTTCTGCTCACACTTGGCATCGATGGCGTCGCACTCCTCGGCGGTCATCAGCTTCAGCTTGGCGGCCTTGGCGCGGAACATCTTCAGAGGATCGGTGTCGTGATAGATCTTCTGGGTCTCGGCGTGGTCACGATACAGTTCAGGGTCGCCCACGAAGTGGCCCTCAATGCGGTAGGTCTTGGCCTCGATGAACGTGGGGCCTTCGCCGGCACGGGCACGGGCAACAGCCTCCTTGGCGGCCTCATACACAGCAAAGACATCCTGGCCGTCCACGATCACACCGGGCACATGATAACCCGCCGCGCGGTCGGAGATGTTCTCCACATTGCAGGTGGTGCGGTAAGGCGTGGTGGAAGCCCAGCAGTTCATCTCGTTGACGAAGATCACGGGCAGCTTCAGGCGGAAGCGACGTTCATGGCTTCGTGGAAAGTGCCGCGGTTGGAGGCACCGTCACCGAAGAACACCACGGAAACCCGGTCGTTCTTCAGGATCATCTTGCTGGCCAGGGCAGCGCCGGTGGCCAGGTTGTAGCCGCCGCCCACGACGCCGTTGGCGCCCAGCATACCCACAGAGAAGTCGGCAATGTGCATGGAGCCGCCGCGGCCCTGGCACAGGCCGGTCTTCTTGCCGAAGATCTCAGCCATCATGCGGTTCACATCCGCGCCCTTGGCCACACAGTGGCCGTGGCCGCGGTGAGTGGACTCGATCATATCGTCCTTCCGCAGAGCGGAGCACACACCAGTGGCGATGGCCTCCTCACCGATGTACAGGTGCACGAAGCCGGGAATCTCACCATTCAGGAAGTCGTGCTTCACGCTCTCCTCAAACTTGCGGATGGTGCACATGGTCTCATAAAGTGCTCCGCCAGTTCCTTGGTGTATTTTTTGCCTTTGTTGCCGCCATAGGAAAAACTCCCTTCTGCCGACTCTCCTGTCGGCACTCTTTGAAAATTTGCTGGGACAGATGCGCTGGGCGGTGAAATCGTCAAAATTTTCACCTATGTTCTCTGAAAAGACGTGGCAACAGTTTCCTGCAGCCACGTCCTCTCAGCTAACGCAACTTACGAAACCTTAACCGTTGTTTATACGGAAACGCAGGCTGCCTCTTCAATTAGGCGGCGGGCTCAGTGGTGCCAGCATCAGCCTGAGTGACGCTGGTGAAAGCCTCGATCAGCTCGGGGTCAGCTCGTCGGCGAACTCGTCGTACACGGGGCAGAAGCCTCAGCGAACTCAGCAGCAGCCTCGGGAGTCAGCTCGGTGATCTCAACGCCAGCCTCGGCCCACTTGTCCATGATCTCCTGATCCTGGCTGCGGTTCAGCTCACGCTCGTACTCGCAGGCGAGCCTGGCCGGCCTCGTCAACGATGGCCTGCAGCTCGGGAGACAGGGAGTTGTACAGCTCAGCGTTCATGCAGAAGAACAGGCAGTCATAAGCGCCGGTCCAATAGGTCAGATAGCTCTGGACCTCCTGGATGGAAGCGGCATCAGCGGTGGGCAGGGGGTTCTCCTGGCCGTCGTAGGTGCCGGTCTGCAGAGCGGTGAACACCTCGGACCAGTTGGCGTTGGTGTAGTCGGCGCCCCACAGCTCATAGGAGCGGTTCAGCAGCTGGGAACCCGCGACACGCATCTTCAGGCCGTTCATGTCAGCCTTGCTGGCGATGGCGTGCTTGCTGTTGGTGATGTGGCGGAAGCCGTTCTCCGCAATGCCCAGCAGGTGCACGTTGTAGGTGCTCTCCAGAATCTCGCCCAGAGCCTGCCGCCGGCGCCGTCCAGGGCCGCGTCAGCCTCTTCCGTGCTGCTGAACAGGAAGGGCAGGGAGACCACGTTGAACCGCTGGTCGAAGGAGGACCAGATCAGGTTGGAGTGCATGGACAACTCGGTGGTACCGTCCATCAGGGCCTGGATGCCGTCGGTCTGGTTGCCGGCGGTCAGCTGGTCAGCGGGATAGTACTGAACGGTGATGGCACCGCCGGTCTTCTCGCCCACGATCCGGGCGAACTCCTTGGCGCCGTCCACCCAGGGAGAGGTCTCCGTGGCGGAGCAGGCGAACTTCCAGGTCATTTCCTCGAACTCGCCAGTGGAAGCGGCAAAGCATCATCGCCGCTGTCGGCAGTGGTATCGCTGGCAGCGTCATCGCCACCGCCGCAGGCCACCAGGGCCAGAGCCATGGTGAGCGCCAGGAGCAGTGCAAGAAACTTTTTCATTGTTTTGCCTCCTTAAAATAGTTGTAGCAGGTATTATCTGAAACCGCAAAGCGCGGTTACAGCCAAGTCAGGAGATGCTTATTTGCCGAACAAGAGCACGGTAGAGAACCAGGGCACATAGGTGATGAGCAAAGCAGCGCAATAATGCATGCCACAATCTGGGGCCACACAGCCTTGGACATAGAGACAATGGTGACCTTGGTCTTGTCCCGCAGGCCCTGAAGCTTCTCGGACACACCGATGGCGACGAACAGGTTGACACCCACGGGAGGAGTCACCTGGCCGATAGCCAGGTTCACTGTGGCGATCACGCCGAAGTGGACGGGGTCGATGCCCAGCTGGGTGGCTACGGGGTACATGATGGGGATAAAGATGTACATGGCGGAGTTGGCGTCCACGAAGCGCCTGCAATCAGGAAGATCACGTTGACGATCAGCAGGAAGATGTACTTGTTGCCGGAGATCTCCAGCAGCAGAGCCTGGGCCGCCTGCGCAATGCCGAACACCGTGCACACATAGGAGAACAGGGTGGCCGCGCCGATGATCAGCATGATGCCGCCGGTGGTCTTGCCGGAGTCGACCAGGATATCGATCATATCCTTCATCTTGACCTCACGATAGATGAAGACGCCGACCACCAGACCGTATACCACGGAGACGGCAGCCGCCTCGGTGGGGGTGAAAACGCCGCCGTAGATGCCGCCGATGATGATGACGGGCATCAGGAAGCCCCAGAAGGCCTCACGGAAGGACTTCCAGCGCTGGCCCCAGGAGGATCTTTGCCTTGGATGCCTGGATGCCCTTCTTGCGGCACTCGATCATGATGATGATCACCAGGGACAGGCCCATCATGATGCCGGGAATCCAGCCGCCCATGAACATATCGCCCACGGAGACGCCGGTGATGGAGGCGTACACCACGAATGCGATGGAGGGCGGAATGACGATGGCGATGGAGGAGGCGCTGGCCATCAGGGAAGAGGCGAAGGGGGGCGGAGAAGCCGCCGCGGTTGATCATGGCGGGAATCAGGATAATGCCCAGAGCCGCCACGGTGGCGGGACCGGAGCCGGAGATGGCGCCGAAGAAGCAGGCCACGATAACAGCCACGATGGCGATGCCGCCGCGCCGATGGCCGACGCAGTCATCAGCAAACGCCACCAGACGGCTGGAGATGCCCGCCTTGGCCATGATGTTGCCGGACAGAACAAAGAACGGAATAGCCAGCAGCAGGAACTTTGCCATGCCGCTGTACACGTTGGTAGGGACGACCGTCAGGGGGGAACTGCTGAAGAGCAGGGCGAAAATGGAAGACATACCCAGGCTGACGGCAATGGGGATATTCAGCAGCAGCATCACGAAGAAGCTGCCGAACAGGATCAAGTTAATCATACAGTCTCTTTGCCTCCCTCTGTCTCAGCCGGCTTCACACAGGCGGCCTTGTTGCTCATCACGTCGACCAGATACTCGATCGCATGGAGCACCAGGAAGATGGAGCCGATGGGCAGCAGGATGGTAAACACCCATTCGGGCCAGCCCAGAGAGAAGGTCTCTTTGCCGGTGCTGATCTGATCGAACACCTTGTTAAAGCCGGTGTAGATCAGGATGGCGTAAAAGATCAGGTTCACGACCGTGTCAATCACGGTCAGAATCTTTTTACCCCCGACGCCCACATTGTCGAAGATCAGGGACAGCGTAATCATCTTTGCCGTCTCTGGTAGCTAGGGCGCAGCCCAGCATGATCATCAGGATGAACACGTTGATGACCAGCTCCTCGGACCACGCGAAGTTGGAGTGGAAAACATACCGAGAGAGCACGTTGATAAACGTGATCGCTGTAACCACGACGGTAATCACGCAGAGCACGAATTCCTCGACTTTGGTGAGCCCGTTCATGATCGTCTTGTAGGTTTTCATTCGATCAATCCCCTTCAGTTAGTGTGGCGCCCCGTCTTAACAGAATATTTATACGTCTCCTGCGCATGAATAGTTGCCTGTCTATCATGCCGTATGAATAAACTGCCGCAAAGCCGCCTGTTTCACAGAAATACATATTAAATTTCTGTTAACGGAGACAAGTATATCACTTTGCCAATTCAATATCAATCAGCAATCGGAAATTTGTCATTTTGCCCATTTTTTGTTCTGTGGCTCTTTGCCAATTTTGTACAAACAGCAAAAATATGGCAATTTTAACAGAAAAAATAAATTATTTTGGACTTTTGCTGATTTTTCGGAAAAAGTATGGTATAATCAACCATAAAACCGCAAAGCGCCGATTCTTACGCAAGCCTTACGCAAATCATGGCATTTTTGAAATTTTATTCTGAAAGACGTTTGTCCCGCAAGTAAAAATCCTGTACACACAAGGAGCGACATCATGTCCCATTGCCAAATCACACTCAGCGTCAACGCCGGGGTCGCCCTGCATCTGGGTGCCATGCGGGTCTGGTCCGACGCGCTCCACGACCATCGGGTTGTGGGGTTCTCCACTGTCACCCCTGAGCGCTGGAACATTCTTCAGGCTCATCCGGACTTCGCCAGCCCGGATCTGCTCTTTTTCACCCACTGCCATCCGTACCATTACTCCCGCGCCCTGACAGAGCAGGTGATTGCCCAAAATCCGCAGGTGGCCCTGGTGCTGCCGGGCAGGAGTTTGACCGCCAGCTGGTGCTGGCCGGTCCCAGCAGCCATCTCACCCTGGAGGGGGCTGCACATGGACTCATGCGCCTGACTCACGAGGGTGCACAGTACCGGGAGGTCCCCACTACGGCTGTATCCTGGAATATGACGGTTTCCGGGTCCTGATCGCCGGAGACTGCGCCGTGGCGGACCCGCAGCTGCGGGATTTCATCGGCAACCGCCCCATTGATCTGGCCCTTTTGAACTTCCCTTGGGTGACTCTTCGGAAGGGCCGTCACTTCATCGAACAGGCCATCCGGCCGGAGCATCTGGTGGTATACCATCTCCCCTTCTCCCACGATGACCGCTGGGGATATCGGGATGCCGCCGTCAAGGGTGCGGGGCCAGCTCCAGGGGTGCCGGATGTCCGGCTGGCTGCTGGAGCCGTTCCAGCGGGAAATCCTGACCTGACAGAATCAAAAAGAGAGACGCGCCGGGCGCGTCTCTCTTTGATTCTGCGGACGCTGTCTCAGTCCACATAAAATATTGTATCCAGCACCTGGTCCCGGGTGATGGTTCCGAAATAGTCCCGAAGGGGGAAGCGGTCCAGCACCGCCCCCCGTCCTCCCGCCGGAATGGCGTGCCCATCAGGGCGCCGGTCACCTCGTCCATGGGGCTGACAGCCAGAAAATCTCCGTAGAACACGATCTGGCGGATGATCCCCTGGTCCACCTCCACACAGGGCTCCAGGGTGCCGCCGTCCCAGCGGCGCTTGTTCCGCAGGTTGTACTTGGCACCAGCATGAAGGGGATCTTCTCCAGGGTGGCCTCCCGGATCTTCTTGCCGATCTTCTCGTTGCGGCCGTCCACCTCCACCCGGAAGCCCTGGCTGTCCAGCTGGGCGGCGACGTTTTTGGCGTAGTCCATGGCCCGGTCGGTAACGGGCAGGAGCTTGACCTGCACCGGGGACAGCCATGCCGGGAAGGCGCCGGCAAAGTGCTCGGTGATGACGCCGATGAAGCGCTCGATGGAGCCCAGCAGCGCCCGGTGGATCATGACGGGGCGGTGCTTCTCGCCGTCCTCGCCCACATACTCCAGGTCGAAGCGCTCGGGCATCTGGAAGTCCAGCTGGATGGTGCCGCACTGCCAGGTCCGGCCCAGGGAATCGGCCAGATGGAAGTCCAGCTTCGGGCCATAGAACGCGCCGTCACCGGCGTTGATGATGAAGTCCTTGCCCATTTCGGTGATGGCCGCCTGCAGGGTATCCTCGGCGAACTTCCAGTCCTTCTCGTCACCCATGTGGTCCTCGGGCATAGTGGACAGCTCGATCTGATAGGTCAGGCCGAAGGTGGAGTAAATTTCGTCAAACAGCTTCACGACGTTCTTGATCTCGTCCTTCATCTGGTCGGGGGTCATGAAGATGTGGGCGTCGTCCTGGGTGAAGCAGCGGACGCGGAACAGGCCGTGCAGCGCGCCGGACATCTCGTGGCGGTGGACCAGGCCCAGCTCCGCCATGCGCAGGGGCAGGTCGCGGTAGGAATGGGGCTCGCTCTTATAAACCAGCATGCCGCCGGGGCAGTTCATGGGCTTGATGGCGTAATCCTCGCCGTCGATGACGGTGGTGTACATATTGTCCT
>VOFE01001971.1_pt1 | contig 22001 bp, 27 predicted proteins | sample 5384071 | NCBI WGS metagenome assembly VOFE01 (sample SAMN12384724, study PRJNA508395) | human gut metagenome | isolation source: healthy gut D | host: Homo sapiens
TCGCGCAGGTAATCAAAACCGAATTCGTTGTTGGTGCCGTAGGTGATGTCGGCGTTGTACTGCTTGCGACGCTCCGGCGGCTTCTGGTTGGTGATGATGCAGCCGGTGCTCATGCCGAGGAAGCGGTAGACACGGCCCATCAGCTCGGCCTGGTAGCTGGCCAGATAGTCGTTGACGGTGACGACGTGGACGCCCTGACCGTCGAGTGCGTTCAGGTGCTGCTCAGCACCAGACTGCGGTCCACCGAGGTGACTTCATCGTGACCGGTCAGCGGCCGTTCGTCCGCACCGAGCGTGCACAGCGCGATATTGTTGCGTAACGGGTAAAATCGCAGCGGAAGCGCGTTTGTTTTAGCCGCTGCGGTGAAAACTGCTGTCTGCGTAAAAACTCCTCCGTTGCGGCGTGATTTTGCACGGATTTATCCACAGACTTGTGGATAATCGAATGGTTCCATGCCGGTGCCGCGGAGTGTTATTGTATCACGCGGAATGCGCGGGATTTGTCAAAATGGGAATTTCAGCAAGCGGGATTTTTCCGGTGGAACCTTTTCAGTACCGACTGTGCGGGGAGCACGAACTGCGTGAGCGTGTTCGTTCCTAACGGGCGGGGAGTTTTTCGCTTGTATCAAGCGGGAGTTGCGCTCTGCGGAGCGGGAACGTGCGCTGACGCCGCGCGGGGCACAAGAGGATGGACACCAAGGTTTCCACCCCTCTTGTGAATCTCCCCGTTTCCTCTTAGCGTCTGCCTGCCAGAGAGCTGAGACTATGGGGAACGGCAGAGGATTTTTCTACCGTAGGGGAGCACAGTGTGCTCCCATGTCTCGACCTATTCGCAGTGTCAGATGGCGTACTGCTACGCATACGGTTTCATCTACGCAGGCGCGACATAACCGTGTCGCGCAATTTTTAGGCACGTTATACCGGAAGGCACCTGCGAATCTGTCTGTTTGGCACAATTTATCTTCGCGGGTGCTGTCTGTTATAACGCGCTAACGAATTGCGCGACACTGTCATGTCGCGCCTGCGCAGAGTAGCCGATATGTGTAGCAGTAGGGTAACCGAACTGCGAATAGGTAAAAAAAGGACGGACCCGAAGTAGGTCCGTCCTTATGAGAGGAAAAATCCTCTGTCGTTCCTCTTTTTTCGAAGCGGTCGCCGGTCTCTGGTCTGCGCCAGACTAAGAAATAAAGGAAACGGGATTCACAAGGGTGTGCAGACAGGTATGCGTTGATAAAACCGTCAATATCGCCATCCATTACAGCGTTGATATTGGCATTTTCAAAGCCGGTACGCGTATCCTTGGCAAGCGTATACGGCATGAAGACGTAGTTGCGGATCTGGCTGCCCCATTCGATCTTCTGCTGAACGCCCTTGATGTCTGAAGATTTTTTCTCAAGATGCTCGCGCTCCTTGATCTCAACCAGCTTGGAACGCAGCATGCTGCAGGCAGTTTTCCTTGTTCTGCAGCTGGCTCCGCTCCGTCTGGCAGGCGACCACAATGCCTGTGGGCTTGTGAATCAGGCGGACCGCAGAGGAGGTTTTGTTGATGTGCTGTCCGCCTGCACCGGAGGAGCGGTAGACCTGCATTTCGTAATCATCCGGCTTGATCTCAAAGTCCGTGGAGGTATCCGGAATATCCGGAACGACCTCTACCGCCGAGAACGAGGTCTGACGGCGGCCGGATGCATCAAACGGGAGATACGGACCAGACGGTGTATGCCGTTTTCACTCTTGAGGAAGCCGTAGGCGTTCTCACCCTCAATGAGAATATCGGCGGACTTGATCCCGCGGTATCGCCATCCTGGTAGTCCATGATCTTATAGGTAAAGCCGTGCCGCTCGGCCCAGCGGGTGTACATGCGGTACAGCATCTGGGTCCAGTCCTGGGCCTCAGTCCCGCCGGCTCCGGCGTGGAAGGATACGAGCGCGTTGTGGCTGTCGTACTCGCCGGTCAGCAGCGTGCGCAGCTTTCTGCTCGGCAATGCCGTCTTCCAGCTCCTTGTAGCCGCTTTCCAGCTCCTCAAGCCGCTTCAACCTTGCCCTTGAGCGAGCCCATGCGGAGACGATCTTCTGGCTCTCCTCCGGATTATCCCAGAAACCCGGCTGAGAGGACTTGATCTCCAGCTCCTCTACCTCACGCTTCGCCTGCTCCAGACCGAGCAGAGGTGTACAGCTCCTCAAGCTCGGGCTTGAGGTTGTTCAGCTTGACCTTGTATTCCTCAAATTCCAGCATGAAAATGCTCCTTCACTTTCAGATTGTTCAAAATTTCAGTACCTTATAGTATATAGGTTCACGAGGGACTTGTAAAGATTTTTTCGTGAATTATAGCAGTTTAGATAAATAATGCAGCAAAAGTAACGTATACAGCGCGTAAAGAGCAAAGGAAATTTTATGAAGCCATGCTAGGCGCATGGCGAATGAAATTGACGATGCTATTTGCGTGCTGTATCGCACTTGTTGCAGTATTTGTCTGAACTGCTATAAAGGTTGTCCCGTAAAGATTGTGTACATTTCCACAAGTTCGGCTTGACTAATCGCTTTTTTTCCCATATGATAGTTACTGTAAAAGGGAGTAGCTCACGCGAGAGCGCGTGGTCGGTGCCGACAAGCCCGATTGACGAAAAGTCAATCCGTACCGAGCCGTAAGCAGCAAGACTTTTACCGCAGTATGCGGTAAAAGTCTTTTTGTGCTCTGCAGCCGGAAATCGAGCGAAAACTCCCTCGTAAGCATGTACACTGTTGGGGACAAGGGCATTGCCGTGAAGGAGCGGTGCTGTCCGAGATTTTCCGGAAACGAAGGAGGAAACTGTATGCTGTCATTTGTATTTCTGGTGATCGGCTTTGCACTTATGATCTGGGGTGCGGATAAGTTTGTTGCGGGTGCATCCGCACTGGCGCGCAAGCTGGGCGTATCACCGCTGCTGATCGGTCTGACCATCGTTGCATTCGGCACATCCATGCCGGAGCTGGCGGTCAGTGTCACTGCGGCCCTGCGCGGTGCAAACGAGATTGCGGTCGGCAATGTTGTCGGCTCGAACATTTTTAATCTGCTGGTGGTGGCTGGTCTGTCCGCCGCTGTCTGCCCGCTTGTGATGGATAAAACGCTGCTCCGCCGTGACTGGCCGCTGTCCATTCTCGCGGCTGTGCTGCTGCTGGGCGCCATCGCACCCGACCTGACCATCGCCCGCTGGGAAGGCGTTGTACTGCTGATTATATTCGCATTCATCCTGACACACCAGATTCGCACCGCACTGCAGAACCGCGAGCAGCTTGCTGCCGCAGCTGCAAAGCCGAGGCCGAGGAAGCGGAAGCACCCATGTCCGCTGCGATGATCTGGGTGAATATCCTGCTCGGTCTGGCGTGCATCGTGATCGGCGGTCAGCTGGCCGTAAACGGCGCGACCGGCATTGCGCGTATGTTCGGCCTGAGCGAAACGCTCATCGGCCTGACCATTGTGGCCATGGGCACCAGCCTGCCTGAGCTTGTTACTTCCATCGTGGCTGCACGCAAGGGACAGAACGACATTGCAATGGGCAATGTTATCGGCTCAAACCTGTTTAATATTTTCCTGATTCTCGGCGTTTCGTCGGTTATCACGCCGATTCCGGTACAGGCGACCTCTATCGTTGACTGCCTGTTCCTGATTGCCATCAGCGCGGTATTTTATCTGCCGGCGCGCAAGGGCAAAAAGCTCGGACGTGTGCCGGGTATCGCCATGGTGGCAATGTATGCTGTCTATACAGTGTATCTTATTATGCGATAATCATCGCGGGTTTGCCGCACCCGCAGCTGGGGCGAAAAGGAAGGGACACCTGCGGTCAGTCTGTCAATAAAGTCTGTTTCGCGATGCTGACGCTGCCGCGCGGCAGCGCGCATGAAATAATATTATTTGCGAAGCAAATGCATGAAAACCGGGGCGTGTACCTCGGTTTCGTGTTTTCTGAAGTTATGCGTGCGAAACCTTTCGCATATGCCGCAGATAGATGATCAGCAGTGCTCCGCCGGTGAACACCCACGAGGCAACGTAAACGTCCATCAGCATCTCGAACGTGGGCACGAGACGGAAAATCGTTGCCATCCAGATGAGTCGGAAAACGACCGTGCCGAGCACGGTGAAGATGGCAGGCTCGAGCGACTTGCCCATGCCGCGGAGCGCCGCGCTTTCGACCTCGTAGGTGGCGGTGAGACCCTCGAGCGAGCAGACGTGCCGCATGCGGCTGATGGCAAACGCCGCGACGGCGCTGCTCGTGGTGTAAATGCTGACAAAAAAGTCGTCCCAGATCATGAATACCGCACTGAGAATCTCGGTAAACACCACGCCGAACAGCATGCAGTAACGGAAAATCTTTTTGCAGCGTCTGAGGTCACCTGCGCCGTAGTTCTGGCTGGTGAAGGTGACAGCCGCCTGCGCGAAGGCGTTGGCAATATCGTAGGTGAAATACTCGAAATTCAGTGCGAGAGATGAACCTGCGATGGCATTTTCACCGAATGAGTTGATGCCGCTCTGGATAAATACGTTGGATACCGAGAAAATAGCACCCTGAATACCGGCGGGAATGCCGATCTGCAGAATGCGGAGGAGCGGCGCTTTCTCGATGCGCATACGCCGGAACCGGAACGCGAAATCGTCATTCCGGCGGGCAAGGTGGGTGAGCACCATGCCTGCGCTCAGCACATTGGAGATAACGGTCGCAATCGCCACACCGGCCACACCAAGCTGCAGCGCAATGACGAGAAACAGGTTGAGGATGACATTCACCGTGCCGGAGATAAGCAGGTAGTACATGGGGCGGCGGCTGTCGCCGTAGCTGCGCAGAACGGCCGAGCCGAAGTTGTACACCAGCATGAACGGGATGCTCAAAAAGTAGATGAATATGTACAGCAGCGCCTGATCGAGCACGCTTTCCGGCGTGCCGGACAGCACGAGAACGGGCTTTGCCGTCAGCCAGCCGACAATCATCAGTCCCACGCCGAGCGCCGCGCCGAATGTGATAACAGTGTGCAGCGTGCGGTTGATCTCTCGCGGTTGTTCTGCCCGATGAGCAGCGCGAGCACGGCATTCGGCCCGACCGACAGTCCGACGATCAGGTTGACAAAAATACCGACGAGCGCCACACAGCTGCCGACCGCCGCCAGCGCCGTATCACCCGCAAACCGGCCGACAACGGCCACATCTGCTGAGTTGAAAAGCTGTTGCAGAATGCTGCTGAACGCCAGCGGCAGCGCAGAAAAGAATGAGTTTTTCCGGCCAGACCGCCGTGCAGCATGTCCATTTCCTTGTGTTTTGTTTGTGCCATGAAACAGGATTCTCCTTGCATGAGGGTTACAGCATTATCTTATCATGCGGCGGACAGCGGCGCAATACGCGGGAACGGATTTCATCATTGTAATTTTTCCTCGAAAATTGTATAATATTTTTGTATAGAAAAGCAATTTGCGTGCCGAATCTATCGTTTTGCGCCGCAGAGGAGGATAGAGGACATGAAATTTTTTGAAGCCGTGCCGGACGAGCTGTTTCACCGCTGGCATCACCGAACCGTGCGCTGTACGCGGATGCGCTCGATGTGCTGTACACGGCGTACCGCGAAAAAGCTGAAGCTGCCCGAGGACATGCTGTATTCCATGCTGCGGAGCCGTCTCGAGCAGCAGCTGGCCGAGGCTACCTTCGAGGGCGAGGACATCGACGAGGACGAGCTGCGCGATATTTCCGGCCGTGCCCGTTTCCTCATCCGCAAGCTGGGCAGCAAGGGATGGTTTGAAAAAAGGAGCGCGGCACAGACTTTCGGGAATACATTACGGTTCCGGGCTACAGCAGCCGTCTGCTCGAGCTGTTCCACGCGCTGCGCGAGGACACGCCTGCACGCGGCTATTCGTATGTGTTCGGCACCTATTCCACGCTCAAGGTCGCGCATGAGTCGGACAACGTGTATGACAAAATGGCTGCTGTCTACGGCGCATATGACAACACGCGCGCGCTCATCAACCTGCTGCAGATGGTGTATCATAACGTCAAGCATTATTTCCAGATGCAGATCGACATGCACAATGTCGGGGAAGTGCTTGCATCGCACTTTGATGATTTCGGGCAGAAGGTGATGGAGGCGTACATCCGTCCGCTCAAGATCAAGGATTCCGTGCCGAAATACCGTATTTCCATCCAGAATGTATTAAACGACTGGGCGGAGAACGATGAACTGCTCATCGCCATGGCGAATGCCGCCTTGGCTGACCGCCGAGGCGACACACCGGAGAACTGCCGCGCCGATCTTCTTCGCAAAATTTACTGGATACAGGAGTGCTACGACAATCTCGAGCGCGATTATCTGGATGAGATCGATGCACAGGTGCGCCGCTACACGCGTGCGGCTACGCAGAAGATCGAAAACCTGACCAACCGAGATCAGAATATCCGCGGCAACCTGCACATGGTGCTGACCGCGCTGTCGCGCAACCGGCGTGCCGCCGATCTGGTGGACACGATTCAGCCGGTGTTCCGGCTGTATGAGCAGACCTGCCTGTCCGAGAGCAGCCTGTGGTACCGCAAGCGTCCGGGCAAGCGGACAAAGGCCGCGCCTGTGCTCGTGCAGGAGAGCGAAGCGGATACGGCAGCCGCCGCAAAGGCGGCTGCACTTTTGCGCTCGGAGTATGGCCGCGGCGCCATCGCGGCGTATGTGCAGGGCTGGCTCGGTGAAAGCGATGTGTGCCGCTCGGAGGATATTCCGCTCAAGAATGATAAGGACTATGTGATGAGCCTGCTGGCGGTGCTGACCGGCGGCGACCGCTCGGCGGATTTCACGGTACAGGAGCTGGACGGCGAACGCCGGGAAAACGGCTATGCTATTCCGGAGCTGCAGATCAGCCGGAAGGAGAACAACGAATGAATTTGGAATTTCTGAATACCGCTACCGCAAAGGAGCTGGAGCAGTTCAAAGCGGTGTGCAATCAGCTGCTCAGCCGCACCTATGTGGTGCGCACGCTGTACCGTCCGGGCAGGGGACGGGTGAGCAACCGGACTACACCTTTTTGTCCATTCATTATGAGTCCGTGCGCGAGTATCTCAGCCTGCTTGACTGGGATTTGCGGCGCGACGACATAAACGGCTACTTTTATGTGCTGAACACAGATGAAGCCAACCGGTGCATCCTGTCCAAGCGCGAGACCGCGATTCTGCTCGCCCTGCGCATGCTGTACGACGAAAGCCAGGAGCGACTGGGACTCGAGCAGGACGCGCTCTGCAGCGTGCGCGAGGTGCTCGAAAAGATCGTGACCGACTACGCCATCCTGCCAGCTAAGCCGAATATGGAGGAGGTCAAGCGGGCGCTGACCGTGTTTGAAAACCACTCGATTCTGCAGCGCATCGAGGGAAAATTTAATCAGGCTGACTGCAGATTTGCCATCCTGCCGACCATTCAGACTGCCGTTTCGAGCGAACGATTGAATGAGGTCGCAGCCGTGCTGCGAAAAGGAGGAGACTGCCGATGAAGAAACTGAAGAAGATTCTGCTGATTAACTGGTTGTATTTCAGCAAGGAGGTCATCGAGGTCGGTGACGTGAACTTCCTGACCGGCAAAAACGGCGCCGGCAAGTCCACGGTAATTGATGCGCTGCAGATCGTTCTGCTTGGTGAGACCAATGCGCGCAACTTCAATCTGGCGGCCAATGAGCGCTCACAGCGCACGCTGGACGGCTATCTGCGTGCCGATATGGACGAGAATAACCCGTATTCCCGCAGAGGCAAGGACTTTTCGACCTATATTGTCTGTGAATTTGAGGACGATGTGGAGCACAATAGTTTCGTGTGCGGCGTGATGTTCGATTGCCGCAGTGACGGCAGCAAGCACGATCATTTCTTTATCTATGTCGGAAAACTGCCGGAAAACTGCTTTGTCGAGGACGGCGAGGCGATGGATATTCACGATCTGCGCAAATTCCTCAAGCAGAATTTCTCCCGCGCCGAGGTGTACGATACCCAGTGGGAATACCGCCGCAATATGCTCTCGCGGTGGAACGTGCACAACGAGCAGGTGCTCCGCATGATGAAAAAGGCGGTGTCGTTCCGCCCAATCGTGGATATTCAGCAGTTTATCACCGAAAATATCTGCGATATTCCGGATAAGCCGGACATCGAAGCCATGCAGCAGAACATCCGCAACTACAAGCGGCACGAGCAGCTGGCGCAGCAGCAGGAGGAAAAGCTGACCGCGCTGCAGGAGATCAGCACGCTGTACCGCGAAATGACGCGCTCGGTGGACCGCTGGCGCGTGCAGTCCTTTCCTTGTGCAGTGGGCGCAGAAGGAGGACATGCAGGCGCAGATCGACAGCCGCGAGCAGGAAAAGCGAAACTGCCTGTCCGAGGCTGACCGCGGCGGACACCGCGATTGAGGATTTGGCCGGGCAGGTGCAGGCGAAGGAGGAACGCCGCCGTCAGCTGGACCGCGATTATGCGCAAACGACACCTATCAGGAGCGCGAGCGGCTGGGCAACCAGAAGCAGTCGCTGCTGACCGAGCAGAACAGGCTGGTGCAGGAGATGGAGCGCGACGCACTTGAGATCAAGCGGGAGGCGCTGCGGCTGACGCACCTGTGCGAGACCGCGCTTGCATGGGACGCCGAGGAGGTGCTCATTCCGGTGCAGCAGGCGGCAGAGCAGGTGCAGCGTACCTACGCACGGCTGTCGAGCGGCGAATGCGCAATCTTCTCGCAGGAGCAGACCGTATTCGAGGACGCCCGGCAGGCGGCAGCGGCCTGTCGGACGCGCTGGCGAAGGCGGCGCATCAGCGGCGATAAGGTTGCAGAGCTGCAGCAGCAGCTGACCGAAAAAGCAAACTGCGCTTGCCGATCTGCGCAGGAACATCAAGGACTATCCGCGCGGACTGCTGCCGTTCCGTGCCAAGCTGGCGGAGAAACTGGAGCAGCAGGCGGGAACGCCGGTTGCGGTAGATATTCTCGCGGATGTGCTGGAAATTGAAGATGAGCGCTGGCGCGGTGCCGTGGAAGGCTATCTTAACAACCAGAAGTTTTATTTTCTGGTTGAACCGGCATATTACGAGCAGGCTTTGGTTATTTACAACAAACTCAAGTGGGAAAAAAGCCTGAACGCCTACGGTCTGGTCGATATCGGCACGCTGCGCGAGCGTGAGCATATCGACCCGCAGAGCGGCAGTCTTGCGGAAAAGGTGGAGACTGGAAACGCGCTTGCGCGAACCTACATGGATTATCTGCTCGGGCGCGTGATGTGCTGCGACACGGTTGAGCAGCTGCGCGGGTATCGGACCGCCATCACGGATGAGGGCATGCTGTATCAGGGGCTATGTGGCGCGTGCGCTCCGCAGAACCGTATGGAGGATGCGTTCATCGGCCGTCATGCGGTCACGCTGCGTATCTCTCGTCTGGAGGAGGAGGCCGCCGGTCTGCAGACCGAGATTTCGCACCGGAAACCCATCTGGCAGGCAGTTTCTCAGCAGAAAGCGCCCATGCTGACACCATATTATGTGCGAAACATCGTACCGCAGCGGCAGGCGGATTTTCTGTACCGCGCGGAACTGGAGGAGGAGATCAACGCGATCGACGAGCAGGTTTCCCATCTCGACCTGCTGTGGCTGGATCAGCAGAAGCAGCTGATCGCCGAGATCAGCGACGAGATTGCGGCGCTGAGTCATCAGCGTGAGGAGCAGATCGCACACAAGGCCAAGCTGGAGGAGCGTATTCGTCAGCTGGACGAGGAAATCCTGCCCGAGCAGTACCGCAGCCGCACCGAAATGGAGCGCAGGCTGGCGGAAACCTTCTCGGAGACCTACCGCGACGATATCGGTCTGCCGCGCTACCGGCAGGAGCTGGAGCTTCTGCACCGGCCGGATATCGTGTACCGCAATTTCAGCAGCCACCATGCACAGGTTGTCAACGAGATGGAGAACGCCCGCGCGGCACTCCTGCGGGCGCGCCGGGAATATGTCGAGCGGTTTGGGCCGTGCTCGTTCCGCGTGGAGGCAGATGACAATGCGGAGTTCGATGCGGAACGCCGTGTGCTCGAGGAAAGCGAGCTGCCGCAGTACCGCACCAAAATCCGTGCCGCACGCGAGTGCGATGGAGCAGTTCCAGAACGACTTCCTGTCCAGGCTGAAAAGCAGCATCGAGCAGGTGCAGGATCAGGTCAAGAACCTCAATCGGGCACTGCGGCAGGCGCAGTTCGGCACGGACAGCTACCAGTTCCGCGTGGACCGCAATCCGGATTATGCCGAATATTACGACATGATTATGGCGCCGGAGCTGATGGAAGGCGATATTACGCTGTTTTTCCGCACAGTTTCAGGAGAAATACGGTCCGCTGATCGACAAGCTGTTCAGCCAGATCACCATGGCAGACGATACCCAGCTCAACGCCCGCAAGCAGAGTGAGCTGCAGGAGAACATCGAGCGGTACACCGACTTCCGCACCTATCTGAAGTTCGATCTGGAAACCACCGATCAGAACGGCTCAAGCAGCTGCTGTCGCAGACGCTCAACACCAAGTCGGGCGGCGAAACGCAGACACCGTTCTATATTGCTGTGTTGGCATCGTTCGCCCAGCTGTATCGTGTTAACGATACGTCCAGTTTTGGCAACACAGTTCGGTTGGTCGTGTTTGACGAGGCATTTAATAAGATGGACAGCGAACGCATCATCGAAAGCGTGCGTCTGCTGCGCAAAATGGGTCTGCAGGCGATCATCTGCACCCCGCCGGATAAGGTTTCGGATATCATGCCGATCGCGGATAGAACGCTGCTGGTCGATAAGCATAAGTATCGGATGCACATTCTGCCGTTCAGCAAGGAGAATGCACAGTAAAGAAAAATCCCGCTTTCTCGCGTGAGAAGGCGGGATTTACTTGTGCGATTTCGGACAGGCTGCCCCGTTGGACAGGCGAAGTCCTTCTATACGGCTGGCTATTCTGACTCTATTGTACTTTGCGGGCAGAACATCTTACAATTCACCGCACATGAGTGCGCCGAGCGCGTCCTCGAAGGTACGGCTGCCGAGAGAAATCGCACCGAGTGCTTCGGCACGGCGTCCAACCTCGTATTTGTGCAGGTGCACGCCGCCTTCCGGGCACTGCGTGGTGATATACACGCGCGTACCGCTTTTGGATCAGGTCGCGCACGGCGGATTCCCGACGGGCGGGTACGCCGCCTGCACCCGAAGGCTTCGAGTATGACCTTTGGGGTAGCCGAGCAGCACGGAGAAGAATGACGGGTCGAGATCGGGGTCAGGCGCACCGGAAGGATGTGGGTGTCGATTTGTTCTACGAGTTTCGGTTCACCGGAGGGACAGGCGCAGGTGTGTTCCAGTGTACTTCACCCTCACGGATTTCGCCTGCCGGTGCAGCATTTGCCGAGAGAAATGCGTCAATCTCAGTCGAATGCTGCTTGAAAACGTGGCTGCCGTGCAGAATTTGACCGTTCATCACGGCGTACACGCCTGCGCGTCCGTCTGCCGCAGTGCGGAACGCATCCAGCAGATTGCGCGGCGCATCGAGTCCGGCACGCCCATCGGCAGCATGGAGCCGGTCAGCACGAGCGGCTTGTCGAAATGCGGCAGCAGGTGGGTGAGCAGCGCGGCGGTGTACGCAAGCGTATCCGTGCCGTGCGTGAGCACAAAGCCGTCGAATTTCTCACGGTTTTGCCAGACCGCCTGTGCCATGCGCTGACGGTCGGCGGCGGTCACGTCGGTCGAGTCCAGCTGCATGAGATCGAGCGTTTCAACTGTGCACAGCGCAGACAGTTCGGGCAGTGCGCCGAGCAGTGCGGGCTGTCAGAGCGGGGGAAAGACCGTGCGGTCTCGCAGCATGCAATCGTGCCGCCGGTGGCGATCATTAAATATGAGGCATGATTTTCCTCCTGAAAGTTGTTTTACGGATAGAAAGCCGGATTAACGGCACTGTGCCTGATAATTTTCTCCCCATTTCCACAGGGCGTCCATCACGGGTTTCAGGCTGTACCCGAGTTCGGTCAGCGTGTATTCCACACGCGGCGGCACCTCGGCATAGACCTTGCGTGTCAGCAGACCGCTGGCCTCCATCTGGCGCAGCTGTGCGGTCAGAACCTTCTGCGTGACGTGCCCGATGGATTTTTTCAGTTCGCCGAAACGCAGGGTGCCGTTCATCAGGTCACGCAGGATGAGCACCTTCCATTTATCGCTGATGAGCGTCAGCGTGGTCTCTCGACAGGGCAGGCGGGCAGCTCCTGTTTTGCGGTCGATTCGGTCAGTTCCATGAGAAAAACCTCCTTGTTAACGCGATTTGCGCCAATAGTATCTTTAGGGTAACTACACCACAATATTGTGCTTACTTTACAGATTATCACTACGGCTTTATTATAAAAATCACCGAAAGGGAAAAAGCAATCCCAATATAGAAAAGAAAATAAAATTTTCATGGAGGTATTTATCATGAATAAAGTCGTAGAATTTCTGAATGCCAACCCTGTACAGTATCTGGCTACTGTTGGTCGTGACGGCAAGGCCAAGTGCCGCCCCTTTATGTTTGCCGGTGAACTGGACGGCAAGCTGTGGTTCTGCACCAACAACACGAAGGACGTTTACAAGGATATGCAGGCAAACCCGGAGATCGAGATTTCCGTTTCAAGCCCGGAGTATGCATGGATCCGTCTGCACGGCAAGGCTGTGTTTGGAGAACAACATGGCTGCCAGGAAATGTGCATCCAGAACCCAATCGTCAAGGGGCAGTACGGCGAGGCTACCAACCCGATCTTTGAGGTGTTCTATCTCGAGGATGTACACGGCAGTATCGCTGATTTCTCCGGAAATCCGCCGTATCAGTTCTAAACAGTCCCAATCAGCCTGCAAAGAGCCTGCAGGCTGATTTCTTTTTCCCTCTGCACGAACTGAGTATTGAACTGACTGGCAGGAATAGTGTATACTAATATTCGGTTTAATAAGGGGGTAAAACAATGGATTTTATCAAGAAAAACGGCGCCGGACTGCTGCTGTGCCTGTGCATTGCGATTCCGGCGTGGCTGCTGGGACAGGCGGTCCCGGTTGTCGGCGGTCCGGTATTCTCCATCCTGATCGGCATGGTGCTCACGCTGTTCTGGAAGAACAAGACCAAAGGTGCAGCCGGGCATCGGCTTCACCTCCAAAAAGGTGCTCCAGTACGCGGTCATCCTGCTGGGCTTCGGTCTTAACCTGTCCGAGATTGCAAAGGTCGGCGCACAGTCGCTGCCGATCATCGTTTCGACCATCGGCACCTCGCTGATCGTATCGTTCGTGCTGTGCAAGGCAATGAAGGTACCGTCCAACATCTCGACGCTGGTCGGTGTCGGCTCCTCGATCTGCGGCGGCTCGGCCATCGCGGCGGCCGCGCCCGTCATCGGCGCGGACGATGAGGAGATCGCGCAGGCGATATCGGTTATTTTTTTGTTCAACGTCATCGCGGCGCTGACATTCCCGACGCTCGGCGGCATGCTCGGTATGACTGACCACGGCTTCGGTCTGTTTGCGGGCACGGCGGTCAACGATACCTCGTCCGTAACGGCAGCCGCTTCCGCGTGGGACGGCATCCACGGCAGCAATACGCTGGAAATCGCTACTATCGTCAAGCTGACGCGCACGCTGGCGATCATCCCGATCACGCTCGTACTGGCGCTGTGGCGCACCCACAAGGCCAAGACCGAGCAGAGCAAGGGCGGCGAAGCCTTCTCGCTCAAGCGCGCGTTCCCGATGTTTATCCTGTACTTCGTGCTCGCGTCCATCATCACCACGGTGTGCACCACGGTCGGCGTACCGGCAGGTGTGTTTACGCCGCTTAAGACGCTGTCCAAGTTCTTTATCGTTATGGCGATGGCGGCTATCGGCATGAATACCAGTATCGTAAAGCTGGTCAAGACCGGCGGCAAGCCGATTTTCATGGGCTTCTGCTGCTGGGTCGCTATTGCGTGCGTCAGCATCGCGATGCAGCACTTGCTCGGGTTCCTCTAAGCGAAAAGAAAAGCACAAAGAACTAATGTCCTTTGTGCTTTTCGCGTTTTTGCTGCTGTTTGAGTGCATAAAGCCGTTTGGCATCGGCCTGTTTGCGCGCACGGCTCCGGCGCTTGCGCACCTGCTTGTTCTGCTCCTGCTGGAGCTGCAGTGCCTGCTGCGATTTGGTGCCGATGCCGACTTGCGCGGTCTGCCGTCCGGCTTCCCGCTGTGCCCGTTTGGGATTGCGGTGTGCAGGCTTTACGGCAGTCTCAACAGCCGGACTGAATTTGCAATCGGTAGTAGTGCCGCAGCAGGTAAATTCCAGCTCCGGCTCCTTCGGCTCTGCGCCGAAGGTTACCTTTGCCGCGGATAACCTGCCGTTTTCGATCCGCTCGAATACACCGACCCAGAACGGGTCCTCAAAAATACGGTCAGTCTGCCAATTACTTTGTCCATTGTTTTCCCTCCTGAAAATAAATGAACAAAGAATGGACAACCCGGAGGGGCAGGTTACTTACCCTGCAAATACAGGACGGCCGGGCTACCTACCGGCTCTGGTGCACGAAGTGCACGTTGCGTTTTATCTTTGCAGTTTTATTATAGCATGGAAATGCAGGATGCGGTTGAAGATTTTGATTTGCGGGTTCGATATGCCTGCCTCATAGCATAACAGAAGTCCCTGTACCATACAGCACAGGGACTTGAAAGAAAAGAGAGATTTAGGCGTTTTCCATGATGGCCTTAACGGCGGTTGCGGTATCGGTCAGCGGGAACAGCTCATAGCCGACACGGCCAGTGTAGCCGCACTCCTCGAGGTGACGGATAACCTTCTTATAGTTGATCTCACCGGTGCCCGGCTCATGACGGCCCGGAGCATCGGCAACGTGAATGTGGCCGAAGGTGTCGCCGTAGTTGGAGATGGTATCGCAGATGCAGCCCTCGTTGATCTGCATGGTATACATCATACAGCAGCTTCAGACGCGGAGAGCCGATCAGACGAACGATTTCAGCGCCCATCTGGGTGGTAGCGAGGAAGTTGCCGACGTGGTCGGTGGTGATGTTCAGCGCCTCGAGGTTGAGGTTGATCTCTTCCTTCTCGGCCAGCTCAGCGCAGGCGAGCAGCGTATCGTACATCGAGCACAGCTTTACGGTGTGGGACAGGTTGTCGTAGTGGTTTACTACAATGCCGCCGTCACCCAGTGCGTTGGGTGGATGGTAACGCTGGCTGCGCCAATCTTAGCCGCTGCGATGGACTCCTTCAGGTAGTCCAGATACTTCTGCTTGTGGGTTGGGTCTACGAGCGAGTAGTCCGCGTCGCCGTTGAAGCCGGAAATTGCAATGCCGGCCTTCTCTCAGCAGCCTCGCGGGTCGCATCCAGATCGCGGATGCGCCAGTCCCAGAATTCTACGGCCTCAAAGCCGTCGTTCTTTGCAGCCTGGAAACGGTCGAGCCAGTCCAGCTCGGTGTAAAGGGTGTCGATGCAAGCGCATTTTCTCAGTGCCATAATAAATTACCTCCAAATTTTCTTGTTTCGGTTGTCTTACTCTTGTAAATTGATGATACATCAAGCGCAGCGGATATGCAACGCTGTTTTCCCAAAATTATGCTCCGATGCCGAGCGGAGAATGCCAGATAAACCAGCAGCACGCACACGATAACGATAACGCTGACGATCTTGCTGTACTTCCACGGGGTCAGGTCTACTGCGCCGACATCCTGCTGTACCCAAACCGCAGCGCCCTTGCTCTTGTTGCGGCGGTGCATGAGGTACATGATTAGCATCTCGAGCGGCCACAGGATAGATACGGCGTACAGGTAGTGGATGCTGCCCTCATTGCCGCCGAACAGCGAGTAGCTCGGGGACAGCAGCATGAAGCCGCCGTAGCAGATAATGTGGAACACCATGATGAAGCGAGCGCTGTACTTGGGCAGGCAGTTGAAGAAGAAGCCGCCGAATACACCGGACAGGACCGGCAGACCGACCAGCATAACAAACGAATCGAGGAACGTTTTCAGACCGGCGGGAAGAAGTAAACCATCGGACCGACAATCACGGAGAAGATGGCGAACACGATGCCGATGTTCTTGCCGACCGAAACCAGCTTGCTCTCGCTTGCATTCTTGTTGATGAATTCCTTGTAGATATCCATGGTGAACATGGTGTTGACCGAGTTAAGAACCGAGTTGAACGAGGACAGGATCGCGCCGAACATAACAGCGGCGAAGAAGCCCATGACCGGCTGCGGTACAACGCGGGTGATGAGTGCCGGGTAGGCATCGTCCATCATGGAAACCTGCGTGCCCTCGATGTTGAAGATCGCGTAAGCGATAACACCCGGCAGAGCGAGGAACATAAAGCCGAGGATTTTCAGGAATGCGCAGTAGAGTGCGCCCTTCTGTGCTTCCTTGAGGTTTTCAGCGGCGAGTACGCGCTGGATGAACGACTGGTGGGTGCACCAGGACTGGAAGCCGAGGAATACCAGACCGAGGGAACACGGTCGGCCACGGAACGGCCGGTGCTTCGCTCTGTGCGGGAGCGATGGAGTTGAGCATGTCTGCGTGGTTGTGAACGAGGTAGCGCACACCGTCCAGGATAGCCACGCTGCTCTCGCTGCCGGAGGCATGACCGAGCACGTTGAGTGCCAGGAACGGGATCATCAGACCGCCGATCAGCAGGCCCACGCCGTTGATGGTATCCGATACTGCAACAGCCTTCAGACCGCCGAAGATAGCGTAAATCGAGCCGATGATAGTGATAAGGATACACAGGATAACGATGGACTGGAACTTGGTAATGCCGAGGATACCGGACAGATTGAAAATGTTTTCAAACACCAGCGAACCGGAGTAAAGGATTACCGGGATCTGCACGAACAGATACAGAATAATGTAAGCGATGGAGAACCACAGCTTGGTGGGTCGGTCGTAGCGCTCGCCGAGCAGCTGCGGGATGGTGGTGATGCCGCTCTTCAGGTAGCGCGGTGCGGCAAACAACGCCAGCACGATGAGTGCGGTGGCCGCCATTACTTCGAACGCCATTGGACTCATGCCAATCGCCCAGGTCTGGCCGTTTGTGCCGACAAGCTGCTCTGCAGAAAGGTTGGTCAGCAGCAGCGAGCCTGCGATAACGACACCCGGCAGACCGCGGCCTGCCAGAAAGTAGCCGTCAGCGGTGGTCTGGTCATCGCCCTTGGTCTTAACATAGGAGATGACCGCAACTAAAATCGTAAAAATACAAAGGTTACGCAAGTGAATAACATTTTCTCTGTTCTAACTCCCTCAAATTTGCATAGAAAAACCGTTGGTGCATAGCGCACCAACGGTTTTAGCACATTGCTTAGACTGTGTGCGTGGTGTGAAAATTAAGTTGTGATTAAGCCTCGATCTCGGAGATCTTGACCGGACGGCCCTCGTGCAGAGACTTGGTTGCCGCAGCTGCCATCAGTACCGGATACAGACCATCTTCACCGGTCACCGGAGGCTCCTTGTCATTGATAACGGCATCTGCGAACGCCTGCATCTCGGCAACGAATGCGCCGGTGTAGCGGTCCCACATTACCTTGTAGGCTACGCCGTGTACAGCGCCGTCTGCGGTGGACAGAACAGCGGTGTTCGGGGTGTCGTTCTGGTCCTCGGCACAGCCTTCGGAGCCGAATACCTCAACGCGCTGGTCGTAACCGTAAACTGCCTTGCGGCTGTTGTCGATCACGCCGATCGCGCCGTTTGCGAACTTGAGGGTAACGAGCGCGGTATCAACGTCGCCGGCCTCACCGATGCCCGGATCGACCAGAACGGAACCAACTGCATTTACCTCGGTAACTTCGCTGCCTGCGAGGAAGCGGGCCATATCGAAGTCGTGGATCATCATATCGTAGAAGATACCGCCGGAAACTGCAACGTAGGAAGCCGGAGGCGGCTCCGGGTCGCGGGAGGAAATCGATGATATGTTGACCTTGCCGACCTTGCCGTCACGAACCATGTCGTAAACTGCGCGGTGGTTGTGGTCGAAGCGGCGGTTAAAACCTATCTGCAGCTTAACGCCCGGCTTCTCAACTTGGCTGCGTTGATGGCAGCGTGAACCTTCTCCAGATCATAGTCGATCGGCTTCTCGCAGAAGATGTTCTTGCCTGCGTGAGCAGCCTCGATGATGTACTTGGAGTGGGTGTCGGTAGAGGAGCAAATCAGAACTGCATCGATCTCGGGATCGTTCAGAATGTCGTTTGCGTCCTTGGTGGTGTTCGGAATGCCGCAGGACTTGGCAAAAGCCTCGGTCTGCTCATTCATAAACGGGTCGGCGATGGTCTTGATCTCCATCTCCGGTACGAACATGGAAATATTCTTCGCATGTACCTTACCGATACGACCCGCACCGATAATACCTACTTTCATGGGTGTTCCTCCTTAAATGAACATTTGGAATAAAAAGAGAGGTTTGTATGAAGCGTTGGAGCGCGTTTCCATACATAGTTTCCGCCGCAGGCGGTATTAAATCGTGAAGGCGTTGCCTTCACAAAAAACGCGGAACATATATCTGCGTTTTTTACAAGTAAGAAAAATCGGTGTGCCGCTGTGCGACACGCTGATTTTTCGCGCCTGAAATCATCCGCGGCAAAGCCGCGGTGTTTCATCTCCTTGAAAATACGTACATTTCAAGGAATTATTTCAGCCAGTCTGCGAAGTTATCCAGACGAGCCTGTGCGTTGTCCTTGGTGATGATCTCGGTGCCGGTGTCTACGTCGCCGTACTCCTCGCCGTTCAGGATCTTCACGATGGTCTCAACTGCCTTGTAGCCGATGTCGAAGTTGTTCTGTGCAGCGGTCATGGTCAGCTCACCGTTCAGAACGGCTTCTACTGCGGACTTCTGGCCGTCAAAGCCGAGAAAGATGGTTTTTGCATAGTTCGGATTGTCCTTTGCGGTACGGGCAGCTGCCAGCGCCATATCGTCGTTGTTGGAGCAGATGATGGCAACGCCTTCCGGATACTTGCTCATGATGCCTTCCATCGCGGTTACAGCGAGGTCAGCGGTTGCGTTAGCGTACTGGGTCTCTGCATCAAGGAACTCGCCGCCGGCTTCGTTTACGCCTTCGCGGTAGCCTTCCATGCGGGCGGTGTTGGTTGCGTCACCCTGAACGCCTGCGATCTCGATGCACTTGATATCGGTCCAGCCGGCTGCCTTTGCAGCTTCAACAGCGGCCTTGCCGCCCTCCTTGGCTGCTTCCTTGTTGCCGGTGCCGACGAATGCGAGGCACTTGTCGGAATCAATGCGGGTATCGTATGCTACGCCCGGCTTGTCGGTGTTTGCGATGGCGGTTGCAACAGCCTCGGACTGCAGCGGAGCGATCAGGTAACCGTCGTAGGACTCAACCGCAAGGTCGGTCTGGATGGTGTTGAGCTGCTCCTCGTAGTAGGTCTCAGCCGGAGGACCCTTGATGTCCAGATCGACCTGATCCGGATGCTCCTTTTCGTAAGCCTCTGCACCGGCCTGAACGATGTTCCAGAACTCGGCAGCGTTGGTCTTGAGCACCATGCTGATCTTGTACGGGCCGTCGTGGGTGGAGGCGGTGTCGCCGCCGTCGGTTGCGGAAGAATCGGTGCTGCCGCCGCAAGCGGTCAGGCTGAGTGCGAGGGCGCTGGTGAGCAGGGCTGCTAACAGTCTCTTTTTCATAGTGGATCTCCCTTTCTTTTTCTCGTTTTTCTTCTCTTGTCTATCTTTTAGCACTGTGCGTTTGTGAGCTCTATGCTGTTTATGTGCTTATTATAGCGAGCGGGTACGAAAGTGTCAACAGGTAATTTGCCGATGCGGAAATCGTTCGAATGGAAATAACGTCAAAATGAGTGGGTAAAATGCGCATAAAATGCGTATAAACTAAGAAATGCAAAACAAATATGCGGGAAACAAGGACGGTCACAAGGTTTGGCGTGTGTAATTGTATATGTCGTACAAAGCACACATTCTGTGAAAAAACACAGAATATCGCACATAGGTTTGGAAAAATGAAAAATAGAGCATAAAACACCGGATATATCGGAAAAACTTGTGCCTAAAGCGGGTGTGTGCAAACGCACAGAAAGAAGGAAAGCACAGATTTTATATTCACAAAGCACAGAAATATGGTATAATAAGCACAGAGGAAAGAAACATCACAGAGATGCAGGATAATATAAAGAGCAATTACGAAAAGGTGAAGGACTATGAACAAAAGACCAACTATTCAAACGATTGCTGAGCTTGCGGGTGTTTCCCGCGGCACGGTAGACCGTGTATTAAATAATCGTTCGTATGTGCGCGCGGATGTGCGTGCGCGTGTGCTGAATGCCATTCAGGAGACCGGTTATCTTTCTCCGAAGGAGGCGCATCGGCAGGCCGCAGAGGCAAAGCTGCCGCTCAAACCTGTGCGTTTGGGTGTGCTTTTGCCAAACTGGAGCGGTCCGTTCCACGAGGATGTCGAGAGGCATTCAGGCTGCGCGTTCCGAGCTGGAAAAGCGCGATGTTGAGGTGCGTGTGTGCACTTGTGAAACAGATATTCCGCGCGAGACGATCGAGCTGCTGGACGAGCTGGTAAACTGGGGCGCGCAGGGCATCGCACTGTGTGCATTAAATGATATTTCGATCGAAGCACGCATCGGAGAATTGGCCGAACAGGGCATTCCGTGCATCACGTTCAACTCGGATCTGCCGAACAGCCGCCGTCTGTGCTTTGTAGGTCAAAATTATACACAAAGCGGCCGTATTGCCGCCGAGCTGCTCAGCAAGTGCGTGCCGAAAAACGCGCGTGTGCTGGCGATGGCGGGTAATCTGAGTACGATGGCCACCGCACCCGTTTAGACGGCTTCTGCGAGCATCTAAAGAAAAAGGGTTTCTCTTCCTCGCAGATCGAGATTGAGGAGACCTATAACGACTACCGTTTGACCTATAACCGCGTCACGGCGGCGCTGCAGTCAGACAATCCGCCGGCGGCCATCTATATGGCAAACCGCAGCGTTACCGGCTGCGTGGACGCGCTCAAAGCCGCAGGCATGGATCAGCAGGTGCGTGTGATCGCACATGATATGTCGCCGCGCCGCAAGCAAATGCTGCTCGACGGCTCGCTTGATCTGACCATCACACAGGATCTGTTCCGGCAGGGCAGCCAGCCGCTGCGCCTGCTCGCAGACCTGCTGCAGAAGAATATTCAGCCGGAAAACAGCAATAAGGGTTCGGAAATTTCCATTATCTGCGCACAGAATATCGAATAAATAAGCGAAACGGCACAGCGTTGGCTGTGCCGTTTTTCTGTCTTTTTTTTTGCACCGAATAGATGGGGACGCGAACTGCGCAGGCGTGTTCGCCCCTAACGGGCGGGGAGGTTTTTCGCTGAGGCTCAGCGAGGGAGGCGCCGTACCCACGGCGGTGGGGCAAGAGGGTAGACACCTACGGTTTCTACCCCTCTTAACTCCCGTTTCCCTTTGTTTCGCAGTCTGGCGCAGACCAGAGAGCGGTGACCGCTTCGAAAAAGGGGAACGGCAGAGGATCTTTTATTACTGCAGGGGAGCACAGTGTGCTCCCATTTCGTTACCTCTACGCAGTGCCGGATTCCTTGCTGCTACACAGGTGGTTCAATTAACGCAGGCGCAACACAAGGTGAATTGCCCGCAGGGCAAGAGAAGGTCCCCTGGGGGATAACAGTGTTGCGCAACTTTTTCGCACGTTGTAACGTACAGCACCTACGAAGATAAATGGTATTAAATATCTAAATTCGCAGGTGCTGTCTATTATATAACGTGCCAACGAATTGTGCGGCACTATTATGCCGCACCCAGCGTAGACTAACCGCATGTGTAGTAGTACGAAAACAGCTTGAGCGGCTAAGAAAAGAAATGGGCGGACCCAAAGGTCCGCCCTGCGGAAGAGGAACCGTACGCTCGTTCCTTTATAGTCTCAGTTCTGAACAGCCGCCGTGCTATCCCAAAGGGGAAATGGGAGATTCACAAGAGGGTAAAAACCGTAGGTTGTTATCCTCTTTGTGCCCTCAGCGGGCAGCGTCCATCTGCCATGCGAAATGGTCGCAAT
>VOFE01002068.1_pt1 | contig 22001 bp, 33 predicted proteins | sample 5384071 | NCBI WGS metagenome assembly VOFE01 (sample SAMN12384724, study PRJNA508395) | human gut metagenome | isolation source: healthy gut D | host: Homo sapiens
CTATTTTCTCACCGATTTCATCGATATTTATCAATCTTTCAAGATCTGCATTTTCCAGTTCTTCTATGTCGGTGAAGGACTTAGCTATTTTCTTTGCTACAGTTTCACCGACAAAGCGGATACCCAGGGCGAACAAAGCTCGCTCAAAAGGCACTTTTCTTACTTTGGGCAATACCCTTGACGATATTTTCGCCGACTTATCTCCCATACGGTCCAGATTCTTAATATCGTCTACAGTCAATTTGTACAGATCTGCCGTATCCTTAATGAGTCCTAACCGGTAGAACATATCCACAGTTTCGGGCCTAATCCGTCAATGTTCATAGCCTTCCGGCTGATGAAATGCTCGATCTTTCCTTTAATCTGGGGCGGACAAGCCGTTTCGTTGGGGGCAATAATGCGCAGCTTCTCCCTCGTAACGGATTAATTTGCTGCCACATTCAGGGCAATGAGTGATGAACTTCACTTTTTCACCTACCATCATACTCCGGGCATCTTTATCTACTCCGGTAATTTTGGGTATGATTTCACCGCCTTTTTCTACATAAACCATATCGCCGACATGCAAGTCGAGCCCTTCAATGATATCCGCATTATGCAGAGAGGCTCGTTTTACGATTGTACCCGATAATTGTACCGGATCCAAGTTGGCAACAGGGTTACTGCTCCGGTTCTTCCCACTTGGTAAGTCACCTTGTTTAAGCGGGTCAATGCACGCTCTGCCTGGAACTTATATGCGATGGCCCAACGAGGAGATTTTGCGGTGAAACCGAGGTTTTTTCTGCTGTTTCAGGCTATTAACTTTCAAAACAATGCCATCCGTGGCTACAGGTAAATTCTTCCGTTCTGTATCCCAATAATGGATGTAATCGAACACTTCCTGCAGGCTGTGGCACTTCTTCATATGGTCTGAGATTTTGAATCCCCATTGTGCAGCTTTCTGCAGGTTTTCATAATGTCCGTCGCAAGGAAGTTCTTCGCCTAATAAATAATAAAGGTAGGCATCCAGTTTGCGGGAAGCAACTATAGCAGAGTTTTGTAATTTCAAAGTGCCTGATGCAGCATTACGCGGATTAGCGAAAAGAGGTTCTTCGCGCGCCTCTTTTTTCGCGGTTTAGTTCCTCAAAGACTTCCCACGGCATTAGTATTTCCCCTCTGATCTCAAATAATTGGGGATAATCACCATGCAAAACAAGGGGGATAGTACGGATTGTCTTCACATTATCTGTTACATCATCGCCTTTTTCACCGTCACCACGGGTTACGGCACGTATTAACTTACCGTTTTCGTATGTCAGCGAGATGGAAGTACCGTCATATTTAAGTTCGGCACAAATTTCAAAATCTTCGTTCAGGGCTTTTTGAGTGCGATCATAAAAGTCAGATACCTCACCTTCAGAATAGGTATTACCCAACGAAAGCATCGGATATTTGTGTGTTACTTGCGTGAAATTCTTATTCAAATCGCTTCCTACGCGCATGGTTGGCGAATTTTCGTCCTGATATTCAGGATGTTCTCGCTCCATCTCCTGCAATTCCCGCATCATGTCGTCGAACTCTTTGTCGGAGATTTCGGGAGCATTCAACACGTAATAATTGTAGTTGTGCCGATGCAGTTCGGCACGGAGCTGATCTATCTTTTCTTTTGCAGTCATAGCTATTTCAGATTGTTTGAACGCAAAAATACAGGTTTCTCCTCTAATATTTGTACTTTTGCAGAAAATTAAAATTAATATGCGCATTGATATAATAACAGTTCTACCGGAGATGATTGAAGGCTTTTTCAATTGTTCTATCATGAAACGAGCTCAAGATAAAGGACTTGCAGAAATACATATTCACAATTTACGTGATTACACCGAAGATAAATATCGTCGTGTCGATGATTATCCTTTTGGAGGATTTGCCGGAATGGTGATGAAAATTGAACCGATTGAACGTTGCATAAATGCTTTGAAGGCGGAACGGGATTATGATGAAGTGATTTTTACGACTCCTGATGGTGAGCAGTTCAATCAGCCAATGGCCAATACACTTTCACTTACCCAGAACCTTATTATTCTTTGCGGACATTTTAAAGGCATTGATTACCGTATTCGTGAACATCTGATTACTAAAGAAATCAGTATCGGTGATTATGTGTTGACAGGTGGAGAGCTGGCGGCAGCAGTGATGGCTGATGCTATTGTTCGTATTATCCCCGGTGTTATTTCTGATGAGCAATCGGCATTGTCCGACTCATTCCAGGATAATCTTCTGGCTGCTCCGGTCTATACAAGACCTGCCGATTACAATGGTTGGAAAGTTCCGGAAATTTTATTGTCCGGACATGAGGCTAAGATTAAGGAATGGGAGTTGCAACAGTCTTTGGAACGGACGCGCAGACTCCGGCCCGGATTTGCTGGGAGAGGAATAAATCAGTTGTATAAAAATAGAAAAAGGACATTCATAGCGAATGTCCTTTTTTATGTAAAATAGGTGCGAATGATATTCACTTGTTATTGGTTACACCTCAAGCGCACCGATAATTTCTTTCACGGACTTATATCCGTGTCTATCGAGATAGTCGTTTATACCTTCCGCTACTTTAATTGTAACTGCCGGGTCGATGAAATTTGCCGTACCGATTTGGATGGCTGAAGCTCCGGCAAGCATAAATTCCATTGCGTCTTTCCAGTTCATGATACCTCCTAAACCTATGACAGGTATTTTTACCGCCTGAGCAACTTGCCATACCATGCGGAGTGCGATTGGTTTTACTGCTGCGCCGGACATACCACCTGTTACGGTAGAGAGTATAGGACGCCTGCGTTCCGCGTCTATAGCCATTCAAGCAGTGTATTAATTAATGAAACGCTGTCTGCACCGCCATTTTCTACTGCACGGGCTATTTCAGCGATGCTTGTCACATTGGGAGACAGCTTTACGATAAGTGTCTTTTTGTAAGCTGAACGCACTGCTTTTACTACTTCTGACGCCCCTTTTGCAGTCACGCCAAAAGCCATTCCACCTTGCTTCACATTAGGGCAAGAGATGTTTAACTCTATGGCAGGAATTTTGTCAAGTTCGTTAATGGCTTCCGCTGTTTCTACATAATCTTCTATGGCAGAACCCGAAACATTCACAATCATATTGGTTTGGATGTCTTTAATACGTGGATAGATGTGTTCAACAAAGTAATGTACACCCTTATTTTGCAGTCCCACAGCGTTTAACATACCCGAAGGAGTCTCTGCCATACGCGGATATGGATTACCTTCACGTTTGTGAAGAGTAGTACCTTTTACAATAATACCGCCTATTCGCGCTATATCAATGAAATCTGAGAACTCTTCACCATATCCAAATGTACCAGATGCTGTCATCACCGGATTTTTCATCTGTAATTCACCTATATTTACACTCAAATCTGCCATAGTAGTTTATTTATATTAAAAACAGGACCTTCTTTACATACACACAAATGTCCTTCTGTCGTATTTTCCACACAACAGAGGCATGCTCCGATTCCACAAGCCATTGTGTTTTCTAAAGAGACTTCACATTCTATCTGATTACTTTTGGCATATTTTGCCACAGCCATCATCATTGGTTTAGGACCGCAAGTATAAATCTGCTCGAATTGCACCTTATTCAATATGGAATGTTGTGTCACATACCCCTTTTCGCCATGACTGCCATCCTCGGTAGTCGTATATACATCACCATAAGCTGCAAACTGCTCCAGTTGCAGCAAGTCCTTATTGCTTCTTGCTCCCAGAAGGAACGTCGGTTTACTGCCGTTTTTAGCTAATTGCTCGCCCAGATAAAGCATGGGAGCTGTACCAACACCTCCACCTACTAATAGAAGCTTATCTGAAGGCTTTTGAGGTATTGTATAGCCATTTCCCAAAGGAAGTACTACGTTGACCGTGTCTCCGGCTTTTGCTTCGCCTAATTGCCTGGTTCCGTCTCCAATCAGTTGGATCAGAAACCATACTTCATTGCGTTGTCTATCTACATAATTAATGGAAATCGGGCGGCGCAAGAAAGTAGTTGGAGATCCGTCCACACGTATTTCCGCAAATTGTCCCGGAAGCATATCCGGAAGCGGAGACGGAGACGTCAGTTTCAATAGCACATAATTAGCGTGCAGTCGGACGTTCTCAGTCACTGTCAAATCTAAAATGTATTTTTTCATTATCCTATATAAAGAGGTGAATTTTATCTTCAGGGTACAAAGATAATGCAAATCGAATGCAGAACTTTCATGCTTGCATGAAAAAGTTCTGCTGAGATGCTTATCTTATCCAAAGATACGGGAAATTGTGCAAATAGTCGTTTATGAGCCTTACTTTTCGGGTTTAAACGTCTCGTACGTATTATCGTCGAAGAAAATTCTTATTTCAGTGATTTTTCTGGGAGGCCTTTCTTTATAGATAATCTCCTGTTTTACAATTTCTTTAGTAGCATTTGCAGGTGTTTCTAATGCGATTTCCTTGCGATTTTCGGCCGGACCTGTCTCTTTGGACGGATTTACGGGATTCTCAGCGAATAATGGATAGTCGAATCCGCTCTCGATAGAAGAGTCAGAGCCGGAAGACGTATTACTCATTTCACCTTGTCCGGTAAGTAACCATTCCAAATTTATATCATTATATCTTTGATGTAGACGAAGAATAACTTCTGTACTTGGATACTTATTACGCGGGCCTAAAATATGTGAGATGGTAGCTTGAGCTACACCAATACTTTCGGCAAATGCGCCTGCGGTTAATTTTTCCCGATCCATGATCATTTTGAACCTATCTTTTATGCTCATAACTGTTGCGATATAGGTGATGTTTACAATTGTATTGATTCTCTTTGAAATTACAAAAGTAAAAAAATGAAGTTACAAAAGCAAATTAAAAATGTGAATTCTTTTATATCACAATTGTGTACTTGTTATTTCAAATGTTATATATACAAATGTGATGATATATATTACCTAGATTTTAAGCCCATATTTTTACTTTAATAAAACTATGTATATTATTGGTTATTATGTATATAAGTTTAAGTTTTTTCTGTGGTGTATCCCATATTACAATTGTTTTCTCATTGATTTCTCTATTTATGAACTGATAGATCATATAAATGACTATATTTGTACTGATTATTAGTAATTTAATTGTTGTTTTACTCCTCGTTAACCCCTATCCTATTACCTTTGTTATTTCACTATTACTTCATTAAAAATAGTCTTATTACAATTGTGTATTGCATCATTTAATTACGTTTGTTATATGTATAGTTGTTATGTATCCAATTGTGAACATAATGATATTACGTTTTTAATATTCCATAGTTGAAATAGCAACTATTTCCTTTTCTAATTGCATTTATTCTTGATAATAGATTCGATATTACAGAAAGAATTTGTTACACTAAAATAAGGAGAGTCCAATTGATATGTTCTAAAGTCTTCGTAATTGTAAATCCTTGCTTTATTTCTGTATAAATGGTCGTGAACTTGGAATTTTTTTAATTCTCAGGAGCTTATTTAGTGTTTATTAGATTGTAATACAGTGTATTATACCCTATTTTTTAGTTCTAAAATTCTCTCATTCTAGAAAAATAACCTCTTTTTAAGTGAGAAATGACATAATGATAGTGAAAATGGCATTTACTTCTCTATTATTGCTGATATAGTTAACAAGTATAATCTCTTCTAAAATAAGAAATAGACGATCTATTTCTATTGATCTGCTGACCACTTTCTAAATATAATTTTCCTTTTTCTTAGAAAAAGTATATTGTTTTCCTATAAAAATATGCCTGCTTTACTCGGGACAGGAGATTATACTATATATAAACACATGGTCTATTTAATGCAAATAGACCATGTGTTTATATCAGATAAATGGTCTGTTCATTGTATATAGACCATCTGTTTCAGCGAATATGTTGTATGTATTTCAGATACCCTTCCACACTCTATTACCTATGAACAGTACGTTTGGGAACAGTGGAAGGGGGTGAAGGAAAAGCTAAATTTCTTGTTTAATGAAGAGTGTATAGAAGAAAAAAGCTGTTAATGCAGGATCTTGAAGACCAGTTCGCGAAGAATATCCCCGTCACTTAAAGATGGATTTCCCACTCCTTTAGATTTTGCATCTGCATATCGTATTTCTCCGATAATTTGCATAGTCTTTACTCCATTATATCGACGCATAGCTGCGAGATAGTCTTTGGCCTGCCGGGGGTACGTAGTCCCAACATGTTGGCTATGCCTTGCTCCGATTTTCAGGGGCATAATAGGCCAACATCAGGTTAGAAAAAAAGAATCCAAAAGTAAAGATAAAGTCATTTGAATAGGGTTTGTTTTCGGATTTTCTTCAAAATATTTTATTATCTTATTGGCTTTCAGGACATCCTTTTCAACGAGGGCACTGCGCAATTCGAAGTTGTTATAATCCTTACTGATACCAATGTTCTTCTCTATCTGTTCGGGGTAACGCGTGTATGACCTTTTGGAAGTGTAATGATCAGTTTTTCCAGCTCTCCTGTGAGGCGACTGAGGTCGGCGCCAACGAAATCGGCCAGCATGGCAGTGGCTTTAGGTTCCACGTCGATACCTTTGCGTTTCATATAAGAAGTGATGAATGCAGGCAGTTGCGCATCCTTCACTTTTTAGATTCAAACAGGACACCAGTCTTTTCGATTTCGGCAGCCAGCTTCTTTCTTCGGTCCAGTACGCCATGTTTATGGCATATTACTAATATGGTAGAAAGCAGCGGTTTTTGGAGGTAATAAGAAAGTTCCTCCATATTACGGATATTCTGCGCTTCCTTTACCACCACCACCTGATGCTCGGACATCATCGGATAACGCTTGGCGGCATTAATAACAGTAGCCATATCAACATCTGCCCCGTAGACAACGGTCAGGTTGAACTCCTTTTCCGTTTCGGTCAGAATATTGTCTGTTATATAGTCGGCGATGAGGTCGATGTAATAGGGTTCCTCGCCCATGAGATAATAGACGGGACGGTATTGCTTCGCTCTTAGTTCCTTTAAGATGTCATCACACGTGATTTCCTGTTTTGCCATATTCGTTTTTACCAGTCGAATTTCAGATGTTTTACGGTTTTCTTCTCGTCGATAATCATACGCAGGGATGCGATGCCGATTTCAACGTGCTCGGTTACGTAGTTTTGGGTAACCAGATTATCGCTTTTATCGGTTTTTACTCCTTCAGGAATCATCGGCTGGTCAGAAACCAGTAAGATGGCTCCGGTAGGGATGTGATTGGCAAAACCGCAACTGAAGAGAGTTGCTGTTTCCATATCGACAGCCATGGCACGGGTTTTCTTCAAATATTCCTTGAATTCCTCGTCATGCTCCCAAATGCGGCGGTTGGTAGTGTATACGGTACCTGTCCAATAGTCGCGGGCATGGTCGCGGATGGATGAAGAAACGGCACGCTGCAACATAAATGCCGGTAGCGCCGGTACTTCCGGGCGGGAAGTAGTCATTGGAAGTTCCCTCGCCACGGATGGCGGCGATAGGAAGGATGAGATCCCCTATTCTGTTTTTTTCTTATCGATACCACCGCACTTGCCCAGGAACAGGCAGGCTTTGGGCTGTATAGCACTTAGTAAATCCATGATAATTGCAGCGTTAGGGCTTCCCATACCAAAGTTGATAATGGTCATGCCTTCTGCTGAAGCAGACGTCATATTAGCGTCTTTACCAAGAACGGGCACATTGAACTTCTCCGCAAAATATCCACATACTTGTTGAAGTTAGTCAACAGAATATACTCTCCAAAGTCCTCAAGCTTACGTTTTTGTGTAACGAGGCAGCCAGTTAGCTACGATTTCTTGCTTTGTTTTCATAAGATTTCATTAAATTTGTTCCCTAAATACTTTCAGGGAGCGATTATTTAACTCACAAAAGTACAATAAAAAAGTAGAATTCGGAAATTTGTTAATCACTTATCACATATCAATATGTTATCGTTAAACTTACCTGTATTTGATGCTAAAGTCGTGAACCGTGAAGGGAAACCTGCTATTTTCGACGTGATACGGCGCCGATATGTAGCACTGACGCCCGAAAGAATGGGTACGCCAGCATTTCGTACATTTTCTGCTGAACCATAAAGGATATCCGCAGACATTGATGGCGAACGAGGTACAGGTACAGCTCAACGGAACGAAGAAACGTTGTGACACAGTGCTTTACCGTCGTGATCTCACGGCACGGATGATTGTGGAGTATAAAGCGCCGGACATAGAGATTACGCAAGCGGTGTTCGACCAGATTACGCGCTACAATATGGTGTTGAAAGTAGATTACCTTGTAGTGAGTAATGGAATGCAACACTATTGCTGCCGGATGGATTACGAGCGGAATAGCTATACTTTTCTTCCGGATATTCCTGATTATCAGACGTTATAATATCCATTAAAAGGGCTACACCTTTACCAGCAACGGCATCACACCTAATACAAAAGTAAATGAAGTCATCAGAATAGGACGCAAACGCACATGCCCCGCCTCATAAGCCGCCTCACGGATAGGATTGCCGGCCTTACGGTAATCACGGGCGAACTCCACAATTAAAATACCATTTTTCGCCGATAAGGCTATCAACAGAATAATACCGATTTGTGTATAAATGCTGACTGGAACTCCCATCACCCAACAACCGAGCATCGCTCCCAAAATAGCTACCGGTAATCCCATTACGGCAGCCACCGGGCTTGTCCAACTTTCATACTGAGCTGCCAATACTAAATAAGCTACCAACAAAGCCATGATTAAAATAATAGTAGTAGTATTACCAGCCTGAGTTTCTTGATAAGCAACAGAAGTCCACTCATATCCAAACTCTCCTCCTAGCTGATTTTTTAAAGAGCGCCTCCATTTGCTGTATCGCCTCACCGGAACTACTCCCCGCAGCCGGAGTAATAGTGATAGAAGCTGCCGAATACATATTATATCGGTTTATCTGATCCATTCCCAGTTTTTGCTCTATTTGTGTAAAACTACTGAAAGGAACCATCTCTCCTTTCGAATTGACCACACTCAGTTTCAACACATCATCAATCACCTTTTGGGCCTGTTCACCAGCCTCCAATTTTACCTGGTAGATACGGCCGAATTCTACGAAATCATTTACATAAGCCTGCCCCATATAATACCCTAATGTAGAGTAAAAACCTGTTCAACTGCAATGCCCATTAACTGAACTTTATCACGGTCTATATTCAAAAAATACTGAGGTACATAGTTGGTACATGACTGCTGACGGATGCCAATGCAGGTTTGGTGTGATAGGTTGCCATCAGCGTCTCTACAGCATGCTGCATTTCTGTGGCACCGAGGTTGTTACGATCTTCCACTTGTAGCTGTAAACCACCCGTAGCACCGAGTCCGGGAATGGCAGGGGGCACCATGGCAAAAACTTCTGCTTCCTGAATTCCATAAGCTTGCTCATTGAAACGATTAACTACAGACTGGGCCGTATGTTCCTTTCCTTTACGCTCGTCCCAGTTCTTCAAGATAACGAAATAGGTGCCGGAATTACTCTGTTCCCCGCCTCCCATGACAGAGAAGCCGGATATGCCGATATAATTTTTTACTTCGGGATAGCTGTTGAGGATTTCATTGATCTACGTCCGACAGCTTTGTGCGTTCCAGACTTGAAGCAGGCGGCAATTGCACCACGGCAAGGAAATACCCGTCATCTTCTTCGGGAATAAAGGTACTGGGCCACTTCATAAACAGGATCACAGCGAGTGCTGTAAACCCGGCATAAGACAACAGTGCAGCGGCAGGGCGCCGGACGCAGCCAACCCACGGTTTTATCGTATATCCCTTGTGTTTTGTCGTACATTCAAACTTGAAGCCCCGGAAAAAGTGGCGACTGTGCAGGTTTTGTAGGCTGTAATATCAAAGGCACACAATGAGGAGTTAGTGTCAGCGAGTTGAAACCGCTTAGCACAGTGCTGGCAGCAATAGTCAGTGCAAACTGTTTATAAAGCTGTCCGGAGATACCGCTGACGAGCATTGTCGGAATAAATACGGCAAGCAACACCAGCACTACGCCCACAATCGGACCGGTGATCTCTCCCATCGCCTGAATAACCGCCTGCCGGGCACTGTACTGCTCCGTGTCAAGCAAACGCGTGGAGTTTTCTACTACCACAATGGCGTCATCCACCACAATGGCCACGGCAAGTATCAGTCCGAACAGCGTCAGTGTATTGATGGAGAATCCGAAGAGCGCCATCACTGCCAGAGTACCGATGAGTGATACGGGAATGGTGATACACGGAATGATAACCGCCCGCCAGTTCTGTAGGAAAAGAAAGATGACAAGTACCACAAGCAGGGTTGTTTCCAGGAAAGTTACCAGCACTTCGTCTACTGAAGCATGGATGACGTCTGTCGTATCCAGGGTTACACTGTAATGGATGCCGCTGGGGAACGATTCTGACAGTTCCTGCATCTTCTCTTTTACGCCTTTGGATACATCCAGCGAATTGGAACCCGGTTGTTGATAGATGGCAATGGCGGCGGTAGGTTGCCCGTTCAGCCGGGATACGACGCTGTAGGATGCGGAGCCAAGGTCGATGTGAGCCACATCACGGAGGCGAAGCACTCTCCCGCCCGCTTCTGTTCGCAAGATGATATTGCCGAACTCTTCGGGAGATGAAAGTCGCCCTTTCACCGTCAGACTGTATTGATAGGCAGGGGCATTGCTGCCGGAAGAGACATTACCAATGTTGGTGTTACCCGGAGTTGGATTTCCCGGCAGAGGTTGTCCCACAGCTCCGGCACTGACTTCTACATTTTGTGATTGAATGGCTGGTAAACATCGGCTGCCGAAAGATTACGGATACGCAGTGCTGCCGGGTCCAGCCAGATACGCATGGAGTAGTCTCCCGCTCCCATCACATTGACAGCGCCTACACCCGTACGCGCGTCAACTGGTCGACAAGGTTCAGGGTGGCGTAGTTGCTGAGGTATAGTCCGTCATACTCCTTGTTTTCGGAAGTCATGGTGAGGAACATCACGATGTTCGACGACTGCTTTTGAACGGTTACTCCCTGTACCACTACGGGGTTGGTAATGAAGCCTGTGCCACACTGACACGGTTTTGGACTTGTACGGTTGCCATGTCAATATCTGTTCCGACAGCAAAAGTAATGGTGAGCGAATAGGCACCCGATGAGGAGGAATTGGAGGACATATAAAGCATGCCTTCCACTCCGTTTACTTGCTGCTCGATGGGTATACCCACGGTTTGGGCCACTGTCTGCGCGTTGGCACCGGATAGACGGCGCTGACCTGGACGGTAGGCGGTGTAATGTCCGGATACTGCGCAATGGGGAGTATGCCCAGTGTGACCAGTCCCGCCACCACGATCAGCAGCGCAAGCACGGTAGCAAAGATAGGACGGTTTATGAAGAATTTTGAGAACATGAGCTTTAGTATTTAGTTATTTACGATTGGTTATTTGTTGATGGGCTTCACTTTCATTCCTTCCCGCACTTTCATCAGTGCCCGGGTGACGTAGCGTTCCTGTGGCGAGAGTCCGCCGGTTATTTGCCGCAGACTGTCGTCTATCAACTGTCCCACCTCGATGTGGCGATAGCGCACCATATCGGAATCGTTCACTACATACACATATTTTCCCAATTGATCGGTACCGATGGACGCGTCCGGTATCAGTATTGCCTGCGATTCTTTGCCGTATGGCAAGGTGATACTGACATAAAGTCCGCTTTTCAGTAAACCTTTCGGGTTGTCCAGGCGGGCACGCAGATTCAGAGTTCCGGTGCTCAGGTCTACATTCGGTGCAAAGTAATCGAGTGTGGCAGGATACGGTTGTATGCCGTCTTCCCCGTGTTAACAGTGATTTGCGGGGTAGTGTATCTTTCTGCTGTGTGGTTCCTTGTTGCATCAGCATGGCAAGCCACTGGTTATCAGTGATATTGAAGTATGTATATAGCAGGTCATCTTTATAGATCGTGGCAAGGGTGACAGGTTGCAAACTTCCCCCTACATAACTGCCCACATCGACTTGATTCCGGCTGACAGTCCCATCAAACGGCGCCCGGACTGTGCAGTAGCCCAGATTTGTGCGTGCCGTATTCAGTGCAGCTTCGGCGTTGCTGACTGTCGCTTGTGAAGTGGCAACATTCGATTTCGACTGTAACACCTGTATCTGGCTTACAGCATCGCTTTTCACAGCTTCCAGCATACGGGCATAGTTGTTCTGGGCATATTCCAAATTGGCTCGGGCGGTGTTCAGTTCCGCTTCCGCCTGTTCTACATTGTCCTGGTAAATAGTGGGTTCGATGACAAACAACACCTGTCCTTTCCGAACTCTGCTTCCCGGAGCATAGGCGATGGTTTGCAGGGTCCCGTTCACCCGTGCCACCAGGTCGACGGTCTTTTCCGAACTCAGATAGCCCGGATACTCTTTAGTCAGTGTGATGTCTTTCACCACCGGACTGGCTACGCTTATTTCGGAACGGGCATCGCTCCGCGCGCTGCTTCTTTTTTATCCCCACATCCCGTCAGTAACGGAATCAGCGTGAGGATGATGTACATTTCATTTTTCATATATGGTTATGGTTTAGGAATTATTACTCAGTTCTCTTTATATCCTCCTCCCAGTGCCTGGTACAATGACACCAGATATAGCAGTGAACTACCCTCTGCCTGCGTCAACTGGTTTTCGTACGTCAGTAGCGAACGGAGTGCATCCAGTACATTCTGGAAAGGACTAAGTCCCTGTTTATAAAGCTCCAGGGAGAGTTTCAGTGTCTCTTGTCCCTGATTTCGTACTTCCCGGAGGGCGACAATCTGCTTGATGGAATTCCGGTAATTATTCATCGCATTGTCCGTTTCCTGTACAGCGGTAAGCACGGTTTCGTTGAAGTTATGCACCGCTTCGTCCAATTGTGCACGTGCCTGTTTGGTGGCATTCACCAGTTTTGTTCCGCTGAACAGTGTCCAACTGAGGGTTGGGGCAATTTCAAATGTCATTTTCCGTCGGGTCAGGGTCTTTCAAATCCGGGCGGCATATCCACAGATCCTTTCAGGAATACTTGTGGCAGCCAGTCGCTTTTTGCTGGCTCCCAATAGTGCGGCTTGTGCATTAACCAGTCTTTCGGCTTGGCGCACATCGGGACGACGAAGCAATAAATCGGCGGGTAATCCTACTCCAACAGGTTCCATGTAGTCGGGCAATTTCCCGATTCTTTCCAATGTGGGGCGTATCTCCTGCGGATAAGTTCCCAGCAGAATAGCCAGCGAGTTGATGTATTGGCTGATTCCGGATTCCAGTTGCGGAACAGATGCTTTAGTACTGAAATGCACTGATTTAGCCTGTGCTACATCCAGTTTCGATACAAGTCCCGTGTTGTAGCGTACTTTGGTGATGTTGAGCACTTCTTCTTGCGTCCGGCAGTTATGCATTACTACCTGCAGTTCCTGTTGCAGTTCCCGCAGGTTGATGTAGGCAGAAGCTACTTGTGCACAGAGGGGATACCTGTACGGAGATGTACTCTTCACGGCTGGCTTGGAATGTTTCCCGTTGCGCCTTTACCCGTTGCCGGATGCTTCCGAATATATCCAGTTCCCAACTGGCATTGAGTGACGCATCATAATAATGTGATGGATTGGGGCAATTCGGTGGTGTTTCCACTGCTTTGCTGGCGGAGCCATCCACCATTTAAAGAAATAGAAGGGAAAAAATACTGCGCTCCATCCTCAGGCTGGCACGTGCCTGCTCCATACGGTCTATAGCGGCAAGTACGGAATAGTTTTCGCCGGATGCTACGCTGATAAGAGAGTCCAGTACCGGGTCATTGAATGCTTTCCACCACTGGTCATCTACCGGTAATATCTGTCCGCTGAATAAGTTATCATCTGCGGATGCCGTGGTAGAATTAGCGGTTCCTGTGGAAGTAGGGACCGTTTTAGAGTTCGGAATCACCGTATTCCCCAGCCTCGGGGGCAATGGTTTTTCCAGATAACGGTTGCCATTCTGTGCCGTGACGGCAGAACATAGGCACGATAAGAGCAGCACGCTGCCCCAAGCTTTAATCTTCATAGGTTTAGGTTGTTTTTTGTGATACAGGGTTCATAACAACCTAGAGCTCTATTTGTTTAGAGAAGATTGGGGAGGTTATAATGGGGTTCTGACAGATGGATGTGGATTGGTGTGGGTGATCTATAATTGAAGAAATGAATTAAAGATTGCTGGTATCCTTTTGTTAGTTTGCTGATAATCAATTAACTGTATTTACCGACAGCTTACTGCAAGATGTAAAAGCATTTACCGCCGTATGTAACAACCTTTACCGCGATATGTAAATGGAGTTACCGTGCGGGGTTAACAAAGCTATCATTTGGGGTAAACAGAATTTTCATGAGAGGAAACGACTGTGCACTTATAAAGTGAAGTAAGAGATAATCCATACCCCTACAATAATGAGTTTTAATTCAACGACTTCGGTAGTGTATATATAGGAAAGGACGCCCCTGCAAGCAATAAGATGTTGCTTGCAGGGGCGTCCTTTCACACCGCCGAATATTATTCCGCAGTCTTTTTTCTTCTAGTCGGCTTTTCCTTTACCTCTTCCTTGTGTTCGATGGTTACACCAGCCAATTCGGGTCAATCATGATACGTCCGCAATACTCGCAAACGATGATTTTCTTACGAGAACGGATATCCAGTTGTCTCTGGGGTGGGATTTTGTTGAAGCAACCACCACAGGCATCACGCTGTACATATACGATACCCAGTCCGTTGCGAGAGTTCTTACGGATACGCTTGAAAGACTGGAGCAAGCGCGGTTCGATCTTAGTTTCAAGTTCTTTGGCTTTGTCTCTCAGCTTTTCTTCTTCCTGCTTGGTTTCAGAGATGATTTCGTCCAGTTCGTTCTTCTTAACGTCCAGGTCTTTCTGTCTTTCGTCCAACGCTTCTGTGCTCTTTGCAGCTTCAGCAGACTTCTCCTGTTCCTGTGCAGCGAACTCTTTGATTCTCTTATCGCAAAGCTCCATTTCCAGAGTTTGGAATTCGATTTCTTTGCTTAGGAAGTCGTACTCACGGTTGTTGCGTACATTCTCCTGCTGTTCCTTGTATTTTGCGATAGAAGCTTTTGAAGTTTCAATCTCCACTTTCTTGGTAGCGATGGCGGATTTCAGTTCGGCTACTTCTGCCTTAATTCTGTCGATACGAGTGCTCAGACCGGCGATTTCATCTTCCAAGTCCTGTACTTCCAGCGGAAGTTCACCTCTTAAAGTCTTTATTTCATCAATCTTAGACAACATAGTCTGCAACTGGAACAGGGCTTTCAACTTCTGCTCCACGGTCAATTCCTGAGGATCTTTTTTTGCTTCTTTAGCCATTTTACTTATAAATATTTTATGGGATTGGTATTCACTTTGCACTGTTGCAGCGCAAGGTTAGGAAACAACTCCGGATTATTGTATAGAATATTTCTTTTGTATATTGTTCGCTTTCGTAATGTCCTATCTCTGCCAACAGAATATCCGTATCGTGTCCGAAGTAATCGTGATACTTGATTTCTCCGGTGATGAACACGTCTGCGCTGTTGCGTATGGCAAGCGGCATCAGAAATGCTCCGGCTCCTCCACACAGTGCCACGGTCTGTATTTCACGTCCGGTCAGCTTGTTATGCTTCAGACAGCCCACTTCAAAGGTCTTCTTGATGCGTTTCAGAAACTCCAACTCCGTTTCCGGTGTTTCCAGTTCTCCGATAACTCCTGCCCCAGCCTGTGTCCAGCTATTCTGCAAAGGATATAAATCGAATGCAGGTTCCTCATACGGATGGGCACTCAGTAGAGCTTTGATAACTTCCGATTTCTTATAGGCAGGCAATACGGTCTCTATCCGCACTTCCTTTTCCGTATGCAACTCTCCGATGCTTCCACAGAACGGGTGGCTACCCTCCTGAGCACGGAAAGTTCCCTCTCCTTCTACATTGTAGCTGCATGCGTCATAGTTTCCTATGCAACCGCATCCGGCTGCAAACAAAGCTTTACGAACATCTTCCGCCTGTGCTGTGGGTACAAAGTCACCAATTTTACCAAGGTATTCTCTTTGGCTTCCAGCACGCGTACATTACTCAATCCTATTTTTCTCGGCAATCTTGAAGTTCACCTCCCGGAGCATTGTCCAGGTTGGTATGTGCCGAGTAGATCACGATATCATTCTTGATTGCTTTCATGATACAATGCTCTACATAGTCCCTACCCGTGATGGATTTATATCCTTTGAATATCAGCGGATGATGGGATATGACAAGATTGTACCCTAACGCAATCGCTTCGTCCAGCACGGCTTCGGTGACGTCAAGACACAACAAAGCCCCTGACATTGCTTCCGCTTCTGTCAATCCAACTTGCAGGCCGGCATTATCATATCCTTCCTGCAAGGGCAGAGGCGCGAACCGTTCAAGGGCGCTTACTATCTCCTTAATTCTCATTATGTGAATAGAAAATTTCGGTGCAAATATAGTAAAAATGCACTGAATAACTGTTTGTTTTACTCTTTTTTATATATTTGTTCGGATAATTGTAAAACTCTATACCATGAAAGTATTACTTTTCTCGTTTTCGCTTTATTATGCATTCTTTCTCGTGCCAACCCTCACCCAAAGCCCAGGATGGCGGTGAAGAGGATGCACAAGAGGAATTTGTGGATACTACTCCGAAGGCTACAGCCATCTTCTGGATAGATAAACATAAGGAAATGCTAGGACAACCGTCAAAGAGGCCGGGTGCGGTACGTACGGTGAAAGCCAAAGTCAATATCCATTTGGCAGGGCGTATAGAAGTACTTTCGTATGTGAAACCGCAGAAAGGATATATAAAAAGTTATATAAATCGCCGTCTTGAGACGTTCCGGGTAAGGAAAGTGTTGATGGATAGTGCTTATATAAAAACCCGGCGTACAGTATGTACAGTTGCGTTATACTCCTGAAAAAGTAGAGCATTAACGGTTTTCTTCTTTTCCTTTTTCTCTACCATTACCTGCAATAGTTTTCCGTTGGCATCGAACGATTTACGCGATGCCAGCGAGATGGTAATCATCAGCGAAAGCATGGATGCCGTGAAGGTTATCACCATAATCATCATCTGATATTTGATGGCGACATTCGGGCTACTACCTCCCAGGATTTGTCCGATCATTGTGCCGGGCAGTGCCACCAAGCCCATAACAGCAATATTGGCAATCAACGGGCTAAAAGACTTTATGATAGCCTGTTTGATAAAAGGCGCCTGTGCCTCTGCCCTTGTGGCACCATTGCCCAAGCAGATAGCGATACAATTGCTGTTCCCGTTTCAATCCGCTGTAATAAGCATTCAGCGCAACAACATTGCTGGATAGCATGTTTCCCATCAGGATACCGAATATCGGAATAAAATACTGGGCACTGAACACATTTTCCAATCGTAATACAATGGCAATGAAGTACATGCCGATGCAGACGACACTGAATAAGAAACCTATGGAGATAGGAATAAACAGTATTTTCCGTTTCAATTGGGTGCGTGCCAGGGGCGGTTTGTGCGGCGACGAATATCATAATAATCACCCACAGAAAGTTGATCCACGGGTTATTCCACAGAAACAAGTATTTCAGGTAGATACCGATAAAGAAAAGTTGTACAATCATCCGTGCGATACCAATCACGGTAACCCACAATAGCCCTGTCTTGAACTTCCACAAGTAGAACAGCGGAATAAGCAACAGCAACAATCCGATGGCTAAACTGGTATATGATATGTCGATAGTTCCCACTTTATTAATCTCTTAGTTATAGCGTTATCATCTGGTTGCATCCTTGCGCAAATCCACGGTCGTGAGAGACAGCGAGGATGGCACTTCCCTCCCTCATTCGTTTCGGAAGAAAGCAAGTACTTTATCCGTAGAGTCCGAATCCAGTGCGGAAGTCGGTTCATCCACAATCAGCAGCGGCTTTTGCATCAAGGTGGCTACGGCAATCATGATACGTTGCCGTTGTCCTCCGGAGATCTCATTCACACGTTTATCGTACAATTCCTCTTCCAGCCCCAATTCATCGAAACAGGCAAATAGTTTGTCCAGTGAAAGGGGTATTCCTGTTAGCTTTCAGATTGAAAGGGGTTGTACCATTTCCTTCACCCATTCCGATGGAAGCGCCAGTTCTTGTGGTATCCATGCCACTTGCCGGCGAATTTGGTCGATAGTTCCCTTTTCCAGTAAAATGCCGTTAACGGTGATGCTCCCTGCTTTGAGGGGTACAAATCCTAAAACTGCATTCAGCAAGGAGGTTTTTCCCCGCCCCGATTGTCCGGAAATGCAGGCGATTTCCCCTTCGTGCAGCTGTAAGCAAAAACCGGAAAAAAGCGTATCTGCTCCGAAAGCGATGCATGCGTTGTCTATTTGAAGTATAGTCCTGGTCTCCATTTGAAAGCAAATATAGAAAGGAATTCTGAGAAAACGACGGATTATTGGCTGAAATCAGTATCTTTAAATAAGATAAGCTGCATTTTGGCATAACTTTTTCATGCAAGCATGAAAGTTCTGCACTCAATTTGCATTATCTTTGCTATCAGTTTTTAATAAAAGTGAGAATTATGATACAGAACGAACGTGCAAGCCGCCACGAACATGTGTTGGACGTGGCAAGGCAGATGATGACTGCTGCCCGTACCGCTCCGAAGGGAAAAGGTGTAGATATAATTGAAATAGCTATGGTCACCGGAGACGATTTAAAAAAGTATTGTCAGACAAGATGGTTGCCATGGTGGAAGAACATGGAATGAAGTTCTTTTTTGCGGGATGCCGCCAACATTTTGCAGGCTGAATGTGTAATTATAATAGGTACGCGCGAGCAGGCGCAAAGGATTGAATTGCGGCCATTGTGGTTATCCCACTTGTGCGGGACGCCCCGAAGGTGTGCCTTGTGCCGTGAATTCGGTCGATGTAGGTATAGCTATCGGTTCGGCTTGTGCCACGGCGGCGGATTTGCGTGTGGATACCCGTGTGATGTTCTCTGCCGGACTTGCTGCGCAGCAATTGGAGTGGTTGCCGGGATGCAGATCCGTGTATGCTATTCCGGTCAGTGCTTCGACCAAGAATCCGTTCTTTGACCGCAAGCCGAAAGAAGAAAAGAAAGAATGATAAATATGAGTGATACGTTCAATGCTGTTTTGCCTGCCGAATGGGCGCCGCAAAGCGGAATACAGCTGACTTGGCCCCATGCCGGAACTGACTGGGCACATATGCTTACGGAAGTACAAGCCTGCTTTGCCGCTATCGCACGCGAAATAGCCCAACGGGAATTACTTCTGATCGTAACTCCCGAACCGGAGGAGGTCAAAAAGCAGATTTCAGCTACCGTCAATATGCAGAATGTCCGTTTCATGGAATGTGAAACGAATGATACTGGGCGCGTGATCATGGTGCAATTACCATGTTGGATTCAGAAGGCGCTTCGCTTCTTGATTTCATGTTCAATGGCTGGGGGCTGAAATTCGCTTCGGATAAAAGACAATCTGATTACCCGTCAGGCTGTGGAAGCCGGTTTCCTGAATGGGCGGTATGTTAATCGTCTGGGGTTTGTTCTGGAAGGTGGTTCCATTGAGAGTGACGGGTGGGAACATTGCTCACTACGTCCGAGTGCCTGCTTTCTCCCAATCGTAACGGACAGATGAGTCGCGATGAAATCGAAGAATATCTCTGTTCTGTATTTCATCTGAAACAGGTACTTTGGCTCGATCATGGGTATTTGGCAGGAGATGATACAGATAGTCATGTCGATTACACTCGCTCGTCTTTGCTCACCGGATACTATTGCCTATGTGCAATGCACCGATACGCAGGATGAACATTACAAAGCTCTCCATCAAATGGAAGAGCAACTGAAAACCTTCCGTACTTTGAATGGAAACCCCTACCGCCTGTTGGCATTGCCTATGGTGGACAAGATTGAGAAGAGGGTGAACGTCTCCCGCAACGTATGCCAATTTCTTGATAATGAATGATGCGGTGCTTTATCCTACTTATCGTCAGCCGGAGAATGACCAACGTGCTAAAAAGTCTTGCAGGAAGCGTTCCCGGAATATGAGATTGTAGGCATTGATTGCGGGCGCTGATCAAGCAGCATGGATCGCTCCATTGTGTTACGATGCAATACCCTGCCGGTGTATTGAAATAAAATTAGAAAGATATGAGAAAAATAAAAGTCGGAATTATTCAGCAAGCCAATACAGCAGATCTTCGTACGAACCTGATGAACTGGCTAAAAGCATAGAAGCCTGTGCTGCACATGGTGCGCAACTGGTTGTATTACAGGAACTACACAACTCCCTGTATTTCTGTCAGACTGAAAACACACAACTGTTTGATCTGGCGGAAACCATTCCGGCCCTTCCACCGGATTTTACTCCGAACTGGCCGCTGCCAATAAAATCGTATTGGTGACCTCCCTATTTGAGAAACGTGCTCCGGGACTCTATCATAATACCGCCGTCGTTTTTGATCGTGACGGAAGCATTGCCGAAAGTATCGCAAGATGCATATCCCCCGACGATCCGGCCTATTATGAAAAGTTCTACTTCACCCCACGGAGATATAGGTTTCGAACCTATCCAAACCTCTCTCGGAAAAACTGGGCGTACTTGTTTGCTGGGATCAGTGGTATCCCGAAGCTGCCCGTCTGATGGCATTGAAAGGTGCCGAATTATTAATCTACCCCACCGCCATCGGTTGGGAAAGCAGTGATGCCGATGATGAAAAAGGCACGCCAGCTCAATGCCTGGATTATCTCCCAGCGTGCTCATGCCGTAGCCAACGGACTTCCTGTTATCTCCGTTAACCGTGTCGGTCACGAACCCGATCCGTCCATGCAGACAAATGGCATCCAATTTTGGGGAAACAGTTTCGTAGCAGGACCGCAAGGAGAATTCCTGGCACAAGCCGGAAACGATCATCCGGAAAACATGGTAGTGGAAATAGATATGGAACGCTCGGAAAACGTCCGCCGCTGGTGGCCTTTCCTGCGCGACCGTCGTATCGATGAATACGGTGGATTGACGAAACGCTTCCTCGATTAAAATGCAATTCGATAAAGTGCGATAAAGCGCAATTTGATAAAAAGCGCAGTAAAACGTAGTTGAGGAGGTGCTCCGTATTTGAATGCATTCATCAGGAAGCCGAATTGTTCCTGTGCTCTTTCCGGAGTAAAACCCAAAATCTCAAACATCTTGGCCTGTAATTGTGAATCATGGATACGAATTGAACCGCCTCCTACTTCCACACCATTTACTACCATATCGTAAGCATCGGCACGAACAGCAGCCGGGTCTGTATCCAGCAAAGGAATATCTTCGTCTTTCGGATGGGTGAACGGGTGGTGCATAGCCATCAGGCGGCCTTCTTCATCGCTCCACTCAAACATCGGGAAGTCAACCACCCACAGACAAGCAAATTCATTCTTGTCACGTAGTCCCAGCTGACGTCCCACTTCCAGACGAAGTTCGCATAACTGCTTGCGAGTCTTCATGGCATCAGGACCGCTCAGAATCAGGATCAAGTCACCCGGCTTGGCACCGAACGCTTCCTTCATCTGCTGAAGGACTTCCTGTGAATAGAATTTGTCTACACTGGATTTTACATTGCCATCAGCTTCCACACGGGCGTAAACCATACCTTTCGCACCGATCTGAGGTCTCTTGACAAATTCGGTTAATTGGTCTAACTGTTTACGGGTATAACTTGCAGCCCCTTCCGCACAGATACCACCAATATATGCTGCATCATCAAAAACAGAGAAACCATGACCTTTCATGATATCCATCAACTCCACAAACTTCATGCCGAAACGCAAATCTGGTTTGTCACTACCATAATATTTCATGGCATCTGCCCATGTCATACGCAGAAACGGTTCGCTCAGTTCGACTCCACGTAACTCCTTGAACAAATGTTTTGCCAT
>VOFE01002082.1_pt1 | contig 22001 bp, 35 predicted proteins | sample 5384071 | NCBI WGS metagenome assembly VOFE01 (sample SAMN12384724, study PRJNA508395) | human gut metagenome | isolation source: healthy gut D | host: Homo sapiens
GAAGTGCAGTTCATCCATGATGCGGATACCGAAACAAAAAAAAGCTGAACTATTTGGAAAAGTCAGAAATGGCACTGTGCGCGTCCTGATGGGCAGCACCCAGAAGATGGGCGCTGGTACCAACGTACAGACACGGCTTATTGCGTTGCACCATCTGGACTGCCCATGGCGACCTGCTGATATTGCCCAGCGCAACGGACGCATGGTCCGCCAAGGCAACCTGAACAAGGAGGTTTCCATATTTATTTACGTTACAGAGTCAACTTTTGATTCGTACAGCTGGCAGCTTGTCGAGAATAAACAGAAGTTTATTTCACAAATTATGACGAAAATCCCCGCCCGCAGCTGCGGGATCTGGACGAAGCTGCGCTCACTTATGCCGAGGTGAAGCCCTTGCAGCGCAGGTAACCCCATGATCAAGGAAAAGATGGACTTGGACATCGAGGTCGCAAAGCTGCGCCTGATGAAAGCGGATTATCAGAGCAACCAGTTCAAACTGGAAGACCAGATTCTGAAGCAGTATCCGGAAGAAATCCGCCAGGCACAGGAGCGGGCCATGGGCTATCGGGCGGATATGGCGCTGTTGAAGCGCATCCGCTGCCCAAGGATGGTTTTGTCGGCATGGCGATCAAGGGAAAGCGGATTGCCGATAAAGAGGCAGCGGGCAAAATGCTTCTGAAGCCTGCCGTCTTTCGCCGCATGATATGGAGCTGGGCGAATACCGCGGCATGAAAATGACGGTGGATTATGACAGCTATCGGCAGGAGGTCAAGCTCATTCTGCGCGGCGAGATGTCGCATACCGTGACCATGGGAACGGATGTGTACGGCAATCTGACGCGCATCGAGAACGCGCTGGCGAATATGCCGCAAAAACTCGAAAGGGCGGAAGAACGGATTGCCGAACTGGAACGGCAGACGGAACAGGCCAGGGCGGAGCTGGGCAAACCGTTTGCGCAGGAGAAGGAGCTGGAAGCCAAAGCGTGCGCGCCTTGCCGAATTGAACGCCGCGCTGAACATTGACGAAAAAAGGAAGGAGCCGATGGAGAAGCGACCGATGAAGGATGTGTTGAAGGCGTATCAGGAGCGGGCAGACGCTCAGAGACAGGGAGAAAAAGGAGGAACAAACGAATGGAACCGATGAAGAGTATTCCTGCATAGGCATAGTGCCGCCTATGCGGTGGAGCATGGCGAGCTGGAAGTATACAAGACGTCCCGGGTGGCAGGCGTTGCCTGTCGGGATGCGATAGAAAAGCCGTTGCGAAGCATTACAGAGATAACTGTCTGAACAAAGCGGGAGCCAGAGAGGTCATCGACGAGTTTGGCAAAGAGCGCGTGATGACGGTGCTGGCGATTACGATTCGGGACAAGCTCTACGATGGACGATTTTCGTCCGCCAATAAAGCATGGGCGCAGGCGTTTCCGATTGAGCCGGACATCGACAGCTGGGGCGGCAACCGAAATTTGACGCTGGTTGTGCGGCAGACGCATCCGGGATTGCTCAATCTGTTCTGCGATCAGGCGAAGGCTTACGAATCGGAAAAGGTTTCGGTGCGGGAGAAGCTGAAGGCAGCAGCGAAAAAACGCGCCTGTACCTTCGACGAAAAATGAAATGGAGCGATGAAGCATCGAGCAGCAAAAGAGGAATATTCAAATCAAATTCCGCGTGACGGCAGACGAACGGGCGCTGCTGGAACGGAAGATGCGGGAAGCGGGCACGACGAACATGGGCGCATATCTGCGGAAGATGGCGCTGGACGGCTAGCATTCTGCGGCTCGATCTGCCGGAGTTAAAAGAGATGCTTTCCCAGCTTCGCTACATGGGCAACAATGTCAACCAGATTGCCAAAAAGAGCGAACGAGGTCGGTGTAATCGACGAGATGGACATTCGCGGCGTGAGCAAAGACAGGAGCGGATGCTCGAACAGATGGCGCGGTTTTGGAAAAGCTGAGCGGACTGAATTGAAACGCGGGAGGAGCGCCGAAACACCGGCAGCTTCTCCCGCGTTTTTTTGTAGGGCGGCATCCTTGCCAAATCAATGAAGGACATGGAGTGGTAGCGCATTTGCTTGCGCAGACACACCGATGCCGTGGCTTACCTCAAAAATCAAAGCGATAGAAGTACGACGAAAGCGATGCAGAGAGAGCTGTTCCGCATTTCTGTTAGAGCGAGGACAGCAGAATGATGAACGCCATCGCCGTCCAGAACAGGAACAGCACCGCGCCCGCGATCATGCCCGCCGCAAGCAGCGACAGGCTTGCGGTGACATACGCAGGAATGTACGGGGGCTCATAGATAAAGTCCGGATCAGCCGCAAGCCGCTCCAGATCGCTCCATCTGCCGCCCGGCGTCACATAAGGCAGCGAAAAGAGAACGGAGGAAACGGTCATCAGCGCAAGATAAAATGGTTTGAACATGGCAAGCGCGCAGGCAAAGTGCCTCTGCTCCCCACGAATATACGACAAGCCCGCACTGTATGCCCTGTGATGATTTGAAATCAAACATGCAGGTCGTAAAGCGCGAGCTTTGTACTGTTTGAAAACGCTTGCAGTTCCTCAATCCGTTTTTTCGTTTTTGACCCATGTCTCTTTAAACCGCGTGTATTCGGATATGTCCTCAATCCGCTCCAGAATGCCATCCTGAGCCAATACACCTCGTCGCAGAGCAGGCGGATGTCCTCCTCGTGGTGGCTGGCGACGAGGATGATTTTCCCCCTCCTTTTGCACCTTGAGGATGTCGTAAACCGTTTTTACGCCTTCGTAATCCAGTCCATTCAGCGGTTCATCGAGGAGCAAAATCGCGGATCTTCCATAATCGCTTGGGCAATCGCCAGCCGCTGGCGCATGCCCAAGGAATAATACCGCACTTTTTTCGGTTGTCTGGCGAAAGACCTACGGACGTCATGAGGCTGGCGATTGCTTTTTGTCGGCTTTTTTGTGATGTCCGCCAGGGCGACGAGATTGCTCAGACCGCTGAGTGAATCATTGAATCCCGCGCCGTCAATCACAACGCCGCAGTACGGGCGCGCCTTTTGGGCCGGGTCGTCCAGCTGGATTTCAATACGCCCGGACGTCGTGGGCATCAGGCCGCTCATGCATTTGAACAGCACGGTTTTCCCACAACCGTTTTGCCCGACAATCCCGTAGATCTGGCCCGGAGAAAAGCAGGCATTCTGCGCTTTGATCACATTCTTCTTGCCAAAGGACTTGCTCATTTCATGAAGGATGATTTGGTTCATGATGATTACTCCTTCTTATTCAGATAGCCCAACCGGCGTTCTACGGGGAAAAGCAGGCATCCGGCGGTGACCGCAGCACAAATGAAAAGCGCGGCCGCAACGATTCGTCCTTTGAGGGGTAATACAGGTTGGTGTGATGCGCGTCAATGATGTTCAGGCGCGTATAGGACAACGGCGAATACAGATACATTTTGTAGCCGAAGCCCATCTCGTCAATCGCCATGTCAAACCCGCCCCAGGCGCACAGGCTCACGAGCAGCACTTTTTTTGCGGGCAACAGCATGGCCGCAAACAGCAAGAGCAGGCCCATGCTGGTAAAGACGAGCAACAGCAGGCACAGATTGACCGCGAAGGCTGAAAACGGCGTGTAGTTTGCAATCACATTCCCCGGAACATCCATATACAGGTCCTCAATGTACTGCCCGTGCGCGTAGGAATAATGGATTCGGTCCCAGACGTTGGGATTGAAATCCGTACAGCCGCCTAAAATGCAGAAAAGCACAAAGAGCACGGCAAAATAAAGCAGCGTGACCTTCAACAGCGCAATGACGCGCACGGGCATGATCGTCCACCGTTTGGAACGCACAACCTCATAGATGTTGGCTGCGGAAAAGTAGGGGACATCGCTGATCAACAGGATATAGCCCACAAAACAGACGAGCAGGATTTTCGCATTGCTCATGGCGCAGGCAAACGTGCCCCACGCATTCAAAACGGCTCCGTATCGGCTTGTGTACACATATCCCTGGCTCAGATAGGGACCTGCGTACGCGACAATCAACAGCAGAATGAACACGGACCGCATTTTCATGACCATGTCCCTGAGCAGATGATTGGAACGCCTGTTAAGACTCACGGCAGTTCCTCCTTCCCCGATAGATGAATGCCAGGTAGCACAAAACGCTCATCGACCCGAAGGTCACCAGCGGATAAAGCAGCGCTTGCTGCCACGTTTCATAGTAATACATGGCAAACATTTGCCCTGAAAGCGAATACAGGTGAAGGTTGGGGGCAGCATAGTCCATCGCGTACAAAAGAGAATGGGAAAATGTAAATCGCATACGTGTTGTCCACCCATGCGGAGACGGTCAGGGCCAGAACGCCCCAAAAACGCCGGAAATCCCCGATGAGCAGCGTATAAAATCCGAAGTACGCAAACCAGTTTTCCGCCTGGGCGACAGTTTCCAGGAACGGCATGATGAGGCCGCCGATCTCTTCCAGCTCATAGGAAAGGACGGCGTGAGGGAAACACACGGGAATCAGGCCAAGAAACAGGAGCGTTCCCGCCGCCATGACGGCAAAACCGGAGACGGCGGTGCGGACAAACAGGGTGTTCAAATACCTGAAAACCGAGCACCGCTGCAAGATCATGTAGTCAAATGGTTCTTTCTGTTTTCCCGGTATCGCAGGGCGTAGGGAAACGCGGCGCAAACCGGGAACAGATAAATGAAGGAACTGAAAAGCGTGGACGCGCCGAACACATAGAGAAAGCTTCTCGCGCCCCACCAGACCAGATCGCCGAGAACATAGATCCCGCAGCACAGGAGCGCCCCCTCGGCAAAGCGCAGCGTCAGGAAGGTCTCTTTCAAAAACACGCAGATTCGATGCGGCACATTCCGCCGTGCCGGCGCGGCCGCCGTTTTGGCATTTTCGCTTCGGATCACCAGATCACTTCCGTTCCATCCAGCGCGTGAATCATCATCGCCGGTTGATTGTAGCTCCTCGCTGTGTAGATGCTCCAGACGGGGTAAAAATGATACGTTGGGGAAAACACGCCTGCCGTGTAGCGATGCCAGACATCGTACTCGAGCAGTATGCCGGTGATTTCCGTCATCCCTCTTCGAGAACCAGCATCTGATTGAGGTGTTGCTCATACTGCGCCAGCGCCTGCTCCGGCGGGATGGGTTCGCCGCCCCGCTGCTGTTGCGGCGCCTTAAACCGGCAATAGCCCGCGTCGATCTCCATGATCTGCTGCTGCGTCATGCGCACGCGGATGGATGTCCGGCAATCGTTGAGGCTAGCGTCGCTGGTTCCCATGCTGGCCACCTTTAAGCGCATGCCGTTCAGATACGTTGGCATTTGAATTTCCAGTATCGCGTCCGCTTCCTCAAACGTATGGGGTTCTTGGTTGAACTGTAACCGGTCGTACTCACTTTGCATCGCAAAGACGTCCCAGTAGGCAACTGCCTCCGGCTCCCCGAACGCAATGCCCATGCTCTCCAGGATGGCAAACGCCTCCTCTACCCGTGCCCCAAAGTCCGTCTGCGCAATCAAGGGGATTTCCCGCCAGGGGAGTTGATATCCGCGATATACGTCTGTATATGTATCATGGAGCCCGGATATCCACGCGCCCGCCCGGTCAAACTGATCCAGCTTCTCCAGATCCGCCCCATAGCGCAAGCACGCAGGCGAAAAATGCACGTCTTTTTGCCAATGATGTACGAATGGGTGTACTCCCTGTTGATGTGTTTTTCCTCCATCGCCTCGCCCGCGTGGCCCAACAGGGCATAGATTCGTTCGGCGTCCTCGCGCACGCCGGTATATCCTTCGGCGGTCAGCTCATACACCGGCTCCCCGGGAACCGGGGAAACCACGGCCGTGCCCGCGTAGCGCGTGCCGTGCACATCCAGCGTGTAGTCAAAGGGCTGAACCTCCAAAGGAATGCACGATTGCGCCAAGCCACAGGCGGCCCCTGCCAGCAGGAGCAGGATCATCATCAAGCCCTTTCGCCATGAATGTCATGAAATTGCGCCCCCCTTTCCTGTGCAAAACGGAGCAGGACGGCTTGTCCTGCCCGTCCTTGTGTTACGGATTCCAGTTGCCACTCACAGAGGCGGTGGAGACGGGAGAGTTCGAGCGATGGGCAATGCGGAGCACGTAATCATACCCGTTGCGAAGCAGCGCGTTTCCATATCCGTCCATGCGCGTGGGCAGGGTAAAACTGCCCGCTCCGGTAAACGGTCGGGTTTCAGACGCATTCACGCCATCCGGCTTGCGGACGGTTGCCTGGAAGATGGCGCGGCTGGAGGATGCATAGGTCGCGCTGCCACTGGCCGCTGACCCGGTTCCGGGGTTTTCTTGGCAGAGCCGGCGTTAGCGCCAACACCCTGGTTCAGAGAATCTGTGGAGAAAAGCCGCCATTGCCGCGCAGCTCAGAGAGAACAGCATCGTTACAACGAGGAAAATACAAACCATCTTTTTCATGAATAATCCTCCCTGCTTTTGTTTTTACTAAAACCATCCATCATACGACAACGTTTTCAAAAATTTGCATCCGTTTTTGTGAGAAATCATTGCGGCATCGGAAAACCTTCCGCAAAGCGAACATGGTTCAAGGGAATCCCCTCCTTTGACTTATCACACCATGAATTCATCAATACACGCTGGAGCTACTGTAGCTCTTGACCGTATCGACCTTGTTTCCTTCGCTGTCATAAATCGTTGCAACGGAATAAGCGCGGTATTCCGTACCCTTTTGCGCTGTGCAGGAAGCGCTTGCTTCCCGGCCACCGCTTCCCGAAGCCTTGGTCGTCCATCTGCTCCCGCTCTTGGCCTGCACATAGACGGTTGTACTCGCGGTACACCCTGCTTTGAGTTTCGTTACTTTGCCGTCGCCCATCACCTTTCCGTTTGAAAAGCTCAGTCCAGCCCAAACCAAATTCCCAGTTTCAGCAAATGGCATGATTCCTTCTGAACAGGCAACAGGCAGGCAGAGCGTCAGGAGCAAAAAGCCATACACAGGACACTTGCTACGACTCGATGCATTTTCATGGGAAAAACCTCCTCAATTGCTTCTCACTATATAAGACAACTGAGGAGGCCAAAACGGGACAAACTTTTTCATTTTTTGAGTATTTTTTGACGCTGCGGGCGATTCTGATCGTTTCCTCCTTGGATACCCCGCTAGTATTCAAACTGAACCACTTTTCTCCGTTGTCCCACGTGATACCGACGTAATAATCCGCTTCATTTTCCGGATGCTCGGTCTCAATCACGACAGCGGTCTGCCCGTTGATGTCCATATACGAGATGACCGCGCCTTCAATACCGCTGACTTGTGTGGTATTGGAACCGGCTTCACCAAAGCTGATTACCTGCATACCGGATTCAGACGTGTACTCAATACACGGACTTCCACCAGAATAACTCTTCCACGTCACCTCAAGACCCTCCGGCAGATACGACGGGAAGTACTCGCCCGGCCAGTCCGCCGGCACGTTAAACGCGGCGCCCTCGTCTTCCACCAGATTCATCTGCATGACGCCCTCATCCCAGTCGATGCGGATGAGCAGCTTCATCACCGCTGAGCGGATGAATTTCACGTTCGCTATCGCAAAGGGTGTGGCCACAGCGACAGCCAGCACCACGCAGGCCGCGATTTCTACAACCCGCGGCACGATCCGCCGCAGGCGGGCGCTCCGGCTTCTGCGCCGCGCAGCGTTCCTCCCTGTCAATCTGCGCCCGCATCCGCCTCAAAAGCCGCTCTGCCCGCTCCTGTTCCTGCGGCGTCTCTGGCGTCTCGCTCTGCGCCATCCATTCCTGTGCCAACAGCGCGGCCTCCTGCGCGAAGGCCAGGCGGATCATCTGATCCAGATGCGCGTCCTGAATCTCGGAAAATTCAAACGATTCTCATTCATCGTCCTTCTCCTCCTGATAGACCTTTTGCCGAATTCGCTCCCGCCCCCGATGGATGTACCGCCGGACGCTGTCCACGCTGATGCCCATCAACTGCGCAATCTCCGCATCCGTCCTGTCCATGTCAAACTTGAGCTGAATCGCCATGCACTCGCGCTCGGGCAATTCGCGGATGGCCATGCGCACCCGATCCAGTTCCTCGGACAGGACGATCTTTCCTTCCGTGTTGTCCCTGCCGGGTATCTGGCAGATGACCGCGTCCGGCATGTGCAGGAACTGGCTGTTCATTCGCTGATGCTTTCTCAGGTAGTTGAGCGACGTGTTTCGAACTGTCGAAACGATGTACAGACGCAGCGCATTTTCTCCATGCCGCGCAGTTTATCGATCTTTTGTATAAGGCGATGAGGCTATCCGAGACGATCTCGTCTGCGTCAGCGCTTTGCGGCACGATGCCAAAGGCCGTCACCATCATCAGCCTATGATGCTCCACAAAGAGCCACTCCATATAATCCCGGTCCGCTCCTCCGGCATGACCGCGATCACCAGCGGCAACATCATCCTGTTCGCCCTCCCGTTTTAACGTACATGCGCGGGCTCTCTTTCAAAAGGAAGCGCACATTCGTCTGCCCGCAAATCCGTATCCATTGTTCCGGTCCAAACACAGCTTACGGCACAGCCTCCTTGCCTATATTCTATCATACTTTGGCCATATTACAAATCCTATTTTACATTTGGTCGGGAGACTGCGTTTTGAAATGAACCCGCCTGGAAAGGGCCGATCCTGTCATTACTTTTCAAGCACATGAATCGCCATGCTTGATTGCCGTACCACCCCAGCCCCAAAAATGTGTGTGACGGCTGTCCCTACCAGCTCATCGTGACCTTTGATAACGGAGAGAAGCGCCGCTTCGATGTTAAGCCCTATATCAAAGGAAGTTGGTACGGAAACCTGAATGATCCGGGGTACTTCAGCGCAGTATCTGTCAACGGCTATACCGTGGAGTGGCCGAAAGGACAGGATCTGTGCCCGGATGAGCTTTACTACAACAGTACAGCTTGCATGAATTGAGAAAGAATCAGGGCGCATGTAAGCGGATGAGGAAAAGAAAAGGAACGGAACAGAGAAAGAAGGCGTACGAATTACGGGAGAAAAAGGATAAGACGCTGCTGCAAAGTTCGGTATTGACAAATGACGGAGCGGGATATAATATAATCGTAAGATAGTATCTTTAGATTATAAAGATAGGGCAGGTGAGGTCATGTTTCATTGCCGAGAAAATGAGCTGAGAAAACTCAACAGGCGATATGAAAAAGGACAATTTGAGTGTATCGTCATATATGGAAGGCGGCGTGTCGGTAAAACGGCACTTATCAATGAATTTTGCAAGGACAAACCCGTTATCTATATGTCTGCGCTCAATGCGACTGCGGAGGAAAACCTTCGAACGCTCTCAAAGGCGATATGCAGTTATGAAAACCCGGAAATGACGACAGCGCCGGAATTTCGCTCTTACGATGATGCGCTTGGGGAGATCAGCCGGATTGCGCAAAATCAGCGGGTTGTGTTTGTAATCGACGAGTATCCGTATCTGGCGGCGGCAGATCCCTCGATTTCGTCCAGATTGCAACATCTGATTGACCATGTGTGGAGCGAAAGCAAACTGTATCTGATTTTGTGCGGCTCGTCTATGAGCTTTATGGAATATCAAGTGCTGGGCTATGAAAGTCCGTTGTATGGCAGGCGGACGGCACAGTTTAAGATCGAACCGCTGACTTATAAAGAAACAGCGGAATTTAATCCGAGTTTGTCCAATGAACAAAATGCGCTGATTTACGGAATTACGGGCGGCGTGCCGCACTATATCAATAAAGCTGGCTGTGCAGGACAATTTGGATGAAGCGCTGCTTGAAAACCTGTTTGACAGATCGAGCTATTTGTTTGAGGAGCCGGAAAATCTGCTTAAACAGGAACTGCGCGAGCCTGCGGTCTATAATTCGGTCATTACTGCGATTGCGGAAGGCGCATCCCGACTGAATGAAATTGCGACAAAGGTGGGCATTGAATCGGGGCCATGCTCGAAGTATGTGCGCACACTGATGGAGTTGGGCATCGTGCGGAAAGAAACGCCTATGCTCGAAAAAAAGAGGGAAGGAAAACGGTCTATCTATTGGAAGATCAGTTCTTCCGATTTTGGTATCGTTTTGTGCCGCAAAACATCACGGCAATTGTTTCCGGACGGATTGAACGGACGTATGAAAAAAGCGTGAAATCGCAGCTGAGCGATTATATGGGGCTCGTTTTGAGAAGATGTGTCAGGCGTATCTGCTTCGATATGCTGAAAACCTGCCTTTTTGAATTGAGCCGAATCGGACAATGGTGGGGGAGCGATCCGGCAACCCGTAAACAAGTTCAGATTGATATTGTAGGGGCAGATAGCGAGGAAAAGGCGTTTATCATTGGCTCGTGCAAATTCAAAAATGAGAAGATCGGCATAGACGAATATGAAAGATTGAAACACTATGCGGCTGTTTTCGGCAAACGGGGACATATCATTATTACATTTTTTCAAAAAGGCGGATTTACGGGTGGCCTGATCGAAAAGGCGAAAGAGGATGATGTACGGCTGGTTACGCTTGATGAAATGTATGAAAACAGATGAGTATTCGAAAAATGCTTAAACTGTAAAGGAAATTAGGACAGAAAGAAGCTGTTTTGTTAAAGCGAACGGCTTCTTTTTGATCTAAAAGAGGAGGAACGATTGGCAACAACACGATTGATGCCTTTACATATCGGCAGGGGACAGACTGCCGGGGATGCGATTAAACGCGCACTCGGCTACATCAAAGATCCGGTGAAAACCGAAAACGGTATATTGGTGACAAGCTATGGCTGCACACCGCAGACAGCGGAAGCGGAGTTTATGTTGATGCGGCGGGAGTATCTGACTATCACAGGGCGAAGGCGCGGCAAAGACGATGTGCTTGCCTATCATTTAAGACAGTCCTTTAAGCCGGGTGAGATTACGCCGGAGGAAGCAAATCGAATTGGCTGCGAACTGGCAAAACGGTTTACACATGGAAATCATGCTTTCATTGTGGCAACTCACACCAATACTTCAAGTGTACATAATCATTTGGTCTTTTCAGCAGTAAATCTTGAGTGTGACCGAAAATTCCGCGACTTTTTAGGGAGCGGACGAGCGCTGGGCAGACTGAGCGATACACTGTGCGTGGAAAACGGGCTGTCGATCATTGAGAAGCCACAACATACGACCTTGACCTATGACAAGTGGTTGGGGATAGAGCCAAGCAGCCACAGCGGGAAGAAATGCGGGCGACTATTGATGAAATCATGCGGCAAAAGCCGGAGAGCTTCGATGCGCTTCTTTCCATATTGAGGGAAAAAAGGCTGGGAGATTAAGCATGGGAAGCGCGTGAGCGCTCGAGCACCGGGACAGGTTCGGTTTAAGCGGCTTGATTCGCTGGGCGAGGAGTATTCGGAAAAGACGCTGCGCGCGGCACTGGATGAAAAGCGGGAATGGCAGCCGAAGGAACGGCGAAAAGGACAAAAGCCTAAGATTGAACATGCAAGCGTAAGTCTGCTGGTTGATGTGCAGGCAAAACTGCAACAGGGCAAAGGCGGCGGTTATGCGCGGTGGGCGAAGGTGTTTAATGCCAAGCAGATGGCGCAGACGCTGACGTATCTTTCAGAGCATCATATTCAAAACCTTTCAGAATTGGCAGAAAAAGACAGAAGCGGCAACTTTACGACACGGGGAACTGCTCAAGAAGATGAAGAACGAAGAAGCACAAATAAAGGGAAGTTGCAGAATTGAAAAAGCACGTTCTCGGTTATCTGAGAACGCGCGAAACGTATGCGGCGTATAAAAAATCCGGCTATGCCAGGAAATTTCTCATTGAGCATGAACAGGAAATTTTGATTCATCGAGCGGCTAAACAGGCTTTTGATGAGCGAAAACTGACGAAGCTCCCGACTGTTCAAATGCTGCAAACGGAATATGAAGCCTTGACAATGCAGCGAAAAAAGGATTATGCCGAGTATAGAGACGCAAAGAACGAAATGCGCGAATTGCTGACCGTTCGGGCGAACGTGGAGCGAATTCTGAACGAACCAATGGAACAAAGAGATGACGCTGCACAGAAAAGCAGGAACGATAACGGCATTTTACGCAGATACGGTTTTGAAAATAGCGTCTTTCCGCAGAAAGATGCGCAGCCACAGGACTGTGCGGAACGGGGGTTTGGGGGTAACGCCACCAACAAGCAGATGCACAAAAGGGTACCGGTGTGCCCTGCTTGCAGGTATGCGATGGGACAGGAAAAAACGAGAAGAAACGGACTTGTTTGAGACCAGCTATGAAAAGTCAAGGGGTTAATCTGAGGTGACAGCCGGGACATAAGGAGTGTTGTCACGGAGAACAGCGAAGATGATGGAGATCATTTTGCGGCAGACATGACCGATTACAGTCAGGAGTTTGGTGAGGGCGTAGACCGTCTTTATGAGGTCATGGAATCAGAAGGGCTGCTGCAGCCGGAATACAAAACACAAGCGTTTAAGTTGAGTGCAACGATTCGAAATGCAAAGACGGATGGTAACTTCTGGGCTGCTCCCCAAGCTACTCCCCCAAGCTACTTTCCAAGCTGAGCAAATTTTTACATTCTGCATGACAGCTAGAACAAGAAATGAAATTGCGGAGCATTTGGGCGTAAAGACCAAAAAATTCTTTTCTCTCAGCGGAACATTGTCTTTGGTGACAACCGTCTTACAGCGGTACTGGTGGACCGGCTGATCCGTCATTCCCACATTGTGATCTTCTCCGGCGAGAGCTACCGGCTGACTCAGTCCATTCGCAGGCAGCGGGCTTCGCCCTGAAATTTCACGCACCAATTTGATGCATTCGGGCCCGTAAAAAGGCTCCAAAATTGATGCATCGGGGGCTCCGGCTGGGGGCACGCGCTTTGATGCAAAAAGGTCACGGGGAGCAGATTGCTCGCATCAGTCAAGGGCTTCGCAAGTGGCTTTGCCACCCTTGAACGCCTGCTCCCAATCTGCTGCACGGCGGCCAAGGCAAGCATGGATAGGCCATGCTTGCCTGCAATCACTTCCCTACTTCTTCCCGGCGTTGACACTGCTAACTTTTGGGTGACCTTTTGCGTCACTTTTCATGACGAACACAATGTACGAAACATAGATATTTACAATAGAATGCTGTTTGTCGAGAGCCAGAAACAAACGAAAAGCCCATTGGTGGGAATATGGAATGTTCGGTTAAGATTGACAGTCCCTTGAAATTAATAAAGCATATTTTGCGTAGTTGCTGCACCCTCTTCTAAAATATGAGTGTGCATGACTTGGCTGCTGGCATACATCAAATACTTGACTCCGCTTGCCACAGCCATCTCTCTGCAGCCGCCTTCTTTGCTTTAACTACGGTATCATCAATTTTGTTGTCACCCTTGACCTCGATAAGCTGATAGGAGCCATCCGTCATCTTCGCAAGGAAGTCAGGATAATACTGGCGGATTCTGCCGGACTCGGGTCGTAGTAGTGGACAGAGATCGCCTTGGTTGGAGGTGAACATACATTTCCAATGCCTCGAACTGCGGTTTCCGCAGAAAGGCGTTGGGATTCTCCTCGCTGTCGTTGTAGGCAAGAAATTTTCTCGTGAAGTCATTATAGCGGGAACGGATCTTACCTCGGTTCGTAGAGTAGTAATGATGTGGTACAATAATGGAAAGAGAATAACAAACCTGTAAGTTTAGTCCTGACGGAATAACACCTTATAAGGGGGCTGTCAGGTTTATGAACTTGACAGTCTCTTTTCTGCGCGTAAAAAGCAGCCGATCGTCATGATCGGCTGCATGGAAAATGAAAGGATTACTTCGCGTTTTCGCAGGCTTTGAGCACCGCGCCGAGGATATCGGAATGCGTGTCGTTCACGGACATGGTCGCGCCGGAGATGGCTTCGACAGGCTTGCCGTTTTCATCCAGGCCGGTTTCGCCCCAGGCCTTGAGTTCTTCGGCGGTCTTGCCCTTGAAGAATTCCTGATAGGCATCCATCTGTTCAAACCATTCGCCTGCGCCGCCCATGCCATATTCATTGCCGCGCTCGCGCTTGGTGCGCCAGACGGAAACCAGCTCGCTTGCCGTATTGGCGGTGACTTCCACGGGTGCGGTTTCCTTGGTTTCAAAGGTTATTCCAGTTCATCGTGTCGCCGACGACCGCGTAGCGGGCAGGAGGCCATCGAAACCGTCGGATCACAGATTTCGAGCACGTCCTCGTCGTTGGCGATGATCTTGCCGCTCTCATCCAGCTTCACACGGCTGAACGCGACGTTGTAGAAGGAAGAACCGCTGCCGTTGAGACGGAAGGTATAGGTGAAGCCGTAGCCCTCCCTTGTCGCAGGCGATATAATTCGTGCGGTTGTCCCAGGCTTTGAGCACTGCGCCGAGGATATCGGAATGCGCGTCGCTCACGGACATGGTCGCACCGGAAATGGCTTCGACGGGCTTGCCGTTTTCATCCAGGCCGGTTTCACCCCAGGCCTTGAGCTCTTCGGCGGTCTTGCCCTTGAAGAATTCCTGATAGGCATCCATCTGTTCAAACCATTCGCCTGCGCCGCCCATGCCATATTCATTGCCGCGCTCGCGCTTGGTGCGCCAGACGGAAACCAGCTCGTCGGCCATATCGGCGGTGATTTCCACCGGTTTGACTTCCTTGGTCTCCAAATCATACCAATCCATCGTCTGGCCGACGACCGCATAACGCGGGCAGGAAGCCATGGAGACGGTCGGGTCGGCGATTTCCAGCACGTCGATGTAGCTGTCCACAATGCGGCCTTCAGCATCAAACTGCACGAAAGCGAAAGTTGTATTGTAAAAGAGGAACCGCTTCCGTTGAGACGGAAGGTGAAGGTGGTGCCGATGCCTTCGTAAACGGCTTCGGAATCCGCCGAGACGGGAGACGGCCAGGCCAGAGCCAGCAGGGCCGTCAGGATGAGCGCGACAAGTTTTTTGTTCATGGTGAAATCCTCCTCCAAATGAATCTGCAATTGGAACTGACATCATTTTAACATGGACACGCCGCAGAAAACAGAAACATTATTGTGCGGAATTGATAGCCGCAGGCTATCGATTTGTGTTATGATGGAGGGCATAAGGAGGGAAGAAACCATGACGCTGAATCAGCTGGTGTATTTTCGGCAGCTTGCGCATACCCACATTACGGCTATGCGGCTGAGCGGCTGTTTGTCTCTCAGCCTTCTATCAGCCGCGCTATTGCCCAACTGGAGGATGAGCTGGACGTTGAATTGTTTGCCCGCGAAGGGCGAAACGTGGTGCTGACCCGCGCGGGACACGTCTTTCTGGGTATGTCGAGCAATCGCTGGATACGCTGAACATCGGCATCAGCCGGATGCAGCGCTTTTTCCCGCCAGGCGGAAGTGCTTTCCATCGGCTGCATCACGCCGTTTCTGGAACGGAATCCCTTCTATGACGAATTGATTCGCATTGCGGGCATGAAAAACGGCTCTCGGCTGGATATGCAGATTTCGCAGACGGTGCAGCTGTTGGAAGGGCTGAAAAAGCATCGGTATGATCTGGTGTTTTGCAGCTATGATGCGGCGCAGCGGGATGTGCGCTTCGTGCCTGTGATGGAATTGCCGTGGGTGGTGGCCATGCGGCCGGACGATCCGCTTGCACGGGAAGAAACGATAACGCCGGAAACGCTCGAAACAGAGAACTGGTTGTCAACGCCGAACCGATTTATTCCGCGCTGATTCGGCGGATTTTCGATGAAGCGCCACATTGTGCCGCGGGTGAAGGCTTCCGCTAACGAGGATGCCGTGCTGCTGAACATGGTATCGCAGGGCGTCGGGCTGCTGATCGGGTCGGATCATCGCCAGATGCACACGGCGGATACCCTTCTCAAATCGCTTAAACAGGATGCGGTGCATCGCTACATCTATATGGCTTATCTCAAAAACGGCGCGTACACCTCGGCGGTCGAGCAGATTATCGCATTTGCCGAAGCGCATGCGCTGCAAGAAGAAGGCATACAGCCCCGCTCGGGCTTTGCCCCGGCGAATCGCCAAACGACCGCATAACCCCCTGAACCCTGGCACGAAGCGGAATGTGCCGGGGTTTGTGCATGACCGGACAAAGTGTTGAATTTGCAGTTCAATGCTTTTGCCGCCGGACTGTGATAAACTGAATATCCGGGGATGAAAGGGAAAAGGGCGCACGGTGAATCCGCTTTTTATACGGTTTTGCTTCTGAAAACATGCGTTTTCAGGAAAAGCCGTTTCAATTGCGGGCTGCTTCGCGGCGGTTTAAACAACTGTTTTCAAGAAAACATGTGAATTGCCATAAATAAAAAAAACAGAGCAGTCAAGCTCGGCTTGCTGCTCGCACACGGGAACGGTTTCGGACAATCAGAATGTCCTCCATCGTCACATTCAACAGGATGCTCAGGGCGTAGAGGTTATCGACGGTCGGCAGGCTCACGCCGCTTTGCCAGCGGTAAATGGCCTGCGGCGCTTCAAACCCGAAATAGGCTTGAAGGTCGCGGACGGTCAGACCCCGTTCCTTCCGAAGACGAAGGATGTTCGCGCCGGTTGCGCGCAGGTCGATGACCGGGAAGGCATGTTGCTCCATCATGTTCGCCTCCCTGCATATTCGGTTGTAAAGATCGAATCGGCACAGGCGCGGTCTGCCCTGAAACGGCGCGGCCTGCACGCGATTCGGCGGAAGTAAAGATTATTATAATCAAAACAGCGCGTAAAATCAAGGGGATGAAAAAAGAAATGATGCGGAAAATGGTGCCGCTTGACAAGATGAGCAAAAACAGCGGTCGGCGGTTCACCGGGCGAAGCGCGGAAGCTGGAACGGCGTGGTTCCGGTTACGCGGGTCAAAAAAGCGGAAAGCGGTATAAACGATGCAGGGAAACGGCGAAGCAGCAGCGAATGAATCCTTTATATGAGTGAAGTCATGCGAAGGAGGCATTTGCGATGGCAGAGCGCGTTCTTTTCACCTGTGGGCACGTCGGATCCCGTGCGCGAGATGCGCGACGGCAGCATGCTGCATATCATGCGGCATTACAGACCGGAAAAGGTATACATCTTCCTATCCAAAGAGATGGAGGACTTTGAAAAAGCGGATCATCGCTTGGAGAAAACGTTTTGTTTTGTCAACGAGAAGTGGGCGGATGATACGGTGGAAGCGGTATATGAATACAGCGGACTTTTTCAATGTTGCGGATATGGATGCGGTGGCCGATCCGCTGTTTGCTTTCTTTGAAAAATGATTCGCGAGAATCCGGACAGCAGGGTGCTGATCAACCTCAGTTCGGGCACGCCGCAGATGAAAACGGTGCTTGCTCAGCTGGCCGTGAGCAGCCGTCACGGCGATATCCGGGGGCATACAGGTGGCGAATCCCTCCGGCAAATCCGGAAAGAGCGGGCGAACCAACGAGGATGGTTATGACGTGCAGCTGGAACTGGAGCTGAACGAGGATGAGGCACCGGATGCGCCGAACCGCTGCTCGGAACCCAAGCTCTTTGCCATTCAGCGCGACAGGGCGCGCGCCCAGATCGGCAGTCTGTTAGCGCGGCGGGATTATCGCGCGCTGGAAGCCGTCGGGGATCAGCTTCCGCCGGATATTCTGCCGCTGATTCGCCATCTGGCGGCTAGAAACGATTTGCAGACGGAGGAAGCCTATAAACTGGCGCGCACACTGAGCCTGCCGTTTAAGCTCTATCCGGCCAAACGGGCCGCGGGAGAGGAATATCGCGAACTGAGCGAATATTATCTGCTTCTGCGCAATTTGCAGCTCACGGGGCGCTATTCGGAATTCGTGCTGCGGCTCAATCCATTTTGACGCATCTGATGGCGCGGCAGATAGAAATGAGTCTGCCGGAAGGTACGGAGGAGGATGTGATTGAGCGATGGACGAACGGGCGGATTAAATTTCGCGCGGATGTTTTGCGGCGGAAATTGCCGGCTGCGGCGGACGTTGGATCGCCGATGCGCAGTGTATGTAACGGACAGCGAATTGAGCCTGTTTGTCGGCGTGCGGCTGCTTCGCGTTCTGGGCCGACTGCCGGAACATGTGCTCTGCACGCTGGAGGCCTGCGAGAGTTTGAACAGCATGCAGCGCAATCAGGCGGCGCATCAGCTGCACGCGGTAACGGATGAAGACATCAAACGCGCGTGTATGGATGGCAATCAAAAGGCATACGGCGCGGACGAACTGGTTCGGATTTTCGGCGGCATGCTGGAAAAGGCGTATCCGGAGGTCTGCGACAAGGCACTGTTCAGCGTTTATGATCGATGCGGAGATTACATTTCGCAAAGGCTGTAAGTGCGTAGCGACCCAAAACAAGGGGCGTGAAGCAGACGGAAAAATCGGGTTCGCACCGGGTTTTGGCCGCTTTTCCGCATTGAAGCAAAAATGAGCGGTAAAACAGGCTCGTTTGCTAAAAAAAAGAGCGGATGTGATATACTGTATAAGAAAATTAAATCATAAGAACGTAAGTTTAGCGTTGAAATTTATCCCCGTGAGGGGACGGAAACACAACCAGCCATTCCAAAGGCCGTTCTCGCGCGTGTTGAAATTTAACCCCGTGAGGGGACGGAAACGGTTGCAAATAAAGTTTTTCACACCGGCCTTCGGTTGAAATTTATCCCTATGAGGGGACGGAAACCCGATCACATTGAACACATCATCGAGCTTGACCTTCGTTGAAATTTAACCCCGTGAGGGACGGAAACGGCGTGAACTCGATGGTCTGCATCTGCTGATACGGTTGAAATTTATCCCCGTGAGGGGACGGAAACTAGTCCGACTTCGTGTTGATCTCGGCATACATGATGTTGAAATTTATCCCCGTGAGGGGACGGAAACAGCGCGAGCTTGTATGCCTCGTCAAATGCTGCCTGTTGAAATTTATCCCCGTGAGGGGACGGAAACTTGCCGCGGATGTAGTCGATGCTATGATTGTGGCGTTGAAATTTATCCCCGTGTGGGGACGGAAACACCCAGCGCATGCCGCCGATCTCATCAACAGTCATCGGGTTGAAATTTATCCCCGTGAGGGGACGGAAACCCGCCCGCTGCTGGAAATTGTTGTTCGTATAAGTGCGTTGAAATTTATCCCTGTGAGGGGACGGAAACTCGCGGCCGCCATCGGTATTGTGCGCTCAGCTCCGCGTTGAAATTTATCCCCGAGAGGGGACGGAAACTTGGCCGGGCGAGTGGCGAGGACGAGGTTCATCCGTTGAAATTTATCCCCGAGGGGATGGAAACCCGCTGACCCAAAGCCATGCACCGCAAAGCTCGTTGAAATTTATCCCCGTGAGGGACGGAAACCAGTAACCGCGACCCTTGGGTTCACCCCAAACGGTTGAAATTTATCCCCGTGAGGGGACGGAAACAATGTCGCATCGGACAGCGTGAGCCGGTCTTCGTGTTGAAATTTATCCCCGTGAGGGGACGGAAAACAATGTCGCATCGGACAGCGTGAGCCGGTCTTCGTGTTGAAATTTATCCCCGTGAGGGGACGAAAACTTGTATACTTTTCACAACATCGTTATCTTCTTGGTTGAAATTTATCCCCCGTGAGGGGACGGAAACTACGTAGATGCGCGTCAGCTCGTAGTCGATGTCTTGTTGAAATTTATCCCCGTGAGGGGACGGAAACTTGTATACTTTTCACAACATCGTTATCTTCTTGGTTGAAATTTATCCCCGTGAGGGGGGCGGAAACCTCGATGCGCGAGGTCCTTTGAAGCTGAGTGATAACTGTTGAAATTTATCCCCGTGAGGGGACGGAAACATGTTGAGTATGCAGATATCAAAACAAAAAGTGTGTTGAAATTTATCCCGTGAGGGGACGGAAACGCTTCTTCGTCAATCTCAATGTAGCGCACAACAAGTTGAAATTTATCCCCCGTGAGGGAACGGAACAACTCCGTCAGATAAACCTCAACATTTTATGCGATACAGTTATGAATACAAGAAGATGTGCGTCGAATTATATCGACAAGGAAAATGGGTCGAGACACCAGAAGGAGTAAAAGAAAAGAACTTTCGGAATATGATTCGAATCTGGGCAAGAACAGAAGAATCATGTGGTGTAGAAGCACTAAGGCACAAAAATCAAAACAAAGTGTGGACGGCAGAAGAAAAATACGAGCTAGTGGCTAAGGTGTTGGCAGGAGAATCCAACAGAACAACAGCAATAGCAGCGGGAATCGACAAGGGACTCTTGTACAGTTGGGTCAGATGCTATAAAATGAAAGGGTATCAGGGATTGGTCGCACAACGACAAGGACGGCCACCCAAGGAGCCTGACATGAAGAAGAAAATAGAACCGGCAGAACTGACCCCTTCTGAGCGAGAAGAGATGATTCGGCTCAGAGCTGAAAACGAACGTTTGAGAGCGGAGATTGCCGTCGTAAAAAAAGAGATTGCCTTGAGAGAAGAGCGATGCGCAGCGCAACTCAAGGCGAAAAAGCTGCGATCGTCCAAGAGCTCCACAAAGAAGGACATAAACTGAATGATCTGCTGGGTGTAATTGGTTTGTCCAGATCAACGTATTATTACGAACTTTGCAGAACGGATAAAGTCAAAGAGAGAAATGCCGAGTTATCGTCTGAAATTTCCACTATTTTCAACGAGAACAGAAAAAGATACGGCGTGAGACGGGTACACCATGAACTTCTGAACCGTGGGTTTCAGGTAAATCACAAGCGTGTTCAACGAATTATGAACCGGCTTGCATTGTTTGGCAAACGTCCAAAAGAGAAGTACCATTCTTACAAAGGCGACGTTGGTAAAGTTGCGGACAATATCATCAATCGGGATTTTAGTACCGAAAAGCCGCTGCAAAAGTGGACAACAGATGTATCGCAGTTCAATCTTCCTTGGGGCAAATGCTACATTTCACCGATTCTGGATATGAATACAAATGAGATCATTTCTTACAATCTCTCGACCAGTCCCAACATGGAACAGATAAGAGATATGCTGAACAAAGCATTTGAACGCTTTCCTTCTGTACAAGGTCTGGTCATGCACTCGGATCAGGGCTGGCAGTACCAGCACGCATTCTACCGTGATGAACTTCAGAAGCACGGAATCATTCAATCCATGTCCCGAAAGGGTAACTGCTATGACAATTGCATGATGGAAACCTTCTTCGGCAGACTGAAAAATGAAATGTTCTATGGATTTGAGAAGAATTATCATTCCTTTGAAGCCTTTTCAAAGGCCATTGCCGAGTATATTGACTATTACAATAACAGCAGAATCCAAGCTAAAACAAAATGGATGCCTCCCTCCAAGTTCAGGGAAGCATCCATGATGGAATCTTAATTATTCAATTTTGAACCGGTGTCCAGAAAACTGGGTACATGGCAAACAACATCACCGACCTGCGCAAGGCGCTTTTTGAGCAGGAGAAGGATTTTTGCCGGAAGGACGTTTTTCTGCTCTATTCCGCCGATTTTTCCGGCATCCAGAAGTTCCTTTATACCGTCCATACCGAAAACGCCCTGCGCTCCCTGCGAAGCCGCTCCTTCTTTCTGGAGCTGTGCATGGAGCACTATCTGGACGAGCTTCTGGCCGGGTGCGGCGTGTCCCGCGCCAACCTGATTTACAGCGGCGGCGGGCACTGCTATGTGCTGCTGCCCAACACTGCCGCTGTGGCCGATACCCTGACCCGGTGGAACCGGCAGTTCAACCGCTGGCTGCAGCAGCAGTTCGGCACCCAGCTGTTTCTGGTCAACGCATGGACGCCCTGCTCCGGCAACGACCTGACCAATACCCCGGCTGAAAAAAGCCCCTACAAAGAGCTGTTCCGCCGGGTGAACCGTCTGCTGGAGCAGCACAAATTCCACCGCTACACCGCCGAAGATCTGCGGCTGCTGAACAGCACCGCCGCTTACCCGGATGGCCGGGAATGCAAGGTGTGCGGCACCAGTGCCAACCTGAAGGATGATCTCTGCCCTTGGTGTAAACTGTTTGTAGATCTTTCTATCAAGATCCAGAACAAGCGCGTTCTGGTAGTAAGCCGTCAGCCCTCGGCTGCCGATGACTGCACGCT
>VOFE01002153.1_pt1 | contig 22001 bp, 25 predicted proteins | sample 5384071 | NCBI WGS metagenome assembly VOFE01 (sample SAMN12384724, study PRJNA508395) | human gut metagenome | isolation source: healthy gut D | host: Homo sapiens
AGAACGCCACCAACGGTCTGGGTGCGGGCGATTCCACCATCATCCTGCAGGTGGACCGCGACAAGGTGCGTGCCTACGGTCTGACCGTTGCGCAGGTGTACCAGCAGATCGCGGCAAAGCTGACCACCACCACCACGGCACAGACCCCTGTTACCGTGGACGGCACCACCATGGACGTGCAGATCAGCAATAATCTGGACCCGCTGACCAAGGAAAACATGATGGACATGACCTTTGAGACCACCGTCATGTCCGCAGACGGCACCACCGCCACCGGAACCTGCAAGCTGTCGGATATCGCCAGCTGGACCACCGGCACCGCACCGGACTCCATCACCAGCGAGAACCGGAACCAGTTCGTCACCGTCACTGCCGAGACTGCCCCGGGCTACAACACCACGGTGCAGGCGCGTGCCGTGAAAAAGGCGCTGGATGCCTTTGCCCTCACTGATGAGATGCCGGAGGGCTGCTCCTTCTCCATGGGCGGCGAGAGCGACAGCGTCAACTATATGACCGACGAGATGATCCAGTGGATGAGTAAATTTATGTTCGGACACAAACTAACCCGGTCAGATGAGGAAAACGTATGGAGGAACTGCACAGAGTATGTAAAAATTTCACACGTCATGACAAGAAGACCCGTACGATCCTGCTGTGCGAGATGCTGGAGTACACGAATGTATTTTTGGAGGCGGCATTCCGGGCGGAGGGGTATTCCTTCGAGACTTTAAAGAACCCGGTGAAGGACCGCACTCTGGCACTTCGCTATATCAGTAGCGACTATTGCTATCCGACGGTATTGATCCTTGCACAGTTCCTGGAATATCTGGAAAGCGGGGAACGGGATCCGGAGGAGATCACCTTCATGGAGCCCCAGGCGGGCGGTGCCTGCAGGGCCGGAAATATCTACAATCTGCTCCAGAGAGTGCTGTACCGCATGGCGGAGCAGGGACAGCTGGAGTATGCCCAGATTCCCGTAATCTCCCTGAACCTCATGGGAGAAGAAAAACATACCGGCTTTCGCATTACTCCGTCACTGTTGTCCGGTGGGATTGCTGCCGGATGCTATGGCGATCTGATCATGTGCCTGTACCAGCAGGTGAAGCCCTACGAACAGAATCCGGGAGAGACGGACCGCATCCGCAGTCAGGTGGAAAAGAAACTGTGTGAGAGCATTCGGAGACACAGGAACGGACGGCACACCAGAGAGAAAAATTACCGGTATGCCTGCGAAGCATTTTCGAAGGTACCGGTGAAACCCGGGAAGAAAAAGAGAGTTGGCATCACCGGTGAGATCTATATGAAATATTCGAAACTGGGAAATGACGATATCGAAAGTTTTCTGCTCCGGCAGGGAATGGAGCCTTACAGTGGTGGTTTCGTCAACTACTGTCTGTATTTGGTGGATACAGAGCGGTATAAGGCAGAAAAGTACCAGCACAATCCCATCATGGCGAAAGCCTGTGCCTTTGTGCTCCACCGGTTGTGTGAGGCACAAAAACATCTGCTTACGGTGATCGGGGAGACAGACCGGTTCCAGACGGATCTGCCGTTCCCGGAACTGAAGGAGAAAGTGCAGGGGATTTTGGCGGAGGGCTGCAATACCGGAGACGGCTGGCTGATTGCCGCAGAGGTGATACAATATGTGGAAAAAGGCTGTGGCAGTGTGCTGATCCTGCATCCCTTCGGATGTCTGGTCAGCCATGTCTGCGAGCGGGGAATTTTGCAGCGGCTGCATGCCCGTTTTCCGGATGTCAGTATCCAGACCATAGAGTATGATTACGACCAGAGCAAGACCCTCAGGGAGAGCCGCATTCTTTTGGGAATTTCCTAGGTTGGCAGCAGGTGCAGAACGTGGTACAATAAAACAGAAACTATTGCAACGTGTATTTTCAGGAGGGGAACGTGAAGATAAAATGCGACTGGTGCGGCAGCTGGATCAACGATTTTGATCAGGTCTGCCCGAACTGTGGCGGTGTCAACAACAATTATAACCGTCATGCCAACGGTGTACCACAGACGATCGAGGAATTGAAAGCCTGGGCGAAGGAGATGAATCTTCCGCTACAGGACATGCGGACCTTTATCGGAGAGGATTACAAGGGCGCGAAAGCCTTCGGTATTTACAAGGATGAGACCGATGGCACCTTCGTAGTCTATAAGAATAAAGAGGACGGTACCCGGGCAGTACGTTACAAGGGAACCGATGAAGCCTATGCGGTCAACGAACTTTACCAGAAGATGAAGGAAAGAGTGGCAGTGCAGAAAGCACACCAGCAGCCGAAAGCTGCGGCACCTGCCAGCCGCCCAACCAAAGATTACACCGCCTATAATAAGAAAAGAGCCCGGAGCAAAAAGATAGAAAAAACGGTTCTGACAATTTTCTGCCTGATCATGGCAGCATTGTCTCTGGTGGCGATTTTTACAGGCGCCTATTCTATCTGGCAGATTGACAACAGACCGGATAACGGCTATTACACCTATGAGGATCAGAACTATTACTATTATCATGGGAACTGGTACGAATGGGAGAATGATTCCTGGCGCTATGCACCGGATGAATCCTGGATGGAAAGCAATTACGAGAGTTACTATGATTCCTACAGCTATGACAGCGATGCGGAATATGATAATTTTCAGGATTCTTCTTACTACAGTACCTATGATGACAGCAGTTATGACAGTGACTGGGATGATGACAGCTGGGATTCCGGATGGGATTCCAATGACAGTTGGGACTCAGGATACGATGACTGGGGCTCTGACTGGTAAAATGTGATTTAGAATACATACAAAGGAAGTCTTCGACAGACTTCCTTTGCTTTTTCTTTTTTATGGTTTTGAACAGGAGAGAATATGAGCAGTTTACCCGGCATTACGAGGCAGGATGAGGAAAAAAGATTACAGCATACGTTAGAGATCGCACAGCGCAAGGTGGATGCCAACAGGCAGAGTGTACAGGCTCTGGCGGAAGAACTGCATGCCATGCAGGAGGAATTCGACGAGAACGACAAGGAAGCCCAGGCCCTGTGGCACAATGCGGATGCCCGCTTCAAGTTCGTGAATCAGGATCTGCGCCGGGCGGAACAGGCGAGGAAAAAGCCCTACTTTGGCAGAATCGATTTCCGGGACAAAAAACTGAAAAAAAGACGAGGTCTACTATATCGGCAGAAGTGTCATTGCGGATAACCCGGCAGAACCGGAGGTCATCGACTGGAGAGCACCCATTGCCAGCGTATATTACGATGCCGCTCTGGGGGATGTCTCTTATTCCGTAAAGGGGGAGGGAAAATACGACATCACCCTGTCGCGGAAGCGCACCTATGAGATCGAAAATGATGAGCTGAAGGACTTCTACGATTCGGATGTGGTGGCCAACGATGAACTGCTGACAAAATATCTGGCGCGGAACAAAAAGGCGGTGCTGGGCGAGATCATTGCCACAATCCAGCAGGAGCAGAACGAAGTCATCCGCAAAAAGCCCCAGCACAACATGATCGTACAGGGAGCGGCGGGCTCCGGCAAGACCACAGTGGCCATGCACCGTATTTCCTACATCCTGTACAACTACGAGCAGGAGTTTGCACCGGAAGATTTTTATATTGTGGGAAGCAATCAGGTGCTCTTAAACTATATAACGGGAGTGCTGCCGGAACTGAATGTTTATGGTGTCTCCCAGATGACCATGGAGCAGTTGTTCGTAAGGCTTTTGTACGAGGACTGGGACAAGTCCTGGCAGATCAAGCCGGTGGTAAAAGGTGTGACCCCGGCGGTGAAGGGAACTCTTGTCTGGTTTAAGGAGCTGGAGAATTTCTGCCTGCGTTACGAATACCGCGCGATACCCAGAGAGGACGTGGTGATCGAAAAGACTGGCAAAGTGCTGCTGGACCGGGCCACCATTGCACGCTTATTGAAAGAGACAAAGGATCTGTCCCGGGCGGACAAAATCAGCAGACTGACGGATTATCTGATGGCACGGCTGGAAAATGAGCTGAGCGGAAAATATTATTCCTATACCCAGCCGGAAAAGCAGAAGCTCAAGCATTATTATGAGACCTATTTCGGAAAAAGGGAATGGAAGGGCTCTGTGGCGGAACTCTACGAACAGTTCCTGAAGGAAGAGCAGGAGAAAGATTTCACGGTCGAGGTGCCGGAAGGTGGCTACGATGTCTATGATCTGGCGTCCATGGCCTACCTCTACAAGCGCATCAAGGAGGACACGGTGATCCGGGAGGCGGGGCATGTGGTCATTGATGAAGCCCAGGATTTCGGCATGATGGCCTATGCGTCTTTAAAATATTGTCTGAGCAAATGTACCTATACGATCATGGGAGATGTGGCCCAGAATATTTCCGACCGCTACGGTCTCAACGACTGGACGGAACTGCGGAAATTGATGCTGCCTGGAGAGTATGATTATTTCGGCATTTTGCAGAAAAGCTACCGTAACACGGTGGAAATCTCGGAGTTTGCCACGGACATTCTGTATCACGGAAGCTTTCCGGTCTATCCGGTGGAGTCCATCATACGTCATGGGGAACCAGTCACGGTGAAAAAATGTGTGGATTTTACAGAGCAGGTGACACAGGCGGAGCAGATCATCAAAGCATGGCAGAGCAAGGGGCTGGATACCATTGCCGTAGTCTGCATTGACGAAGCGGAGGCGGAAAAAGTAACAGCAGCCTTACAGGGCAGCGTGGACCTGAATACCGGAGATGCGGGAAATGGGAGATCGGCGAGGGCGTCATGGTGCTTCCGTTAAAATACACCAAAGGTCTGGAATTCGATGCAGTACTGATCTTCAACGCTTCGGAGGAAGATTACCCGGTGGAAGACGGGTATGTGAAGCAGCTGTACGTGGCAGCCACCCGAGCTCTGCATGAACTGACGGTGCTGTACCGGCGGAAACTCACCGAACTGATCGCAGATCCGGTATCCCCAGAGCAGAAGCAGAGAATGCGCCTTGCCGCAGATGCCCAGAAGAAGCCGGTGAAAACGGTGGTAAAACAGGCAGAGCCGGAGAAGACAAAAGAAGAGATCTACAGACAGAGGGCACAGGAAGCGGAAAAGGAACGTGTGGCCAGAGAGCGTTACGGCCCAAAGAAGATCATCGTGACAAGAAACAGTCAGGGGACAACAGACGGCGTTACACCGAAGAAAGCAGGAAAGTCAGGGGGACCTGAATCGAGGCGGACGGGACAGCCGTCACCTGCGAAAGTATACGGGGCAGGAAACGGCAATGCTGGCAGAGCAACCGGCAGACAGGAGCCGCGGATGGTAGAAAATAACGGCGAGTACGGCGATATGCCGGATGCCAAAACACTGATGCCCGCCGGACATTCCAGGATCGACTGCGCTGTGCGCATGGTCATGAAGGGCAAGGGCTATGTGGATCTTTTGAGTAGTTACGGAACCTTGCGGATCACACCCCTTGCGGTGGATCTGTTCCGGATTTGTTTTGCCAAAGGGCAGTGTCGTGAATTCCCGAAAGCGGCGGTGACGGCAGCAGGAGACCTCAGATGCACGGTGCGGGAGAATCCTTCCCTGGTGGAAATTACAGCGGGATATGCTCAGATCCGTGTGGATAAAAAGACGGGAGCATTGACATTTTTAAATACACAGGGTAAGATTCTGCTGACGGAACGAAGCAGAGAACCAAGGCAACTCGGAGAGAAAAAGAACTGGAGCTTTTTTGAATGGAAAAAGGACGAGGCTCTGATCGCCGGAGGGATTGGGGCACCGAAACCTTTGAAGATAGGTAATTCCGCTGCTTATTTTTCCTACGGAAGAGCGGATGACAGATATCCGGGGCTGGCTTCGTCCAAAGGATATGAGATGATCTTCCCTGCGGGAAGCAGGGTATTGTGCTGCAACATAGCCATGTACGGAACTTATATTTCCATGGAAGAGACAGATATCATCGATTACTATTTACGCGCAAAATGATGGGGATCATCGGTATGGGTAACAATCTGATGGTGCTCTGGATGTGAGGAGAATTATGAAGACAACAATAACCGCAGTGATATTTGATATGGACGGTGTCCTCTTTGATACCGAGAGGATGTATATGGAGTGCTGGAGAGAAGCGGCGGAGCCTAGGGGCCTTAAAAATGTGGACGAGATTTCCAAAGCCTGTATCGGAAGGACACTGCAGGGCACGAAGGAAGTGTTCGAGGCAGCAAAAGCAGAGCAGGGCATCGATGTGTCTTTTGAAGAATTGCATGAGGATTGCAGCCGGAGATTTAAGGAAAAGGAAGAACGGGAAGGCCTTCCCGAGAAGCCGGGCGTGCATGAGATCCTGGAATATCTGAAGGAGAATCGCATTCCAACAGCATTGGCATCCTCTACACGCAGGACCGCAGTTATGGAACATCTGGACAGAGCGGGTATCACATCTTATTTTCAGAAAATTATCTGCGGCGACATGGTGGAGCATGGCAAGCCTGCACCCGATATTTATCTGAAGGCATGCGAGGAGCTTGGGGTTGCACCCGGACAGGCACTGGCGGTGGAGGATTCCTTCAACGGTATCCGGTCCGCCTATGCGGCAGGCTTATATACTGTGATGGTGCCGGACCAGCTGCCGCCCACAGAAGAGATTCTTGCGCTGGTAGACAAAAAGTGTGACAGCCTGACAGAGCTTCAGGCACAGCTGACGGAGCTTCTGGCGGTATGTGGGGACTGAGGATCATTCTACTGCGGCATGGAACCACAGAACCTTACAGCAGTCACAGGAGGGATCCCGTCTGATCACATGATCCGTGTGAGCAGGTACCATAAAGGCGGTACCGGGCAGCAGAGGGATTTCTTCGCCACCGACGAGAGCATATCCTTTTCCGTCCAATACGAAGAAGCCTTCCTGATCGTCATGCTTTTGCGGCATGTGATATTCTGTGTTGCGATAGAGGGATACGCCCATACGACACCCGTTTACACACCCCTGGTCTTCATCTAACAGAGTGTGCCCGGTGCGTTCGGGCATTTGAGCTATAATGGAATCTAAAGTAGTATAAGGAATCATTTGTATGCCTTTCTATGGATGTTGATGCCGAAGCTTCACAGCACGAATTTCAAGGGCATGGAGCTGATCCGTCCGCTGTATCTTGTTCGTGAGGATGACATCAAAGCATGGCGCGATGCGAACCATCTGCATTTTATCCAGTGTGCCTGCAAATTCACGGATACATGTTCGTCGTGTGATAAGGATGGACAGAGCAATTCCAAACGTCTGGAAGTGAAGAAACTGATCCATGAGCTTGCGAAGACGAATCCATTTGTGGAAGGAAACATCTTCAAGAGTGTGGAGAATGTGAATCTGAGTACGGTGATCGCATACAAGCAGAATGGTGTGAAGCATCATTAAATGCCGAAGAAGTTGAATTTCTTTGAATCTGCGATCCGCAGTGAACTGAAGAATTATATTTCCAGAGGTAAAGTAGATCTGTTCATTACCTACGAGGATTTTTCCGAGAACACGTCCAATGTCCGTTACAACAAGGAACTGGCGGCGGAGTATCTGGGATACCTGAAGCAGATGGCCAGTGATTTTGACTTAGACTGCGATATCCGAGTGTCCACTTTGTCCAAGTATCCGGATGTATTTGTGATGGAAGAACAGGACATCGATGAGGAAGAACTGTGGAAAGAACTGCAGAGAGCCCTGAAGGGTGCCTGCGAGATGTTCGTACAGACCAGGATCACCGAAGGGGAACATCTTAGAGATGACTTAATTAGCAAGCTGGACGGCATGCTGAAGCTGGTAGATTTCATTACAGAGCGTTCTCCCCAGATCATTGCTGAGTACCGTCAGAAGCTGGAAGACCGTGTGAAGGAACTGCTGGGCGATACTACTGTAGATGAAGGAAGACTTCTGACCGAGGTGACGATCTTCGCAGATAAGGTGTGCGTGGATGAAGAACTGGTGAGACTGCGCAGCCACATTGAGACCACGAAGAATACACTGACAGCCGGTGGCAGCATCGGAAGGAAATTAGACTTCCTGGCGCAGGAGATGAACCGCGAAGCCAATACGATTCTGTCTAAGTCCAACGATCTGGAGATCTCCAACTGTGCCATTGAATTAAAGACTGAGATCGAAAAGGTTCGTGAACAAATACAGAATATTGAATAGCCACGAAAGGCGATACAATGAACCGACTGATCCATATGGGATTTGGCAATATTGTAAATACGGATAAGATCATCGCCATCGTCAGCCCGGAGGCCGCACCCATCAAACGACTGGTGCAGAAGGCCAAGGAGACCGGACAGGCAATCGACGCCACACAGGGACGCAGGACGAAATCCGTCCTGGTCATGGAGAACAGTCAGATCGTGCTGTCTGCACTTTTACCCGAGACGATTGCGGGAAGAGCACAGGCGTTGTGGCCGGAAGATGAAAAAGAGGACAGTGAAGAAGATGCAGAATAAGGGAATATTGATGGTGATCTCCGGATTCTCCGGAGCCGGCAAAGGAACACTGGTGAAAAAGCTGTTATCGGAATATGACAATTATGCATTGTCCATTTCCATGACTACCAGACAGCCCAGAGAAGGCGAGGAGGACGGAAGAGAATATTTCTTCCGTACCAGAGAACAATTTGAAGAAAATATTGCAAAAAACGGATTTATCGAGTATGCTCAGTATTGCGGCAATTATTACGGAACACCGAAAGCATATGTGGAAGAGCAGATGCAGGCAGGCAAGGATGTGATCTTAGAGATCGAGATCCAGGGAGCCATGAAGATCAAAGAGCAGTTCCCGGAGAGCCTGTTACTGTTCGTTACCCCTCCCAGTGCAGAAGAGTTGCAGAAGAGACTGGTGGGCAGAGGAACCGAGACAGCCGATGTGATCGCACAGAGACTGGCACGGGCTTATGAAGAATCAGAAGGCATGGATGCCTATGATTATATAGTAGTGAACGACGATCTGGATGAGTGTGCTGCAGCGGTACAGAAGTATGTGGAAGCAGCGAAAAATGTACCGTCCCGTCGTAGAGAATTTATCACAGAGATCAGAGAGGAACTGAAAGGTTTCGCGAAAGGAGCAAAATAAAATGTTACATCCCTCTTATACCGACTTAATGAAAGTAGTAAACAGCGAGGTAGAGCCCGGCGAAGCACCCGTTGTCAACAGCCGTTATTCTATCGTTATGGCAACTGCCAAGAGAGCAAGACAGATCATCGCAGGTGACGAGCCTCTGGTAACAGCCAAGGTGGATAAGCCCCTGTCTATCGCAGTAGAAGAGCTGAATCAGGGTAAGATCAAGATCCTTGGTGATGATGAGGAAGCATAAGACGCATGAAGATATTGTTTGTATCCCTGGGCTGTGACAAGAATCTTGTCGATTCCGAGAAGATGCTTGGCATGCTCCAGGAAAAAGGTTATACCTTCACGGATGATGAAGCAGAGGCAGATGTTGTAGTGGTAAACACCTGCTGCTTTATCGGCGATGCCAAGGAAGAAAGTATCAATACATTACTGCAGATGGGAGAACTGAAGGACAGCGGACAGGTCAAGGCACTGATCGCTGCCGGGTGTCTCGCCCAGCGCTACCGCGAGGAGATCCAGAAGGAGATCCCGCAGGTGGACGCCATTATCGGAACCACTGCTATTGATGAGATCGTAGCTGCCCTGGAGGAGATCCTGGCAGGACAGAAACAGAACCATTATGAAGATATTAATGCCGCCCCTGTGACAGAGACCAACCGTGTTGTCACTACAGGCGGACATTTTGCGTATCTGAAAATTGCAGAAGGCTGTGACAAACACTGCACCTACTGTATTATTCCGAAGGTCAGGGGCAATTACCGCAGCGTTCCCAAGGAGAGTCTGTTAAAAGAAGCCACAGAGTTGGCGGACAAGGGCGTACGGGAGCTGATCCTGGTAGCACAGGAGACCACGCTGTACGGTGTGGATCTGTACGGTAAAAAGGAACTGCCCAGACTTTTGCATGAACTGGCGCAGATTCCCGGCATTTATTGGATCCGTATTTTATATTGCTATCCTGAGGAGATCACGGACGAGCTGATTGATGCAATTGCTGCAGAGCCCAAGGTCTGCAATTATCTGGATATTCCCATTCAGCATGCTTCCGACAATGTGTTAAAGCGCATGGGAAGACGTACCGACCAGGCAGAACTTCGTGCTATCATCGGTAAGCTTCGGGAGAAGATTCCCGATATCTGTTTGAGAACGACTCTGATCAGCGGATTCCCTGGAGAGACTCAGGAGGATTTCGAGGAACTGTATCGCTTTGTTAACGAGATGGAATTCGATCGTCTGGGCGTATTCCCTTATTCCCAGGAGGAAGATACTCCCGCAGCCACCATGGAAGATCAGGTGCCGCAGGAAGTCAAGGAATTGTTTGTCGGAGGATGTTGATATTTTCTAGAAAAGTGCTGAAAGACAGGGGGAAAGCGGACACGATGTCCGCGTCAGCCGATTGTCGACATGGATGTCGACTGTAGGCGGCCCCGTCATGACGAGAACTACTCATCACTTTTCGTAGAAAATTCACATCCGGAGACCTTACATCGAGACATGTGTATCGCATGCTCCGGGAGTTCGTGGAGATCCATCCGGAGATCACGGCAAACACATATCTTCCAAGAACCCCGGCAATATATCCCTTGATCAGTCCTAGCTTCGCATTGGAGAAGAGACCGGACAGTCCCAGAGCGCCGAAAGCAAGAAGATAGTCTACCACCAGCTGCAGGGGATATAATACATAGGGATCTATGAGCAGCTGCAGGACACCGTAGGCTACACCTGTGGCAATACCGGCACCCAGACCGAACCAGTAGCCGGGCAGGCAGATCACCAGCATGGAAAGCAAAGTAATGGAGCCGCCGGTAGGAAAATGGAACAATTTGATATTGGAAAGAACGGTTCCCAGGGCAATGGCCATGGCACAGAATGCCAGCTGTTTCACGGTGAGCTTGCCGTGCTTCATCCTGGAATCACCATCGGAAGAAGCGGGAGCTGCCGCAGTCTTTTTCATCTGCATGCGGGCAAATAAAACAGCGGCCGCCAACAGTGCGGCCAGAATGATCACCAACAGGACATTGCCCAGGGTAGTGGGGATATAAGTAGTCTCGCCCCAGTCATTCACAACAGCAGTGTACAACATAAAAAAATCCTCCTTCGTATGTGCGAGGAGGGACAACATCGTATTCATACAGATAAACTCTCTGTATGAATAATGTGCTCCTTACGCCGGTATTATCCGGTTCAAGTAGTGAGGGTTAGAAGCGGAGCCTTGACGGCGGCACTTCAATCTCAGCGATGTGCTCCCCTAGCGGATATTCTATTTACCTGTTTACTATAGTGCTTTATCGTAGCAGTGTCAAGCGTTTACTTTCGGAATGCCCCGGGGAATTTATAAAAAAGTTTTCAACACCTGCAACACTCCGTTTTCCCAATAGGGCGCACAGGTATCCCTTGCAGCGGCAATGACTTCCTCTCTTGCATTGGAAACAGCATAGCTCATTCCGGCGCTTTGCAGCATTTCGATGTCGTTCAGATTGTCTCCAAAGGTACAGGTCTCATCTGGCGCAATCCCCAAATATTCCTGGAGAAAACGGATCGCAGACCCCTTATTTACCCCAAGGGGATTGCAGTCCACCCATTCTTTTCCGGCAGAAGCAAGTTTCGCCCGGGACTGCCAGGTGGGAGTGAAGACAGGTGCACACATTTCTTCACAGGCGGAAGGATGATATACAGTGAACTTGATCACATTGTCCACGGGCGTTTTCATAAGATCGGCAGATTCCCGGATGTCATATCCGTAGGAATCCGTAAGCCACCGGAACATCCGGCTTCCAGCATCTTCCGCAAGACAATAATCCGGTGTGGCAATAAAATAATCGCAGTCCGGTAATTCATTCCGGACTGTCTCACACATGCCGTGCCAGATCTCTTCGGGTAAGGTATGCACCTTTAAAATTTCCTTCGGTGTGCGGACCACGGTACCGCCGTCGGTGATATAGAGGAGCTTGTCGCGGATGGGAGCAAAAAGCTTCCGCTCACTGATAAATTGTCTGCCGGAACAGGCAACGAAACGGATGCCTTTTGCAATCAGCTTTTCAATGACGGTCATGTATTCAGGATCCAGCATCAGAGTGCCGTGATCATAGTGCCTCCTGAATCTTACATTTCATTATATCGTGAGCATAGCTCACTCAATGCATTTCGCAAAATCACACTTGCAAGCAAGTGATTTTGCTTTATTATATCATGATTCGCACCTTCGGTGCTTGCCGTTGCTTCGCAACGATCATGATCAACTTCGCCGTTCGCCAATTATGCAAGCATATTGGCTCACTTGCGCTCATTATATCATAAGCTCACGAATCCGCGCTATCGCGCTCTACATCCTGCTTCGCAGGATACTGGCATTGGAAGGATAGGATAAGCATGAAAAAAAGTATCGTTGGGATCCTGGCACATGTGGATGCCGGGAAGACAACATTGGCAGAAAGCCTTTTATGTGCCTGTGGTGTCATAGAAAAGGCAGGAAGAGTGGATCACGGAGATGCTTTTCTGGACAATGGGGACATGGAGAGGAAGAGAGGCATTACCATCTTCTCCAAGCAGGCGAGAATCCGGTGGAAAGATGTGGATATCACACTGTTAGACACCCCGGGACATGTGGATTTCTCTGCGGAAATGGAACGGACGCTGCAGGTACTGGATGCGGCGGTTCTGGTCATCGACGGAAGCGATGGAGTGCAAGGAGATGTACATACGCTGTGGCGGCTGTTAAAAAGATATGAAGTGCCGGTATTTTTATTTGTAAACAAGATGGATCAACCGGGGACGGATCCGGAAAAAGTACTGACGGAGCTACAGAAAAAGCTGGATAGCAATATTACATCCGTGGGAAAACTGCTGCAGCCTGGGGACAATGAAGGAGAACGGGAAACAGAACTGGAACACGCGGCCATGTGTAGTGAAGCCTTGATGGAAGAATATCTGGAAACCGGAGAACTGTCGGCGGAAAACATATCGGACACTGTGGCGGAGCGTAAGCTGTTCCCATGCTTTTTCGGCTCCGCCTTGAAACAATGGGGAATTACAGAGCTGTTAGACGGATTGAATGCGTATCTGCCCCAACCGGAATATCCGGAGGAATTCGGAGCCCGGGTTTATAAGATCGGCAGGGATAACGCAGGAATCAGATTGTCGTATTTGAAGGTCACCGGAGGAAGTCTGCGGGTTAAAATGCCGGTGGGAAACAGCAGAAGCGGTGCAGGAGAGGAAATCTGGGAGGAAAAATGCGACCAGCTGCGTCTGTATAATGGCGGAAGCTATGAGGCAGTGGATACGGTGAAAGCCGGTGAGGTCTGTGCGGTCACGGGACTTACGAAGACTTTCGCCGGGCAGGGACTGGGCTATGAAAGCGAGAACTCCACGCCGATACTGGAACCGGTGCTGACTTACAGACTACTGCTCCCTCCGGAGGTGGATCCTGTCGTGGCACTTGGGAAACTACGCCAGCTGGAAGAGGAAGAACCGCAGCTGCATGTGGTGTGGCAGGAGGAAAACAGGGAAATCCATATGCAGGTCATGGGACAGGTGCAGATGGAAATCCTCAAAAATATCCTGTGGGAGCGTTTCGGTCTGGAAGTGGAATTCGATGCGGGAAGCATTGTATACAAGGAAACTCTGGCGGAGCCGGTGGAAGGCATCGGGCATTTTGAACCCCTGCGTCATTATGCGGAGGTACATCTGTTGCTGGAGCCCGGGGAGCGGGGCAGTGGATTGCAATTTGCCTCTCTGTGCAGCGAGGACATGCTGGACCGTAACTGGCAGCGGCTGATCCTGACGCATCTGGAGGAAAAACGTCATGTGGGTGTGCTGACCGGTTCCGAACTCACGGATCTGCGGATATTGCTGATTGCCGGAAAAGCCCACACCAAACATACAGAGGGCGGAGATTTCCGACAGGCCACTTACCGTGCAGTACGTCAGGGAATGCGCAGCGGAAAGAGCATTCTCTTAGAACCATGGTTTTCCTTCCGACTGGAGGTGCCTACGGAGAATCTTGGCAGAGCCATGTCGGATATCACGAGGATGAACGGAAGCTTTGAAGCACCGGAGACAGAAGGCAATAACAGTGTGCTGACGGGAAGTGTTCCCGTGGCTTCTATGGGAGATTATGGAAAAGAGGTGGCATCTTATACCAAAGGTCATGGGCGTTTGTCCTGCACACTGAAGGGATATGAACCCTGCCATAATCCGGAGGAGGTAATGGCAGAGATCGGCTATGATCCGGAAGCGGATGTGGTCAACCCCACCGGATCGGTGTTCTGCGCTCATGGTGCCGGTTTTCAGGTGTCCTGGGACCAGGTGCCAGAATATGCCCATGTGGAGAGCGGCTGGAAGCCGGAGAAGGAAGGAACCAAAGATGCGGACGGCATTTCGGATGCAGGACTGCAGGCAGTAAACAGGCAGCAGGGCGCTATTCGTCAGACCGGGGGTGGTGTAGAGCGGATTATTTCTCAGGAAGAGATCGAAGAGATCTTCCGCCAGACTTATGGGAAAAAGGCGGAGGATCCCCACAGATTCCGCAGATACCATACTTCTTCCGGAAACCGTGACAGCTATACGGGCAGCTTGGCGGGAAGTGCCGGTGACACCGGTATGCGGAAGGTCGTACCGCAGGAAAAACCGGAGGAATATCTGCTGGTGGACGGTTATAACATTATTTTTGCCTGGCCGGAACTGCGGGAGCTGGCGAAGATCAATCTGGACAGTGCCAGGGACAAACTGATGGATATTCTGTGTAACTATCAGGGATATCAGGGATGTCGGCTGATCCTGGTCTATGATGCCTACAAGGTGAAGGACAATCCCGGCTCCACCATGAAATATCATAATATAGAAGTGGTCTATACAAAAGAAGCGGAGACTGCAGACCAGTATATCGAGCGTACGGCCCATCAGCTGGGGGCGAAGCCGCAGAAATACCGGGTGACGGTGGCAACCTCAGATGCACTGGAACAGATGATCATCTGGGGCAACGGTGCCACAAGAATGTCCGCACTGGGGCTGAAAGCAGCGGTAGAGGCAGCAGGTGCCGAATATTTTAAATAAGAGAGTTTTATTGGACTTGAAAAAGTGTAATCTATACCTGTCAGGACGGGAAAATAAGATTTCCGACAGAACCCTGAGCACAAAAAGCAGAAAAAGAGGTATGGGTTATGAGAAGACAGTTCGTTTCCAATGTGGCATTTTACAGTACTACCGCAGTACTTATTCTGATCATTGTATTATGTATCGGCGCAACCGTGAAGAGCGAGAGCCGGGATGAGACGCAGCGCATGGAGAACCGGATACAGGAACAGCAGCTGATGAGCGATATGAAGCAGTATCTGAATGAGAACGGTTATCGCAACAGCGGCGTGACGCTGACCTATGCACTGGAAGAAGACGGCAGTCCGGATTATACGTTTACCATTCATCATAAGAAGATCAACAGCATGAGTGAGACGGAACGGGGAGCATTGAGCGCAGAACTGGCACGGGCCTGCAACGCAGGCAGCAATTATTCGGTCTCTTATGAATATCTGCTGACGGATTTTTAGAGACTATTTACATGACTTTTTTGGAAATAAGGGGTATACTGATACCATATGCCACAGTAAACGAGGCGATGGGAAAGGAGAAGGACAGATGACATTTATTCCCAAACCACATGAGATATATAAGCATTTTAAGGGCAATCTGTATCAGGTCGTAACGATTGCGGAACATTCAGAGACCGGAGAACAGCTGGTGATTTATCAGGCTTTGTATGGAGATTTCAAGACCTATGCAAGGCCTCTTGCCATGTTTACCGGAGAAGTGGATCGTCAGAGATACCCTGAGGTGACACAGCGTTTTCGTTTTGAATTACAGGGAGCGGAGGCGGACAGACAGGCACACGAGGCGGACGCAGTGAGCGGGACACAGACGGCAGCAGTTCAGACGAAGACAGCAAAGATGCCGTCGACTGCGTCCCAGCCCGCAGCAGCCCAGGCAACGCCGATTGTGGCGCAGAACATAGCAGCACAGGCAACGGCGACCGCGGCACAGACAATAATAGCACCGGTTTCTCCCGCAGAAGATGAAGAGCCCGCACTGGATCCGTTGGTACTGGAATTTCTGGATGCGGATTCCTACGAGGAGAAGCTAAATATTCTGGCAGGACTGCACCATCGTATCACCAACGAGATGATCACGACCATGGCGATTTCCTGTGATATTGAAGTAAATGACGGTGAGCCGGAAGAGCGTTATGAAGAATTGAAAAACTGCCTGCTCACCATGGAGAAGTTTGAATGCAATCGCCTGCGGTAGACACTATGGATAAATACAATGAAAATTTAACGGATGTTAAGGAAATCTTTAGGAAAGGTGACCTTCGGGCAATTCCCAAACCACTTTTAAAATGGTATGATAATAACCGTAGGATTCTTCCTTGGAGAGAGGATCCTGCTCCCTACCGCATATGGGTCTCTGAGATCATGCTGCAGCAGACCAGAGTGGAAGCGGTAAAGCCCTATTTCCAGCGCTTTATGGAGACGTTGCCGGATATTGCTGCGCTTGCGCAGGCACCGGAAGAGGTGCTGTTAAAGCTGTGGGAGGGCCTGGGATATTATAACCGGGTACGGAATCTACAGAAAGCAGCCATCCAGATCATGGAAGATTATGGCGGAGTCATGCCGGATTCTTATGAGGAGTTATTAAAATTAAAAGGAATCGGCAGCTATACGGCTGGGGCGGTATCCTCTATTGCTTACGGCAAGCCCAATCCGGCGGTGGACGGCAATGTTCTGAGAGTCATTGCAAGAGTCCGCAAGGATGAACGCTGTATCTCTGAGGATAAAGTAAAAAAGGCTGTGGAAAAGGATCTGTGGGAGGTCATTCCTACAGACAGGCCGGGAGATTTCAACCAGGCTATGATGGAAATCGGTGCCTGTGTATGTATTCCCAACGGGGCTCCGCACTGTGAGGAATGTCCCCTACAGCAGATATGTCTGGCGAATGCGGACGGTACACAGCTGCAATATCCGAACAAAGCCAAAGCAAAAGAACGTACGGTGGAGGAGAAGACGATCCTCATTATCCGGGATGCGGAGCTGGCGGCATTGCATAAGCGTCCGGCGAAAGGTCTGCTGGCCGGTATGTATGAATTCCCTTCGATGAAGGGATATCATACCGCGGAGGAGGTCAAGGAATATCTGGCGGAGAACGGGTTGCAGGTACTCCGGATCCAGCCCCTTGAGGATGCAAAGCATATTTTTTCCCATAGAGAATGGCATATGAAAGGATATCTGATCCGTGTGGATGAACTGGCACCGAAGCGTGAAGGCCCGGATTCAGCAGACTGGATCTATATTGAACCTTCGGAGACAAGGGAGAAATATCCCATTCCTTCCGCGTTTGCAGTCTATGCGAAGGGATTGAACATGAAACTGGGGGCCCGAGAGAACGATCCCGGACAGTGAATAACAAGATAGTGAAGAAAGGACAGCAATCATGAAATTACTTTCCATAGCAATTCCCTGTTATAATTCTGAAAAGTATATGAGAAAATGTATTGATTCCCTGCTGATCGGCGGAGAGGATGTGGAGATCCTGATCATCGATGACGGATCTACCAAGGATCGTACCGCAGAGATCGCAGATGAATATGAAGCACAGTTTCCTACGATCGTCCGCGCGATCCACAAGGAGAACGGTGGACACGGTTCTGCAGTGAATACCGGAATTGCCAATGCTACCGGATTATATTTTAAGGTGGTGGACAGTGATGACTGGGTGAAGCAGGATGCCTATTTTAAGATCCTGGACACTCTGCGGGAGCTGGCAGGAGGCGGTCAGGCACTGGACATGCTGATCAGCAACTATGTCTATGAGAAGGAAGGCGAGCGCCGCAAAAAGGTGATCCAGTACCGTCATATCCTGCCGGTGGAGAAGATGTTCACCTGGACGGACTGCCATCATTTTCTGAAGGGCCATTACATACTGATGCACTCCGTGATCTTCCGTACCAGACTGTTACAGGAATGTGGACTGAAGCTTCCGGAGCACACCTTCTATGTGGACAATCTGTATGTGTTTGAACCGTTACCTTATGTGAAAAATATGTATTATCTGGATGTGAATTTCTACAGATATTATATAGGAAGACAGGATCAGTCGGTGAATGAGACCGTGATGATCTCCCGCATCGACCAGCAGATCCGAGTGACGAAGCTGATGATTGATTATCTGGTGGGCAGAAAGTCGGAACTGGTGAAAAACCGACGTCTGTACCAGTACATGCGCAACTATCTGGAGATCATCATGACAGTATCTTCCGTACTGTTGATCCGCTCCGGTACCACAGAACATCTGGAGAAAAAGAAAGAACTGTGGGAGTACCTGAAAGGAAAAGACAAACGCCTGTATCTGTGGATGCGTAACGGCATTATGGGCGGTACCATGAACCTGCCCGGAAGAGGCGGACGGAAGATTTCGGTAGAGGGATATAAGATCTGCCAGAAATTGTTCGGATTTAATTAGAACGGAATTGTTTAACATAGTCAAAATAGCGGATACTTCGGCGGTTTACCCGAAGTATCCGTTTTCTTCTGTTTTTCCAGCCATCTCGTCCTGCATGAAGCCCCCAAACTATTGACAATACCTGTTTTGAACGTATATAACGGTTACATTTAAAACGGAATTAAAATTACGTTAAAAACGTAGAGAGCACAACGGATAGCGCTGTGCAGGGAACTGAGGAAGCAAAAAGTGCCATGACCGAGGACGAGATCAACGAAATGCTGGCAGGCATGAAGACAACGGAAACGGCAGAGACCGAGACTGCGACAGAAGAGCAGAGCGAAGTCATCCCTGTGAAGTTTGAAGAGCTTCAGGCGGTGAACCCGGATGTCTATGCCTGGATCACCGTACCCGGTACGGATATTGATTATCCGATCCTGCAGCATGCATCCGACAATTCTTATTATCTCATGCATAATATTGATGGTTCGTATGGATATCCCGGGTGCATATATACGGAGAATCTGAACAGTAAGGACATTACAGACAACAATACGGTGATCTATGGACACAATATGAAAAACGGTTCTATGTTCGCACAGTTACATAAATTCGAAGATCCGGACTTTTTTGATGCGAATAGAGAAGTTGTGATCTATCTGCCCGGAGAAGTACTGCATTACACCATTTTTGCAGCCCATATCTACGATGACAGACACCTGCTGTACAGCTTTGACTTTACGAATCCGGAGGTCTATCAGAAATACCTGGATTCCATATTCAGCACCCGCGATATGAGTGCAAATATTGACAAGGATATCACAGTAACAACAGACAATCAGATCATTACATTAGTGACCTGTATCGGCAGCCAGCCGAATAACCGACTTCTGGTGCAGGCCGTGCTGACCGACAGAGAACCGGGCGCGGAGACTGCCTTGGCTGCAGCTGCAACAGAATAGACCAACAAAGTATTTTATGTGTGGGAGACAGACTATGAAGAAGGAAGATAGCAGAGACAGCCTCATAGATATTCCGCTTGAAGATGACCGGGACGAATCCCAACTGACAGGCCGGAAAGCGGCAGAATACAATAAGCAGCATGTCATCCGGCACAAAAAGCGTGTCGGACGAAGATATTATGTGCGCTGGGAATATTGCTGGCACTGCTTGCAATCCTCGCGGTGATCGCAGTGATCCTCGTTAACGTGTGGAGAACCACCGGCCGTGCAAGCCTGCTTCATCATGCACAGGGCAACAGCACCGATGCAGCACAGGCGATGCAGGAAGCGGCAAATGAGAAAAATTCCGAAGCCTCCGAAGCACAGGAAGCGGAAGAATCTATGAATTGCAGGAAGGTCAGATCCGTTACAACGGTAAGACTTACCAATATAAAGATAATCTTATGAATATCCTCTGTCTGGGAATCGATAGCCGTGACGGCATCGCGAAGGAGAAGACACCCGGTAAGGCAGGACAGGCGGACTGCGTGATCCTGGCAGTGCTGGATGATGAGGCGAAGACCATTCAACTCATCAACATCTCCAGAGATTCCATGGTGCCGGTACATGTATATGCTACCGACGGAAGTTATGTGGAGGATCGGACGGAACAACTGGCTCTGCAGTATGCTTACGGCAACGGCAGGGACTGGAGCTGCCAGCTCATGGAGCAGGCGGTCTCCGAGCTGTTCTATGGATTGCCGATCCATGGATATTGTGCATTGTCCATGAACAGTATCGCCAGCCTCAATGATACGGTAGGCGGTGTGACTGTGACCGTGCCGGAGGATCTGGCAGTGATGCAGCCGAAGCTGTTCACTGCAGGCGATACGGTAACCCTGAAGGGCGAACTGGCATACCATTTTGTTCATGACCGTGACTTTAAGTCTACCGATATTGCTTCAATAATAAGCGCATTGCCAGACAGAAAGCTTATGCGGTTGCTTTCGTCAACCAATTAAAGCAGGGCATGAAGGAAGATATGACTCTTCCCGTGAAGCTGTACCAGACCGCGGAGAAGCAGATGGTGACCAGTATCGGCCTGGATCAGGCAGTATATCTGTGCACGGAATATATGAACAGCTTCTTTGATACCGACAATATCTATACGATAGAAGGTGAAGTTACCAAGGGAGAGGAATATGCGGAGTTCAACGTGGATGACGATGCTCTGTATCAACTGATCCTCGATGTGTTCTATGAGGAAGTAAACTAATATTAATCACGGTATAACCGGTTGGAGACAGCCGTTTATATATAGAAACCATTCTATACTCTACGAAAGGAGATAAATGTCCAATGAAAAAAGTATATGCTTTGTTATTAGTTGCAGTTATGACCGTAGCTATGGCAGTTCCTACCTTTGCAGCAAACAGCCCTGAGGCTGATCCTGTTGTAAAGACCGCTGCCGGCGTTGATGTCGTAGCAGCAGCAAAGGAAGTTAAGACTTCCGTAGCAGCAGCTTCTGTAGCAGTTCCTTCTGAGCAGCTTGCTAAGCAGGTTGTATCCGTAACCTCTACAGAATCCGTGCTGAAAGACTTAAACGTTCCTACCAGCGCTAAACTGGTAGCAGCAGTTGATGTATCCTACAGCGGAGAAATCCTGCAGGCGGCGTACAGGTTCCTTTCAAGGTTCCCAGCGCTAAGAAGGGTGATATGGTATATGTTCTTCACAGACAGCCCAACGCACCTTACACCTGGGAAGTAGTTGGTTCCGGCGTTCTCGGTGATGACCTCACCGTAACCGGTACTTTCACCAGCTTCTCTCCCGTTGCATTCATGGTAGTTGATGCAGCTGATGTTGCAGCAACCGCAGTGAAGCTCCCAAGACCGGCGAGTTCTAAGATATTCTTACGAACTTAATTTCATAAGGCCTTATGAAGTATTGGTCATAAATGAAATAAGAATGAAATTGAAGTAAAAAGGTAGAGTGGTTTCTATGAGACCGGTGTGGCGCTCCGGCGCCATGCCGGGATCAAAAGGAGAAATATCGCATGGAATATATTGATATGCATTCCCACATACTGCCGGGTCTGGATGATGGTTCGAAAACATGGAAATGACACTTGCCATGCTGCGGGTAGCCGTAGAAGAAGGCATCGGCACGATCTATACCACCCCATTGTATGCCGGGGAAGGGACATCCGACGCTTGCAAAGGTGGAGGAACGGATCCGCCTGGTACAGGAGGCGGCCGAGGCAGAAGGAATTCAGATCACCTTAAAAAAAAGGCACAGAGTATTACTACATAGAAGAAATGTCAGAATGGATGGAAGAGGGGAAGATCATCACCCTGGGAGATTCCCATTGTGTACTGGTAGAATTCGAGCCCTATGCGGAGGAAAAGTATATCCGCAATGCAGTCAGAGAGATCCTGGGATTCGGTTATCAGCCGGTGATCGCCCATGTGGAGAGATACCGGAATCTGATGGAGCGGAAATTCGCCGCCATCCAGTGGATGAGG
>VOFE01002162.1_pt1 | contig 22001 bp, 42 predicted proteins | sample 5384071 | NCBI WGS metagenome assembly VOFE01 (sample SAMN12384724, study PRJNA508395) | human gut metagenome | isolation source: healthy gut D | host: Homo sapiens
CGATATCCGCAGGATCGAAACCCTGAAAGCGGGCGGCGAGATGATCGGCTCCCGTACCGGCAAAGGTGGTAAAGAATAAAATCGCGCCTCCTTTCCGGGAGGCGGAATTCGACGTTATGTACGGCCGGGGAATTTCCCGGGAGGGCGAGCTGCTGGACCTGGCAGTCAAGCTGGACGTAGTGCAGAAAAAGCGGCGCCTGGTTCTCTTTAAGGGCGAGCAGGTCAAGGCCCAGGATAACTGAAGGACATATTTAAGACCAATGAGGATTTTGCCGCCGAAATGGAAAAGCAGGTTTACGGACAACGCCAATTCTTCTATCCAAAGACGGCCCCGGTTCCCCGCGGCGGGCCGGACAAAATTCCGAAACCCGAGGCGGCGGCATTAAGGTGAAAGCCGCTCCCGGCGGCCAAGGCAAAAATCGATATTTCGGTGGATGACTGATTGCGCATCGACGACGGACAAAAAGCGCCAGGGCTCCCTTTGTTCAGCCTGGTGCTGGACGGGGAACCGGCGGCGCTGGATCGACCGGAAGACCTTTCACCGCTCCCCCTTTGAGTGGGAACGGAAATCTACCGACGAGGAGCTTGGCACGAGCTTTTGGCGGCTTCCGACGCGAACCGGGCAAAGGAAAAGGCACTCTATCTGATTGCTCCACCGGGATTCGAAAGAGCTGGTGGATAAAATCCGGCGGACCGCTTCCCAGGAGACGGTGGCGGACCGGATGGAGGGGCAGGGGCTGATTGACGACCGGGATTACGCCAGGCTGGTATGGAGCTGTTTCAGCCGCTGTTTTCCCGCCGCCATGCCCTGCAGGAGATGACGCCGCGGCCTTGACCGGGAGACGGCGGAGGAGGCGGTGGACGGAGCTGGATCCCGATGATGGGAGCAGGCTCTTGAACTGCTGAGGAAAAAACTGCTATAATGAGCTATCCGATCCGGACATACGCCGCCGTGCCGCGGCGCGCTGGCCGGGCGGGCTTCGGCTGGGACGCCGTGCGCCGTTGCCATGGACCGGCGGCGGGAACTGGCGGAGGATGACGATTTCCGAGGGGTAAGAAAAAGGAACCGCCCGACAGTGGGATTCGGATGGAAGGATCCGGATTAAATTGAAAAACATTTTTCGGCCATAGGAAGGACTGGGAACGCTATGGCGTATAAAGTGGGAATGGTTTCGCTGGGCTGTGAAAAACCAGATGGACGCGGAGCTGATGCTGGCCCGCCTGCGGGACGACGGGGATGGAGATCACGGCGGACGCGGTTTGGCGACGTCGTTATCGTCAATACCTGCGGGTTTATCGAGGACGCGAAAAAGGAAGCCATTGAGAACATTCTGGAATTGGCCCAGCTGAAAAAGGAGGGGCGGATCCGCAAAATCATCGTCACCGGCTGCCTGGCCCGGAGAGGTACCAGGAGGAGCTGGCGAAGGAGCTGCCGGAAGTGCGACGGCGTGCTGGGCCTGGAGCCAACGGCGATATTGTGATTGGCGGTGAAAGCCGTGATGGAGGGGGAGAAGCAACCCGGTTTCCCGCACGGGAATGTTGGTCTCTGGACGGTCCCCGTTTGCTGACCACCCCCGGTTATTTTGCCTATCTGCGTATCGGCGACGGATGCAACAACCGCTGCGCCTATTGCGCCATTCCTCTGATCCGGGGGCCGCTGCGCAGCCGGAGGATGGAAAATATCCTCGAGGAGGCACGGGAGCTGGCCGCCGGGGGCGTGAAGGAGCTGATTCTGGTGGCCCAGGATACCACCCTGTATGGGGTGGATCAGGGGAAGCGAAGAATCGGGGGCTCCCCGCCTTCCCGGTCTGCTGCGGGAGCTGTGCAAAATCGACGGTATTCGGTGGATTCGGCTGTTATACTGTTATCCTGAGCACATGACCGACGAGCTGCTGGATGTCATCGCGCAGGAAGAAAAGATCGTCAAGTATCTGGATATTCCCATCCAGCATTGCAGCGAAAAGGTGCTCCGGGCCATGAACCGCACCGGCGGCAGGGAAACCCTCAAGGCGCAGCTGCGCCATATCCGGGAGAGGGTTCCGGGAATCGTGCTGCGCACCACTGTCATGACCGGCTTCCCTGGCGAGGGCAAAGCGGAATTTGAAGAGCTGTGCGAATTCATCAAGGAAACTTTGAGCGCCTGGGCTGCTTCGCCTTTTCCCCGGAGGAGGGGACCCCGGCCTATACCATGGAGGGGCAGCTCAGCGATAAGGAAAAAACCGGCGGCGGGATATCGTGATGGAAGAGCAGAGCCGCATCGCCGCGGAATATAAACGAGGCCCAGGCGGGCCGCACCGTGGAGGTGCTGGTGGAGGATTACGACCGCTACGCGGGCTGCTGGTTCGGCCGCAGCGAGGCGGACGCCCCGGATATTGACAGTAAGGTGTTCTTTACCCTGCCGAAGGGACATGACCGGGTGAAGCCCGGAGACATGATCACGGTTCGTATTACAGAATGCCCTGGATTGGGATCTGATTGGGAGAGTGTTGCTCTTGAACCTCCCAAATAAGCTGACCGTTTTGCGCATTATCCTGGCGCCGGTATTTTGCTGCTGATGATGGTGGAATTTCCGTTTCATTATTTGGCGGCGGGACTGGTGTTCGGCGCGGCGGCGCTGACCGACCTGTTCGACGGACGCATCGCCCGGCGGGACGGATTGATTACCGACCTGGGCAAATTTCTGGACCCTTGGCCGATAAAATGCTCACCACCGCCGCTTTCCTCGGCTTCCTGGCGGTGGACGCTCTGGATGTTAGTGGGCGCTGATGGTCATTTTGTCCCGGGAATTCATGGTGACCTCCGTGCGTCTGGTGGCGGCGGGGGATGGCACAGTCATTGCCGCCAGCCGCTGGGGCAAGGCAAAAACCGTGGCCCAGATGACGGCGATCCTGTATCTGCTGGCGGCTCTGGAATTTTCCACGTGGGAGGGCACCGTGTTTGCCTGGGCGGGCGTGACACTGCCGCGGCAGGCGTTTACCCTGCCTTTGCTGCTGGGCCGGGTGTTGGTTTGGGTTTCGGTGGTGATGACGGTCATTTCCGGGGTGCAGTACCTGTGGAATTACCGGGCTATTTCCGGCAGGCTTCCTGACGCCCCATACGCAAAAGCATGGAAAGCTTACCGGCCTGATTGGTACCGAATGGCGTTCTCCTTCTGCCCTGGGCAATCCATGCTTTCTCCGGCTGGTTATCCGCGTTCAGCAGGATAAAAAGAGTGGAAATTTTGTGAGCCGGTATATAATAGAAAGAGAAATGCATCGACGCGGAAGAAGTATCCGTTTCCCCGCCGTGGCAGAGAGGGCGCGTCCCGGCTGAAAGCGCGCCCGACGGCAGAACGGAGAATGCACCCGCTGAGCACGCGGGGGGCCGCGGCCCCGCGCGGTTGCCGCCGTTATCGGGCTTCAAGCGAAAAACAGGAGTGGAACCGCGAGTAATCGCCTCCGTGGCGCCTTCGGGCGCGGCAGGGGGCGTTTGTGTTTTCCCTGGAGAGCACGAAGGAGGAACGATCGTGTTTGAACGAATGAAGGAGGATATCGCGGTCATCCGTGACCGCGATCCGCCGCCAGCTCCGCCGTAGAAGTCATGCTGTTGTACAATGGCTTCAAGGCGGTGCGGCGCCCACCGGCGGGCCAACTGGTTTTACCGCCACGGCCTGCGGTTTTTGGCCCGCTGGATTTCCCAGCGGTGCGTCCGCCGCACCAATATCGAGATCCATCCCGCCGCCCAACTGGGCCGCCGGGTGTTCATCGACCATGGCACCGGCGTGGTCATCGGCGAAACCACTGTGGTGGGTGACGACTGCACCATTTATCAGGGGTGACCCTGGGCGGTACGGGCAAACACCGGGGCAAGCGCCACCCCACATTGGGCAACAATGTGATGGTGGGCTGCGGCGCCAAAGGTACTGGGGCCCATCACCATCGGGGACAACGTGCGTATCGCCGCGGGCGCGGTGGTGCTGTCCGATATCCCGGACAATTCCACAGCCGTGGGCGTGCCCGCCCGGGTGGTCCGCCGCAACGGCGCGCGGGTCATCGACCTGGACCAGGTACACATTCCCGACCCGGTTTCCCAGGGCTGTGCCGCCTGCAAAGGGCGGCTGGACAGGCTGGAGGCCTTGGTAAACGAGGGACAATACGGCGGGGAGGCGGACCCCGCGCCGCCTTCCCCAAAGGACATCTGACGCTCTGCCGACTGGATAAAATCAAAGAAAGAGAAGGAAAAGGAACCGATCACTGATGAAAATTTTCAATACCCTGACCCGCCAAAAGGAGGAATTCGTAACGCTGGAGCCCGGCGTGGCCAAAATCTACTGCTGTGGGCCCACGGTATACGACCGCATCCATATCGGCAACGCCCGTCCTCTGTGCGTATTCGACGTGCTGCGCCGGTATCTGGAGTGGCGGGGCATGCAGGTGCGGTTCGTGCAGAATTTCACGGATGTGGATGACAAGATCATCCGCCGCGCCAATGAAAGGGCGTGTCCTCCCGGGAGATCGCGGGCGGTATATTACTGAATTCTGGATTGACGCCAAGGGGCTGGGCGCCCGGGAAGCCACGGTCCATCCCCGGGCCACGGAGAATATGGAAGAGATCATTGGCATCATCTCCGATCTGGAGCGGAAGGGATATGCCTATGCCGCCTCAACGGCGACGTCTATTTCCGCACCGGACGTTTTGAGGAATACGGCAAGCTGTCCCATCAGCCTCTGGACGATCTGGAGGCCGGGGCCCGCATTGATGTCAGTGGCTCAAGGAAGACCCCATGGATTTCGCGCTGTGGAAGGCGGCCAAGCCCGGCGAGCCCACCTGGCCCTCCCCTGGAGCGACGGCCGCCCCGGCTGGCACATCGAGTGCTCCGCCATGGCCCGGCGGTATTTGGGAGAAACCATCGACATCCACTGCGGCGGCCAGGATCTGATCTTCCCCCACCATGAAAATGAGATTGCTCCAGAGCGAATGCTGCAACGGCGTGCCCTTCGCCCGGTATTGGATGCACAACGGGCATATCAACGTGGACAACAAGAAGATGTCAAATCCTGAACAACTTCTTCACCGTGCGGGATGTGGCGGAACAGTACGGCTATGAGCCCATCCGGTTTTTCCTCATCTCCTCCTCCTACCGCAGCCCCATCAACTACAGCCCCGAGGTGGTGGAGCAGGGGATCACCGCCCTGGACCGCCTGTATAACTGCCGGGATTCCCTGCGCTTCGCCCTGTCCCACGCCGCTGAAGGGGAACCGGCGGATGCGGCGGAGATTCGGGAGCTGCTCCGGGCGCGGAAGGAACAGTTTGTCGCCGCCATGGATGACGATCTCAACACCGCCGACGCTATTGCCGCGCTTTTTGAGCTGGTGCGGGATATCAATACCCGCATCACGGGGACGCCCTGCAAGAGCTTGTGCGAGGAGGCGTACGCCCTGTTTGGCGAGCTGACCGGGGTGCTGGGACTGCTCTATTCCCGCCAAGAGGAATCCGCCGATGAAGAGATCGAAGCCCTTATCGCCGCCCGCGCCGAGGCCCGGAAGCAGAAAAACTGGGCGGAGTCCGACCGGATCCGGGAGGAACTGAAGGCGCGGGGAATCGTGGTGGAGGATACGCCTCAGGGCATGAAGTGGCGCCGCGCCTGACGAAAAGGAGGACCCCATGAACGCTTCCCGTTTTATGAAATCCCCTTGTTTACAGCGGACTGGCCTTGATCCTGACCGTGTTGGCGGTGGTGTTCCAATCAGGCATCCGCACCGTCGGCGGCCTGGAGGGAGGGGTATTTCCGCGCGGTCAGCTATCTCTTTATCCTGGCGGCTGTGCTGGCGGGAACAGGGCTGTACAGTCTGGCGGCCTATACCCGCCGCCGTTATCCGCAGTATCGGGCCGATTCCTGTTTCTGCTGGGCGTGGGGATTGGCGCGATGATCGGCGCCATGGGATTGTTTGTCAATTACGGCGGATTGAAAGTCCCTTCGACGCCACGGGCTTTCTGGCGGCCAACTGGGTGATGGCTTTGACGGCGGCGGTGCCGGCGGCTTTTTCTGATCCGAGGGCTGGTGTTGGCTCTGCTGGATCAGGGGGCCCCGGCGTTGGGTTTCCCGCGCCGTGTGCGCTGTGCTGGCAGCCGGGTGGATCGGTTTGGGCTTTGGCGGTCTGCTGCTTCATTTTGTCCGTTATGAGGAGGATCAGCTTTACTCCGCCGGGGACGCCCAGGGTGCGGATCCCGACGGGGATTGGGATAACGGCGGCTGGGAGTCCTTATAAAACAGGCGGCGAAGCGCTTTGAGGACGCAAAGAAGCGCTGGCGCAGGCCGGGGGCGAGGATTGTGAAAGAAAATAAGGGGGGAAGTCCCATGAGTAAATGGCTGCTTTTTAGAATATCCGCCCTGTTCCACCTGCCAAAAGGCGCGCCGGTGGCTCCAGGAGCACGGTGTATCGTTCGAATCGCGGCATATCAAGGAAAATCGCCCCACGGAGGCGGAGCTGAGGGAGTGGACAGCGCGCAGCGGTCTGCCGCTCAGGCGCTTTTTCAATACCAGTGGGCTGGTATACCGTTCCCTAGGGCTCAAGGAGAAGCTGCCTTCCTGACGGAAGAGGAGCAGCTCTCCCTGCTTTCTTCCGATGGAATGCTGGTCAAGCGGCCCCTGTTGGTGGGGGAATCCACCGTGCTGGTCGGCTTCCGTCCGGCGGAATGGGAAGCGGCGGTTAAATGAGCCAGTGAGTGGCTGAGGCGGCGTCTCCCCATGTGGAGAAGGTGCTGATCTATCAGTATCAGGGGATGATGAACGCCCCGGATTCTCCCGCTTTTGTGGTCATCCCGATTCGGCGTCTTTGTATAACGCCGCCCGGCAATGGCGGGCCGAAGGGATGGCTGCCGGAGACGAGTGAAGCCGAATAGAAAAAGCAGTCTGACCGGTTTACCAGCCGGACAGACTGCTTTTTTTGCAGGGCAGAGGTGATTTTGGCATCCACCGGCCCGTAGATGCGGGACAGCCGGGCGATAAGCTCCTTGGTCTGCTGCCGGTTGGTTTTTCCGTCGGCGGGACAGCCGGAAGGCACCACCGGCAGCTGAAGCCGCCGGGCGGCGGAGGCCGCCTGCTTTTCACTGAGAAAGATCAGGGGGCGGATCAGGTAGAGATCCCGGTTGGACAGATAGGATTTGGGGAGAAGCAGGAAAGGTTGCCTCCTTCCAGCAGATTCATCAGAAAGGTTTCCGCCGCGTCGTCCCGGTGATGACCCAAGGCGATGGAGCGGCAGCCCGCCTCCTTAGCGGCGCGGTGCAGTATGCCCCGGCGCATACGGGGCATAGGCTGCAGGGATTGGGCCCTTCCGCTCCTCAAAGACGATTTCCCACAGCCGGGTACGGCGGATGATATGGGGATGCCCAGAGAGGCGCACCAGTCGGTCAAGGAGGAGAAGTCCGTTTCCTTGCCGTCCACGCAGGATCCAGTGTGATCGGGCCTGAACACCAGCTGACGTTATGTTATGTGAACACCAGCTGCCCTGGGGGGGGAGAATTCTTCCGAATTCTCCCTTACCTTAATTAAAAAAACTCCGGCCCCATGGTTTGTGCCTGTAACATAAAGGCCCTGGGTCCAGTATACCATAAAATAAAGGAGTTCTCTACGCTTTAAGATGAAATGAAGGGAGAGCCAGGGGGTAAACGGGCGCAAAATCGAGAGATTTTGAGAGATAACCCGGCATAAATTAAAAAAATGGGCATTGATGCTTGACAGGAGAGGCCGGATGTGCTATGATCGTACCTGCGCTTGTGGGAAAAGAGCGCCTCTTTTTCCTGCATGCCGGGATTTTCCCGGCAATCGAACGAGTAGATTTTCAGGAGGTAATACGATGTCCACGTATATGGCGAAAGCGGGTCAGGTGGCCCGTAAGTGGTATATCCTCGACGCCGCGGGCAAGCCTTTGGGCCGCGTGGCCGCTCAGGCCGCCACGCTGCTCCGCGGTAAGCACAAGCCGGAATACACCCCTCATGTGGATTGCGGCGACCACGTTATCATCATCAACTGCGGCAAGGCCGTGCTCACCGGCAACAAGCTGGAGCAGAAAAATGGTACCGTCATACCGGCTGGATCGGCGGCTTGAAGGAAGTCAAGTACGCGACCCTGATGGAGACCCGCCCCGAGAAGGCCATGTCTCTGGCTGTCAACGGCATGCTGCCCAACAACACCTTGGGCCGCGCGGCCGGCTCACCCGTCTGGCGTCTATGCGGGCGCCCAGCACGAGCAGGCCGCCCAGAAGCCCGAAGTCTACGAATTTTAAGGAAGGAGGCTGTAAAAGATGGATTACAATAAGAGACCTTATTTCTATGGCACCGGAAGAAGAAAGAAATCGGTGGCCCGCGTTCGTCTGTATGCCGGAAACCGGCAGCGTGAAGATCAACGACCGGGATATCGACGAGTATTTCGGCCTGGAAACTTTGAAGCTGATCGTCCGGCAGCCTCTGAACCTCACCGGTACGGCTGATAAATTCGATATCGAGTGCCGTGTGGGGGGCGGCGTCACCGGTCAGGCCGGCGCCATCCGTCACGGTATTGCCCGCGCCCTGCTGCAGTACGACAGCGAGAACCTGCGTCCCGCGCTGAAAAGGCCGGATTCCTGACCCGCGACCCCAGAATGAAGGAGCGGAAAAATACGGACTCAAAGCGGCCCGCCGCGCTCCCCAGTTCTCCAAGAGATAGTTTTCGATTTTTTCAAATCCCCGAAACCATGTGTTTTCGGGGATTTGGTTGGTTTACACCTATGGATTTTTATGATCGAAAAGGCGAGGAACGATAGTGAAAACAAAAGCGATCGTGTTTGATAAGGACGGAACCCTCCTTGATTTTGATGCTTTTTGGCTGACGATCACATATAAGGCGATTGACGATATTTTAAAAAGGTAAACCGGGAATCGATTCCGCCGGAGGAAATACTGCGGGCTTTGGGGGGTCACAGATGGCCAGACAGACATAAACGGCGTTCTGTGCAAAGGGACTTATGCCGAAATGGGTCAGGCTATCTACGGCGTTCTAAAGGGGCATGGTTGCGCTTGGAAAGCCGAGGAGGTAACAAGGCTGGCAACGGAGGCCTACCACCGCCATTCGTGCGAGGGGACGATAAAACCGGACTGCGTAAATCTCCCAGAGGTTTTGCAAGAGCTGAAAAAGCGGGGGAATACGGCTTGCGGTTGTAACGACCGACGATGCTTTTCTTACGCAAAAATGCTTACAGGCTTTGGGAATCGCCGGACTTTTGACGCTGTCTATACGGATGACGGGAAGGCTCCCGCCAAGCCGGATCCGTATTGCCTCCATGACTTTTGTAAGAAACAGGGGCTTTCGGCGGAAGAAGTGGTGATGGTCGGGGATACGCTTACGGACATGCGCTTTGCCCAAAACGGCGGAATAAGAGCCGTCGGCATTGCAAAGAGTGAAAGGAACAAGAGAATTTTAGAGGATGCGGCTGACGCCGTTATCCCGGATATTTCCTATATTTTTGATGTACTTGAGTAAGAAATGCAGGGGTAATGGATATGAATTTTCGATTGTCTAAATTTGTTATCCCTTCCGTAATATCCATGGTTCTTGTGGGGACCTATACCAATATCGATGGTTTTTATCGGCAATGTCACCGGCGACGATGGACTGACAGCCATAAACATTGTGTGGCCGATCGTGGCGTTTATCACTTCGCTGGGAACGGGGATAGGCGTGGGCGGATCGGTTATTCTGAATCAAATGAGGGGCAGAAAGGAGCATGACGCCGCCGAGCAGATTAAGGCGACGATGATTTTTCTTCTGGCCGCTGTGGGAATAGCCGCGAGCATACTGTTCAAGCTTACATACAAGCCCCTTGCTTGTGCTGATGGGTGCACAGGGACAGGTCCTTTCGTATGCTGCCGACTATGCCGATATTATAGGTATCGGTGCAGTATTCCAGGTGATGGGATCCGGGCTTGTTGTCGTTCTCGAAACGAACAGAAGACGTACTTTTCAATGATATGCTGTGCGGTCGGGCTGATGGTACATCTTGCGCTGGATATGCTGCTTGTCGATCAATACAGGCTCATGGGAGTAGCGGTATCAACGGTTGTATCGCAGGCGGTGATCATGATTCTATGCCTTTTGGCCTTAAGGGTAAGAAAACGGGCAAAGATCGATCCTGCATATCTGTTGAAAATCCTTGCGGGCTCCACCTCCCCTCTGGGAATCAATTTTGTGCCTTCGGTTGTGCTTTTGTTCACGAATTATTTCGCACTCAAGGCAGGAGGTACGGCCGCTGTCAGCGCCTATGCCGTTATGAGCTATGCGCAGTATATACCTTTGACTATATTTTTCAGGGGTTTGCGATGGAGTCCAGCCCATGATCAGTTATTGCTGCGGGGCGGAGGATTACCAAAGCGAAAACGGGTTTTACGGTCATCCGCGGTGATTCTGGGTGTTTTTTCGGTTATATTTGTATTCCTGACGCCTGCGTTGATTTCGGTTATGCCTAAGCTGTTTGCGGTTTCGGACGCGGCAGAGGAAATGATGCAAAAGTGGTTTTATCCTTTATGCCGTGTCCTATCCTTTTTAAGGCAGCGGTGAAATTTATATGCTCATACTATTACGCCTGCGGAAAACGAAAAATTTCAATGCGCTTATCTATATCGATCCTGTGTTTTTTACGCCGCTTTTTTGCTGTTCGTCCTGCCCCAATGGTTCGGAATAAACGGGATATGGCTATCGTTAACGTTTGCACAGGGCCTGGTGGCCATTTTGGGCGTGCTGACCCTTGTGGGAAACAGAAGGAGAAGGGGAAGAGCGCCTGACAGCCCGCCGGAAAACCGGCGGGCTGTCAGGTACCCGCAGGCTTTTCGTTCAGGGGCGTTTGGGTGCAGAGGGGCCCGGGACCCGATGGGGGAATTTATGCGAATTCAAACAACACTTGTTCATAATCCTTTACATAATACCGGATGCTCTTTCGGCCCTTTTGGAGGATGGTATGCCCCTCCGCCTCCAGCTTTTCCTTTTTGGGCCTCGATACCGCCCGGATACCGGGGATTGAGCTCGCCGTTTGCCTTTAACGTCCGCCAATAGGGGTTATATCCCCGGTGCGCTGATGGCTTGCCCATGCCGCGATGGAAACAAAAATCCCGGCGGTTATCGGATCGGTAAAATCCGCCTGGTTCTTATGGGCGAGATATTCCCGGATTGCTCCACCGTCAGCACCTTTCCGAAGGGCACGGCCTTCATGATTTCGTCATAGGTAAGGGGCGGGGCAAAAACATTTTTCACCGCCATATTTTTGATGGCCGCCTTATCCGTTATGATTTGTATTTTGGGCATCCCCGTGTCTTTGTGCAGCATTGCATTGAAATCCTTTTTATCTTCGTTTGCCATGTCCGTCACCTCCTGACAACAGCATACCCGATTTTATTCCCCTAGGCAATGAGACGATTGAAAAAACAGCTGAAAATCATTCTGTTTGTTCCAGACCGAGATCCGGGGGCTTTCCCTTGACAGACCGGCTTGTCCGGGGTAGGGTAGTAGCAAGCTTTTATCCGGATGGAACATCTGTCTGTGCCGCCGGGAGATCGGTAAGAGCGGCTGGAAAAAGGAGGAGCTGTATGAAACAGGTACCATTGGGAACCAGCGGGCTTCAGGTCCCCCGCCGTGGCGGTGGGCTGCATGCGCCTCGAATCGCTGGACGCTGATCAAGCGGAGCGGTTTATCCAGGGGGAGGCGATGGAATGGGGAGCCAGCTTCTTTGATCATGCCGATATATACGGTCAGGGAGCGTGCGAGGCGATATTTGGCGCTGTTTTGCAGCGTCATCCCGCCTGGAGGGAACATATGCTGATCCAGTCCAAATGCGGCATTGTACCGGGTGTGATGTACGATTGCTCCCGGGGAGCACATTCAGGAGGCAGTGGAGGAAGCCTGCGGAGGCTGCATACCGATTATCTGGATGTGCTGCTGCTCCTGTCCGGATGCTCTGATGGAGCCGCAGAAGGTGGCGGAGGCCTTTGACCGCCTGCACCGGGAGGGAAAGGTGCGGTATTTCGGCGTGTCCAATCAGAAGCCTGCCCAGATGGCTCTGCTGTCCCGGTATTGTAAACAAGACCTGATGGTGAATCAGCTGCAGTTCAGCCTGACCAACAGTCATATGGTCAGCAGCGGTATGGAGGTCAATATGGAGACAGACGGCGCAGTGGAACGGGATGGAAGCGTTTTAGACTACTGTCGTCTGCATGATGTGACTATTCAGGCATGGTCTCCCTTCCAGCACGGCTTCTTCGGCGGCGTATTTCTGGACAGCCCGGTATCCGGAGCTGAATGAAGCGCTTCAGGAGGTGGCGGAGGCTTGTGGATTGACCAAAACCGGTGTGGCCGCTGCCTGGATTCTCCGCCATCCCGCCCGGATGCAGATCCTCACCGGCACCATGAAGGTGGAGCGCTTGAAGGAAATCGGCAGGGCGGCGGACGTCGCTTTGAGTCGGGAACAGTGGTACCGGCTGTACCGCGCCGCGGGACATATGCTGCCATGAGCGGGCGGGGACAGGCCGGCTGGGCGAAGGAGCTTTTCCGCCTTCTGCTGCCGACAGCCGTCTATGAGCTGTTGTGCTTGATGCTGCTGTTTACACGGCGGGAATATCTGTTTTTTTATGATGGCGTGGAACGTCTTCCTGGGACTTTACCCCTCTTGTTCACGATAGCGGCCGAGCGGGTTCGTCGTCGGGTCTTGACGGCGCTTTTCGGCATTCTGTGGCTCTTGTTTTTACCCAATGCTTTTACCTGCTGACGGATTTGATCCATGTCCCGGGCGGGATGAGCTTCCGGGAAGCGGGGACGGTTGCCTACAGCGTCGATTTGCAGGCCTGGATCAAATTGCTGATCATTGGGCTGGGGGCGGTGATGGGAACGGTGATGGGCCTGGAATCTCTCCATCGCTTTCGGGTGTGGATGGCCGCCCGTCAGGGGACGCGGCTGTCCTGGTGCGGTGTCATGGTGGTGTCCCTCTTATGCGGAACCGGTATTTATATAGGAAGATTTCTCCGCTTTAACAGCTGGGACGCCCTCCATATTCCGCTGATACTTCAACGGACGGCGGAAGAGTTCGATGTTTTCACACTTCAGTTTATCGGCATTTTTTCCTTTGGAATTGCCCTCCTGACGGTTTTTTATGAGCTGCTGAGAAAAGGCCTCTCTGCTTCCGCAGAACAAGCATGAAGGGGCAATCAGGGGAAGGAGACAGCGGTCACAAAAGGTAAAAACAGAAGCATTTTATAAAAAAAGGAAAGCGTCTCCAGCCGGAGACGCTTTCCTTTTTATTGCTCTTTCTTCTTTCGTTTCAATTCCCATTTTTTTATCAGTGGTACGCCGATGAGGAGCAAAATACCAATCACGAAAAGAACGCCGCATCAATAAGCAAACCGCTGATGCAGGTATTGATCAGGCCGACAAAGGCGTTATATACATGCTCCGGAGAAAGATGGATCCGCTCATAGGTCTTTCCAATCAGGACATAGGCGGGAAAGGCCCCGGTCATCAAGGCGGCTCCCCAGAAGCTATAGACCAGAAAGCGCAGGGCGCGGTGCTTATATCTCCGTATGCTGAACAGGAATACCACCAGTAGCACACAAATGATCGCCACAATGACCACACCGGCGTTGTAGCCCTTGGCAAACATCATACGGATCTGCCCAAAGGTTTCCGTGAAGGGAATGGTCACCTGCTGCCGGTAATCAGCAGCAATATTCCACTAAGGTGTCCAGCCCCTCCTGAGCCTCTTCGGTAATGGTCAGGTTCTGGCTTTCCGCATAGGCGATAAACCGGCGGTTCAGCTCTTCCTTGAGGGAGACACATTCAGCTGGTAGGAGGAGTTTCCCTCAAAGGCGGCTGTGATGCCGTTGACGATATCCTGTTCCACCATATCCTTTGTAACCAGGCCGGCAAATACCTCGGCGGGAATTCCGCCGGGAATACCCAGAGACTCCATGTTGTCGGTAATGGTGTCGGCGGTTTTGGCATAGAAGTCGGCCTTTTCCAGACGACTCATCACAAATTCAGCGTTGAAGATCGTATGGGATAAACAGGTAGACGCCGCCAACGCGCAGAGCAGCAGGGACAGAACGAATGCGATAAAGCTGCTGATCACTGTACGCAAAACATGCTGTTTCATGATGTCATCCTTTCTTGTCCGTTATCAGGCGGCTATTCGGATACGATGGATGGACCGGAAATCTTGTCCGCGTATACGAAATACCGGTTGGGGTAAGCCCCAGGGTATCGAAAGGATAACAGGTATACAGAATCAGCTGTTCCTTGTTCTGACCCAGGTCATAGGCGGATTTGTCCGTGGAAGCCGCTATCTGCATGCCGGTGACCTGATACTGATACACGCCATAGCTGGTGGTAATGGTGACAATATCCCCTCCTGGACATTTTTCAATTTGTGAAAATTGGCCGTTATTGTTGATAAGCAAGGGCTTGCCATAACCGGGAATAAAACTGCCGATATACTGTCCCAGCCCTTTTTTCAGCACCTTATTGCTGTCTCCAAAATACAGATCAGCGGAGATCTCCACCTGTTCGATTTCCAACCGGGCATAAAGTGTCTCATATGTGGGGGATCTGGATATCTTTTTCGCTGACCGTGTCCTCCTGGAGGCCTTCCGTTGACGTCGGCGGGATAAAAATCGAGTTCAGCTCATCGGAAAAATCCGGACGGTCCTTGGACACCACCATATCAAGGGCCGAAAGGGCGGGCGACAAGAGGGGAAAGCGCTAAATAAGAGACGCCATACCCACGAGACAAAAAGTAATGGCATACCGAGATATGCCATTACTTTTTACAGTTTTCCAGATGCGGGGATTCATTTCACCGCCAGCTTGGCTTTACGCGCGACAACAGCGCAGCCAGCCAAAAGCGCAATCAGAGTTACGGCGGTCATTACGGCGGCGGTGGTGTCGGCGCCGGTGGTCTTTACGACATTTTCGATTTTCGCGACGACAGTGCCAGCCTTATCGACAATGGTGATGGTTTTGCTGCCATTGTCATAGGTCAGGGTCAAATCCACTATCTTGGCGCGTCCTGAGCCAGCGTAACCAACTGGCTGCGGACCGTCTTCGGCAGAGAGGCCAGATCGGTGGTGCCGTTATCCTGCAAACCCTTGGTCGCCTCGTCGATCTTCGCCGTCAGCTGAGCCTTCTGCTCGTCAGAGATGGAAACGCCGTCCTGCTTCAGGTAATTTTCCGCCTGATTGTAATACTCGGCAGGCAGGGTCATCACTTTATTACCGACAGTGATCGGAGTGTTCAGCTTGTCCAGAACAGCCTGCTCATTCGCATCAATCCCAGAGGCCGCAAAGGCGGTCAGGGAAAGAGATGCGGCCAAAACCATGCTGGCAATGCAAGCAGCAATTTTCTTCATAGTTCTACCTCCTACAGTATAGCGACTGTCTACTTCACAGCCTATTATAGACTACTGATAAACAAAATGCAAGAGGAAATTTTTGAGATGGGAGTTATCCGACGGATTTAAGAATTTCTTAATTCTCGCAAAAATTGTAAATGTGATATAATGAGGATATTATTTTACAAAAAATTGTATCATCATATAAATCGGCAAAAGCGACCAACATCATCAATGATGACAGTTCCTTGTTAAGCGAACGCGGATAGGAGAGGAAGAGATCGTTTATCCCACTTTCTTTTTGTATCCTTAAATAACAACAGATGGCCGTTGTGAAGGGGAAGGCGGTGAGAGGGAAAATGAGTCAGGATCAAAAACAGGTTCGTTTGCCGGCCAAGCAAGCGGTATCCTATTTGTTTCGGCTCCTTCTTATCGGCGCGGGGGCGTATTGTCTGTACGGGGCGCTGATCCCTATGCTGTCTACCGGGCGCCGTCACATCGGGGTGCTGACACTGCTGGTTTTGGGAACGGCGGCGGTGTTTATCGGCCTGTTTTATCCGCTGGTTAGGCGGGCCGCGGCATGCTGGTGGCGCCATCGTGCTCGGCCGCGTGCTGATCGAACGGCGGCTGTCCTGCTGGCGTTGTTTTTTCTTTTTGCTGGCCGTGGTATCAGGGATCATGCTGTACAGCGCATCCCGGCCTGCTCCGTCGGGCGCCACTGTCATTGTCCTGGGCGCCTCCGTTCAGGGAAATCGTGCCAGTACGATGCTGGCTGACCGGCTGAATACGGCGGTGCGTTATCTGGAGGAGAATCCGGATTCGGTATGCGTCGTATCGGGCGGCCAGGGAGACAATGAGGAACGGCCGGAGGCCGACGTAATGCGGGAGTATCTGTTGGATAAAGGGATAGCCGATTCTCGTATTTACCGGGAGGATCAGTCCACCAGCACCTATGAAAAACATCGCGTTTTCCAAGGACATCATCGAGCGGGAAGGACTCTGCCGCACGGTGGTGATTGCCACGCAGGAATTTCATCAATACCGGGGGCAGACCTTTTGCGCTCAGGCGGGCTTCACCGACGTTAGCCCGCTGACCTGCCGTTCGCCTGAGGCGCAGATTGCCAGCTACTGGATGCGCGAATTTTTTTGCCATCCAATATATGTGGGTATTCGGCTACGGCGGCGCGTGATCGGTGAATCCCCCTTTCCTTTGTTTTCCCTCTATATTGGACGGGCCTCGGCGTTTGGGGAGCCGGGGCCCGTCCTTTTTTGGCGTGGAGGAAAATAGCGGAAAAAGCGGCCAAAATTGGGAAAGGCGGGAAAGCCAAAACATTGACGGAAAATAACGAAGTGTTATACTGGCCAGTAGACAGCACATATACAAGAAAACGGGACGGCCTTCGCCGGGAAGGCGAAACGAATGGATAAGGACGGTGCACCAAATGGATCTGATGGTATGCGTGGGAAGTTCCTGCCACCTGAGCAATTCACGAGAAATTATCGGACGGTTCAAGGAGCTGATCGCCAGTCATGGATTGGAGAATCAGGTGGAGCTGAAGGGCTCCTTCTGCATGGGGCATTGCGCCGACGCGGGGTCTGCGTCAAATTTGGGGACCAGGTGTACGGCGTGACGGTGGACAACGTGGGCGAATTCTTTGAACAACAGGTGGTCGGGAGGCTGAAATGATGGGGGCTATATCCATGTCAAAAAGGCCAACTGTAAAAACTGTTATAAATGCCTGAAGCATTGCCTAGTCAAATCCATCCGGTATATGGACGACCGCGTGGACGTACTGGAGGACGAATGCGTACTGTGCGGACGGTGTGTCAACGTCTGTCCGCAGAAGGCCAAGACAGTGGAGAACGACCCCACGTTGGTGCTGAACTGGCTGAATGATCCGGCGGTGACGGTGGCCGCCAGCCTGGCTCCCGCTTATGCAGGAGTGTTCGGAGCGCAGAACCGCGGGCTTATGGCCGGCGCCCTGCGCCGTCTGGGGTTTGATGTGGTGGAGGAAACGGCCACGGGGCGCGGCTGAGGTCACGGCCCGGTACCGCGAGCTGCTGCGGGAGGGGACCATGCCTTCCATCCTCACCACCTGCTGTCCCACGGTCAATCTCCTGATCGAAAAATATTATCCGGAGCTGACGCCGCTCATGGCGCCGGTGGTCTCTCCGGCGCTGGCGCATGGCCGGATGCTGAAAAAGCGGCTGGGTCCGGATACCAAGGTGGTGTTTATCGGGCCCTGTCTGTCCAAGATTCAGGAGATCCGGGAGCATGGGGAGTCCGCCGACGCGGTGCTTTCCTTCCGCCAGCTGGAGATTCTGCTGAAGGAACGGGATCTGATGGATGAGGAAGGCAATCTCCGGGCTCCGGCCGAGGCTCCCGACCGGGATTCCCCTATTCCCGCATCTACCCTGTACCGGAGGGAATTCTGCGGGATGTACGGCATCCACAGGGCACGGTTCGGGACGCTGGCGGAAAAGGGTTTGTCCGGTTCCCAGGACGGCTATGATTTCATCAGTGTATGTGGATTGGAAAATATCCGGAACTTTCTGGAAGAGCTGCGGAAAGGAAGCTGCGGCCGCGTCTTTGCGGAGCTGAACTCCTGCGAGGGAGGCTGTGTCAACGGCCCTCTGATCCCCGACGGCCGCCGGGCTGCGTATCATTCCCGTCTGCTGGTGGAGCGGTATGCCCAGAAGGCCCCGGCCTTCGTTTCGGAGCAGCTTAGCCCTGGAGTGGACCTATGAGCCTGATCCGGTAAAGGCGGATATGCCGGACGAACAGACCATCCGCCGTATTCTCAATGAAATCGGCAAGCCTACCCCCGACCGGGAGCTCAACTGCGGCTCCTGCGGCTATCCGACCTGCCGGGACAAGGCGATCGCCGTGTACCGGGGCAAGGCGGAGCTGTACATGTGCCTGCCTTATATCAACGACCTTTCCCAGTCCATGAGCAACGTCACTCTCAGCGCTACGCCCAATTACATCATTGCGGTGGACCGGGATCTGCGTATCATCGAATTCAATACCGCCGCCCAGAAGCGGTTTGGCGTATCCGCAAGGAAGCGCTGAAGGCGGATCTGTTCGAATTCATGGATCCGTCGGATTTCGAGCATGTGTTCCTCACCGGCCAGAGCATCCATGACAAAAGGTGCGCATCGCTTCCCAGGAGATCACGGTGGAGCAGACCCTGATTTATGTGCTGGAGCAGAACATCGTCATTGGCTTCTTCAAGGACATCACGGATGAAGAGCGGGAAAAGGAGGAGCTGCACCGCGCCCGGCTGGAATCGGCGGAGATGGCCCAACGGGTCATTGAAAAACAGATGATCGCCGCACAGGAAATCGCCAGCCTGCTGGGGAGACTACGGCGGAAACTAAGGTGACGCTGAATAACCTGAAAAAGCAGATACTCAACGAGCGCGACCCCGGCGAAAAGGCCGGCGGCCGCTGACCGGGCGGGAGGAAGCTTATGAGCAAGCGGGTGTATTACGACGTAACCTCCAACAGCCTGATCAAGAAAAAATGAAGAGCTCTGCGGCGATATGGTCGAGGTGGTCAATACCGACGACGATGTCATCGTGGCGCTGTCCGACGGACTGGGCAGCGGGGTGAAGGCCAATATCCTGGCTACCCCCTCACCTCCAAGATCATCGCCACCATGATGAAGCAGGGGCTTCCCTGGAGGATACGGTGGATACCATCATCCATACCCTTCCGGTGTGCAAGGTGCGCCATGTGGCTTACTCCACCTTTGCCATTTTGAAGCTGACGGCCGAAGGGAAGGCCCATCTTACGGAATTTGACTGCCCGGCCTGCATTTATATGCACGAGGGCGTGGTGTACCCCTTGGAATATACCGAGCGGGAGGTGGGCGGCAAGACCATCCGGGAGGCCGTCTTTGATTTGGAATGCGGCGATTCCTGACGCTGATGAGCGACGGTGATTTACGCCGGCATCGGCGAGCTGATGAATCTGGGATGGGACTGGGAGAATGTCACCGATTTTCTTCAGGACAATTACCACCCGGAAAGCAGCAGCGCCCGGATGACGGCGGAGCTGATCGGGGCGTGCAAGGATCTCTATATGGGCAAGCCGGGGACGATACCACCGTAGCCACAGTCAAGGTGATCCCCCGCCAGACGGTCAGCCTGTTTTCCGGGCCTCCCGGTTCCCTCGGGATGATGAGCGCATCGTGGTGGATTTCATGTCCCCCGAGGGGACGAAAATCGTCTGCGGCGGCAGCAGCGCCAATCTCCTGGCACGGGTGCTGGGCCGGGAAGTGACCACCGACCTCAATTACAGCGGCGACCTGCCGCCTATCGCCCATATATGAAGGGGATCGATCTGGTGACGGAGGGGGTGCTCACCATCCGCCAGGTCAATGTGCTGGTGAAACAATATCTGGATAATCCCGCCGATGAGGATACCATCCGGCTGCTGGATGAGCACAACGGTGCGGCCATGATCGCCAAGCAGCTGCTGGAGCACTGTACGCATCTCAATCTCTTCATCGGCAAGGCCATCAATCCCGCCCATCAGAATCCCAATCTGCCGGTGGATTTGAGTATCAAGATCCGGCTGCTGGAGGATTTGGCCGAGCTGCTCCGCCCGCGGGGAAGGTAGTCAATATCCGGTATTATTAATCCGATCCCGCGCGTGCCGGAGCTCCCCCTATAGAAAGGAAAGGCCAGTATGCAGGAAATCACCGATATCGTCCAAATCAAACACGAGGTGCTCAAAAGCTCACCGCCGAGCACGCCTTTGCCGGGAACCTTTATGAGCAGAGCGAGCAGATCCCCTACGAAATGATCCCCGGCATCAAGCCGCGGTTCCGCTGCTGTGTGTACCGGGAGCGGGAGATCGTCCGCCAGCGGGTGCGTATGGCGATGGGGAAACTGCCCAACGAGGTGATGTATACCGATTCCGACAGTACCCAGGTGGTACACGTGATCCCCTGTGCCTGCGAGGGGCTGTCCTATCTCAAGATCACGGTGACGCCCAACTGCCAGAGCTGCCTGGCCAAAAAGTGCGTAAAGGCCTGTCCTTTTGGTGCGATCACCTCCACTCCCACCGGCGCGGTAATCGACCCGGCCAAATGCCGTAAATGCGGGAAATGCGTGGCGGCGTGCCCGTACAACGCCATTGTGGAGATCGAGCGCCCCTGCCGCCGGAGCTGTCCGGTGAAAGCAATCAGCATGGATGAAAACGACATCGCCACCATTGATCCGGCCAAATGCGTCAACTGCGGCGCCTGTGTGGTGGGCTGTCCCTTCGGCGCCATTTCCGACGTATCCATGATGGTCAGCGTCATCGACGCTTTGCGGGATGAGAAAAAGGAAGTGGTGGCCATGGTGGCCCCCGCCATCGAGGGCCAATTCGGTTCCGATACCCTTCCGCAGATCAAGCGGGCTATCCGCCGTCTGGGCTTCGATGATGTGTATGAGGTGGCCCTGGGCGCCGATATGGTGGCTTACAATGAAGCGGGAGAGCTGACGGAACGTATCCAGGCGGGGGATAAGCTGACCTCCTCCTGCTGTCCCGCGTTCGTCAGCTTGGTGCGCAAGCATTTTCCTGATTTGATGAAATATGTATCCACGACGGTATCTCCCATGGTGGCGGTGGAGCGATACATCCGCACGCTGCGACCCAACGTGGTTACCGTGTTTATCGGCCCCTGCATCGCCAAGAAAAACGAGGTGATGGGCTCCTATGTGGATGAAATCGATTATGCCTGACCTTTGAAGAGCTGTATGCGATGATGTGCGCCAAGGGCGTGGAAGACAGCGCCGGGAAGAAGAGGAAGCGGCGCTGGAGGACGCGACCCGGTACGGCAAGGGCTTCGCCCTGTCCGGCGGCGTCACCGGCGCGGTGAACCGTGTGCTGGAAGAGCGGGGCGAGGCGCTCGAGGTCAAGCCGCTCAAATGCAGCGGCGCGGAGGAATGCCGCAAGGCGCTGATGCTGCTCTGGTATTTAGTAGCATTGCCGGAAAATTTCGTGGAGGGCATGTTCTGTGTGGGCGGCTGCATGGGCGGTCCCGCTACCCTCAACGAGCTGCAGAAATCCAAGAAGGTGTTCGAATCCCGTCTGGACGGCGCGGACAGCGTGGTGCAGAATGTGGAGGGCAAGCAGCTGAACAAGGCGGACATCCACCGCCACGGGTAAACCGACCGGTTGTCCGATTTGCTGTAAAAGCAGCGGAGGAAATTTTCCTCCGCTGCTTTTATCCTTTTTATTCTTTTCCTTGCTCTTTTCCCGATCCTCCTGCTTTTCCATGAGGCAGTCCAATATGCGGGCGGCGGCTACATGACAGGCGTTGGCCTCCAACGCCAAGTCCAAAGCCGTGCGGTACAGAGCGTCGTCGCCCTGGTCCGGGGCGTTTTTGATCCGTTCCACCACCGTCTGAAGCGAGGCGTTCTGTTTTTCCAGAAAATCGGGGTATACTTCTTTTATGGATCGCTCCCCGAGGTGAGTCCTTGCAGAGTGGCGTCGATTTCCGGCAGGGAGAGTACGGGCTTGAGCATGTAGATGATCATCAGCATGGCCAGATGCTCGCGGCCGTATTTTTTTTCTGTACCGGCCGGGGGAGCACCCCGTCCTTGACATAATTGTTGATCATGC
>VOFE01002231.1_pt1 | contig 22001 bp, 34 predicted proteins | sample 5384071 | NCBI WGS metagenome assembly VOFE01 (sample SAMN12384724, study PRJNA508395) | human gut metagenome | isolation source: healthy gut D | host: Homo sapiens
GGTCATGCCGGACACATAGTCGCACACCGCGCGCTGCGGCCCTTCGTCGTCCGCGATGGACTGATAGACCACCGGGAGCTCGTCAATGTGGTTGACATAATATTCCCAGATGCTCCCGAGGATATTCTGCACCTTGCGCTCCTCGCCCTTGGCGATGGGGTTGTAGTACACGCCCTCGTACATGAAGGTCGTGAACACGTCCACGGCCTCGCGCATATCGGGTGACATGCGCAGCTCGCCGTCGCCGCTGTGGGCGATGATATCCGTGAGGATGGAGTTGATGCGCACGCTGTTGCGCTCGCCCACGCGCTCGCGCACGATGGCGGGCACGTCCTCCGGCTGCACGATGCCGCCGCGCATGGCGTCGTCGAGGTCGTGATTGATGTAGGCCACGCGGTCGGCCAGGCGCACGACGTCGGCCTCAAGCGTGCCGCGTGGCTGCCCGGTCGTGTGGTTGAGGATGCCGATGCGCGTCTCGTTGCAGAGGTTCAGGCCGCGGCCGTCGCGCTCGATGCGGTCGACGACGCGCAGGCTCTGCTCATAGTGCCGGAAGCCGACGCCGGTATAGATCGCGTTGAGCGCGCGCTCTCCCGCGTGGCCGAACGGCGTGTGGCCGAGGTCGTGCCCGAGACTGATGGCCTCGGTGAGATCTTCGTTGAGTTCGAGCGCGCGGGCGATCGTGCGCGCGAGCCGCGCGACCTCCAGCGTGTGGGTCATGCGCGTGCGGTAATGGTCGGGATATGCATATGAGATACGAAATGTCTTGCGGAGCGGTTGTATATACGCGAGAGCATGGCGTAATTCAATTCTTGCTCGTTCAACAGCAGGAGGGTTTCTATGCGTTTCCCAAAGGGCCATATGGAACGAATGAGACAGAGCGGGAGACCGCCCTGCGTGAAATTTATGAAGTGGTTGGTATTCGGCCTACCATCATAGATGGCTTTAGGACGGTGGAAGAACATGCGATTCCAGATAAGCCGCATGTTATCAAGCTAATTGTTTATTTTTTGGCCGAGTATAAGGAACAGAGGATTACCGTACAAGAAGAGGAACTGCTCAGTGCGGTGCTTGCGAGCTTTGAAGAGGCAATGGAGCTGCTGGAATATGAAAGCAAAAGAGATGTTTTAAAAGAAGCAGCCGCTTTTTTGCGGAGGTAAGTTATTCCCGGTTTTCGCGTGCCCACACACTGGCATCCATATCTATAAACGCAGTTGACAACGTGGCGGGTATTGCCAATTAGAAAGGAACATACGTGCGAACAACAATAGACGGCGTGCCGTTTGAACTGGGCGAACCCTTTGACTTTTCTTTCCTGGCGCAGTACGGCCGGGTTTTTCAGGTGTTTGACCAGCAGGATTCCGGGAATATCTGCTTTGGCGTAGACGGCTCGCGCGGGCGGCTTTTTATCAAGTTCGCCGGAGCGCCGACGGTCCGGCGCAGCTGTACGCGGGAGGAGGCCGTTTGTCGTGCGCGAGAGCGCGCAGGTCTATTTTGACCTGCGCCACGATAACCTGCTCAATTTGCTCTCCTGCGATGATGTGGGCGGCGGCGTTGCGCTCGTGTTCCCCTGGACGGACGCGGTATGTTGGGGAAAATGTACCCGGAGCAGCACGCGCTGTTCTGTGCGCTGCCGCTTGATGAAAAAGCTTGCCGTTTATGACGCGGTGCTGACGTTCCACGCGCATGTGCTTGCGTGCGGATACGTACCGGTGGATTTTTATGACGGCAGCGTTTTATATGACTGCGCTTTAAAAAAGACCCTGCTATGCGATATTGAATTTTATAAGAAGCGGCCTTATTATAATAGTATGGGCCGGATGTGGGGCTCGTCGCGCTTTATGTCGCCGGAGGAGCTTACGATGGGTATGCCGGTTGACGAGCGCACCTGCGTTTATGTGATGGGCGCGACGGCGTTTGAACTTTTCGGCGCGGGCAAAAAAACACGCAGGCCGGAGGACTGGCGTCTCTCCCTGCCGCTTTACCGCGCGGCGGACCGGGCTGCGCAGGCGGACCGCGCGGCACGTTGGCCGACGCTTGCGGCGTTTATGGTCGTATGGCGGACGGCCTGCGCGGAAACGATAACAAAACAGACTGACTTTATGTAGAGGTGCCGATTTGCAGACAACAGAAAATTTTACGAAACAGGATATTGCAGTACTTGCGGGGCTGGCCTCCCCAGTGCTGCCAATCGATGAAAACGCGTCCGACGAAACGCTGGACGAACTGGAAGAACTGCTGAAAACGGCGGGCGGCGTCTGCGCCGCGAAAGTATTGCAGCGGCGTCCGTCGCCGGAGCCGCGCACACTGCTCGGCGAGGGCAAACTGCTGGAGATCGCGGAGCTGGCAAAGCTCCACGACGCGAACCTTATCATTGTCGATAACGAGCTCTCCCCCGCCCAGTCTACAGCCATTGAAAAGCTCACGGGCTTGCGTGTCATGGACCGCGCGTCGCTGATTCTGGATATTTTCGCGCACCGCGCGCGTTCGGCGGAGGGCAAGTTACAAGTGGAGCTGGCGCAGTACCAGTACCTTCTGCCGCGCCTGACCGGTATGTGGACGCACCTCGTGCGGCAGACGGCCTCCGGCGGCTCGTCGCCGATCGGCACGCGCGGCCCGGGCGAAACGCAGCTTGAGACCGACCGCCGTCATATCCGGCGCAGGATACAGAAGCTGGAATCCGAGCTTGAGAATGTCCGGCGTGAACGCGCCGTGCGCCGGCACCGCCGGGAGAATACGGAGATCCCCGTGGCGGCGCTGGTTGGCTATACGAACGGGGAAAGTCGACGCTGCTAAACGCGCTGACGGACGCCGGTATCCAGGCGGAAAACCGGCTTTTCGATACGCTGGACCCCACAATTCGCAAGCTGAAGGTTTCCGACACGCTGGAAATCCTGGTTTCCGATACCGTCGGCTTTATCCATAAGCTGCCGCATAACCTGATCGACGCTTTCCGCGCGACGCTTGAGGAGCTCGAGTACGCGGATGTACTGTTACATGTGATCGACCTCTCGAATCCACGCTGGCAGGAGCAGGCCGAAGTCGTGCGACGTCAGATACGCGACCTTGGCATTGAGGCGACGCCGGTAATCGAGGTATTTAATAAGGCCGACCTTGTGGAGGCGGAGCTGATGCCGCACGGGAACGATATGGTGGTCGTGTGTCTGCGCGTACCGGCGCGGGGCTTTCGGATTTGTGCGCGCTGATCGCGCGTCATTTGGGCGCCGGAAGACGCCGCGTACTGATAGAACTGCCGTATAGTGAGGCAAAGCGCTTGGATGTCCTATATCAGGACGCGCGCGTTGAAAACGTGGAGTACATGCCGGAAGTAATTTCCGTACTGGCGGTGTGCGAGCCGAGAACGCTCGGCTGGGTCCGTTATTTTATTAAGGAAGACCGAGGAGCGGTGACATGAGCACGAAACTCCCTATCAATCCAGCGAAATTGAATTTATAGAGCGGAAATCGCGCTTCATCGGCAATGTATTTACCGTATACTCCGGAAGCGGAGGCGCGTGAAATGATTGCCATGGTACGGGAAACGCACGACGGCGCGAACCATGTCGTGTATGCGTACGATATCTCGACGGAGAACGCGACGCGTTTTTCGGACGACGGTGAGCCGAAAGGGACCGCGGGGATGCCCGTATATGAAATATTCCGGCGCGAGGGGCTCACCTGCTACTGCTGCACTGTGACGCGTTATTTCGGCGGCATATTACTGGGTGCGGGCGGTTCTGATCCGCGCGTACGCGAATACGGCGAAGCTTGCGCTGGAAGCCGCGGGGATTGCCGAGCTGATGCCGTATGCGGTGGTGCGTATCGTGTGCGCCTATCCGCATTATGATAGTATCCGCGCGTTTTTGCGCGACTGGGAGCATACGGTGGAAAATACGTCGTTTTTGCAGGACGTCACGCTGGATATCCTGCTCCCGGAGGGTTTTTATGAGGACGTGCGCAGCGGTATTATGAACCTGACCGCCGGTCGCGCTTCGGTGGAACAGTTGGAGACGAGGCTGCGTCCGCAGCGGATAGAAAAAGCGTGACGCATGGATAACGGACGGCTTTACAAGAACGCTTTTGCGGTTATGCAGAAAGGGGAAAGAAAATGAAAAAAGAGTGGTACGTAACGTTTTTTTACATAGTAAGCGCGCTTTTGGCGCTCGGGTTCTGCATCCGGCTGGGCGTTGACTATGCCGGTTATGATGCGGCGATGAATTCCGCGCCGTTTTACGTGTTTATTCTGGAGCGGGCGTTTGAGTTTTTGCTGCCGAGCGTCGTTTTGTTGATCGTAGCGCGCGTTTGCAAAAAAGAAGCTTGCAAAGGGAAAAAAATGAAACGGTTACTGCTGATCGGCGGTACAATGGGCGTTGGAAAAACTGCGGCGTCGCAGGAGCTGAAACGGCTTCTGCCGCGCGCGGTGTTCCTAGACGGCGACTGGTGCTGGGATGCCGACCCGTTCGTCGTCACGGACGAGACAAAAGCAATGGTCCTGGACAACATCGCGTATCTTTTTAAACAATTTCTTGCGCTGCTCCGCCTATGAGCATGTGATTTTCTGCTGGGTCATGCACGAGCAGTCTATCCTGGACACGCTGCTGGCGCGGCTTGATACGACGGACTGCGCTGTTTTTCCGATTTCGCTCGTCTGCTCGCCGGGGACGCTTGCACGGCGCATCGAGGGGGACGTTGCGGCGGGGCGCCGCGCACCGGACGTTCTGGAACGCGCGCTGCCCCGTCTCCCGCTCTACAATGTGCTCGACACGGTGAAGGTGTATACCGACGACCTGACGCCGCGGGAAACGGCACAGAGGATCGCGGCGATAGTGGGAAGCACTACCAATTGAAAGAAATGAAGCAACATGAAAAAGAACATCATTCTTATAAACGGCCCTTCTAGCTGCGGAAAATCGACGCTTTTAGAGATTTGACCAGCGCGCTATCTGCCTACCGTATGCATCTGGTGCGCGTGGCCTGTTCCCTGGAGGAACTTACCCGCCGGGAGAAAGCGCGCGGAGACAGATGTCCGGGTTCGGCGGCTGCCTCGGCGCAATACCTGTTCCCAAAGGATACATATGATGTGACAGTGGACACGGGAAAATGGACTGTGTCGCAGTGTACGGAGCAAATCCTAGCGGCGCTGCAAGCGCTGTAGTGAGATTTATACTGTTTATCAAGTGATAACCCTGGCGATTGAAAATCGTGTAGACACGGTAGTCTCTAACAAACCCGCCGCCTCCTGATATCTGGGGAGTAAATCAAAAAGCTTTTTAGATAATACTCTCTAATGGATAAAAACGATTGTGTAATTTGCATCACGCCATAGCGAGGAAATCATGTAATCAGTTTTCTAAGTCCTTTCTTGAAAATTGTTTGCTTAGAACTGGTTTTCGGGCACGGATGCTGAAATAGCCCCCCGCACAGCTTTTGCTGTGCGGGGGCTCTTTTCGTTATCTTACAATAAAAGGATATCAAAAAGCTTCACTTTCACGTGAATCACCGATGATAACAAATCGACCTCAAGGGTCAAAATTTGTTTTAGGAGGCGGAACTTGCGGGATTGTGAAAGTGTATGGGGCGCCTTTTAGAGGCGTTTCAAAGCTTTTTGGGTTTCCGCATACAACTTCGTTGGGGGCTGTCCCCTCAAAAATTTAGAACGCAAACGTGACCGGCTCATCGCCCGTTACCTCAAACGGGCCGGGCATGACGTCCTTTTCAGGGCGCAGAGCACCAAAGAAATCGCGGTCGAAACGGTATGGATCGCCGTCCGGCGTCTCGAACTTCATTTCGGCGTGGTACGATTTGCCGAGGATGTCAGTTGTAATCACTGCGTTTGACATGCCGCGCAGGACGGACGGATCGAGCGTTATGCGGACCTTTCCGTTGGCGGCGTCCTCCGTAACTGTAATACCGGCGGCTTTTTTTGACCGCCGCGTTTTGATCGATAGCGCTGGGCACGGCGTCTTTTAAATAGAGGTTATCCTGGATCGCGGTCGGCAAATGCGCTTCGCGCATCCGCGGGCCAAACGGTTTTCCCAGAACTTATCGTCCGGGCCGGGGTACTCGTCGTAGCTGCGCAGGCCGACAGGATAAAGCATGGCGTTGTTTTTCGTGGGCAGACCGTCCATTTTTGCCTTTTGCTCGGCTTCTTTTTCCTCCTGCGTGCGCGGCTTGAGGCGGGAGATGCTCGAAGAATCCCATTGGAACAGGTTCGTTGTTCGCGTCGTCGTCGCGGAGGAAGATGTTGTTATAATACCGGTCGTCGCCGCCGATAATATTGGTATAACCGGCAACGGCGGTTTCGTGCAGGGGAAATGGTACGGCGTCATACGGCCCCGGTCGGGATTGATGACGATATGCCCGGCGAAAAGATTATGTACAAACGCGCCGCCCTGCGAGACGTTGCGGAAGTTCATTTTAGAAAGGAAGAGGTTGTGCTCGACCATATACGGGCCGTGGCAGACCTCGACGAACAGGTCCTCCGACTGGCTGTCGAAGCAGACGTTGCGGTAGAGATGCGTGCCCTGCGCCTGCCAGTCGAACCATACGGCGCGGTAGCAGCTATAGAACACGTTGTCGTGAATCTGCGTATCGAGCGAGGCGTGGAGCTTGATGCCCGCAACCTCCGCGCCGTGGTACGGCTGCTTATGGTGGATATGGTGGATGCGGTTGCCGTAAATCTCGCTGAACACGGCGCCCAGATGGCCGACGATGGCGCACTGCTCGCACTCATAAATCTCATTATAGCGGACGATATGGCTGCCGATATGCGCTTTGTCCCAGTTGCCGTGCACGGCGCGGAAGATGACCTCCTGCTCGCGCTGCGTTCCGAATTTGAATTTCAGGTTCGACCACTCGTTGTCGCCCGTTGAGATATCTTTACCGAGGCTGACGCCGGCGCATTTCGACTCGCTGATTTTATTGTTTTCAATGATCCAGCCGCGGCTCCAGTGCGGACCGATCAGGCCCTCCTGCAAAGCCGTCGGCGGCGCCCACTGCGGCGACGCCTGCGTCAGCGTAAAGCCCCGTACGGTGATGTAGTCTCGGCCAGTCTTTTCCGGCCAGAAGCAGTAGGGGCGCACATTGATCTCGACGTTTTCCTGCCTCGGGTCACGGCCGCCGAAGTTAGCCCAGATGACGGTTTTGTATCGTTTACTTCGCAGTACCAGGCAAGCAGGGAGGCCTCCGGGTATTTTGCCAGCGCCCAGGGCTTCGGATGGCGTACTTCCTCCAAAGACTGCCGCTCATAGAGGGATTTGCCGTCTAAGTACACGTCGCCCAGATGCGCGCCGGTGACTTCCGTAAAGAGCCAGTCGCCGTAGACCAGCGTGCTATAGGGGTTACGGACGGTGAAAAGCGTATTCGGCACTTCCGCGCGCCACACGCCGTCCCCTACGTCCGTCCAGTCCGACACAGGCTCCGCGCCAGTGATGACGACCTCGCCGTCGCCCGCGGACTCATAGACGATACGGTGCTCGGCAGTGCCGCCGTTTGCCGGGCTGACCCACTCGCGGTATGTACCGGCATGTACCTTAACGGTATCGCCGGGCATGGCAAGCGACGCGGCTTTGAAATGGTACGGAACGGTTCCGCAGCAGTTCCGGCCGCACGGTCGCATCCATTTAGTGAGACATGAAATTCCATGAACTCCCCTCCTGAAAGTTATTTTCTGCCACCATTATAATATGCTTTGTTCAAATTGTCCAGAAATCTTTTGGGAATGGCGCAAAAATTTCGTTAGCTGCTGAAATCCTCAAAAAACGAACGAGCGCCTCCTCGTCGAGCGAGAGGCCGTCCTCAAGCGCCTCCCGGTCGGAGTCGCGGAGCGTGCGCGGGTCGATGCCGTCGAGCACGGTATAATCGCCGGGCGCGTCGGCGGAGCTGAGACGCAGCTCGTCGCCTGAGAGTGTGATGGTGCAGTAAGGATCCGGCGGGGCCGCCGTTTCGTCCGTTTGGACCGGCACATTTTACTTTCCGGTACGTCTAAGAGCGTGCTGGCGTTGACGGCGGGGCCCGGCAGCGCCGGATTCGTTCCATCGTCCGTCAGGATGGACACGGCAAGCAGCGTCAGGATGATGGCAGCCGTCGTGAGCAGCAGCGTTATATAGTGTACGGCGCGGTTGCCGCGGGTTTGGGTTTTTGTCATGTTGACACCTCCTCGCATACAATGATTTCCAAAAATTGCGAGGCTTATACATGTTTACAATATAGCGTTGGATTTTTCAAAAAACATGTTATACTAAACCATATAACCACCGCTGGGACCATGGTTTTTTACAAAATCTAGCGCTGTAGCCATCCCTTGCCTTGCGGTTATTTTACACATGCGAATATCTGGGTACAATTGCCGTGCAGTACCCTTCTCACTTGAAAGGAGACTCTATCTTGAAATACAGTTCTGTCAAGAAGGCCTCGTGGTTCTTCTCAGGCGCGCTGGGCTGGATCGTGAAGATCATTGCGACGATCCTGGTGATTGGCGTTGTAACGGCAGCCATCTGCGCGACGGTTTTTGCGCTTTATATTGATAACTACATCAGGCCGTATATCGACAATCTTTCCCTCTCCGATTTGACGCTGAACGCGACCAGCTTCGTGTACGCCACGGACAGCGCGACCGGCGAATATATCGAGCTTGAGCAGCTTCACAGCGAGGAAAACCGCATTTGGGTCGATTACGAGGACATCAGCCAAAATATGTTTAAGGCGCTTGTGGCTGTTGAGGTCTCGCGTTTTTCACACATCACGGCGTGGACTGGATCCGTACGATCGGCGCCATGGTCAATATGGTTGTGCCGATCCGTGAGAATTATGGCGGCGGTTCCACGATTACCCAGCAGCTCATCAAAGAATATCACGGGCGACGACGACGTGACGGTGCAGCGCAAGATTCAGGAAATCCTGCGTGCGCTGGAGTTTGAAAAAAAACTACACAAAGGAAGACATTTTGGAGTATTACCTGAATACCGTATATTTTGGGCACGGCTGTTACGGTATTGAAACCGCGGCGAATACCTATTTTGGCGTCCATGCGTCGGAGCTGACGGTGGCGCAGGCAGCGTCGATCGCCGGCATTACCCGCTCTCCTACTTATTACGATCCGCTGAAGTACCCGGAGCGGAATAAGTCCCGTCAGGAAGCTGATTTTGAGACTCATGTACGATCAGGGTTTCATTGAGACGGAGGCGGAATACCTTGCTGCGAAAAACGAGGAGCTGCATTATGGCGGCGAAAATGCCGAGGAGGACGATTCCTCCAGGATGCAGAGCTATTATGTCGATCAGGTCATAAACGACGTTATCGCGGATCTTATGGAAGAATACGGCTATTCTGAAACCGCGGCCACGCACCTTGTCTATTCCGGCGGTTATAAGATTTACGCGAATGTCGATCTCTCCGTTCAGGCGGTGCTGGACGGGTCTATCAGGACGCGGCGAGCTTCCCGGATACGGAGCGCGCAGGTTTTGCAGTCCGCCATGGTCATCATGGACCCGTATACCGGGCGCGTGCTCGGCATGGTCGGCGGCGTCGGGAAAAGACGGTCAACCGCGCGTGGAACCGCGCGACGATGACAAAGCGCGCGCCGGGTTCCTCCATCAAACCGCTGACGGTCTACGCGCCCGCACTGGGTATGGGCTGATCAGCCCTGCGTCCGTGTTTGACGACTCCCCGTTTATCGAGGAAACCGCGTGGCCGAAAAATCAGTCGCGCGGCTATACCGGACGTATGACGGTCAAGCGCGCCGTTCAGAACTCGACGAATACCGTCGCGGTCAAGGTGCTCGATCTGGTGACGCCGGAACGCTCCTTTACGTTTGCGACGGTGAATCTGGGCCTCGATCTCGTCCGGTCGGAGGAGATCAACGGGAAGGTCTTTTCGGACGTTGACTACGCGCCACTGGCGCTCGGCGGCCCTGACAAACGGCCTGTCCGTGCTGGATATGACGGCGGCGTACTGTACGTTCCCGAACCAGGGGATTTACGCGGAGCCTACGACCTATTCCAAGGTCGTGGATTCCAACGGGAAAACCGTCCTTTCAAACGACCCGGACTATTCCGTGGCGATGAAGGAGAAAACCGCTTATTATATCAACAACCTTCTGAAAAACGCCGTGGATAACGGTACCGGCCGTATTGCGCAGATCCCCAACATGGCGGTCGCGGGCAAGACAGGTACGACCACAAACGACCATGACCGCTGGTTTGTCGGCTATACCCCGTATTATTGCGCGGCTGTTTGGGTAGGATATGATAACCAGGCCGAGATCAAGCTTTCCACGTCCGTCAACCCCGCGGCGAACGCCTGGAAGCTTGTCATGGATAAGCTGCACGATGGACTGGAATCAAAAGCTTTTTCAGCATGGAGACCGTACAGTCGCAGTACTGCCTTGACAGCGGCCTGCTTCCGACGGACGCGTGCCGCAACGACCCGCGCGGCTCGCGCGTGACGACGGGTACCTTCCTGCCCGGAGATGCGCCGACGAAACGCTGCGACGTTCATGTCACGGTGGATATTTGCGATGAGTCGGGGGCAGCGCGCGTCCGATAAATGTCAAAATACGCATGAGGTGTCCCTGATTAAGGTGAACCGTACCGGGAATGTCAATATGAGCGACGACGCGTAACTTTACCGCGACGCCGTATACGCCGACCTCTTTGGAAGCAGCACGGAGTCTGCGTATAACACGTATTGCACCTACCATTCCGGTTCCAGCCCGTATGACCCGAACCATCAGGATGAATATCCCGATGACCCGGATGACGACGGTTCCGGTATCGATAACGGCGATCCTGACGAGGGGAACGGCGGCGGTTCCACGGATGGAAACGGCGGTTCGGAGAACGGCTCGACGGAGGGCGACGATCCGCCGCCCTGGGTAAACGACGACCGGCCGACCGGGGACGATGGTTTTCCGACGGGTGACCGATCTCCGTTTTAAGGAGGATGTATGACGCGCTTTCGGATGGCGTCTTTGCTGGCGCTCGTACTGCTTCTGCTGTTACTGGGGAGCTGCGCGAGCGTTCCGGCGGCGAATATTAGGGGCGTCCCGCGCCGCGCGGACGGCGGTGAGCCTGCGAAACTTCGGGACGCGGACACGGCGCTGCTTGAGAAGCTGCGGCATGGCGAGATCAGCGTGGACGAGGGAACGTTGCCGGAGATCCGCGTCAATCTGTGCGCCATCGGCGATATCATGGCGCACACCGGAACGTATGAGGCCGCACAGACCGGCGACACGTACAATTTCGATTACATGTTTGCGGATATCGCGCCGTATGTCGCGGAGGCCGATTATATCGTCGGCAATCTGGAGACGGTTTTTGCCGGGAGGAGCAGACGTATTCGACGTACCCGGCGTTCAATACGCCGGAGCAGATGGGCGAATCGCTGGCCAAAGTCTTGGGGCTCGACCTGCTTTCCACTGCGAATAACCACAGCATGGACCGCGGCGTCGCGGGCCTTGAAACGACGCTTGATTTCCTGGACGCCTTCGGGATCGCTCATACCGGGACGTACCGGAGCGAGGAAGAAAGCGAAGAACTCTTCCTTGCGGAGATTAACGGTGCACGCATAGCGTTCCTATCTATACGTATGGCTTAAACGGCGCGCGGCCAAACGACTACAGCGTCAATATCATCTCGGAAGAGTCGCTCCGGCAGGACGCCGTGGCGGCGCGCGAGGAGGGCGCTGACTATGTGGTAGCGCTGCTGCACTGGGGCAACGAATATGAGCGAACGGCGTCGGAGAGTCAGCGCAGCCTCGCAAAGTGGCTTTTTGAGAATACGGAAATTGATCTGATTATCGGCAATCACCCGCATGTGACGCAGCCTATCGAGGCGTTCCACGTTACGTTTGATGGGCGCGAGAAGGTTGGATATGTCTTATATGCGCTCGGGAATTTTACGAGCGAGCAGCTTTTTGAATACAGCAATACTGGCATCATGGCAAACGTCCATCTTGTGATCGACCGCGACGATTACCGGAATAACCGCGTGGAAGCGATCACCTATACCCCCGTCTTTGTCGATCCGAACCCGAAAGCCACGGGCAGGCGGTACCGCGTGGTGTCCGTCAGCCAGGCTGTGGCGGATTACGAGGCAGGAAGAGATGACCTGATTTCGGAAAAGAATATCATCAGCTTACGAACTATATAAAAGAGTATGCGGAAATGCTCACGGCGCTTGATATTGTGAGCGAATACCGGCTGTCCTGAAGCCGGCCAGGAGGGTTTGCATGCGGATACGTAAAACAATACTGTTGCTTGTGCTTTCAGCGGCGCTTATGATAACCCCGCTCGCCTCGGCGGCGGACCAGGGCGCATATGTGTTTTTAGACGGCGAGGAAGTTTCTCTTACCGGCGCCGCGGCAGTTTTTTGACACCAAGATCGGCATTATTATGGCGCCGGTCGACCTGTTTTCAAGCGCGCTTGGCGCCGAAGTCGATTACAATAGTGAAACGGGCGTAGTCGTTATCTCGCGCGAGGATACGACGATCACCTTTGCGGTGGACGATACGGCGGCAAAGCTGAATAACCGGAACGTGACGCTTGACACGCCGCCCGTTATAAAGGACGGCGCGGTATATGTCCCGCTGCGTTTTCCGCGGAAAACCTGGGATATGAGCTTGCCTGGGATTCTGACGAGCGCCGCGTCGATATCAAGACGGTGTACGACTATGAGCTCGGCATCACGCGCGAGGAAATGACAAAACTGTACGGTACGCCGTCGGGCACGCTTACCTCCGAAAAGGGGTACGAGTGGAAAGTCTATCAGACGGATACCGATTACCAGCTCGTTGGGCTTGACGAAGGCCGCGTTGTTGCGTATTATGTATATAGCGAGACGTGGAAGCTGCCCTCCGGCGTGCAGTACGGCACAAAGCTCGCGACCTGCAATACAATCATGAACGGGCTTGGCTACCAGTCCGCGGCGGGAACAGGCTATACGACGTATACGTCGAAGGAGTCCACGCTGACGGTCTATTATACGGAATCCGGCGAAAAACCGATTTACGCGGCGCTTTTCGAGTATACGGAGTACACGACGAAGTGCGTCGTGACGCCGTCCGTCCTGACGATGATGGAACGCACGCTTGCCGATTTGACGAATGTTATGCGCGCGCGGGCTGGCCTGGAGCCGCTTACGTTTGATCAGGACGTCAGCGCGGTGGCGAAAGCCCACTCGAACGATATGGCGGAACATAACTTTTTTGCCCATATGGGTACGGATGGTCTTGACAAGGCCGGGCGTATGGAGGCCGCGGGATATGGCGCGTGCTATGTCAGCGAGGCGATTTCCAAGGCCCTATCCCAACAGCTTCGCAACGTTTGCGTCGCTTTATGCAAACGCGACGTATTCGGAAGTGCTGCTCGCCAACTTTGATGCGGTCGGCGTGGGGTATTCCTATAATCCGGACTCCGACGGCGTGCTTTACTGCGTCCAGCTTTTCTATGCGGAGAAACATTGAAATTTAACATAAGAGGTGTATCGTATGAACCTTAGCTTTTTCAACCCTGGGCTGTCCGAACTGGACGTGGCGTGAAATCATAGCGGCGGCTGTCGATCTTCGCTACAACGGGATCGAGCTGCGCGGCATCGGAGAGGATATCTTCCTGCCGAAAATCGACCTCTTTTCCCCGGAGCATATCCGCGACACCCGCGCGGACCTCGCGGCAAAGGGTCTTGTGATTCCCTGCGTGACGTCCGACGTCTGCCTGCATCTGGACGACAAGGACTATACGGCGTCGGGCCGTCTTTACATAGCGCTGGCGGCCAACATCGGCGCAAAATACGTCCGTCTGCTGGGCGATACGGGACCCGCTCCCCTGCCCTTTGTGGACGATGCGTTGGTCGCATCCCGCCTGAAGGCGCTGGCGCCTATCGCGGAGGCCAGCGGCGTGACGCTGCTCGTGGAGACGAACGGTGTGTTTGCCCAGACGGAACGTCTGCGCAAACTGATTCTGGATGTGAACAGCCCGGCCGTACAGGTGCTTGGGGATCTGTATCCTCCGGTGCGCTATTTTGACGAACCGGTCTCCCTCACCTATCAAAACGTCGGTGAGTTTGTGCGGCATGTCCACATCAAAGACAGCGTACGTGAAAACGGCGTGCTGCACTATAAAATGGTGGGATATGGCGACCTGCCGATCAGCGCGTGCTTCGAGATGCTGAAATCGAACGGCTACGACGGTTTCATTTCTCTTGAGTGGACGAAGCGCTGGAACATGGAACTCGAGGATGCGGGCATCGTCTTTTCGCACTTTGCTCATGCCGTACGCCGCCTCTGGGAAAAGGCATGACTGGCCCCTGCCAAAAACAAAGCTCAAAACCGGCGACTATATTATAGTCGCCGTTGTTTTGCTGTGCGCGGCTTTGCTGTCGTTCGGCTTTGCCGGGAAAAGTACGCCGCGGGAACTTACCCTCAGCATCGGCGGCGAGACGGCCGCCCGGTACGTACTGCCGCTGCGCGCCGAATATCCGCTTGATACACTGCCCTACCCCTGTACGCTGCGAATTGACGGATACAGCGTGTCCGTGCGGGATACGACCTGCCCGGGCCATGACTGCGAGCACAGCGGCACGATATCGCAGTCAGGGGGAAAGTATCGTCTGTCTGCCGAACCGGCTCATACTGACGCTCGTAGGCGGTACGCCGGGCGTCGACGCGGTGACGCAATGAAAGCGAAAAAATCTGGCACTCTGCGCGCTGCTGACGGCGCTTTCGCTGCTGCTCTCTTACGCCGAGTTTTTGCCGCTTTCCCTGCTTGTTCCCGTCCCCGGCCTGAAGCTGGGGCTTCCCAATCTTGTCACATTGGCGGCGCTTTATCTGCTGGGGCTCCCCTCAGCGGCGTTTGTATCGTTCACGCGCTGTTTCCTTGGCGCATTTTATGCGAGCGGCCCGGTGTCGTTCTGGTTTTCCCTCTGCGGCGCGGCGCTATCTCTGGCCGTTATGTGGGTGCTGAAAACAGCTTGCCGCCGACGGTGTCGATCTGGGGCGTCTCCGTTGCGGGCGCTGCGGCGCATAATCTGGGGCAGGTCTGCGCGGCGGCAGCCGTGATGCGCACCGGGCATATTTTTGCGTATCTCCCGGTCTTGCTCGTCGCGTCCCTGGTTACGGGCGCTGTGATCGCGGCGGCGGCGCTGCCCGTTCTGTCCGTCTTGCGGAAGTGGCGGATGAAGTAAATGATGATGCACTTTATTCGCACAAAAAGGACCTCTGTTTGTACACAGAGGTCCTTTTTAAAGCTTAGGATGCAAATATCTCTTGTTATATCGCTTGGATGAATTCTAACACAGAATATGGATTTTAGTGATGCGAGTGATTTCGTAAAACAAGCACTTCAAAACGTTTGTTATAAAATTTATCACCTTGACAGCTCACGAAACGTTTTATAAGCAAGCGCGGCTAACCATTTTGCCGGACAGTTGCCTATATACAGTATAGACATATTCGGCTGTTATCTTGTTTTCAAATGTCTTTACTACGTAAAGCCGCATATTTGAAACCAAAACGTTACATTCCTCAGTGCTGCTCGGTAAAAAATCCAAGAAACGCGATAACAATGCAGGTTGCAAGCCTTTTCGCCTTGACTGCTGTCTCTTATTTATACAGCGTAAAGCTGTTGAAATCAACCGCGCCCTCGCCTTCATAGGTGAAATACAGCGGTTTTTCCCGGACGTAATGTTCAGCGGTGCGGAGAAGCTTCTCCAGCTGCTGCTCGGCTCCACGGGGATGCGGGCGACAACCTTGCCGCCGCAGGCCTCTCGCTCATCGCGCACGACGAATACGCCGGTCGCGGAACCACGGGTTTCGACTGAAATGATTTTTGCCGTCTGGAAATCAAAGTAGCGGTAACCGGCCGTCGCGCCGTCGCGCATATTTTCGATATACTGGTTCGGATTGTCCTCCCGGTCGGCGCCCTCTTGCGTAAACGCGGGATGATTTTCATCCTGCTGGGCGCGCTAGGCTCTCCGTCGTTCCGTTCTTGCTGTAGAGATGACAGGCAATGCGCGCCTCGTAACGGCCTTCGTCGCGAAGCGGGCCGCCGTTTAAACCGCAGGAGGTGACTTCCGCCTGATGGAACGACTGGCCGTCGAAATAAATTTCCCTCCGCACAGGCCTGACGCGAAAAGAAGTGCCGGTTGGTCTGGCGGTGATAGAAAACGTACCATTTTCCGTTTACAAAGCCACGCTTCCATGCGTATTGCCGCGGTAATTGAGCGCCTCCGTGTTGCCGTTGGCGCCGATGTCGGAATTGGAGACCAGGACGCCGCCGAAATGATAGTCCCCCATGGGGCTGTCGGCGACCGCCCAGCACAGCTCGTGCATCCAGGTCGAGGAATAGATGAAATAGTATTTGCCGTTGATCTTGCGGATCGAACTTGCCTCAAAGAAGGGATGCGCCTCGAACTCCGTGCCGTCGGCCTCGTTGACAATGGGCAGGTTGTGATAAGGACCGTCCTTGATCGTGACCATGTCCTGCTCCAGCTCCATTTTCATGCTGTCCTTGTCCGTGATCGCCGTTTTATAGCGGGGGCTGTTGCCAGAAAACAGATAAATCCGCTGATCGTCGTCAATGAAGATGCCCGGGTCGAACTGCCGGATCTCCCCGATCCCGCCGCCCAGGACGTCGCCGTTGGGATAACGGACGAAATCCAAGAATTCAAAAGGCCCGACGGGCGTATCGGCTACGGCAACGCCGATCTCCTTAAAGAAATCGAGGCAGTAATAGAGATAATAGCGGCCGTCGTTCCCCTGGCAGACGTCGGGCGCCCAGAGCTTATGCTCGCCGTCCGCGTTGCGGGGGTCCTGTTCCTTTCTGAAGATCACACCCTCGTAACGCCAGTTGGAAGATCGTCTTCCGGTGCGGACCAGCAGACATAGTCGTTTTGACAGTAGACCGCGCCGTCAAAACAGTCGTGGCTGCCGTAAATGTACAGGCGGCCGTTAAAAACGCGCGGTTCGCCGTCCGGGATATACTCATAACTGGGAAGGTAAGGATTAAAGACCTGTCTTTTCATGCGTCTGACTCCCTTTACACAATCGTAATGAAGGCTCACGCAAGCCCCTTTTATAAAACCAGTATACCGCATTTTTGCGGGTACGCAAGGAAAAACGTCGCCGCGTATCGCATTTCTACCGGCGCTTTGGCGTTTCCAGGCTTTTTGCGAAAAGCCTGGCGTGCGCTGCATGCTGGCGACGGCGCATCGGTCGGTCAAGCCTTTAGAACGTTCACTATCCATTGTGAACGATTGATTTCCTCTTTTTCCATGCGCCGCTGAAGAAATACGGGAAAACGACAACGCCGTAACCATAACTTGCGATGGTGGAACCATACCAGAACCCATGTATTCCAAGATTCAGAACAACGCCTAAAAGATAGGCAAGGCCGATACGTAGCACAAAGCCTTCGACGACGCCCATAATAAAGTTGATTTTCGAATGTCCAAGCCCATTGATCAGCGCCAGACTCGGCGAACGGAAGGCAAAGCCCATAAAAGAAATCGCCGCGACCGGCGCATAGACATGCGCCATAGCCAATACCTCTGCGCTGGAATCAAAGAGGCTGAAAATCTGTGCCGGAAAGCAGAGCATACACACGCTGAGGACGGCCACAAACACCAAATCGAAACAAAACACATGATAGAATACCGACTTCATGCGTTCCGACTTGCCGGCGGCAAAGCTCTGCCCAATGATGGAAGCGCCGGAAGTGTTCAGCGCGTTGGCAACGATCAGGGCTATGCTGTTGAGCTTGTTGCCGATGCCGGTGACGGCGGATGTGACGACGCCATAGGAATTGATGAAGGAACCGACAAAAAGCATGGAAATGCTGCTGGCGCTCGTCTGGATGGTGATGGGTATCCCGAGTCTCAGTATTGTCTGCATGGGAGCACGGGCAATGCGGAAGCTGCGAAGCTGAAAGTCAAAACCAAATTCCTCGCGGTGCCGGTAAAGGTATACCAGTGAAAGGATAAACGAAACCCCTTGGCTGAGTACCGTAGCTAAGGCGGCGCCGAGCGCGCCCATCCTGAATCCGGCGATCAGAATTAGATCCAGAATCACATTTAACACTGCGGCAAGGCAGATAAAAAAGCATAGGATGCTTGGAATCGCCCATGCCGCGCGCGGCGCTGACGACATTGTAACCAAAGATAAACACCATGCCCGCCGAACAGCAGACTACGTACTGAAACGCGCCTGTGTAGGCCGCCTCCGGGACATTGAGCAGACGCAAAAAGCCGCCCGCAAAAAGCACGCCCACCAAGGTCAGTACAAGGCCCAGGGAGAGCACGAACGTAAAAGCGTGCCGATCACTTCATTCAGCGCTTTTCTCTCACCAGCGCCGACATAGTGGGAGATCATGATCTGCCCCGCGGTGGCAAACCCCATGCCGACAAACGTGTAAAAATGCATCACATCCCCGCCGACCGATACGGCGGATAGCCCAATATTTCCTGTGACGCGGCCTACAATGACCATATCGATCATATTGTAGGCTGTTTGCAGCAGGTTTGCCAGCATAACGGGGTATGCAAACCGGAACAAGACGGGCGTGATTTTTCCAACGGTAAGATCGCGGATCAATTCTTTTTTCTTCAAAGCCTACCTCTTGTCGGTACAGTCCGGCCGGTATGGATAGCGGTGAAAAATGACCGGCTGCACGGTTTATTTCATAGTGAAGTATACGATAAACTGCGTGAAAAAGAGAGCAAAGCGCCGTGTATCTCAGCGATACACGGCGCCATCTTACTGACCGGCCGCCAGATGCCGTAAAAACTATTGGTGCCGGGTTTTTGGATTTTCTCCCGAAACGCGGATTTAAGCAAGAGTCGCGATAAGCGTTTTCAACTCGTCTGTGACCGCGTAATATTGCCCTAAAACAGAAATCAGGGAGACGTCCTCATAATACGAAAGCTCCAGCACAACGCCGGTACGAGACGTCAGGGCAATCGTCGCCGGGTCTGTGACGGGCGCTTTTTCACCGGCGTTTGTACAGTCCGGCAAAAGCGCATAGAACTGCTCGAGCTTCCCGGAATCAATAGCGGAACGCGTCCCGTCAGGGCTGACAAACTCCGCCGCCGTAACGTCCGCCGCGGCGTTCATGCCGTACATGGGCGGAATGACGTCCAGCGTCTGCACCTTCGTGCTGTCCGTAAACCCGTCCAGCACACAGAAGGAATAATTCTCGCCGCTGTTTGCGATCAAAATGGCGCGGCAACCGTACGCCGGGTACGCGTAGAGCGCGACCCGGTTATCCGCCGTTGCGAAGTTCCCGCCTAAAATGTCCTTTGTCACGGCGGCCGGGAGGCCGAGCGCGGCAAGCTCTTCCGCGTCCGTCACGACACGGTAGCGGTATTCGTTATACGTGCAGGCCTCCGCCTCCATCGCGGCATAGGAGCCGTCGTCGATCGGAGGCACGTCTTCAACGGGCTCATTTGGCACGTCCGCCGTATCGGAAGTGCCGTCGGCAGGGTCGTCAGCCGGTTTTGCGCGGTTGCTCATCAAAAGCTGCGAGACAACAACGATTGCAATCAGACATACCATTGCCACGATATAAGAAATTGCGACGCGGTGCTTCACTTCAGGTCTATCCATATACGCTCCTGCCTTACTGTTTGTTACGGATGTATTCGTCTATCGCTTTTGCGGAGGTCTTTCCCGCGCCCATGGCGAGGATTACCGTCGCGGCGCCCGTCACGGCGTCACCGCCGGCGAACACGCCCTCGCGCGTCGTTTTGCCCTGCCGCGGCGTCCATGGCGACGTTGCCTGCGCCGACGACGGCCGTCACGTGGATGGGCATGAGCGGGGTGTCGTAGCGCTCGTCGTAAGCGTGCATGAGGTTGATGCGGGTGAGGAACTCGTTGGCGGAGAACACGCCGCAGTAGCTCAGGCCCGGGATGTTCTGGAACTTCGGCAGACCGGCGCCGGAGCCGATGAACACGGCCTCGTACTTGTCGTCGCCGAGGAGGTGGTCGGCGTCCTTGCCGAGCAGCTCGTCGATGCTCATGCACTTGCCGATGGTCGCGTCGCACACGATGTTGACGCCCATGGCCACGAGCTTGTCGATCTCCTTCTGCACGATGGCCTTCGGCAGACGGAACTCGGGGATGCCGTAAGCCAGCACGCCGCCGGCCTTGTGGAAGTGCTCATAGACGGTCACGTCGTAGCCGAGCTTGGCCAGGTCGCTCGCGCAGGCGAGACCGGACGGGCCGGAGCCGATGACGGCGACGCGGTGGCCGTTCGTGGCGATCTTCTCGGGCATCTCGTCGGCGTTCTCGCGGTTCCAGTCGGCGACGAAGCGCTCCAGACGGCCGATGCCGACGGGCTCGCCCTTGATGCCGCGCACGCACTTGCTCTCGCACTGCTTCTCTTGCGGGCAGACGCGGCCGCAGATGGCGGGCAGGGAGCTGTCCTCGAGGATCTTGTGGTAAGCGCCCTTGAAGTCCTGCTCACGGACGCGGGCGATGAACTGCGGGATCTTGACATTGACCGGGCAGCCGGACATGCAGGCCGGGCGCGGGCAATTCAGGCAGCGGTTGGCCTCATCGACCGCCATCTCGACGGTGTAGCCAAGCGCGACTTCTTCAAAATTCTTATTGCGGACGTTCGGGTCCTGCTCCGGGATCGGATTCTTTTTGGGAGACATATTCGCCATGATTACTTCTCCTCCTTCTTCTGCGCGGCTTCCTCGGCGTCGGCCATGGCCTGCAGATTGCAGTAGTGGTGGCGGCGCTCGAACACCTTCTGCTCCTGTGCCTCATAGATCTTGGAACGGGCGATCGCCTCGTCAAAATCGACGAGGTGGCCGTCGAACTCCGGGCCGTCGACGCAGGTGAACTTCATCTTGCCGTCCACGGTCCAGCGTGCTGGCGCCGACCACCTGGAAAAATCACCGTCACGGTGCCGCGCGCGCGGGTCGTAATCGGCGATGGTGAGCGGGATTCGCTCGCCCTTTTCATCCGGGATGATGATGACGAACTGCCCGGCCCTTGCGCGCCGCGCCGCCATCGGCGCCTCTATTTCCATGAGGGAAACAGTGGGATTCAAGTCCCTCTTTTCAACAATTTTGTACATGGTTAAGACTCCTGACTTCTAGGATAATTCCACGTGCATAACGCCGCGCGTGCGGCGTTATGCACGGCTTATGTATCATTAAATACGTGCAACGCCCGTTTCGCGCGCCGCTTTTGCAACAGCGCCGGCAACAGTGCTTGCAACGCGTTTATCAAGCGCGGGCGCGATGATATTCTGCTCGCTCAGCTCCTCGTCCGGGATGAGCGCCGCGAGCGCAAACGACGTGGCAACCTTCATCTCTTCGTTGATGCAGGACGCGCGGCAGTCGAGCGCGCCGCGGAAAATGCCCGGGAACGCAAGCACGTTGTTAATCTGGTTCGGAAAGTCCGAACGGCCGGTGCCGACGACCCTTGCGCCCGCGGCGAGCGCCTCATCCGGCATGATCTCCGGGGTGGGGTTCGCCATCGGGAACACAATGGCGTCCGCCGCCATGGAAGCGACCATCTCACGGCTGACAATGTTCGGCGCGGAAACGCCGATGAACACGTCGGCACCCGCCATGGCGTCGGCAAGCGTACCGTGACGCCCTTCCAGGTTCGTCACCTGCGCGATCTCGCGGTGCGCATCGTTCAGCGCTTCCATGTCCGCGGCAATGATGCCGAAGCGGTCGACCATGGTGAGGTTTTTCACGCCGATATTGAGAAGATGCTTGCCGATCGCGATGCCCGCGGAACCGGCGCCGTTGATCACGACTTTGACCTCGCCGATCTTTTTCCCGACGACCTTCAGCGCGTTGATGAGCGCCGCGGCCACAACGATGGCCGTGCCGTGCTGGTCGTCATGAAAGATAAAGAAATGACCCAGATGGAAGGGGATTTTTTCCTTGTTGGGGCCGATGCCGGACAATGCCCGCAGGAAATTGCCTTGCTGTAAAGCGGCGGAAAGGATCTCCACTACTGTAGCGTAGCCGTAGCCCTTATAGCCGGCTAAA
>VOFE01002401.1_pt1 | contig 22001 bp, 36 predicted proteins | sample 5384071 | NCBI WGS metagenome assembly VOFE01 (sample SAMN12384724, study PRJNA508395) | human gut metagenome | isolation source: healthy gut D | host: Homo sapiens
GCTGAAGCGTTTCCAGCTGTCCGGCAATATATTGCGCCAGCGTGTGTTTTCCTCGCCCTTCAGCAGTCTCACGCTCAAATCCAAACGATGCAGCAAATTATCCATAATCCGCTATCCATCCCATCAACGCAGCGCCAAGCGCGCCCGTAATCTGCGGTTCGAATGGGACACGCAGGCCGGGAAACTGCTTTTTCCAGGCATCGGCGTATCCCATCGCTTTTGGCAACACCGCCTGTCAGCACAACATGTTCCCTGACCCCGGCCGCCATCGACGCGATGCGTCCCGCTACCGCTTCCTGCAGCCCGGCGACCAAATTTTCCGGCGATATGCCTCTGGCAATGCCGGAAATCACTTCGGATTCCGCAAAACCGTACAAGTGCTGCTGATTGGGTATGGAGACGTTGCCCGCAGACCACAGCGGGAAAAACGTTTCCATATCCATTTGGAGTACCCGAGCCATGACCTCAAGAAAGCGGCCGGTTCCGGCGGCGCATTTGTCGTTCATCAGAAGTTGTCTACCCCTCCATCCTTTGGAAAGGTATATAACTTTACAGTCCTGCCCACCGATGTCGATAACGGTCTCGGCTTCGGGATAGAGATATTGCACACCATAGGCATGGCAGGTGACTTCGGTAAAGGTCCTTTTGTGCATTCCGGATATTCGTCGGCCGTATCCGGTACTGATGATGGGGGGCGTTCTGTATGGAAAGGCAATTCTCTTTACAGATATCCCTCATCAATTGTTCCGCTGTTTCTGCCGGCCGGCAGCCGCTCTCCGCTATGCGATCACCTAAAATATCTTTTCGTCGTTCAACAGGAGAACATTGACCGACGTTGAGCCACTGTCAATCCCCAATACATCCTTCTCTCCTTTACGGTTCGTGTGTAAATCCATACTTTCCCAGAAACGCTTCCATGCGCAGCATAACCTGTTCGCTGGAAAAGCCGCGGGGATCAATACAGTCACCGGGAAGTTCCAAAAACGGGATTTTTCTCTTCGGTTATCATTCGCAGCTCCCAGGAAGCTCCGGGGATCGCCCGGCAGCCTTGATGCATAAAAAAAGACGGCACCATCGATCCGGTAGTCTTCAATTAACCTGCGGTACAAGCGCATACGCTGGCCGCTGCTGCCCGTCAGGAAAAAGTGGGACAGCACTTTTTTGCTAAATCCCGAATCGGATCCTCTTCGCTCAGCGTCGGCCAATAGACATAGCCGAGGATGTCGAAAGCGATCAGGCATCCCAATGTCTTTTTCGAAATACCGCATCACGTCCCCTGCGTGCAGAGGAGCAAAATGGATCCATAAAATGCGGCGGGGCGGCTTATCCGTGGACAGCCAGGTCTCCGGCCGCGCGCTCCGTTCCTTGATTTGACGGTAATAGGCCTCCGCCGCCATTTCACCCGAGAAGACCCGGATAGAAAAGACAGGCCGAACAGGTTGCGGAGCGCCTGATTGCCGTAAAAAAGGGCCGGACCTTTCCTCAGTTCGTTTACTGCCTGTTGCCAGCAGCGGCTGTGATTGAGTAACGGACAGCGTTGGACAACGCTTTGGGGTAGAGCGTTTTTCCTGTATAGGCTTTTAGAAATCGTATCAAATCCCGCAGTTGTCCTTCAACGAACCGAACGGCTCTCTCCCCTTGCTGCTGATAGGGGATATCGAGGAGGAATATCGGCGTGCGGAACCGCTGACGGAAGTACTGAAGCAGCCCGTTCCCGCCGTCGCAGATATGGGAGGAAATACCGCCAAGCGGGCGGTGGGATCGCCCCGCATTCCATTGCCCCAATGACTGCTTTATGATATGAGCATAGTCCGACATGAAAAACCGCGCTCCTCCGCGACACGAATATACTCCTTGGACAGCAGAGAGGAATCCATCCGGCGGTCATTTCCGCGTGGACAGGTGCAAGTCCACAGGCATAAAAAACAATTCGGTCGGCATGACCATATTGGTCCAAACAATCTGTTCCGGGGAATCCCAAAGCATTTTGGTATATAGCCGCGTCTGCCATTCCACTAATAGGCGGGCGGCTTCCAGATCCAGATCCTTTGCCGTTTTTTCTGCAAGCAGGAACCGGTGGACCAGACGGCTTTTTTCTGCCGAAGGACTAGTCCCTTCCATATCCTCCCTCCTTCTTCCATTTGTCCGTTTTCCTTTTGCCCGGCCTGTTTTTCCTAGTATTTTCCCAGAACGCTTCCAGCCGAATCCGATTCTGCTCGCTGAGTGATGGGCCGAACTCTTCTTCCAAAAGCAATACCGGGCGCCTCTGCTCTTGGCATATTTGTTTGATTTGCGGCATAGCAAACAGCGAAAAATCGCATTTGGGGAAGAGACCCCAATAACAGCCCTGATGCTATCCCCATCTCTCTCCAGCTTTCTGGAAAACCACGGCAGAAAATCCAGCATGTGCGGACAATTTCCATCAAGTCTCCGGTATCCAGGAAATGGTCCCCATGGCGGGAGGAGCGGCAATCGCTGAAAACCAGCTTCTCATCCAAAATACCTTTTGTACGGCCTCTTTCCAGAGGGATGTAGGCTGTTGCCAAACACCCACACCGTTCCATCCATGCCGTCCATTTCCAGAAGACGGGGCGGCGGGCTTTTCTTGCTCCAAAGCGGCGTTCGAGCGCAAAAAGCCGGCGGCACTCCCGGCAAGCTGCTTTTTCCCTTCTTTATCCATGCGGCTGGGAAGCTCCATCATGTGGAGAAATAGACCGGGATTCCGATACTGGACCACATCAAACAGCCGCTCGGCGCTGCTGCAGCAATGCGTGAAAATCACCCCGTCGTACAGCGTAAAATCGATATGGGCGCAATGCTGCATATAACGGCAGATGGGCGGGATCGGGGAATTCCGTATGCCGGCCATGCACGCTTCCGCGTCCCCGGGAGCGACCATGACGAAGCCCATATCCTTCAGATGCCCTATTGGAACATAGGCGCAAAAATAAAGCAGCCGTTCGTTTATGACTCTCCCCTCCCGCGTTTATAAATCTCCATCCAATACCGGAGCTTGCGCTTTTGTATATCTCCCGTATTCACCTTTTCCAAAAGCCGTCTATACGCTCGGTTCCATTCCCCGGCATCCTCCTTTTCAAAAGGCATCACCGGATGAAATATGGTATACTCGTTCCAATCGTCCGACAGCCGTTTCCCCTGCCGCTGCATCCGCGTATACAGCTGGGTGCCTGGATACGGCGTACACACCGTGATATTGGCCGCGTAGAGATGTGTTTTGTCGATGAATTCCTCCAGCCGTTCCCAAAGTGTCCGGAGATTCGGCGCCTCTGCCCACGATAAAGCTGCCGGTAACACCGATGCCGTTGGATTGAATCCGCTCAATATAATCGCTGTAATGCACCGCATGCCGGGATTTGAAATTCCGCGGATCTAAATTTTCCATTCTCCGGCAGTCACCCTTCCAAACCGATCAACACCTGGCGAAGCCCGCTTTGATACGCGGTTCGTATCCGGTTTTCCTCTGTTCCAAAAACCAATGTCGGTGTTGGCGTACCAGATAAAGTCCGTCTCTTTGAAAAGGGCGAATAATTCTGCTGGCATGCCCGGCACTGCTCAGTAAGTTGTCATTTGTCAGGTAAACCCGTTTTGCTTTCGGCAGACGGCGGATTGCCTCCAGCTCCAGTGCGATGTGCTCCGATGGTTTTTTCGGAAAGCGCCGCCATACAATCCGCCTACGTTACAAAAACGGCATTGGTGGGGACAGCCCCTGGCTGTTTGCATCGGCACCAACGCCTGCTCCTCCGGACGAAGGGATTTATAAAATGGTATCGGAGAATCCTCCATATTTACAGACGCCAGAGGCTGAAAAATACCGGCTTTCCGGTTTTCCGCGCAAAAAATCCCGCAGGAAGGAACGAAAAATATATTCCCCTTCTCCTATCAGCAACGTATCGGCAAACCGGCGGCTCTCCATCTCGAGGAAAGAGGAATGAACCCCTCCCATGGCCACCCCATGAGCCGCGCAATCGGTATGCCTCCGCATAACGATATGCGCGTTTGGCGTTGGGAGTTACCGTATACATACAAACGAGATCAAACGTCTTGTCTGTCGGAGCCGGTGCGAAATCTTCATCTACTACCGTCGCCTCGAATCCCTCCTGCTCAGCAATGGCGGCCAACAGCAAAGGCTGGGCGTGACGACTTTCCAGCGATGCCGCTCAACCATGCGGTCAAGGTCAGCGGGCCACGAGGCGTTGTAGGGATGTCCCTGAGGGCCGTCCATCCCAGGGGCCAGCAGCAATACCGTTTTCATTCCATCCCTCCACTGGAGTGATGAATTTTTTGAAATATTGCATCCTTTCCCTGGAAGCCTCGGGAGAGTATATCTGGCGAAGCGTATAGGCAAACCTCCTCCAGTTCCCTCACACTCATATTTTGGGCCGGACCACGACGTTCCAAAGCGTGTAGTCTCCCCAGTGCTCGGTCAATATGCGCTTTTCCCGGTTCAGCTGCTCAAAAAGAGCCGATCCCGGAAAAGGCGTGGGAACAGAAATCATCGCGCCGTACAGGTGGTTTTCCAGAGTAAAATCCACCACCCTTTGAAAACCGAACGATCGTCGCTGTCCAGTCCGACGATAAAGTCCCCCACACGCCGATGCCGTACGACTGGATAATGCGAATGGATTCCTGCATAGTTTTTCAGCTTACGGTATTTCCATCGTTCGAGGGAATACAACGATTCTGGGACAATGCTTTCAAACCCGATCACAATTTTCCGGCAGCCGGAGTCATACAGCCGTTCCAACACCGCCCTCTTTTCTGCCAAGCTGATATCGGAATGCGTCATCCAATGGATGCCCGCCCCTTTCATCTCCTGCAAGAGTTCCAGGGAGAACGCCGTATTTACCAGCATGTTATCGTCGGTAAAATAGATATGCGGATACGGCCGGTACCGGCGGATCACAGCCAGCTCCGCCATCACCTGTTCCACGCTTTTATGGCGGTAGGCCGGCCCATACACTTTAGTGGAAGCACAAAATTCGCAGTTGTGGGGACATCCGCGTGATATCTGTACAGGAATCGTGCGGTAATGGTTGAATTTCAATAAATCGTACCGGGGCATGGACACCGTAGCCATATCTACCGGCAGCCGGTTTTCATAGACCCTCTTCGGTGCGCCGGCACGGTAGTCGGACAGGAATTCATGCCACGTGTATTCACCTTCTCCTATAAAACCGTATCGAAATGTTCAAGCGTCTGACCCGGCAGATTGGTGGATGCATCCCACCGCAAACGGTATACACGCCCCTCTCCCGAAACCTCCCGGCCAATTCGTATGCCCTGGAAGCCTGCTGTGTCATGAACGACATGCCTGCCATATCGTAATGGGCTTCCCAGTCGATCTCCTCGACTTCTTCGTCGATATAGTCGATTTCATCGAAATAATCGGCGGCCAGAGCGGCGATCGTGAGCAATGGGGAATTCGGGCAAGACATCAATTCCTGCAAAGATTGGATGTTCGCCAATTCCTGGTAAATACGGGAGGTTTTGTCCATGGACTCCGGCCGCCCCATTTTAACCCCTTTGGGCGATATCAATGCGATCTTCATGCATTTTCCTTTCGATATGGTTCTTTGCAGGCTCTCCCGGATCTTCCGCAGGCGCAGACGGGAATTTTCTTCGGAATAAAATTGGCCGTACATCCAGGCGACACCCCGCGCCAATTCGTCTCCCGTCATATTTTTAGGTCTATATACCACGTCCCAGAAGGTATAACGGCTCCAGTCCATATCGGTCAGACGGCCAGCCGCCTTCATCTGCTCAAACAAAGCCGTTCCGGGAAGGGGCGTCAGAATGGTAAAGCTTCCGGAATAGAGACCGTTATCCAATGTGAAACGCAGCGTATCTTCAAAAACAGCGGTGGTGTCGTTATCCGTACCGAACATAAATGAGCCCCAGATATACACACCCGCACGGTGTATAGCATCAATCAAAGCTGGGTAATTTTCGCACAGCCGTGCTTTCCATTGCTTTTCATCCAGCAGTTCCAAGCTGCGCCGGTTCACATTCTCCAGGCCGATAAAAAGCCAGCGGCAGCCTGCCGGGCGAAGCATTTTGAGGATATCCGGCTGTTCCGCCACCGAAATGTCGGTCTGTGTACCCCACGTAATGTTCTCCTCGGCAATCGCCTGCAATAGTTTCAGGGAATGCTCTTTATGTATAAACATGTTGTCATCCGCAAAAAGATAAACGCATTGGGTGAAACCGCTTTAATCGCCCGAATCTCCCGCACTACCTGCTCTACGCTTTTGTGCCGGTATACCGAACCGTAAATGACCGGCAGCGTACAGTAAACGCAAGTCCGCGGACAGCCCCGGGTGGTCTGGATACTATATGAGGCGTATAGCTCCGGTACGGTTAAATCATACCGCGGAACAGGTGAGGTATCCAAATCCACATACTCATCGGCACGATATCGCTTCTGCGGCTTGCCCTTGCAAAAATCGGATAAAAACCGGGCAAAGGCTATTTCCCCTTCCCTAATGTGACGGTATCCGCGTGTTTCGCCGCTTCATCTGGATAGATGCTGGCGTGGATACCACCAAGCACAGTATATACGCCTTTCGTCCGGAACGCATCGCAGATCGCGTATGCCCGGTTAATCTGCTGGGTCATTCCAGTCACAACGACCAGGTCAAACCCTCGTTCCAGGGAATTGCCTGGCCGTGGTCCTCGTCGATGAAGCGCAGATCGAATGAATCAGGAAAAAGGCCGGCAATCGTGAGCAGACTGAGGTTGGGTGTTTCCCACGCTCCATAAAATTTTGAGACGATATCGTTACGCTCTAAAAAAAATCTTTAGATAGGGATTTTTCCCGTATTTAGAGCCTTTGGGTACGATCAACGCCGTTTTTATCATAACTCCGCCACTCCTTCCGCCTGGCCTTCTGGGGCACTGGCGCGCTGTACGATACGGATACGTCCCGTATTCCCCCGGATATCCAGCCAATCGCCATTCCGGAACACGCGCAGCGCGTCCCGTTGAAAACCACGACCGGGATACCATACTCCCGCGCCACCACAGCGCCGTGGGACAGCATATTGCCGTAGCTCATGATAAGCCCCGCCGCCATTTTCAGCGCCGGTGTCCAGCTCGGATGGAACGTATCAACCACGCAGATATCCCCTTGCCGCACATCATCGATATCCCGGATGCTTTGCAGCCGGCGTGCCGGCCCCTCTCGCACAGCCCAAACTGATACCCGTCCCTTATAACTCGCGTATCCTTCCCCTTTTTGGACGGTCACTTCCTCGGAGTCTTTCCAAAGATAGGGGGGTGTCGTCTCCTGTTCCTTTTCGAAAAAGCCGCTTACGGGCCTCGACGGTTTCGCGGCTTAGGAGATAGTGGGGACATTCGAGTGCGGTTTGGATTTCCTCGATCGAAAGATGAAAGATATCCTCCCGTATACCCAGCCGTCCATCCATTGCCCACCGTTCGCCGATCTTTAGGAGAAGCCGCCGGAGCAGCACCCAGCTCTTATCAAAATAGTACCGCTGATTTTCACGCAGCCGCATATATTCCCCCGTCAAGCGGATAAAGGCGCGCAGGTTTTTTCTCCGCTTCGGGCTGATTGGCCCGAGCTGTTCGAAAAGCTCATTTTCCAGCGCTTCCCAACCGGTTTCTCCCGGCCCCTCCCTGTCAATCCGCTGACGGCCATCTGCTTTAGAAGGAGAACGACATTTTCTGGTTTTCCCTCCAATGCGGCTCGTACAGATCATCACAGGACACGCCGCGATGCCCATGCCGCTGAAGAAACTGGTTCAACTGCCGGCGGATATCCGCTGAAAAAATCCCCCGATTCGATACGTGACAGCAGTTCCTCCGGGGCCGTGTCTTTCCAGATGGCCAGCATGGATTTGTCCTGTCGGATCCATGTGGCCATGCGCTGCAGTTCCTGGTTGGCCCGGATGGTCATATTGTCCATGGAAAGCTTTCCAACCACCGTTTCGGCCAGACGTACCACTTCTTTTCATCCGACGGCGATCCTTCCCTGGAACCTTCACCTTGGAAAAAGAAAGGCAGTCGTTTGTATAGAAGCTGTGCAATACCAAAGGAAAACGGAAATGGTCGGCACCGAGATAGCCACAAAATTGTCGATAACTTTATCAAGCAGCAGTCGCCACTCATCCGGCGTTGCTGCGGAACATACCCGCTCGTCCAACAACTCTACCCGTCTTTCATGGGCAGGCAGCCTGCGATACCAGGACCGATATCCACTATGAACCAGACGACGTATTTTCCGCTGCTTATCGGGTGTATCCGCCGGATCCTCAAAAAATTGTTTTTGATAGCGCACATTCCAGTACACCCGGTTATAGACAAAACGCAGTGGCTGTTCCGAAAAACAGTGACCGGGCCGTTTTGATAAAAACTGAGATATACTCTCTGCTGCCATGAATTTAAAAAGAAAGGTAACAGACGCTGGCCGGCTGGGCGTACCGGTCCAAAAGAACAGCGTCCAGATTCTCTGCAGCGCAATCGTGATAAATCCCCGAATGGGCCTGCGCCGTCATCGGCCGGACTTGAAAAATCCATATTTTTCTGTTCCATATTCCCCATTCCATATCGCAGGGGTATCCAGTTCCTGTTCCAGCGTCTCCCCGATGTGCAGCAGTTTTCGGCGTTCTGGATGTGTCAGCCTCAGTCCATCCCGCTCAGGCTGTTCGATCGTCCGGCCGGACCGCCGCTCTATCCGGTATCGTCCGGCGGCCTCCTCTCCGCCGGTTACCCCCTCGTTGGTCCCATTCAAGAACTCCAACACCATTTCCCCTTCCAAACGAAGGGGATTCCGGGTGAATAAAACTCCCCGATTTCACGCAGGGCAGCATCGGCTGAATCAGAACCGCCATAGCCGCCTTCCTGGGATGGGCGTTCCGATACGCGGCCGCCTTCTCCGAAAAATAGGAGGCCCACACAATCTTGACTGCTTGAATGAGCTGGTCAAAGCTGCGGATATGCATACAGCTTTCAAATATTCCGGCAAGGGACTTCCCCGCCCCGTCCTCTTCCACAGCAGAGGAACGGACAATCAACTCCCGATGATGTTTTCCGAACGTTTCGTAGACTGTTTGCAGGCGATGGAGGAGGGACGCCGGCATCCTTCCCCCGAATGTCGGCCGGTGAGGGGCTATTGCCCCGCCATATCTCTCAAGCGTCCAGCCGTTTGACTCGCAGAACACACAGAACGCGTCTGTGTTCAATATCATGCCCTCACAAACCCGGAAGCCTTTGGCGTACAATCCGGCAAGGGTTTTGGCTTTCCGCCCGATTTGGGAGGAGCAGGCATACCGCGCCTCCGATAAGGTATACATTCTCATACGTCCTCAAAATCCTTTGTTGTGTGAATCCAGTGGAAGGAAAACTCACCACCCGCAACACGGGCGTTCGCGGATACGGTGCATCCGGCCCGATCTCCCAGAGATGGGTGACGCCGTCCCGATTCAGACTTTCCACCAGATGATCCCAGCGCAACGGCTGATTGATCTGATTAGAGAGTTTCCGGAGGATTTCCGGCCCATCCACACTCTTTTTTCCATCCAGGCAACCATATAACGGAAAAGCGGGTTTTCCCGGCCTGAGAGCGGCGAAATGGGGCTGTGCCGCTTTCTGCGGCCCGCTGCACAGCGGGCAATGGTAGGCACGATAGGAATGCAACGGCAGAACCCATCGGGCCCCTCGCTTTTTTGCCAGGCGGACTGCCTGCTGCAAAGCCGGCTGTTCGCCGGATATCACATGCTGATCCCCGGATATATAGGCACTGATTCCCACATAACCGCTGTCGGAAGCTTCACTACAGCAGCTTTCCAACGTATCCCGATCCAATTCCATGATGCGGAACATATCCTGCCTGCGAGTGGGCGGCTCCTGCAATATCTGTTCCAGGCGGACCATCGTGTTCAAAATGGGCAAAAAACCGGCAGCTTCCGCCGCTGCACAGGCCATAAATTCACCTTGGCTGTATCCAACAAATCCAGCGATAGACGAGAGACGATTTTTCATGACACAATAGACTGCATAACAATGGACCGCCAGGGCGATCCCCGTCAAAGGCCGGGGACGGGCTCCGCCCGATAACAATACGCAGCAAAATCCTGGTGAAAGGCATCGCCGGCCAGCTCGAAACAGGCCCTTGCCTCCGGATATTCCCGATAAAAACCGTCGTCCATTTTTTTTCGTAAAGGCCTCCCGGCCCGGAAAAGCTAAAACGATCTTCGTATCAGTCATGTCGGACCGCCCCTTTTCGCTGCATAAGTCCGTCTCTGTCGAAGGATGGCACACAGCCGCTCCTGGGCGTTCCGGGGATCCGATATCGTACGGTACAGGCCGAGCAAACCATCTTCCAATTCCTGTACCGTCATGGAACGGGAGAAGCGACAACGTCCCAGAGGGTATAGTTATCCCAGCCTTTTTCCAAAATCCGGCCCTCCTTCAGCATCTCCTCCCGCAGAGCCGTGCCAGGGAGCGGCGTGGGGTACAGTAATGTTGGCACCATAGAGCGCATTTTGCAGGATAAAATCCGCCGTACGCTGGAATATGGATAGGTCATCTCCATCCAGCCCAACGATGAATGTGCCGTAAATGCCGATCCCTTCATCCTGTATCCGGCGTATGTTGGCGGGATAGGCCGGAAGGCGCCGTTTCTTAAATGAACGGTCTTCGATCCCTTTCAGGCTGTCTTGGGATACGCTCTCAAATCCGACAACAATCCACTGACATCCGGACGCCGCCATCAGTTCAAGCAGTTCGCTGTCTTCCGCGATCGATATCTCTGTTTGTGCGATCCATCGGACGTTCAAGGGGATCATTTCCCGTAAAAGCTCCTTGCTTTCCCTGCGCCGGACAAAAGGTTATCATCGGCAAATAAAAAGGAGCTCGTCCGGGAAAAGCCGGGTAATTTCGCGTATTTCCTCTATAATTTGAGCGTTTGCTTTGCGGCGATAGGCCGTCCCATAAACATTGGATGCACAGCAGAAGCGGCACCGGCGGGGCAGCCCCGCGTGGTATACAGGTTAATAATCGGATAGTTCCACCCCCTTTAAAAGCGCATAACGGGGGGAAATGCACTGCTTTAAGTCGTAACTTCCAGGCAATGCCTCCCGATACACCCGCCGTGTTTTCCTTTTGCATAATCCTGCAAAAACTGTGGGAAGAGCGGTTCGCCCTCGCCGGCAATCACCACATCTGCGTGTGTCATCGCTTCCTCAGGAAGAAGCGTGGCGTGAATGCCTCCCATAACCACCTTCGCACCACGGCGGCGGAACTCGTCCGCAAGCTGATAGGCCCGCACCGCCTGAACGGTCATAGCGCTGATAAAACAAGGTCATAGTCTTTCTCAAAGGAGACCGGGCGCTGGTTTTCGTCGAAATAATCCAGTTCCCAGTCAGGAGGAAAATATGCGGCGATGGATAGCAGCCCCAAACAAGGCGCGGACCAGAAATGCCGAAAACTTCCCATGGTGACGGACTGTTCCAAAAGACGGCCAACGATGGGGTGCGGCTGAACAGTGCCCCTTTGGGATTTATCAGCGCCGCCCTCATTCGCTGTCCTTCTTTTGTACGCGGGCGGGAACATACCATTGCCCCTCTCCCCATCCGCCGCTGTCGATGCGTATATATACCATACTGTCACAACGGCCGGCGTCCATCTGTACGGCGGCGTACAGTTTCGCGTCCGCGCCGTTTGTATCGGCTTCAGTAAAGCTGGCTGCGGGGCCATGTATGCCAAGCTCCTTGGTCAAGGCAGAAAGGGCCGTACTAGCCATCACATTGGGGAAAAAAGCTTGGATTCATCTGCCGGTAGTCCCCTGTGCGCAGTTGCAGGGCAGTTTCCCGCAGCGATTCTCTCGGCCCGATGTCAGTGGAAATGACTATGCCCGTACGGCTTTTGTCCAGCTGTCCGTAGCCATCCTGAAACAAACGGCGGACTAGCAGCAACGCTTTACGGGTAAAGAGGTCCGCTGTACGCAGAGCTTTATCCGAGGAAAGGCACTATCGACAGCCTCTGCAGACGTAAAACCATATATTTCCACAGACGCGGGTGTATCCGTCCGGTTGCGGTCATTGTTTGTCCCCTTCTTTTTTCAATCCGCATGCATGCTATCCGTATTCCGGCTCTCACGCTCCAGCACATACCATGACAACATTGGTCCCGCCGAATGCAAAGCAATTCATTAGAATGTTCCGGAGCGTTTTTTGTTGGACTTTATCTTCCAAGAGCACCTGCGGCTCATCTTCCTCCATCAACCAACGGGAGCTGTCCGGCAGGCGTTGGCGCCTCAGCATACCGAGTGCCGACAGAAGGTTGAATGCCCCTGAAGCGCCGCCTGTATGACCAATGCGTCCTTTTCGGTGCCGTCAGCGCGACCGGGCCGAACACCTCATAAAGCAGACGGGCTTCTATCCGGTCATTCTGTCGGGTTCCCGTCCCATGGGCGACCACCGCATCGATGGATGGCGGGGATAGTTCGGCTTCTTTCAGCGCTAGCCGGATCGCACGGCGTGCCTGTCTCCCCTTGCGGTTCCGGGGTGACGATGTGATAGGCATCGTTGGTAACGGCACAGCCGCGTATCTGCCCATACACCCGGCGGGATTTATCGCGGGATAAGACGAAGAAGGCCGCGCCATCCCCCACGCCGATGCCCTTCCGATCCGGGTGAAAAGGGCGGCAGCCTTGCGGGTCCAAAGAGCATAGCCGCTGAAATCCGCTGTAAACCAAATAGGAAAACGCTTTCCGCTCCTCCTGCGATAACCCGGTCGCAGTACCCGTTTCGAATCAAGTCAAAACCATAGGCGATTGCCTGTGCACCGGCGCAGCAAGCGTTGGAGAGAAACTGCAAAGGCATTTTTGTTCCCAAACAGGAGCAGATCCGGTGGATAACCTTCGTTTGAAAATCCGGGGAAAGATAGGAATTTTCCAGCAACGCATCGGCTGCTCCCATTCCGGAACCAATCAGGATGCATGTCCGGTCCGGTGAAAACGGCCCGCCGTCCTCCGCCATTGCCTGGGAAATGGCGTGGGTGCACAAAACGATGAAATACTCCTGCACCGATCTTTGGAAATCGTCCGGCGCAGTAATGTAGGCGGTGACGTTCCGTGCTTTCCCCGCGACGGTAACCGCCGACGTATCCGCCGCACGGGCCGGCCCAAACAGGGCGCTCCAAAAGGACACGGGCGTATTGCCAAACGGCGATGCTACCCCTATCCCGGTCAAATAGACGGGGATCTTCATGTTTTCGAAAGGCAGTCCTCAGTCAAGTGGATGACTTCGTCGATACAAGTCATTTTCGCCAGATTATCCGGGTCAATGGTGATGTTGTAACGGTTTTCCACCTTGGCGAGAATCTCCAGCGCCCGCAAAGAATCCATGCCGTATTCGTCAAAGAAGGAGGCGGACGTGTCCAGCTCTTCTGCCGGTATCTGCAAAATTTCGGCTACAATTTCGCGAATCTCGTTTTCAATATTCATACGTATTACCCATCCTTTACATTTCGATATTGCACCTTAACGGAGGAATACCGCAGCCCCTCCGCCGCCGTGAAGACTCTTTCATTTTCCCTGTTATCCCCCCGGCGCGTTCAGGAAATCCAACAATTCCCGAAAGGGTGCCACACAGCCATAGGGGGAGGCTTCCCTGTCCAGGAGTGTTCAAACAACCAAACCGATATTCCAAAAGTTCCATCGCCGCGGGCCGGCTGCAGAGAAGTACCGCCCCGCCGCTGGACAATTCCAGAGATGGAGACATCAAGCGGGTTTCCGGCGTGGCTGCTTCCGCCGCACAAGCAATGGCTTCTTCTGCCAGTCCGCTGGAAACTTGCAGGTAAGCGTAGCCCAGTGCATCCAGTCCAGAGGCGGCGCCGTTGGAAAATTATACAACGGCCCGGTCAATCTGTGCCGGATACTGCATGACATGCTGGGGCATTCAATACGGTACTTGGAAAATAGGAGGGGCTGACTCCCAGAGCACCTTGCCGCACGCTAACCTTGTCAAAGGTATGGAGATTTTGAAGCACACCATAAGCGGAGCCAAAACAGACGGGAATCCCCTTATCGTGGCCGGGAACCTCTGCGAGCAGCGTGGTGATACTCTGTACGCACCACCCACTTACCGCATCCATGCCTGCCGTCTGACATCCGGATCCTTCCCCGCCCTGCCATACAACGCGACGAATATATACCTTTCTTTTCATTATCGGTCTCCTCAACAACAGGGGGTTTCCAGTGCTATGCAGCTCGTCTGTCCCCCAAAGGCAAACGAATTGCTGAGAAGATGCCGTATGGCAGCCCTCGCGGCTTATTGGGAACGACGTCGAGCAGGCATTCATCATCCGGGGTTCGATAATGGATGGTCGGCAGGAGGACGCCGCTGCGCATCATCAAACAGCAGGCGATGAGCTCGAGAATGCTGGCAGCCCCCATCGAATGCCCGAGAACCGATTTAATGGAACTGACCGGGGGCTTTCCTCTCGCCAAACAAGCGGCGGATGCTCCGGGCCTCCACCAGGTCGTTCGCCCTGGTTCCGGTTCCATGGGCCGAAATATAGTCCACCTCGTCAATCCGCAGCCCCGCGTCGGCGATCGCCTTATGCATGGCTTTCCACTCACCCTCGCCTTCTTTTGAGGTGCGGTCATATGGCTTGCATTGGAGGCGAGGCCGGCACCAGGACGGCCGTAATGGTTTTCCCCGAGCCTTTCGCTTTCCCTCTCCAGAACAAGAAATCCGCATCCTTCTCCCAACACCAGCCCTTTCCTGGTCCTATCAAACGGACGGCAGCAATCGGGGGGCTAAGGAAAGCAGACGCTGAAAACCGGCGAACGCCACGCGGAGAATACATCCACGCCACCGACCAACAGGATATCGGCATATCCCTCTTGCAGCAGCTGTTTTGCCATAGCGACAGCATAATTTCCTGCGGCACAGGCGGCGGGTACGACATAGCGGGACCGGCAGCGTGGTAATACTCCGCCACGGCATGGGCAATTTGGTACGCAGGATAACGTTCCCCGAAAGCGGGCCGCACTTCTTCCCCTTTTCCGCAGATCCAACGGGTAAACGCCTCTTCCTCTTGGATCTCCCCCATGGTCGTGCCGACGATCACCCCACGCGTTTCCTCGCCAAGGCTTTGTCACTCAGTCCGGCGTCCTCCACCGCCTGTTTTACGGTATACAAGCAGTAGCAGGCGGCCTTTGCATACCGGTCTACCGGCAAATCCGCGCCCAATCATCATCGGCTATCTGCGCGCCGATTTTGACGCGATACTGCGCGTCATCCGCAAAGAAGGAATCGTCCCATAAAACGGACGGGCCCGGCAAAGAGTGTCCCAAAACGCGAAGGACCGTCCCGCCGGGGATAAAACCCCCATTCCCGTTATTGCAATTCTATCCATTCCGCTTATTTTTCTGTCGTGAGATACGCGTGAATCTCATCCGTCTTGTCTGTTTTTTCAGGTTGTATTCGCTCCGCCCAAAGTGGCCATAAGCGGCCAACTGTTCATAAATCGGCTTCCACCGAAGGCTTCAATCAAAGCCGGCCTCAGATCAAAGACACGAGATACCATCTCTTCCAGTACAGGATCTTCCCGCTTTTCCAGTTCCAAAGGTATTGATCTGGACACAGACGGTACTGCCACGCCGATGGCGTATGCGAGCTGTACTTCACATCGGCTGGCCAAACCCGCGGCAACGATATATTCTTGGCGATATAGCGGGCGGCATATGCCCCTGTCCGGTCAACTTTGTCGGATCTTTGCCGGAGAACGCCCGCCTCCATGCCGTCCAGCCCCGCCGTATGTATCCACAATAATCTTACGGCCTGTCAAACCGGTATCGCGCAGGGTCCTCCGTAGACAAAACGGCCGCTTGGGTTGACCAAGATATCCGTATCTTTCAGCAATTTTTTCCGGAACCATCGGACGGACAACCTTGCCGATCAGATCTTCTCGTATTTTATCCTGGCTGACGCTTTCGGTATGCTGTGCCGATAATACGATGGTTTGAATCCGTTCCGGGCCACCGTCCATACTCAAAAACCATGGCCTTCCCATCCGGCCCTAAATAGTTCAATTGCCTGTTTTTCCGGACAAAGCTCATGCGTTTGCATAGCTGGTTGGCATAATAAATCGGCGCGGGCATCATGCTCCGTGTTTCATTGCAGGCATAGCCGAACATCATTCCCTGATCCCCTGCACCGATTGCCTCATACGGGTCAGGAGGACTTCCTGTACCGGAAGAAGAGTCCTGCATACGCTTTTCCAGGGAGCAGCTGACCCCCGCGTTGATATCCTCCGACTGCCGATCGACTAATATCACAACAGCGCAGTCGTCCGCACAAAAGCCAAAACGGCTATCTGCATATCCCGTCTCGCGGACAACATGGCGCACAATGGTTTGGATATCCACTACAGCACACGATGTAATCTGACCCAGCACGTAAAATCATGCCCCTGGCCGCCGTTACTTCGCAGGCAACGCGGGCGGTTGGATCGCGACGCAGATAAGCGTCCAGGATCCCATCTGCAATCCGGTCGCACAATTTATCCGGGTGCCCTTCTGTAACGGATTCGGAAGTGAATAAATAGCGGTTGTCCATGAACGTCCTCCTTATTGGTTGGTTTCGATATAGTCTATTGTATCGGGAATCTCGAAGAGGAAAAATGGGCATCCGGTATACTTTTTTCCTGTCCACCTGTTCACAATGCCGCCCGCAGTCTATGAGCCAGATTTTCCATAATCCAGCGCTGAGAGCGAAGGATGGACAATAGAGAACGGTTATCGGCATAATCGCTGATTACCTTGACAGCGAGAAATGAACAGTGGCTTTCCACACATGCCCGTAAAACCCCAGCGCTTTCCATTTCCACGCAGCTGCCGGAGTAACGCCGGTAAAGCTCGTCACGCAGTGCCGGCTCACCCACCATCACATCACTGGATACGATCACGCCTTTACAGCATGATGCCGGCCCATTCTGAGAGGTGTCGGACAACAAGCCGTCCTGCAAGCCATATGCCTCCCTCTGTCCGGATGCCTCAAGAGTCAATGCTTCCGCCTTGTCCGGGTACTCCTTTACGATATCGCCGCACAGAATATCGCCGATTTTCAAATCCGGGCTTAGAGCCCCGGCAATCCCACAGGAAATGACAAGCGAAATATCCGGGTGATTTTTCAGAAAATAGCGGGCATGCTGCTCTGCCGACGTTTTCCCGACCTGGCTGCGGATAAGCAAAACCGGCGACGTATTCCCTTTTCCGATACTCCATTCCCCTGCAAGGGAAGGGACCGCGTTTTGTGATTTCGCATCAAATGTCTTACACAACGCCTCATATTCCACATCGAGCGCACTACAAATTGCGATCATTTTACTCCTTTTTCATAAAACGGTATAAAAATATGGGCAACAGCGTAAAGCCGCCGCCCATATTCTTTTGTTCAAATCTGGATTTCATGTGGCGGCATTGCGTCGCAAAGCCGCGTCTCCGGTGCCTAGCTACCACAAAATCCCGCGGCCTTTGGTATCGGGTAGCGTTCCTTTCTTTATTCCAGAATGGCAATCACATCTTTTTGCTCGATGACCAGGTATTGTTTCCCTCCTGCCTGGATTTCAACCCCCATACCGGGGGCGACAAAGATAATGCTTCCCCGTAAATAAATCTCCTGATCTTCGTCAATGTAGTCTGCCGTAGCCACAATTCGATAGGCAGTGGTGCTTCCCACCTGTGCCGACTGGGCCAGAGCAATGCCGCTATGGGGCATATCATCCGGCTTCAACTCCTCGAGTAACAAGCGATTTTTTTGCGGGTATTATCTTCATCAACCATATCCTCCAACCCTTTGGGTATACTTGAGCTTAAGTTCGATGTAAATTCTATTTGAGAATGCTTAGTTCATAAATCGCGTTTAATAGTTCCGTGAGTTTCTTCTTTTGTGGCTCGTTAAATAAGTTTAAACTTTGCTGGATTTCACCGTCGGCTGATTGCGGGACTCCCCCGACAGGATGTATTCATAGGATACGGATAAGCCTTTGGCAATCCGATGCAGAGTATCCGCCGAAAATCCTTTTTTGACCTGTTTCAATCTCATAAAGGAACTTTGGGGATATATCAGCGATTTCCGCAAATTTTTCCCGTGTGTATCGATTGAGTTCGCGCAGCGCTCGGATGCGTCCACCTATGTTGTAATAAAAGCTGTTCATCGTTTCCTCATCTCCTTGTGTCCTATGGTATTATGTTTGTCCGTTCTTTTACATCCGCGATCGCTCTAAAAGGCTATACCTAAAGGGGGGGAGCCAGGCAGAGGGCACATGCAGCGTCAATTTTTGTCGAAATATTTTGTATGCTATTATTTCGGTTATATTAACTTTGAATGTAAAATATTGGTTGTATAATAGCATAATTTATTCTTGTCTTTAAACAAATATTTACATTTTTCTCGTTTTTTTTATCTGAGCTATTTTGGGTATTTCGTAATAAAAAGTCGCATTTCAAAAAATGAAACGCGACTTTTTAACACGGACCGGCCGCTTGGGACGCGAAGCATGTCCGAAGGTATCGCCAGAGCGCCCATATCATACACAACTCATCCGAAATGCCGGAAACACCGATTCGTTATATTTTGTACGCTCAGCGAATAGGAATTTACGAAGGCTCTCTCTATTTCTCCATATAGACGGCCGCGCCAAATTAACGGATAACGTTCTATTCTGCTGGGTTGCACCAGTCCCAGCCTGCTGACTTTTAGACGGAAAAAACGCGCAAGGGGTTGACCGATCGGAAAAGCACGATATAATAGGTTTATGTGACTAGACTGATGCAAAAGTGAGGTATATCATGAAAAAAGAGTCATTGAAAAACGGATCGATCCTGCGCGGTTTGTTCCGCGTGATCCAGGGCGTTTATCGGCCTGGGAGCCGTGCTTCCAGGCATCTCCGGCGGTGTGCTGTGCGTGGTGTTCGGAATATATAAACCGATTATGGAACTGCTGTCCCATCCGCTGAAAAATTTTTAAAACGCATGTTCCGAAGCTGCTCCCGGTCATTATTGGATTGGGAATCGGTTTTTATGGGGATCGCCAACCTGCTGTCCTTTTTCCTGGAAAATACCCTGCGCCCTCCGTCTGCCTGTTCGTGGGGCTGATCGCTGGCATGATGCCCTCCCTTTTCCGGGAGGCGGGTGAAAAGGGAGAAGCAAAGGATCCCTTCCTTTCCCTGCTGATTGCGATGGCTGCCGTTTTCGCCCTGCTCCTGACGCTGCAGGCTTCCTCGGTTCAAATCGTCCCCAATTTTGTCTGGTATCTTTTTCTGTGGTTTCTGTCTGGCGCTGAGTGTGATTGCTCCGGGCATGAGCTTTTCCACCCTTTTTAATGCCGCTGGGGCTGTATACGCCGTTTGTGGACGGAATCGGGCATTTTGATATGAGCGTCCTGATCCCCGGCGGTATCGGTGCCTTAATCACCGTGATCCTGCTGGCCAAAAGCAGTCAACGCCCTGTTTGACCGTTTCTATTCCCTGGCGTTTATGCTATCATCGGCATTGTGATCGCGGCAACGGTCATGATTATTCCATACGCGAGTTTTTGCCGTATCAGTCGGCCAATGCCTGGTCAACCTGGCCTGCTTGGCAGTCGGCACCGTCGCCGCCCTGCTGCTGGACCGCTTCAACATGAGCGTCAAAGCCAGGGAAACGGAATAATGTTACGCATAAGACAAAACGGCGGCCGGAATATCCGGCCGCCGTTTCTCTTGCGCACAAGCTGAAAAAAGCGGAACGGCATAGCTTTTCGGCTATACCGTTCCGCAACCATATGGTCATGTCTTTAAGGCTGCTCCGCCGGAGGAGAGGATTTCCCCATCCGGTCAGTCCGCATAGTTCGTGAAATATCCCTGTACCAGGACCACAGGGGTTCCCTTATCGCCGCTGCCCGAGGTCAGGTCACACAGGGAACCGATTAAATCGGTCAGACGGCGGGGGTGGTTCCCTGGGTGAGCATCGTGCCCTTCAGATCCTTGTCCTTCTCCGCGATCGACTTCGTCACGGCGGCGCGAAGCTCATCGCCGGACAGATCCGCGAAATCGTTGTCGGCGAGGTATTTCAGCTTCACTTCATTCGGCGTCCCCTCGAGTCCGGGGTATACGCCGGCGACACCACTGGATCGGCCAGCTCCCAAATCCGCCCGACCGGGTCCTTGAACGCGCCGTCTCCATACACCATCACTTCGAGGCGGCGTCCAGTTTTTTCCAGCAGGAGCGCCTGGACACGGGCGACAAAGGCATCGCAGTCCCGCGGAAAAAGTTTGACGGTGGTCTCGGTCGCCTTATTGGAGCCAAACAGGCCGTAATCCGCGTTGAACCCGCTGCCGTCCACGGAGGCGGTCAGGATGTCGTCAGGCCGAAAACCGTCGCAGCACCGGCTGCCCGCAGGCGCCGTTTGCTCCGGTTTCGGGTATGGATATCGCAGACCAGAACATCCTTGGTATACGAAAGGACCGCCTCCGGCGCATTCGCGAAGAGGACCTCTACCTCGGCCCCTTCCTCCCGGATCAGGAGGTGTAATATTCGACGTAATCCACCCCGGTAAAGGTATGCTTGACATATCCGAACAGCTCCCGGTAACGGCTTTCGGTCAGCACATCGCTCCAGGGATTGACACCCTTTTTCGTCCATGATATCCGGGTCGATGAGATGATTGCCCACCTCGTCGGAGGGATAGCTGAGCATCAGGGTAATCTTGTCGGCGCCGCGGGCAATCCCCCGCAGGCAGATGGCAAACCGGTTGCGGCTGAGGATCGGGGAACAGCACCCCTATGTGGCCGGACGGGAATTTGCTGCGGACATCCGCGGCAATGGCGTCGACCGACGCATAGTTCCCCTGTGCCCGGGCAACGATCGCCTCCGTGGCGGCTACGACATCCCGGTCCTGCAACACGATACCCTCTTCTCTTACCGCTTCCATGACGGAATCCACCACGATACGGGCCAGATCGTCCCCTGCCGAATGATGGGCGTGCGTATCCCACGCACGACTGTCCCCCACAGTTTTGACATTCCTCTAACCATTCCTTTCTCGGGTCATAGGCCGCCGGATTTTTGTCAAAGCCCAGCGGTACGGCAGACCGAACCCGCCGCCAAGACGGCAACCCATCTGGTTGAAAACCCCACTTTTTCACCCATGGCCCCATGGCTGTCCGCCGCCGTAAGGCGTCCGGTGCCAGGCGCCGAGCCATCCCCTATTATACAGCATTTTCCGACAAATGCAAACCTGTATTTTTGCGGGACATGGCATGAGCCGCGGCAATTTGCCGCGGCGGAGCCGATACAGACGATTTATTCTATGTAGCTTTCCTTTTTTGATACCGAACAGACGGCGCAGCAGTCCTCCAAACAGCTTCGGACTCTTGACGATGACGATTTTCATGAAGAAGCCCCCTTCAATTTTTTACCAGCGAAACGCCTGTCAGCACCAGGGCCGCCGCGACGAATATCAGGATAAGCTTCGGCGGACAGAGCGTTGCGACAAGCAGCCCCGCGCCAAACGCAGCGCAGTAGCTTCCTGCCCGCAGCATCGTCTGTTTCTCATAAAAACACCGTCCCCTCAGCCTGATATGTCACGGGCTATCCGTGCTTACAATACCAGCATATTCGGGAACGGCGGAATGGGTGCTAATCTTTTGAAAGAAAAATCATCAGAACGCCGGATTTAAAGGAAATTTCGGCCGGCAGAAGGGTATTTTCGGCCGGATCCCGCAAAAACTCGTTGCTCACCCCAAGCTTGGATTATCGGGGTGAGTGTCGCGTTGTCCAACGGATAATACACCTGCCGCTCCGTCAGCCCGGTCACCTCTCCGGCATAGGGAAACAAGGAGAATTTGTATCCTTCCTCCGGCTCGAGGCGGTAAGAACCGGGAAGCTTCAGCTCCACCCGGTTTGTGTGTCGGCCATGACGGCCCGGGCGCCGCGGCGCAGCAGATAATACAGGACGGCAAAATTGGCTAC
>VOFE01000287.1_pt1 | contig 22000 bp, 30 predicted proteins | sample 5384071 | NCBI WGS metagenome assembly VOFE01 (sample SAMN12384724, study PRJNA508395) | human gut metagenome | isolation source: healthy gut D | host: Homo sapiens
CTTTTCCGGCGAAGTGAAGTTCACCAACGAAGAAATGTCCAAGCTTGTGCAGGCAAGTGTCGAGCATCGTTCAGATGTCCTTGCTCAAATCCTGCATCCAGAGGCATTGGAAGTGTTGGAATCTGCCAGCGCTGAATTTGAGCCTGAAAAAGCGGAACCCGTTCCCATGCCCACGCCACAAACAGAAGAATTCCGGTGCTATCATGTGCCGGACGAGTTTATGAAGGTTTACAAATCCTTGAGCCGTGCGACCGAAATGATGAAAAACTCATGGAAGAAAACGCTCAAAAACAATCCCAGCTATTTCACTGACCCGGAAAAGCAGAAGGTTCTCCGCTTCGCAATGCAGAGGCCTGCTAACTGACTGAAATCGAAACCTATCTGGAAAAGGCTCTTGCAGAAGCCCTTGAAGGAGAAAAGACCGCATAACGACAGGCACTTGTAAGCCATCAACGAGCCACCAGCCGCAAGTGCAGGGCGGAAAGCATCCGCGCCCTTGCGCCTGATAAAAATTGGAACTTTGATTTTCTCGCCCGACTTTGCTGCGGTGGGACGATCAAAGGAGCGTGCGTTTGAACAAAAAGAAAAAGTCCACAAACGCTTCCCCCTATCCCGATGAAGCCATCGAACGTCTGGCACGGGCATTCTACCCGGCCATCCTTGCCTGCTGGAACAGCGAGGTAGGACAGCGGGAGTTTGCTGCATGGCAGGCGGAACAGGCTCATCACGCCCCCAGCAAAGAGAAACAGAGCGTTCCCGACGGGGAACGCCCTGTTGTACATATCGCTATCGTATGTGGATTTTGGCAGGGTGTGTCCTATTCAGGGGCGCACCCTGTTTTTGTTTTGCCCTTAATCTTCTAGCCCATGGCTTCCAGCCATATTCTTCAAATATTCCTCCGGGTCACCGTTCAGAATCAAATCGGCATAGCCCAGCGGATCGTTGTAGATGAGGTAGTCCAGTTCCGTCCTTTGCGCCATGGTCACGTCCAATTCATCCTCGACCCCAGTGCAGTCAATGGAGATCATTCTCCCATCCCGGAGCAGCAGCTCCACGCAGCCGGTATCCATGTTGAACTTGCAGGCTCTTTCATCGTACTTCATGTTTGTGTCCTTTCCGCCTTACGGCACTCTTACCGTGGTCTGTCGTGCTTTTTTGTGATAAGGTCTAGGACGTTTTTCGATGGAAGCAAGGGATTCGTTCTGTTTTCCGAAGAATACAAAAAATCCGAACCCTATACATGACGATTTTTCCTCGGAGAGTATCAGCGTTGAAAAATAAACAAAAAAATAAAGGCAACAAAAGAAAATGTATAATACAGTTCGACAGCCGCTGCGGCATCCAACGGGAAGTTGCCGCAGCGGTTTTTGCCTGTCCAGACAGCCCATATAGAAAAAAGGACCCCTTCCATCCAGGGAAGGAGCCTTTCGGGAAGGAGCCTTTTTGCGCGGGTCAGTTCAGAGACTGCCGAGCAGACCGCTGACTTCCAGATCGACGAGGAAGGACGAATCGGTCTCATAATAAGTCTCGTAAAAGGCTGTCACGGTCCGGGCCTGATCGGCGCGGAGCACATGAATGCCGTACAGGCTGGGGATCAGCAGCAGAAGCGAGGTGATGAGCACGAAGCACCGCACGGCGATCCGGCGGTTCCTGCGGCGGATGATATTGTATTCGATACCGCGCTTGCCCTTGTTCCATGCGTTCACATTGCGGTCATAGCACTCATACCACAGCAGCCACGCTGCGACGCCCCATAAAATGAGCACGGCAGCACCGGCGAGGGGCAGGCGGTAAAGGAACTCGCCCCCAAAGATGATCTCGGTGGGCAGCAGATTCAGTGCGATGACCGCGATGCCGCCCTTTTCCCGGCAGGCATCGTAGAAGATGGGGAGGAGCCACACCACCAGCAGCAGGACTGTGTAGAGAAAGGCTGTGACAACGGGCGACAGTGCCCCGCCATACAGCAGGGGCTGCTCGTAGCACAGAAACCACTCCACGAGGAAAGAAAACAGGGCGGATACAAGCTCCAGCAGGATGCGCAGAAAAAAGTGCATAAAAAACTCCCTTCTTTTTGTGTGACCTCCGACCGCCGCCGGGCATCCGGCCCGGTCCTGCGGGGGAACATAGTGTAACACAGAAAAAGAAAAGAGTCCAGGGAATAAGTTTTCAGCGTTTTCTGGCGGGTCTGCGCTTCTTTTCGCGGTGCGTGCCCATCATGAACCCCAGCGTCCGGCGGGACTGCGGCACTGCTGTGGCCAAAGCACCGGCCAGCACATAGAACCGGTCGGTATAGGCGGGGCAGTAGATGTGGTGCCAGTTGGTCCCACTGGCATCGGACAGACTGTCCAGCAGGAAATTGTAGAGGCGGCAGAAGATAGCGGTCTGGTCCGACGTGACCTTACCGGCCTTCGGCTCTTCCAGAAGGCACTCAAGCTCCACATAAACGCTGGCGGACAGGGCGTCCTCCAGAAAGCTGCCGGTGGTGCGGCCCGGGCCGTCCAGCTTGTCCTCGGCGTTATCGCGCATGGCATCGAGCCAGACATGCTCCGCAGTGAACTCTGCGGGAGCCTTGTCGCGGTCTGCCGCATAGCAGTCATAGATGGCAAGGATGAGGAAAAAGAACAGCTGCAGGATATCATCGCGGGAAAGCAGGTTGCTGCCCAGAGCAATGTTCTCCTGCCAGCCGTCGAGCTTCTGCTCATCGGTCGGTCTCTTTCTGAAAGTATGATCCTCGGCATTCGGATAATACCGCTCCAGTGTACGCGAGATCTTGGAACAAAGGTTCGGCAGGCTCATTTCCAGATGGTCCTGAACGCGTTTGTAGCTGATATCTTCGCGGTCCGCCGAATAGATCGTCCGATAGTGAGCGTAGCTGGAAGGGGAAGTGAGCACGGACTGGAGGGCTCTGCGCTGGCTCGGGTCCAGGATGCCGCAGGCCGTGCGGTCGCTGAAATTTTCGGGATCGGAGGAGACTTTGATCAGTTCCTGCCCCAGTTTATGGAGATATCCGGCCCAGCCGGATGCGTCCGTGGCTGTGTCCGGTCCGGCGGTGATATGGGCGGAAAGCGCATTCCGGCAGTGGAGACGACCGGCGATGTTCCAGACCGCAGCGCTGGTCCTCCGGGCACTTTCCGGATAGGCCAGGGCGGGAGCAAAGGAGGGAGCGAGCTCTTTTGCCCAGCGCAGAAAATCGTTCAGGAGCTGCAACGCCGACTTGTCTTCCTCCGCATCCCACAGAGTGGCGCGCAGCAGCCACCGGCCCATCAGGAGGGCGGTGGCCTGCGGCGTAAGCCTGTCGGGAGAGGATGCCTGAAAAGAGTCTGGGTCCAGTTTGTTCCGGAACGCTTTCTTCAGTGGTTCCAGGTGGTCTATGGATGCCTTGCTCAGGACATCCACAAAATCCTCTGCGGAGAGCAGCTTTGGCGCGGCACCCTTTTTCGCAGGGGAGCATCAGTTCGTCCTGCCGCTCCGGGACCACAGCCTGAACGACCGCGTTCCAGCAGCCGTACAGCACCAGCAGATAACCGACCAGGATGCTCAGCTCCCTCTGGACAGTGTGGGAATAAGGGTAGCCCATGCGGAGCGCAAGGCAGCTCTGGCCCTGAGGCAGGGGGACCCGGTCGATCTTCATCTCCACAAGGTCCCGGCGGTGGGCGACAAGATATGCCAGCAGGTCCCGCCGGAGCGCGGGGATATCGACAGTGGGGTCCTGGGTGCGGTGCATATTGTCACAAAGCTTTCGGATATCGCTGCCCAGAAGAAGGGTGTCGCCCTTGTTTTTGTCCCCGGAGGAGGGCGGCGTGGTTTTGCCTGTATCAGCGTCGGCCTTTTTGCACTCAGCCAGATAGCTCTGCAGAAGGTCGGTCACGTCATGCCAGTGGAAAGAATCTGCATGGTCCTGACCCTTGTCGAACAGCTTGAAGGTATAGCAGACTATATCCAGCGGGTCGCGCAGACTAAAACCTTCTTGACGGGTGAGGAGAAAATAGCGCTGCATCTCTTCCAGCGTCATTTTCAGCAGGAACGCGACATGGTAGGCCTCCTGGCGGTTGCCCATGCGACGGTAAGAGATGAACCGTTTGAGGACGGAGTTCCAGGCAGTGCCGGGGGCATCGCAGCCAAGTTCTTCCCGGCACAGGAGCTTCAGATTCGCGGCGGCGGTCCGGATGATGTCGTCCGGCCAGGGCTTCAGGTCTTTCGGCGCGCAGTGGACAAGATCGCTGGTCTGTGCCGTGGTGCCGTCGCTTTTGCGGAGAAGCTCCGGGTAGTGCGTCTGGATGCAGCGGCACAGGAAGATGCCCGGCGTCATGTTCTGGCCGGAGCAGGTCAGATGCTCATTGAGCTGTGATGCAGCATGGATGACCAAGTCCCAATGGATGTTGGAAAGGCCGCCGATGAGCCGCCGTGCGTTCCAGGCTTCGTTGCCCTTGCTGATTTCTTCGTCGATCCAGTCCTTTGTTTCCCGCGCCAGCAGTTCTGAAAATGTAGAGCTTCCGGTCATGAGACCACTTCCTTCCTTCGGTTCAGAGAGTGTGCGGCCCCGGCGCAAAATTTATTCCATGGAAGAAAGGCTTCCCGGAAAGTAAAATAGATGCAGAAGTGCCGGGTCCGGAGTTCCATTATAAACGACCTGGAATGGAAAGTCCATTCGCCAGACCGCACAAATCTCAGGGAAAAACTTTGGCAGAGAGCCGTTTTTCGCTCTGGTCTGTGCAGAGGCCCGCAGGCCCCCGGGACCGGATGGCCCGAACACAGGAGGTTTGAGAGATGATAGGATCAAAAGAAGCCCAACGTGAGCCGCTGCCAGACGGAACGACCGTGATCTTCCTGAATAATAAGGAGATCGTGATCCGGTCACCCCTTACAGAAAACAGGAACGCCCTGTTCTACGAAGCATTCGACCGGAATACCGGCCGGGTCATCGTGATGAAGGAGTTCTTCCGGGCCATTGGGTGCGGCATGACAGTGCGCCTGTGCTGAATGGCTGGGAGCAGTACTCCGCAGAGGAGGTGAGGCGGGGCCGGCTCTATATCTGGCTGCGCCATCAGGCAGAGCGGGAACAGCAGATAAATTGGAAGCTTTGCCGCAGTGTCCGGTGCGTCATACCGGAAAAAAAGCCCCTGTATGTCGGCACGCTCCGCCTGCCGGACGGCACGGATTGGCAGAGACCGCTCGGTGTCTTTCTGGAAATGGACGGCATGACCGCAGAGCCGGGCTTCCCGCTGCGGGCACTGATGCAGGAGTGCATCTGGCCCCGCAGCCCTGAGCATCCCTTCGGGAATCTGCGCAGGCAGGAGGGAAGCCCCGGCTCCGGAAGGAGCTGTGCGGTACCGGCGGCCGCTGTCACCATGCGGGTCTTCCGGGACATCCTGCTTGCCCTGCGCCAGCTGCACGATGCGGGATGGGTCATGGGAAAGCTGGACATCGGGGATGTTTTCGTGAAAGGGAACCTTGCGGGGGGAGCATCCGTGGAGTGTCCTTTGTGGATGTCAGCTCTGCCCGGAAGACAGGGGAGAGCGCGGCTCCCAGCGGGACCGGGCCGGGATTCCATGTCCCGGAGCCGTTCCGGGGCCTGCAGACGAAAAGACGGATGTCCTTTTGGCAGGATGGCTGCTGCTGAGCATGCTGTATCCCATCGCCGCCCAGAATATCCGGCTGGGCCGTCCGCTGGACTTTCTGGGAGAGATACAGACCCTGACCGAGGGCGAGAGCGTCCCGAGCGGTCTCCCGCGGGAGATGCGGGCAGAGGTAAACATCCTGCTGATGCAGGCGGCAGACCCCGACCCGGAGCAGCGCATCACACTGGACGAGATGCTGGCAGCAGTTGAGGACTGGTGCCGGAGGCTGTCCGATGCCGAAAGCTGAAACGATAAAAAATAAAGCAGGATACAGAAAAGGCCGGGAGCTGTGAAGAAACAGCTCCCGGTCCTCTTTTTTGTTTATCGCTTGCCGCTCAGTCGTGGACGACGCCGTACACCTCGCGCTGACGGGCTTCCAGCGCCTCATAGACCGAGGCGGGGAAGTGATGGCTCAGCCCGCCGTCATGGGTGGCGTTGCCGTCGCCGGGGCCGTGGAAGTCGGAACCCGCCGAGGGCAGCAGCTCGTACTGCGCCGCCAGTTCGGCCAGATGACGACGTTGCTCTTCGCTGTAGCGGCCATAGTAGATTTCCATGCCGCTACACGGGCCGGCCAGAGACTGGAAGGTGTGCAGCAGGCGGTGCTGCTCGGCTTCATCAAGCGGGTAGAAGAACAGGTGCGCTAGAATGGCTATGCCCTGTGCCTTCTGCAGGGCAAAGAGAGCGTCCTCGATGGGCGCGTAGTCCAGCTCCGACTCGACATAGGCCAGACGCTGGCCGAAGCTGCCGATGTACGTGTCGAACGCTTCATCCACCGTCTTGACATAGCCGTGGGCCACAAGGCTGCGGGCAATGTGCATTCGGCCTAGATGCTGCGGGCCGTTGCAGAAGGCCATGAGGTCTTCGTAGGTGCCGATGCCGACGCCCAGCGCGTCGAGCTTGTTCAGGATCTTGGTAACGTAGCTGCGGCGGTCGGGCTGGTTGCGGCGCAGCACGGCCTGAAGCTCGGGGCAGGCGGGGTCGAAGTTCAGGCCCACGATGTGGATTTCGATGCGGCGTCCGTCGGCGGTGAGGTAGAAGCAGCTGAACTCACAGCCGCGCAGGATGCGCAGGGTGGGAAATTGCAGCCGAAGCTCCTGCAGCTCGGCAGGAGAGTAGCTGTAGTTGTGGTCGGTATACGCCAGATACCGGATGCCGCTCTGGACTGCCATCTGAGCCAGATGGGCAGGCGTGAACTCGCCGTCAGAATGGATGGTGTGAGTGTGCAGATCAGCGTGATACATAGAAATATCCCTCCTTACCAGGTTCTGCGGAGGCCCGCAGCCGTCGTCAGCGAAACACCGATATACCCAAGCTCCGGCCAGTCGGGTTCATCGTAGTTGTAGACCCACGCGAGCGGCTGCCCGGACTTGAGGTCCTTACGGTCCGTTTCCCACTCATCCGGGCGGTCGCTGACGAACAGATAGCTCTCGAGCTCACCGATATTCGTAAAGCTGTGGATCACATGATAAACGACCGCGTTGTATTTTTCCTCGAATTTTCTGACGCGCTCAAGCTGCTCTCCTTCGAGCTGGCTGCAGGTGCCCAGCGGAGGAGCGCTCTCGGAAACGATGCCCTCCTGCTCAAAGCACTTGATAATGGGCGGGTAGATGCCCCACAGCTTCATGCGCTCAACGGCCTCAGCCTTTTTGCTTCGATACTTGCGTTCATAGAGTTCTCCTTTCTCATGTCCGGAAAAAAGCCGCCGGAAGTGCGGCTTTCTGCCCTGAAGGATAGCAGAAAGAGTGCCCGGAATCCAGAGGAATAAAATTTCAGGTCCGGAAAGGGGAACGGAGGGGGCCTCCATCTTGGAACATTCCGGGAAATACGCTATAATGGAGCCAGAGTACCCGATGGAGGAGGTCTGTTCATGATAAATCGACCATTGCAAAACCGCGTGCCGCTGCCGGACGGAACGGTGCTGGAAACAGGGGCCGGAACGTTTGAGATCATCAGCTTTATGCATCCCGGCGGCGCGGCGCTGATCTATCAGGCGCAGGAGGAGGGCCAAATGTACCCGGTCGTCCTCAAGGAGTATTTCCCCGGCTGGGGCTATGTCCGGGCGGGGGCAGCCGTCCTGCCGGAGGACGCCGCAGCCCTGCCGGAGAACAGCCGTGAACGTGCGGACGCCATCGAAGCGATGAAAAAGCTGTTTGATGGGCGGGCCGCACGGGAGGTCAGGGTCGGGCAGGAGGTCCGCCAGAGGACCCGGCTCACAGTGTCGGCAGAGCGTCAGCTGGAGGTGCGCTCTATCTGCCTGCCGGGGAAGACCCCGTCACCCCGCCGTATTGCTGTATCCTGAAGATGGAGTGCCTGACCGAAAGGCAGGGGTTCTGGCTGAAAGACCTGCTGAAGGAAGCGGCCCGGCCCTGCAGCCCGGAGCATCCTTTCGGAAACGGGTTGCAGAACAGGAGAAGCGCTGTGCCGCAGTTCTCCAGAACAGTGGAGCTGTTCTGCGCCCTGCTGGCCAATCTGAAACGCATCCACGGCGACAAGGGCGGCAGCGGCTGCATCCATGGTGATATCAGCGCCGGAAATGTCTTTGTGGACGGTAGCCTGTCTGACGGCACCGTTCTGGGGGTGTCTCTGCTGGACTTTGGTGGCGGGCTGGATGCAGAGAGCAAACTGGAGAGTGAGGTGTTCGGCACACCGGGGTTCTGTGCGCCGGAGCTGCGGAACGGTGGAAAGCCCACACCGGCATCCGACGTTTACGCGGTGGGGCGGCTGTTCTATGCGCTGCTGGACCCTGTGGCGGCGAACAATCTGCGGCTCGGGAAAAGTCTGGAGTTCATAGAAGAGAACTCACGGAGGATCCTGCTGCCCGGCAGTGCAAAGTCCTCCGGGCTGGAGGGGGAACTGCTGGCAGAAGTGAACCAGCTGCTGACCGATGCTGCACAGGAGAACCCCGCAAAGCGCATCACGCTGAATGAGATGGCGCGGAGGATGGATGAGTGGCGCCGCCGCCTGATGCCGCCGGCCTGGAATCTGGCCCAGAACGCAGGTGCGCTGCGTGACGGCGAGGTGAAGGGCCGCGACGGGGACGTGAATGTCCTGCTGGACCAGCTGACGGAGGAAAAGCGGAATCCGCACGTGCTGTGGGGATTTGCGGGCATGGGCAAAACCAAGCTGGCCCTTGCTGCCGCCAGAGAATGGCAGAAGCGCCACCCGCTGGGCCGGACCTATTTCGTGCGTTTCCCCGGCACGCTGGAAGAGCTGTACGCCGTCACCTTCGCCCATGCCATGCCGGTGGAGCGCGGCGGGCCCGACCTGATTGGGGACGTGCAGAAGCTGCTGTGCGAGAACCTGTCGGAGCTGGACCTGCTGGTCATCGACAACTTTGACCGCGATGAGGCCTCGTCCTGGGCCGAGCTGACCGGCGCCAGCGGCAGTCTGGAGCAGCAGCTCTACCAGCAGCTGTGCGCCCTGCCCTGCCGCCTGCTGCTGACCACGCGGCAGAATCTGGAACATGCGGCGGGCGGGCGCTTTTTCGAGATCAACTCCCTGAAGGAAGACGTCCTGCTGGACATCCTGCGGGACGGCTCCCGGGGCTGCCGGACTCGGACGACGACACCCTCCGACATATCCTCCGGCTGGTAGAGCGCCACACCATGACCGTCACCATGGTGGCCGCCCTGATGCAGTTCACCCACATCCCGGCCGGGCAGATCGCCGAGGACCTGAGCAAGGGCCAAACCCTCCGGGACAACAGTCTGGAAATGCTCATCCCCAGCGAAAAGGACGGCGAGAGCCGCAGCGGCACCGTGCTGCAGAACCTGACCACCCTGTTCGGGCTGGCGAAGCTGACCCCGCCGATGCGGACCCTGCTGCACCGCGCCATGTTCATCGGGGAGAGCGGGCTCTCGCGGGAGCTGTTCCTCAACGCCTGCGGCCTGCGGCCGGACGACAGGGATTTCCACGCGCTGGTGGATCTGCGCTACCTGAACAGCACGGGCAGCGGGAAAGACGAGTACCTTGTCCCCCACACCCTCATCCGCAAGCTGTGCAGCCTGCGGGAGCCGGGGTCTGACCGAGAGGGCGACGCCCATTTTCTGGACGGACTGTGGGAGTTTCAGGAGACGCCCGCCGACCGGCGCAGCACCGCCGATATTTACTCCGCTGTGCTGGGAAAGTCCGACCCGGACGCCCGGCTCGACACCCCGCAGAAGAAGCTCTGGGCCTACCGCGCCGCGAGCCTGTACTTCCGCCTTGCCGACTTCAAGAAGGCCGCGAAGTGGAACAACGCCATGATCATCGCGGAAAAGGCGCAGCCCGCCCTGCACTGGACGCTGCCGCAGCTGTATGAGAACAGAGCGCTGATCTTCCGGGACCGGAAGCAGCCGCCGGAGGAGTTCGACGCCGCCATAAAAGCGATGAAATGCCTGAATGAGCTGGGCCCTTTGGAGCAAAAAAACCCCAGTGCCGCAGCCTCCATTTATGAGACGCTTGGCCGGGCATACAGCGATGTTGGGAAGCTCCTGCTGCGGGGGGTGAGCCCCGAGGACCGGGGGACCCTGCTGGAGCTGACCTGCCATGCCGACGCGCTTGCCTTTGGCGAGGACAGCGTGTGGGCAGGCCGGACGGATAAACGTGACTATGACAACCGCCAGCGTACCTGCTACGAGTACGCCGCAAGGCTGCGGGAAGAGCGGTTCACGTTCCACTCTTCGGACACCTTCCGGACCTATATCAATCTGGCTTACTGCGCGGGTGTGCGTGCCATGCGCGCCAAAAACGAGCCGGAACGGCTCCGACAGGAGGCGGCACGCCAGCTGCGCTGGAGCCGTCAAGCCCTCGAAATTAGTGAGAGAAGCTCCACCGGGGCCTACAGCAACATGGGCCTCGCTTACGGCGCGCTGGGCGACTATGCCCGTGAGAAAGAGGCCTTCGAGACCCTGCTGGTGCGCCGCCGCCAGAACTCCGAGAAAGGCGACAGCAGACTCTATGAGCTCCAAGGCATGTTCTATCTCATCGATGCCTGCCTCCACCAGAGGGACTTTGAGAGAGCTTCTGAAGTGTATCAGGAGGCCAGAGACCTCGCAGAGCGGCTGGGCGTGCAGAACATCTTCGGCCCGACCCTCGACGAGATCGCCAGACGGCTCCCCTGATTTACACAGAAAATAAGCCCGCCCGCTGCATCACGCAGCGGGCGGGCTTGTTTTGTCGCATTCTTCATCGAAATTCCGGGAAGTTCCGGGGGAGGGCCGGGGCGTCCTGCTGCATCCGACGGCGGATATGGTCCGCCCGCAGGGCACTGTCGGGGTGGGTGCTGTAGAGCACATCAAAGAGGTCCCGGCCGGGCTGAGGCGGGTCGGCAAAGCGCTGCAAGAAACGGGAGAGGGGTATGCCATATCCCAACTCCACGGCGAATGCATCTGCCTCCAGCTCGCCCCTGCGGCCGACCGCTCTTGCCAGTATCTGGGCGAGGGCCACGCAGACGCTGCGGAAGGTCTCGCATCCACGCCGGAGGAGGCCAGACAGCCGGTCGGTGATTACCCACGAGAGACAGCCGAACCGGATGCCGCAGAGGGCCACCACCAGCACGATGAGCCAGAACACCACACCAAAGGCCAGCTGCCAGACCAGCAGCAGGGCCGCGAGGCTGAAGATGTTGGCCGTCAGCACCATGTTCAGGACGGCGTCGCCGTGGGCGATGTGGCCCAGCTCGTGGGCGATGATGGCCTCCACCGTGCGGTCGTCCAGCTGCAGCGCCCCTCGGTGATGCCGATGCTGCGCCCGAAGGCTGCTCCGTTCACCTGCTGGCCGGGGAGGCTGTAAATCTCCACCTCACCGCAGAAGGGCGGGAGTTTCTCTCCGGCCTTTGCCATGACGCGGCGATAGCAGACCTCCAGACGGCGCTGGCTGCGGCTGACACCCCCGTACAGGGCACGGCCCCCAGTTTCTTCCGGGCTGCCCACTCGCCGAAGCCTCCGGCCCAGACGAGGGACGCCACTGCGGCCAGCCAGCCGCCAAAGGGGTCAGCAGCAGGTCCAGCGCTATGATGGCCGCGCTGAGGCAGTATCCTCTCCGCTGATTCATGGCACACCTCCGTTTATTTCCGTCATAAAGGCATCCTCCCGCGTCTTGACGAGGCAGCCGCCATGCTCCAGCCCGTTGATCTCTTCGGGCCGGAACAGTGGCTCATGGACCGGGGCCGGGAAGGCATAATGGTCCACCCGGTCGCTACCCATCAGTTTATCGAGCATCCGGCTGCTCCGCAGCCGGCGGTCGCGGTCCTGCGTGTAGACCGGGTGCACCACGGCCACCTCGCCGAACTCGGCGCTGATAGCCTTGCAGCTCGCCATCTCGCTGTGGTAGAGGTAGATGGCATTCCCGAACAGGCCTTTTATCCGCTTCACCAGCGCTTCGTCCCGGGCAAAGAGGTCGCTGCAGTAGAGGGTGACGGAGGCCCGGCTCACCACCTGCTCCAACAGGCTCGCCAGCTCCCCTCCCCACTTCTGGGGACCCTCGATGACGTCCAGGGCCACGAGGCCTCCGGTGTCCCGGATGTCCCAGACAAGCAGCTGAAAGAGGACGGCCCGCTGGCGGGGGTTCATGGTGTCGGGCACGGCGATGAGCACCACCTCGCCGGGGGGCGGCAGCGGGAGAGGCTGGCCGAACGGGGTGCGTCCAGGTGGAGACACCCCTCCAGCCCTCGCAGGAAGTTTTCGAGCCGGGGGCCTGCCGATGCACACTCGGCGTAATCCTGAAGGTAGACGCGGCGAGTGTCCTCATCGAGGCCCAGCTTCCACAGGGCACGCTCGACGCCAAAGACGCCTCGGTACTGCTCTAGAAGCTTCACATCCAGCCGGGGCGGGGCGCGATGCACCGTCTCGTCCAGCCCGAGGATGAAGTCGAGGTAGGCGTTGGCCTTTCCGACCTCGGCTTCCTCCCAGCCCTGCACCCGCAGAAGCTCTAGCAGGCGGCTCTCGCCTTCTGTGGCTCGTCCCGGGGTGAAGGCCGGGAAGTAACCCTCCCCCCGCCGCCGGGAGCGTCCGCAGGCGCTTGAATCCCGCTCTGCGGGCCGTCTCTAAGACAGCAGGCACCGCCTCCTCGGCGGCGACGACCACCCGCAGGCCGCGGCGGCGGAGAGCTCCGCCTTCAGCAGGGCCGCACGGGCTGGCTCATCCTGCCCCGAGACGAGCCAGCTGGTGCGGGGTGCGCCCCACAACTTCATCAGCTCACTTTCCATAGCATTTTCCTTTCTCAAAACAGACTTTCCCGGGGGCGTAATCCCGGAGGCGGATGTAGGCCTCTCCCACGCCCAGCGATTGCAGCTGGCGGGCGGTCACGGGGCAGTCCTGCATCGCCGCCACATGGGGCGGCTCGTACCGGGAGAGGCCGAAGGTCACGGTGGTCATATCGGTCTTGCCCAGCCGCTCCCGGGCGAACTCCACGTCCCGTTCGCTGTTGGGATGGAAGGCCATCACGCTTGAAAACTGCGACAGTACGTTGTTTGCGTCGCTCTCCATGGACGGTCGGCCCGCAAACATGGCCTGCACCTGATCGTGGTTCTGGAACACCCCCAGCACCCGCGCCCCCGGTCACGGCCCAGAGCCAGCAGCTTTTCGAGGCCATAATCGGCCGGGAGGGTGGCGGCCTCATCGAGGATGAAGAACACCCGGCGGCCGCACCAGTTTTTGGAGAGGAGCCGGGCGATGGTTCGGTTGAGGATAATGCTGCACGACAACTTCCCGCTCTCGGCCCTGCTCGCGTCATACTGTAAATAGAGCGCCCTGCCCCGGTGGGTAATGAACTCTGCCACTGAGTCATGGCCCTCTGCCGCCCCCCGGAAGAAATCGTGGGCGAAGAGGTGCACCTCGCTGAGGATGCTCGCGGCCTCCCGGCCCTTGAGGAGGGACACGATACCGCTGAGCTCGTCCTCCTCCAACATCAGGCGGTCCTGCATTTGCTCCAAGGTGCATTTCTTCAGCCACTTTGCCATCTCGGCGTGCGTCGGGGCCGGACGGCCCGCGCGGCATTGGCGCAGAGTGACAAGCAGATAGCCATAGAACACCTGACTTGCTGCCTGCACGAAGAAACGATTTTGCCCCGCCGTATTGACCCGGCTGGAAAACAGGACGGAGACCATCTCGTCCAGCTCATCCTCCGGGTGTGGCGACGCCCGGGCCTCCTCGAGGATGTTCCACCGGAAGGCGTCCTCGCCGCCGTAAAACGAGAAGACCTTATCGCCCGGCCGGCGGTAGGGAACGTAATCCCCCTTCACATCCAGCACGAGGAAGCTGGCGTCCGGGTAAACATCCCGGCAGCGGGTCAGCAGCGGGCGGATGACCGTGGTCTTGCCGGTGCCGGTGCCGCCGGTGACGAGGATGTGGCCCTGCCATATCTCATCCCCGAGGCCCAGCCGGAATGGACTGCCCCGGGCATCGCGGCAAGGCAGGGTGAGCTTGGAGCGTGGCGGCGAGAGGGGTTTCGACTCCGGCTCTGTTATCTTGAACAGCATCTGCCTCCCCCCTTTCAGCGCGTATGCTCTTCGCTGTGGTCCTGCGTCTCCGCCTCGGGGCCGTGGCTGACGGCCTCCGCAGGGGCCGCAGAGCCCTTCTCCTGCGCCGCGCCGGGGCCGCTCAGATCCACGGTGTCGTAGGTCTGGAGGATCTGGTTGGTGGCCTTGTGGGAGGCGTCGTACTGGGCGAGGGCCTGCTGGTCGCTCATCACCTGCTCTACGCCCGCCTTACCTGCGGCCCGAGCGTTGACCTCGGCCGGGTGGTTCCAGTAACCGTTGAAATCCTTCTCGGCAGAGGGCACCGGCGTCATCCGGGCTTCGAGGGCCTGACGCTCCTCGGGCGAGAGTGCGGCCTGACGGTCGCTGAAAACGCTGTCCACCCAGTCGCGGGCGTGGGCATCTTCGTGGTAAAGGGTGTCCAGCACCTCGCGGAAATCGTCCTTCTTGAGGCTCTGGGCATCGATCAGGAGGGTGTTGCCGTCCTGTGCGCCGTACTCGCCCGCCAGCTCCTTGGTGGTGACGACTTCGGAGGGGATACGGCCCGCATCCATGGCTAATTTGTTCTCGATGTCCTGAAGATTTGCTATTTTTTCGCTGTCCAGCATCGCGCTCCAGGCGCGGTCGTTCATGTTGCGCACGGCGATCTGATAGTTGTGGTTGATCTGCTCGCGCTCTTCGTCAGTATATTTCATCATAGCATCGTCCCTTTTCCGTTTCGTTTGATGTACTCCGCCGGACAGGGGCACCGCAGCGGCCCCGGCAGGGTGAGCCCCGGCTCCAGAGACCGGTCGGTGAGGGCCGTGACGCCCCAGAAGGCCAGCGGGTCCCGGGCGGCGACGGCGTCGGTGACGTCCAGATGAAACCACCCGCCGCAATAGATGAGGTTCCACGCGTGGCCCATGGCGTCCTCGGGCCGGCGCTTCCCCTGCAGATAGAGGCAGGGCACGCCCATCTGCTTCATCAGCATCTGGGCGGCGAGGCTGATGCCCATGCACACGGCCTCGTGGTCAACCAATGCCCCGTAGGGGGTGTAGCTCCAGACGCCGTCGTCACAGTAGCGCCAATGGCGCACCGCATACTCCACCACGGCGTAGGCCCGGGCCCAGTCCGGGGCGCGGGGCCCTGCGGCGGCGCGGATGTCGGCAGCAGCGGCGGCCAGAGCGGCCTCCATGGACGCCATCCGGCGGGCGTGCTCGGCCCCGGTGCAGACGTACTCCAGCTCTGCCAGCAGGCCGCCGTATGGGCCGGGCATCTGGAGGTAGCTGCACCGGATGGGCCGCACGAAGCGGCTCAGCAGCACCGGGCGGACGCCGTTGAGGCTGTCGGCCACAGCGCGGCTGAGGGCGGGCTGTTCGGCTGCCGGGTAGATGGCCGCCACCCGGCTGCGACACTGTTCCGCACAGCGCATGAGGTACCGCACCAGCTCGTAGCCGTCCCGGACGTACACCACCTCGTCGGCAGGCAAGCCGAACTTGCGGCTCACCGCAGCCGCCGCATGGCGCTTCTCAAACTCATTCACAAGCTTCATCGCTCACACCAAAAAGTAATCAAGCACCGCATAGAGCGCGGTGAAGCCGAGGGTGGTGGTGAGCAGCTTCATGATCTCGCCGGTGTTGAAGCGGCTGCTGCCGCTGATGGCGTTCACCACGCTGGCCGCGATGAAAAACAGCAGCACCACCGCCGAGAAAAACAGCAGCCACGCAGACAGGGCTTTGAAGCCCGAGTTCATTACGCTTTGAATCATGATGACCTCTCTTTTGTAAAAATCTTCAGTATGCTGCCTTCCAGCCGCACTGCCTGCCGCTCCACCTTGTTCATCTGGTATTGGACGTAGTAGGGCGGGCGGATGGCGGGGCGCTCCTTGGCCCCATACATCACGACGAGGAGGAGCAGGCCTGCGATGATCCCCACCCGCAGCATCTCTACGCCATGATTAACGAGGGCCGCCAGCTCCCGCAGCACCCGGCCTCTGCCGGTTTCGGGCGGGCCCGGACAGGCCGGGGCTCTACCTGACGAGACCGGACAGCCGGGTGGGGGCGGGGCTCTACCTGACGGGGACGGGCAACAGGCCGGGGGCGTGGCCGCACCGGCTCCGGCTCGAAGGACCGCACCAGCTGGTAATCGGACCCGAACTGGGCCGTAAAGCAGCTCTGGCAGACGAAGAGCTCTGCCCCACCCCGGTGCACGATATAGCCTTTCCGGGTAACCGCCGAGCAGGACGCGCAGAGGCGGCATTCGCCTTCCATCCGCTGGGCCAGCACTCGAGCCATCAGCCCTCACCTCCCCCTTTAAACAGCGTCCGCGAAGGTCAGCTCCACGAGGTACTCAGCCTCCTCGCTGTACACGCTGTACAGGTGCACGGGAGGCAGCTTGAAGAGTACCTTATCCACGACGTCCACATCGCAGACGGTCACCGCCGAAACGCTCTGGTTGCAGAAGACTACCGGAAGATCCATCGCCAGACCCTCGAGATCGAGCTGATAGCTCTCGCTCTCATCGCCGAACGCGCGGCGAAAGAGGCGGTACAGCTCGCTTTTGGGCTGATTGCGGTCGAAGCGGATGAAGTGGGTGGGCAGCTTGCCCAGGCGGGAGAAGAGCTCGCTGCGGGCCTCTGCGGCCTCGCTGGGCTCACGGTAAGTGACGAGCTGGAAGCTGGCGGCATCGGCCTTGACGGCCTGACCGGCGCTGTTCAGCACATACTTACGGACCACGTCCTTTTCCTCCATGCGGCCTAGCAGCCACTTGACCGCGAGGTCAGAGGCAAGGCCCGCCACGCGGGAGGAAAAGGCCAGAACCTGAGGCTGGGTGGTGTCCTCATAATCGGCGCAGGAGCGCTTCTTTTCCTCGCCCTTGCGCCAGCCACTGCCGAACATCTGCGCGTAGTCAATGTGGGTGCCCGGCGGGGAGAACATCACATTGCCGAAGAAGCCGCTCTGGAGCAGACCGGTTCCCGCAGAGATGTGGGCCGTCTTATAGACCTTGCAGCCCCTGTCCACGTACTGCCTGACTGCCATGCTGTCAACCACGCTGACCACCAGGTCGAAGCTCTCGAAGAAGCCGAAGCCCAGCTTGCAGATGTCGGCCTTGATGCCGGTGATGGTGAGCGGGAAGCATGCTTTCTCGGCAGCAGCCTTCGCCAAAGCAAAGGCCTTGGGCTTGCCGAGGGCAGAGCGGCTTACCATGGGACTGCGAGGGAGATTGGCGATCTGGTAAGTGTCCGTATCCACGATGGTGATGCGGCCCACGCCGCTGAGCACGAGGCTTTCCAGCATCAAATTGCCGATGGTGCCGCAGCCCACCACCAGGACGCGCTTGTCGTGGAGGGCCTCGATGGAGTAATCGAAGCGCTTGGCTAGCTCCTGCTGCTGGCCACCCGTGCAGTGAGGGATGGCGGTGTACTGAACGGCTGCGGAGCCCTCCGGGCGGGTGTAGGGAGACTCGATGAGCTCCTTGCCGATGGCGGTGTCCACACTGCCGCCGCTCGCGATGGTGACGCGGCAGTCGTCGTAGAAGTTGAACTCATCGTCCTTGAAACGGAAGAGCCAGCTGCCTTCACTGGGGAAGCGACGATGTATAGAGCCTCACCCTTCAGCTGGCGCATCATGGTATTATCGGTCTTGCTCCAGAACGCCGGAAAATTGGCGTGGCTGTGGAAATTTCCGATGATATGGAGCTTGCCGCCGTAGGTCTTGTCGCACCAGAAATAGGCATTCGACTGATAGCTCGGAAGAAAGGTGAAGCCGCTGCCGGTGCCTACCTGAGAGATCTCATGGTAAAGGTCGGCAACGTAAACGGTATAGCTTCCGGTGATGGCATCTTTGCTGATGCTGCCGATAAGCTGGCCGCCGGTCTCCATGTCCGGGAAGCGGTAAATGGCGGTGTTGATCTTGTCCACTACGGACTGCTCGATGATGACATTTACTTCCATAAAAACCATTTCCTCTCACATAAAATGACTTACTATCGTTATCCAGCGGTTGTTGATGTAGCGGGTGAGCTTAACGCGGTCCTTCACGATGGAAAGAGGGTGAAAATCCGCATAGACACGCTTGGTCTGGATAGAAGCGTTGCGGACGGCGTCCTGTCCTACCCCCATTACTCCGGAGGCACACTTCCCGTAGGTGACGCTAGTATTGGTCACGTTGATCATGGTCAGTGTCTCAAGGAGAGTCGCTATGAAGTCGGCGACGCCGGAACGGGCACCATCATGCCAACAAGGATGACCGCTATTGTATACATGAGGGTGTGCAAAAGCTTTTTCGAGGCTTCCCTCGCACAGCCGCACCTGGTCCTGCGGCATCGGTTCAAACTTCGCCTCGCCGTCGCGAACAGCGAAGGTCTTGGCCGGGAAGACGATGTACACCTTGCCGGTGCCGCGGGTGCCGTAAAGCGGGTAGCCGCTCAGCTCCCAGATGAAGTCATTGTGGTCGCGGCTGTAGCTAGTGGTCACTTTCGCGCCGCCGAGGCATTCACCCAGCAAATAGCCCGCGCTCTGGGCGAGGAGGAAGGACTTGTTCATCTCTACTCCCTCCTCAGGCCACGATGGCCGCAATGCTGCACACGAAGGAGATGGGCATGTTCTCAGCCTCCAGCTCAGCGATGGCGTTCTTGACCTCAGGGTTGCCATTGAGAGGCACATTCCACTCAGCGTGGATGGAACATCCCTCGACATCCTTGAGATCAAAGCTGGAGATGTTCTCATCCAGCTCATTGTCACGCATAAGCTGCTGGTATGCGCCCTCGTTGGGGAAGAGGAATTTGGCGCTCTCGGCGTCCTGCTCACAGCAGTTCTTCAGGATCTCAAGCGGGGTGTCCTCCACACTGATGTCAACGGCGACCTTCACGTTAGAGGTGTTGTAAATGTAAGCTTTCATGTTGTTTTTCCTTTCGTTAACAGGTTGATTATTCTTTTTCCGAGGGGAGCGCCTCCGCGCTCCCCCTCGGATTGAGTCAAGTATACGCTTTGCCCTCAGCGGATTCGAGGGAATAAATTTCTGCCCCCTTACCAGCGGGGGCCGCGCGCTTTCCGTAGCCGGGCTCGGCCTTGACGCCGGGTTCGGTCTTGACACCGGGCTCGGCCTTGATGCCCGTGCGCTGCACCTCGATGCGCTTGATGGTGCCGGAGACGGCACCGCTGTTGCCGCAGTGGACGCAGACGAAGCTGCCGCTGCCGTCGTAGCAGGTGATGCCGTGGCACTTGCCGCAGCGGACGATGTCCTTGTTGCCGCAGTGGGGGCAGTGGTAGGTGCGGCCAGTGTCCATGCCATCGCTAAGGTCGAGGCTGGTCAGAGCGGGCTTCAGGCCGCCGCTGCCGCCGCCCGCACCCGCCTTTATGGGCTTGGCGCTCACCATGGTCAGACGGCCCTTGACGTGGGCCAGCTCGATGGCGAAGGGCTCGCCGGTCACAGCGCAGCCCGCCGCCAGCGTGCACTCGATCTCGGGCTTTACGAAGGAATGTTTGATGTTCATTTTCGTTCTCCTTTCCTGAAAAATCAAATGTTCGGTCTGCGCCCACCCTCCCGGTTCAGAGGGATTTGGTTGAGCACTGTAGTTAGTTTAGCAGTCATAACTTTTTCTTTCACTGGAATAAATTTTCAAGATTTTCGAGTTATATCCATCCAACCATTTTTCTTTACTGAACAGCCACGATCTTACCTACAACAGTCGGAACAGGCTCATTTTTTAGAAGAAAAAACGGGATTGTTGCAAAATAAAAAATGCGACAGCAACTTGCATAAAGAAATAGTGCCATCGCGTAGTCTACATCTAATAGGTGCAAAACTGTTCTCCGCCATCTCCATTGCAGCGTTCGATTGACGCAGGTTGAGTTATCGGTGGCTCTTGTCACTGTACATTCGTGTCACAAAGCAAGCTGAATCGGTAATGGGCATAGGCGGAACAAGCACAAAAAGGAGGCTGGAAGAATGAAGTCAATGGAAATCACAGCCGTAGGTATTGATGTTTCTAAGCGCAAAAGCACAGTTGCTATTCGCAGGCCAGGTGGAGTAATTGTTGCATGTCCATTTGACATATCTCATTCTAGCCATGATCTTGAGAAACTGGTCTCCATACTGAAAACGACAGGAGGAGATATTCGCATTGTAATGGAACACACAAGCAACTATTGGAAGCCGATTGCATTGACCCTAAAAAAAATGCCGGCTTTTATGTTTCTGTGGTAAATGCCATGTTAATTCACGATTTCAGCGATAATTCCATCCGAAAATTGAAAACAGATCGTGCGGACTCCTTGAAAATCGCTAACTATGCACTGACGTTTTGGAATGAACTCCCACCGTTCAATGATGAAGACGAAACCAGACTTGTGTTGAGAGAACAGTCACGAATGTATGAAAGATTGTCTTCGACAGCAACATCCCTTCGTAATGGCCTGATTGCATTGGCAGATCAGACGTTTCCAGCGATTGATCAGGCTTTTGGACATGCAATCAAGAATGCGGATGGTCATGAAAAGTGGGTCGATTTCTTTTCAATTTATTGGCACAGAGACTGTGTACTCAGACTTTCCATTGAAAAATTCACAGAATCTTACCGTAAATGGTGTTTGCGGAGAAATTATAAATTTCGTACGAATACCGCACACAAGCTGTACGCTCTGGCGCAAGATGCCGTACCTACGCTCCCGAAAAACAACGGAACAAAGGCTTTAGTATTGCAGGCTTGCAAGAGCCTGAATGCTGTATGCGAGGCGAAACAGTCTACTCAAGAAGAAATGAACCGATTGGCTTCGCTGCTCCTGAATATGAAGTTGTCATGCAGATGGAGGGCACAGGACCCATTACAGGCCCTGCTCTAATGGCTGAGATTGGTGATGTCAGACGTTTCAAAAACAAGAAAGCTCTCGTTGCCTTTGCCGGCATTGATGCACCACCGTTCCAATCTGGAAACTTTGAATCCAAGTCACGCCACGTTTCCAAGCGCGGCTCACCTCATTTGAGGCGCACTGTATTCCTTGTAGCAAATATTATTCTAACCTTATCCCACAAAGATAACAGCGTCTTTTGCTTTATGGACAAAAAGCGCGCTGAAGGAAAGCACTACTACGTCTACACGATTGCTGGCAGTGCAAAATTTCTAAGGATCTACTATGCGCGAGTATCTGAATATTTGCGTACCCAAGAGCCCCCCTGCAGCTGCCATCTGTTTAGATTGCAAAGATTAAGGATTTTTCTATAATTTGAAAACTCTGCTGACAGATCTGTAAAAATCAGCTTGGGCGGCGAAATCTGACCCCAGAACAGAAAAAAGTTCCTGATCGGAAAGCAGGCAGAAGCGGAAAAGCAAATCAAATCGTTTCACGGCAATCAGTATACTTTGGCATCTGAAAGTGGTCTGGTTCAAAATGAACCAGACCGCACAAAGCACGGTTCACGGTCGAAGGTCGCTGCGGAACATGGAACATCCGAAAGTTATGTTTACCGTGCAGAGCAATTTGCAAAAGGTGTGGAAGCTGCGGAGGAGGCAGTACCCGGAGCGCAGAAAGAAATCCTGAGTGGAAAGATCCGGGCAACCGACCGTGAAATTTCCTCGATTGCAAGGGTTCCAAAGGAAAAGCGTCCCGAAGTTGTGGCAGAGCTTCGTAAGCCTAAAGGCGAACGGGATTCCAGTATCACGGATTCGTATTCTTCGCCTTCAAAGGGCAATGAGTTTATAACGACCTTCAAGCAAGACATTCAGGGGCATAAGAAAGGACTCAACAAGGAAGAAAAGCAGAATCTCAAGGATGCCGTCAAGAGCATCTATTCACCTCGCCGCTTGGCAGATGGCGAAGCCATGATGTGCGAGATTCAAGGAGCGCAGGAGGATTTTGTCCGGCGGTGGGAAATGTGCTGTCGTGAATACCCGGATATTCTTACTGAACCGAAGAACAAGGAGAAACTGCTGATTTTTATCGACCGTGCCA
>VOFE01000627.1_pt1 | contig 22000 bp, 35 predicted proteins | sample 5384071 | NCBI WGS metagenome assembly VOFE01 (sample SAMN12384724, study PRJNA508395) | human gut metagenome | isolation source: healthy gut D | host: Homo sapiens
TTCCCAGATCTGTGTCCACCTCCACAATCCGAGATCATCGCCCCCGTTCTGGTGAATTCCGGCCATTGCTGCTGGGCGGCGCCACTCTGCGCCGATGGTCTCCCGCGCCAGGTTCGAAAGCCCCGGCCCCGGATGCCGTCGTAGCTCTCGAGAACAGGAAGCTCAGCTCGTATCCGGTAAACGTCGGAACACGCCGTCCACGCTGTAGTCGTAGAAATACTGCCCGGTCTCCGGGTGGCGGATGGGCAGCAGTCCGAGGGAGGGGGATGCGCTCCGCGATCAGCCCGTCGGTCCCCGCCGGTTCCACAGCAGCGCCGAACCATGCCAGAAGGCGTTGGACATGACTGTGCGCCCCCAGCATAGTAGGGCGTCATGTCGCTGTTTGGCCGGTTTTGAATACCCGATTCAGTTCAGGTCCTGCACGGGACCCGTGCGTCCCCGTCTTTCGGTAAACTGAGAACGGGATCATGCCGAAGTCGTTGCACAAGAATCGGTGGGCCCGCCGCTACCGGGGCTCAGCCGCTCCGCGCCCGGATGCCGTGTCATACACGGCCCGCCGGAGAGGAAAGATCTTCCGGAATTTTTGGTTGAGGTCCTCCCACGACACGCGCCGTACTTCCACCGCCCGCGGGCGGCAGCATGGCGCATTGCGCAGCATTCCCTCACCTCCTTCCGGCGGACCGGGCCACCACAAGCGCGTAGACCGTCAGGCACGCGCCCGCCGTGGCCAGAGGCAGCCACGCGCAGCCGGCGGCCAGCGCCGCGGCGGCCGTAAAACAGCCGCTTCGGCCAGGAGCGATCACTCCAGATACAGCCCCAGCAGATTTGCGGCCTTTCTCCGCCGCGCCTCGCGCCGTTCCCGGCGCTCCCCCGTTCTGTCCATAAGCCCCAGTCCTCTCTCAAATGTCGCGTGTCATAGTCGCTTCTGCCCCCCGCATGATGATGGCTGTAGCCAGGAAATCCCCACGCCACCACAATGATGCGGCCGATTGCGGTCCTTCGCCCAAGCTTCTGGTTTTCGTTGGCGTCCACATAGCACCGGGCATTGCCAAAGCACCACCGGGCGCAGGTGTTGTGGATGTGGAGCATCTTGTGCCCCCGGATCAGCCGCTCCAGCTCCTTAGTGGGCGGTGACATCCTCCGGATATCCTGCGGGATGTCAATGCACCTGACGCACGGCTTTTCCTCGCCGGCGTCATTGACCGGGGACGTCAGCCGGGATACCAGGGTCCGGCTCATAAACGGGTCAACGCCCACGCACCGCAGGGTTACAGCTCCCGGCCTCATAGACAGCCTGCTCCACCATGGTGTAGTCGATCATGTCCCCGGGGCAGAGCGTCAGGAAGCCGGCCCGCTCCCAGTCCCCGGTATTGGACATGGTCGCGCGTTTCCGCCTCCAGTACGCCGTCCAGCGGGCGCCAGGCCCCATCCCAGGTATCTAACCCTTCCTGGGGCGGGAATGTCAGAACAAAGGCCGTCAGATCCGTGGTGGCGGACAGGTCCAGGCCGCCATAGCAGGTCTTCCCGATCAGGTGCTCCTGTATCCACGCATCCCGCTCCGCCTTGGCGGAGGGGCCGATCTGCGTCTTGTCATACAGCGTCAACGGCAGCCAGCCCACGTCCTTCGTGAGATCCACTGATTCAGCCGCAGCCACCGGAAATTCGTTCGCCGCCTCGCCCTGCCACGTGGCCGCCCGGGTCCGCCCGGAACGCCGCCCACGCTGGTCACGCCATAGGAGGGGTTGCAGGTTTTCCACAGAGCCTCGTCGTAGATATCCAGGGCCGCGATCGGTCCGGGTCATCCCCGGTCAGCACCGAGACGCCATACATCACCGGCAGCCATTCCGTGTCGTCCACGTCAGGGGCGCTCGGCTCTCCCCGGCGCCACGCCAGAATCCGCCGGCATTTCTCGTGGATTTCCCAACCGATGGAGGTGCGGTCCGGGTCATTGCCCGCCGTAGTCAGTACGAGCACGGTCTGCTGCCGGCGGGCGGCATCAGAGCCGGTGGTCAGCGTTCCACCGATCGGCCCGCACGGCCGCTCAGGCGTCAGCTCATCACAGAGGATGGCGGAAAAGGAAGGCCCGTGCTTGTTGTCAACGTCGCGAGTAGACCTTCATCACCCCGCCGAACCGGGTGCGGATCTCCCCGCACGTCCCGGCACCAGGCCAGGGGCCGGTGGGCCGGCTGGCTCAGGGCGGTGTGCTCCACCATGTACTTGGCGCATTTATAGATAATATCGGCGTTCTCCTTATCCACCGCGAAGATTCCAACGTTCGGCAGCCTCCCCATCCGCCAACAGGTGATAAAGTCCAAGCCCTGCCGCCAGTTCGCTTTTTGCCGTTTTTCTTGGGGATCTCGTTGTACAGGTACCGCCGATACCGCACCCAAGTGCCGTCATCGTCCCGCACCTGAACGCCGTAAAATTCCCGGATCAGGTCTGCTCCTCCCAGGGGAAGCAGCTGGAATGGCTGCCCGCCAGTCGTTTTGCCCGAATACCAGAAGCCCAAAGAACCGCAGAACCTGGTCCGCAGCATCCTGGCTGTACCGTAGCTCCGCGCCATCCTCGAGCAGGGACATGGATGAACGGTGTCAGCCATACCAGCTCAGGCACGGCGCTCAGCTCCTCCGGAGATCAGCTCCAGGAACGGATTTTCTTGTTCTGCCTGTCCCGCCTCCCTGGGGGACGTCAGACGGCACCGGCTGGTGATGGTCAGGCAGATCATTCGCGCAGGCCGGGACTGGCAATACTTTTCCTGCAGAGTGGACCAGGAGGGCAGGTTTCCGTGTTTTCCTGATCCAGCGAGTCCCGCACCATGCAGTGGCTGCCGCGTACTGCGCCTGCGCCACGACCAGCCTGCCGATGGTGTCCCGGTCCAGCTGCTGCGATGCGCCCAGGTCCGCGTCCAACAGCTCCTTGGAGATTTTTCGGAAATCTCCCTTTACCCAGGTCCTCCGGCAGCCATACGGGAACGGAGATCCGCTTCGGCTTTTCAGATGGACTTCCGCTGCGGACCGCTCCGCGATCTCTGCCTTTGTCAGATGCTTCCTTCCGTTGGCCTGCAGAACGGCCAGCGGCTGCCGCTTACCGCCATTGCGGATCTTCCCTTTCCCATAATTTTGAAGGCCTATAAAATGGCACGTTTCCCGGCACAGCGTACCCGCATCGCTTTGGCGTATTCCGGCAGGCCCGGTCGCAGAGGTCTCGTGCCGGACAATCGCCACAGCACCAGCCTGGATGCGAGGCGCAATACTTCCGTGCGCCCCGCAGGCCACTCCAGCCGAACCATACCTCCCTCTCTTTCTGGCCGGCGTGTCCAGATCTGACACGCCATGTATTCCCGGAAAATCCTCATGGAAAAAAAATCTTGCACGAAGGGGGCGTGCGGTCTTGCGGCCGGCCGCCCAAACTTTTTACGGGGGGAGGGGTGCAAAGGAAACACCGCGCACGCACCCGCCCCGCCCCGTGCGCCCAAGCGTTCCGCTGGTCATCGCTGCCAGCGGGCACGCAAAGCGCCTCGCTTTTGCTGCATTTCGGCCATCGTCTTGCGACTATGGCAGGAATGGCAAAGGCTCTGGAGATTGCTGCGGTCCGTGAACACCGCCAGTCTCCGCGGTGCGGCTGGATGTGGTCCACTTCCGTGGCCGGCGTCCGGTCTCCGCGCCGGGCACACGGCAAAAACGGCTCGCGAAGGAGCTGTCGGGCCGCAGGTCCTCCGTCCACTCTGGAGTCAGGTACATCCAGTGCCAGGACTTGGCCGCATCGCTGCGGCTGTCCTTGGGGCGGTGGAGATCACAATAGCCGCCAGTTACCAGGGTCGTACACCCAGGATGTCGGCATGGACGCAACGGCTTTTGTGCCATGGGCTATCACCTCCGGGCAAAACAAAAAGCCGGCACCGACGTCTTCTCCACAGGAAGATCATCGGCACCGGCTTATCGAAAGCACTGGCCATGTTCGATATTCACGAGATATTCTGCCTTTGCAATTACGGCACCAGAGAATCAGCGGCTGGCGCTGGTCTCAGAGCTGGCCTTCTGGTTCGTGATGCAGTTGCAGTTGGGGCAGACATACCGTCCCTTCTTTATGGACAGTTTAACACGTTTATTGCACGTTTGCAACGGGTCTCCCTCACTTTCGTTTAGATTTGTGAGTTATTCAACTATATTTCAAGATAAGAGTCATTTATTTAAAATAAAAGCACTGTTTGAGATCCACCACTTGTAGAGATACACCCCGAATTCGTTGGCTGTCTGATTGCCTCCCTGCACCCGTACATTTTGTGGGGACTCGATTTCACCGCTTGTACTCCGCCACATTTCCAAAGGCGGCAGCTTGGCATTCAGACTTCTGCTGGCAACCCAGGTCCTGGCACCCACGGGGACCGTAATTCCGTCTGACGCCTCCTTGTTCAATACTTGGCGGTGCGCCTGTAGGTATCGTATGGTCCCAACAGCAGAGGCTCGTCATCTACCTCGCCGTATTTCCAAAGATAGCGGATCTCGGCCGGAGAAAATCGCTGTTCCGGAGGACTAAGTGGATATGATAGCGGTGGTCTCCATGCCTGCCCTCAATCAGATAGATATAATCCCGGGACCAGTTTGGCTTCCACAGGTTGAGAAGCCGCAGGAATGATCTCCACCGTTTTCGGACATTAGAGAAGCGATCCGGCAGGTGATATTGATCAAAGGTCAGTGTGTACACGATCCCTACAAAGCAAAACAGCGCCAGCCGCAGCTCCAGCCGGTCTACACGCGTTCGGCAGACACTGCTGTCTCTGGGTGGCCGAAGAATTTTATTTTTTTCATTCCGCTGGTATGGCGTATCATTTGCACTCAGCCGTGGCCCGCAGCGCCCTGCACTCTTTAACTAGCGGGCCTGCCCGCTGGCGTACACAATACCACAAGGACTGATCATCTCCCCGCAAACTGCTGCACCTCCTCTCTTACCGCCTTCAGCTCGTCCCGCAGCTTCTCGTTTTCGGCTTGGAGTCGCTTGACCTCTCGTGCCAACTCCCCCATGGTCCGCTCTTTGCAGCAGACACGGCCACAACTTGGACAGTTAGCACAGTCACCTAAATCGCAGTGTTCCGCGCTCTCAATCAGCTTTTTCAATGTCCATCAGGTGTCCTCCTCTCCTCCGGCGGGCGGCGGTATAGTTTCATTCGTGTAACATCATACTCCCCGCATTTTGTGAGAATGCCAATTCCGCAATGGCTGACCTTGACGAGCCCCCACCTCTTGAGTGAACCACTCCACACCGGTTCCCCATCCATTTTCCGCAGTTCCTCCAGCGTCAACGGATCGTTCGGCGGGGTGGTTTCGGCCAAACTCGCCATCTCTTCAAATGATTTTGAGTAATCCGGCTTTTCCAGCGTGTATCCGGCGGCGAACATTTCTAGCAGTTGCTCCACTGTAAAGCCTGTTATGATCTGGAGCTTTGTGTAAAGCTCATCAAGCTCTCTCACTCGATTTACCCACTCGTTCGGCGGGGACAGGGCGGAGATTGCTTCTTCGCGATGGCCTTTTGCGGTAGTTTTCCAGCTCGGCCCGCAGCTTCTTGTTTTCGGCCTGGAGTGTGGAGAGTGTTGTGAAGATATCCGGCTTTTTAGGGGAGAAATCCGGACAACTCCTATCAATATCCGGATCTGGGCAAGATGTATATTTCCAGCACCACCCCCAAACAGGGGTCCCTTCATCGTCTCCCCATCCCCATTTCTCACAATCTCTGCATTTCATCAGGTGTCCACCTCTCCCTCCGGCGGGCGGCGGTAGGCGAGCCACGTCTTGCCGTAATCATCAATTTTGCAAAATGACACCCGTATTCGGCCGGCCTCTTTATCTCCAGCCCTGCCTTGTCTCCGGAGATAACGATAAACCACTTTCCCTGCTCAATGGCTCTATCTTCCGGGAGTAACCATTTACACCACACCGGCTCCCCGTCCATCTCCCGCAGCTGCTCGATGGTTAGCGGCTCGTTCGGCGGGGACAGGGCGGAGATTGCCATATCAAGCGCCTGAACATCAAGGTCAAAAACATAGCTTCCAGATTCGTCGCATTCCGCCATCCCTTCACAATATTTCTTCAGTCCTGTAAGTTGAGTGATTGCCTCTTTCACGTCCATCCTCACCCCTCCTTTCCCGGCGGCTCCGGAAGGGGCATCCACCACAAGACAACAGCATCTTCCCAGTCCAGATATTCATCGATGATCCAGCCGTCAGCCTTATTCCACGATCCAAGCTGAATTTTCGCCCCGGCGGACCGATACCTTGGTGTCTCAGCCACTTGCCTACGGTGGAAATACAATACCCCGTATCCTGCGCGATCTCCTTCAGACAGGCTCCTGGCTGCGGCCCATCTCACAAATCCGTGCCAAAGATTTGGTTGTCGTAGTACGCCTCACAGAGCAATCACCCCAGCGCCCTGGCGTTGATACACAACGCCAGGGCGAGGATGATACACACGCAATGACGGCCAGCCAGCAGCGTACTCTCGGACGCCGTTTATGTCCGGTATATCGCATCATACCGCCTCCCGGAACACCGCCAGCACGGCGTCCAGGGTGGCCGGCAGGTCCAGACCCGTCACGTCTACCCGCCGGGAGTAGCCCCCGGCCAGGTAGATCATGGCGGTCTCCCGCAGGCCCTCGTCGGTGTCCCGGGTGTGGTAGGCCACCCGGCACACGTTGGGGTACATGGACGCCACGCGGCGGCTTAAAGCATGGTTCACAAAGTCCTTTTTCCGCTCATATCCCTGCTCACTCATATTCTTCTCCTTTCTCCGCCGCACCCGCAGCTGATGTCAATGCCAAGGCGCTCCAGCATCTGCGCAATGGCCGTCAACTGGTCCAACGTTTCCCGGTCCTCTGCGGTCACCGGGCGGCCGCAGAGCGGACAGGGGTCTCCGGTTTTGATGATCCGCATCAGGCGATCCTCCCTGCTTTTTGTTTTTCTTGGCTGGCCGCTCTGCCCCTGTACGTTGTGCCGCAAACCAGGGTGTCAGGACCTCCTGCTCCCAGCGGTCGCAGAACTCCCGGACCTTCCGCGGGATTTTGTGGGCATACTGCTTTGTGGTCTCCGTGGCGCTCATTGCCGTATCCGTGGAGCTGGAGTTCCTTTGGGATCGTCCCGTTCATGTCGATCTGCAGGGTATAATAGCTCCGCTCCGGCCTGCGGCGGTGCCGCACGAAAAACACGGGTTTCCCAGAGCAGTGAGCACTGCCGTAGGTGCCGACACAGTGCCGCAGGACCTTTCCTTCGGAGACCAGGTCCTCCTCCACACGAGGAAGGACGATGCACAGATCTCCGTCCGTCCATTCCAGATCCGAAACCGGATGAATGTGCTGGTGAATCCCAGCTGATACGATGTCTTGAAATGGTTGGCCCAGAATTGGGTGATCCGCTCGTGGGCGGCCAGCAAATCGCGCGGCCAAAGTGTCTCTTCCGTTTCTGCCATCTGTGCGTCCTGGCGCAACATCTTGCGGTAGTCGATCAGCATCTGTACGCCATCTTTAACCGCTCCCCGCTTTTCCAGATAGTGGACTATAGGCATGGGCAGCAAATCTTCCCATCCGGCGGCAGCCATCTCCAGGAGCTGTCCCACAGCTTTGCTGCCGACATGCTTCCGGCAGTATTCAAAGTCCATAGCATCAGCGCCGGGGATCTGGCGCCGGTATCTGTCCCAGCACTCTGCGTCTTCGGCGTTCCAATGCTTTTGGGAGATTTCCCGGAACGCTGGTTTACTCATGTGCAGCATCCGGTGGGGTTTGACTTCTCTCCAGTCCACCCACGGGATAGGCGGCGTGTCGCAGAGGTCGTGGACAGTGACGGCAAGATCCAGCGTGTCGTCGATCGTGCTGACTACCGCTTCGGCAAACCCCTGCCGCATCAGGTTCTCCACCTGTGGATGCCGCTCCCACACATGGAGGTATGCCCCCGGCCAGCAGCCGCCGGCGCCTATGTATTTGTCCAGAGCCGTCTTCTCGCCGGTGTGCCGATTCAGGCCCGGGCCACAGGTCCACGTCCACCCGCCGATCTTGTGATGGTTGGCCGCCTCCCAGGAATAGTACGGCATCTGCATTGGGTCCCGGGCAGGCGCATGACAGCCATACCACATCCCGCACATCATTCCCGGTCCGCCTGGCCCGGAACCGCCGCCAGACCGCCCATCACCGTCGATCAGCAGCGCGGCGTGAGGCAGGAATAGGAGGTGATCGCCTCCGGTGTCATCAAAATGCCGGCTGACCAGCCAGTACATGACGACGGTATAGGTCTCCACGTTGACCACCTCCGCCTGGAGCACCTGACAGGTGCGCCCCCGGCGCAGGTCCGCCCGACGAGTCACCTCAACAGCGGACCAGCACTTGGGGCAGAGGACTGTCTCACCCTCCAGATACACGTTGGAGACCGGCCCCTGGCTCCCGCATAGCCGGCGCGGGTTACGTCATCCGGCCCTGTCTCCAGCACGATCCCGCCGTCGGAATACCCTGCCTCGAAGTCCTCTCCGCAGTTGGTGCAGGTACACCAGGCGCCCCAGCGGTGCTTTGCCGTCCGCCGGCGCCGCTCCCAGTCCTCCGGGCACATGATCTCGTCGAGCGGTTCTGCCAGCGTGACAGGCTCACGATGGAATAAGAGCATTGGGGTTCCCAAGGCATCTCCATCGTAGATACCACTGAGTACACCGTTTACCAGGTCTCCGCTAGGCTCTACCGGTAATTTCTCCGCGATTTTCTTCCAGTCCTTGTCCATATCAGTACCTCACAGAAAATCCGCCAGATTGAGGATCTTCGGAGAGCCGCTTTCCACGGCTGTGCCTCCGGGGGTGCCAAGGCCGTAGAACTCCCGCAGGATGGCATCAGCCTCCCCGGGCGTCACGCAGGCAAAACTGCCGGTTTTGTGCCCATCCGCAAAGGCCTTGATCTTCTTTTCCGCCTCCGTGATGGACATGGAGGCGTTTTCCAGGTCCTGCGCCAGGATTTCCGCGCTGTGCGGCTCACGGCGGCAGATATCTTTCAGCTGCTCCGCCACCATCCAGGGGGCGGAACGCTCCTTCACATTTCGCTCTGCTCTTCCAGCAGCTCGATTGCCCGGTCCGTCATTCCTCCGCACACCTCCTCGTCACATCCGCCAAAGCCAGCAAGGCCTTCTGGAGCTTGCCGGCCAGCTCTGTATCTCCCCGTCCCCGGACCTTGAGCAGCAGGCCATGGAGCTTGTTGACAGCCTCGTTCCCCTGGCTGAACAGCAGTTCAAACAGGGCCAGGTCCTTGTCACCCGAGATTACGGCCTGACGTTCTGTCTGCCGGGTTGCCTCCAGCTGCTGCCGGACTGCGGCCAGCTCTTCTTCCGCTTTCTTCCGCTGCTCCTCTGCCTTTTTTCTGGGCCTCCGCAGCTTTGTCCACTTTGGCCTGCATCTGGGTCTCCGCTTCCCGGCGGGCCTCTTCCAGAGCCTTCTGATCTACCTCCACAGCAACCTCCACGGGTCTCTCCCGGAGGGCCTTCAATTCGGCCTGGGCTTCGGCTAGAGCTTCCCGGGCCTGGGCCTCCGCAGCCTGGGTCGCCTGGTGCAGCTTCTTGAGGGCCGTCATGTCCGCTTCCATTTTGGCCCGGCTCTGATCCGCCGTCTCCGCGGCCGCCCGGGCCGCCTCCGCCGCGTGCAGGGCCTCGTCCCGCTCCTTCACGGCCTTTTCCAGCTCCCGGGAAGTCATGTCGATGACTGACTTCTCCTCACCGTCCACGACATGGTTTTCCTCCATAAAGCGTTCCCGCTCCTCCGGCGGCAAAGCCAGCAGCGTCAATGCTTTTTTGCGGCTCCCAAATCGGCAAGCGCTTGCCGATTTGTCCATTCCCGCGCCAGCCGCATGAAGTTGCGGGCGGTACGCTCAGAAAACTCGACTTGCTCTGTCAGCCAGGGAAGCCATTCTCCATGGGGCAACATGGCCTTGGCCTCGATCAGCCTCTGGCCGATGCCCAGGATCGCATTGCCGGCATCCTGTTTCAGCCGCAGGATCTCTGTGGTGATGTCCCCGATGCGCGCTCTGTGGAAGGTGCCTGGCCAGTCTGTGCAAATCTGGAGATGTCAAACGCCATACTCACACCTCCTCCAGGAACTCCCGCACCCACCGGCGAAAATCTACACCGGCGGCGCTCCGGGGACTATACACCGCCAGCGGGGACCCGGTGACCGTGCTCTCAGGCACCTTTTCACTTTTCCGAATCACCTGCTCATAAACCAGCAAGCCCGTTTTTGTCATAGAACGCAGCTGGGATTCCACTTCCCTCACGAACTCCGTGGCCCGCCAGCGGTTGATCAGCACGGATGCCCTGGGCACCCGCAGGCCGCTACGTCTCAGCAGCGCCAGGCTGCTGTTGCATGGTGATCGTGCCTGAGACCGAAAACCCATCCAGCTCCATGGGGATGACCACCTCGTCGCTGGCCAGCAGTGCCGCCAGGCTGGCCGCCGTGAAGCCCGGCGGGCAGTCAAAAATGATGAAGTCCGCCCCCGTCGTCCTCCCGGACAACATCCACCAGGTCCGCCACCCGCCGGGTCTTGGCCTGGTCCTGGCCATCCATGACGGCCTCAAGGTCCTCCGTGTACAGGTCCGGGCTCCCGGGGGATCAGCCACAGGTCACGACTCACCTGCAGCAGGTTGTCGCTCCACAGCGGCTCCCATCCCCCTCCAGCAGGGACACCATGGTGTACTCCGTCTCCGGGTCCAGCTCCGGCATGTAAAACCGGGTCAGATTCATCTGCCCGTCGCAGTCCACCAGAATCACCCGCTGGCGGTAGTCCCGTACCAGGATGTCCGCCAGGTTGATGGCGGTGACGGTCTGCCGACGCCGCCTTTGTTGTTCATAATCGCAATCGTTCTCATGTAAATAACTCCTTTTCGTTTGGCAAATACGGCGCGGACCGGTCCACGATGCCCTCGATCCGCCTTGTGTATGGGAAAAACGTCTCCCGCCAGGGAATACCCAGGTCGCTCCGGAACTCCACCACATAAAACCGACCTTCGGGGTGTATGTAGACCACCTGAGCCGGTCGGGGCTGGTCATTGGCCCCCATGTACTCCGTGTAAAAGTTAGGTTTGATGGTCAGGATGTCTCCGATCTTCAACTGGCTCCCCCTTTCCCCCAGGGGGTGTCCTGAAACTGCCCCCGTCCGCCCAGAAGCTCACCTGCCGGGGCGGCTGCTTCTCCCGCTTGGGCTTCTCCGCCGGTGGTGCCGGAGTCTCCGGCGCGATCCGGGAGAAGGTCTGCAGATCGCCGTCAAAACCGGAACCGAACGTAGTCCATGGCCTCGCCCTCTTTGTTTTTGGCGATCTTCAGAATCCGGTTGGACTGCTTGTCATCATAGTCCTCCCGGTGCAGGAACAGCACCACGTCGGCGTCCTGCTCGATCTGGCCGGAGGAGCGCAGGTCACTCAGCACCGGCGGGCGGATTTTCTTGGTCTTGGCGTCCCGGTCTGGGCGGGATAGTTGGCTCAGGGCCACCACCGTGGTCCCCGTGATCCGCCCAAACTGGTGCAAACTGCTGGAGATGGCGGAGACCCGCTCAAAATCGGACTGCCGGGCGCCTCTGGGCGCAGCGATTTTCTGGAGGTAGTCCACAAACACCACGTCATACCGGTGGGCCTGGCTGTACGCCTGGATGTCCATCACCGTCATGCCAGCGGCGTCGACCAGCGTCAGCTGGGGCGCCGTCAGCTGGGGCCGCAGTTCCAGCAGGTCCCGGTAATCTGCCTCCGTCAGCTGGTTGCGCTTGATCTTGGTGTAGCTCAGCATGGCCGCCCGGCTCACTGTCCGGTCAAACAGCTTGTCCCGGGTGGACTCGTAGGAAAAGAACCCCACCCGATGGCTCTTACCGATGCCGAAGGCAAACTGCAGCGCAAGGGCCGTCTTGCCATCGGACGGGTACCCGCCCAGCACCACCATGTCCCCAGGCTCGGCAAAGATCCGCTCGTCCAGGACGGGCACGCCCCAGCTGAGATACTGCGGTTTCTCCTCGCCGTTGTGCCGGTCAAAGAACCGCTCTAAGCCCTCCGCCATGTCCATGGCCTGGACGTTTGGCCGGCTCACCTGCTGGGCCCGCATCTGATCCAGCAGTGTCTGAGCATCCTCCAGGCGGTCGGCTTCCGCCAGCTGGCTGCCCAGGGTCCGCAGGTTGGACAACGTGACGGAAGCCCGCAGGGCGTCCACATAGTCATCCACATGAGCCGCCGTGGTCGTGACATCCATCAGCCCCTGCAAGATCGAGGTCCATGGGCTGTCCACACCGCCCCCCAGAGTCTCCCGGACCAGGATAGGGTCAATGGCCTGCCCAGCCCGGAACCGGGCCTGGATGGCCTGGAATACCAGCCGGTACTTCTCTTCTGCAAAGTCCGCGTCCCGCACCCGGCTCAGCACCTCCGGCACGGTATCCGGGTCGATCAGCATGGAGCCCAGCACGCCCACCTGAGCGTCTAGCAGCCGCTGGGAGAGGATGGCATCCTGCTTGATCTCGCTCACAGGCACCGCCCCCTTCTGGCATCATCGGGCATGGGCACCATCGACCGCTCGTCGGCCTTCAGGGGGTACACCGTCAGCCAGTTGCGCTCCACAGCCTTATCCAGCATGGCGATACCTTCCTCCCGGCTCACCTTCCGCAGCTTGTTGATGATGGTGTTGATGCTCGGGTGGTCAGCACCGGCTCCTTCATCGCCTCCCGGTTCTCCAGGAGTCCCGCAAAAGCGGCCTGGTACTCCGGATCATCCCCCACAAAGGAGACCACGCAGTCCCATACGTACACGGGGGTTTTGGGGGCTTTAGGGGATATATTTTTTCTTTACCGTTCTGTTGTTTATTATTACGTTTCTGTTGTGGCGACTTTTTCGGCGCCGGTTTTTCCGGCGCCGAAAAATTAGGACACGGCTCCGTGTCATAATTTTCGGACACGGTTCCTCGCCAAAATCCCAAGGGACATCCGTCAGCACATAAGTTGCTTTGCCGAACTGGCCGTTCTCTCCCTGTATCTGCATTCGCTTGAGGTACCCGGCCTCTTCCAGCTCCCGGATGTACTTGGACATGGTGTCCTTGGAAACGTGGAGCATGGAGGCCATGCCCCTGCACTGAATAATCCCACCCTTCCCGCATACTGAGCATCGCAATCAGGGAAAACCGTGCCATTGTGCTGATATTCTCATCCCAGATGATGTTATTTTGGATGCGGGTCTCGTTTGTCTTTTTCCGTCTGATGATGATTTGTCCCTGTGCCATACTCTGGCCTCCTGTAAATTACTTTCCCTCTATGCAATCCACCAGCCGGAACAGTCCGCTGGTGAGTGTACAAATGCCGATCAGCACCAGCCCCCAGGTCAACATGGGCGGGTCACCCCCTCCCCGGTAAAACTGGGGCTTGCAATCCGGCCGGAATGTGGTACAATAGTCTTGTAATCGTTCTCGGTCGAAAGGCCCTGAACCCGCCGCTCTGTGGTGCTAGCCACAGGGCGGCCTTTTTTTATGCCCGGCGGGGCCTCTGCATACAGGACCTCGAACCCTGCCGCAATCACGCGCTGGATGTTCTCACTGATCCGCTCAAACTCCGGGGCCTCCCACTCATCGATCCGGCCGTCCTCCGCAATCTCCATCAGCCGCCGGTAGTCATCCGCCAGCGCCGTGGCCCGGTTGATCAGCCGCAGCACCGCCGTGGGCAGTCCCTGAAGCCCAGCTCCGGCAAAGCACCCCCAGCTGTCCGCAGGTAGCCCGGGTGTACTCCAGCCCCAGCCAGGGCGTGCCATAGGCGGCTTGCATCCGCTCCACGTCCTCCGGTCTGGGCACCCGTTGTCTCTGCTCCCATGCCTTGACAGTTTCCACCGACACGCTCAACAGCTCCGCGGCCTGTTCCTGGGTCAGACAGGCATCTTTTCGTGCCCTCTGGTAGATAGATGGGTATCGATCCGCCATGGTCAGCTCGCCTCCTGTGTGGTATGTTGGGGCAGAGCTCCAGGGGACCTGATACCCGGGGTTTCCAGGCTGCAGCACGACGCGCTCTGCCACCCACTTGTCAAAGAGCACCTTCGAAATCTCAAAGACCCGCTCCCCGTCCTCCTTCAGCCGCACACAGCTGGCGAAGGGGTACTGTCCCGCCTCGATCATGGCGGCCGCCTTGGTGTTGCTGGTGGGCACGCCCAGGGACCGCAGCCGCTCCACCAGCTCGCACAGTGTCATGGTTGGTATGTACATGCAATCGCTCCTTTCATGATTTTCAGGCGGAATCCCGCCCCAGGATGGCATCCACGGTGCACTCCAGAATGTCTGCCAGTTTTAGGAGATTTTCCGCGCTGGGCATTGCCTTCCCGGACTCCCAAGCGGAGACCGACGCCTGCTTGACGCCCATGCGGTTCGCCAGCTCATACTGCAGCATTCCTCTGGATTCCCGAATTTTTTTAATTTCCATATCCTTCCTCCTTTCTCCAATACTTGAAACGTTCGTTCGGGTATGGTAATATAGTTACAAACTAATAGAATTTTTGTGTGGAGGTGCGTATTGGATACTGCAACTATTCAATGGATCATCTCCCTTGCCCTTTGTATCATCGCATGGTTTTTTCCAAACTTGGCTTGGTACTGGAAAGTCATCATTACCCTTGGGATCACACTGCTTTCCCTGTTTATCAGTTGGTTTCGCCTGAACCGAAATTACAGGAAATTGCAACGTGCAAAGCAGGATATTGAAAACAGGCACAGAGCACTTGCTGCTCAATTCGATGAAAAAAGTCTTTTCCTAAAAAAATACCGCCGTGTCTTAAAGCAATTTGATTTGTTTTTACATCTTGCATTGCAAAACACGAAAAAAGCGAAGTTGGAAGACATATACCGTGCCTATTTAATTGCCTTAGAGGAATTAACTGATGGAGGCAATCGTGATGACTCGCAAGTATAAAATCGCAAAAATCATTGATGAATACCAAGTAGTCGTAAACGCTGGAAGTAACGACCTCATCCATGACGATGACTGTTTGGAAGTCTATCAGCCCGGTCAGGAAGTCACAGATCCTGATACCGGTGAATCTCTGGGCACTCTGGATTTTGTGAAAGCAAAACTCCGCGTTGTGAATGTGTTTCCTAAGATGTGCGTATGTGAAAACCGTGAAACGGAGCAGAAGTCATTCTTTTCGAACATTTCGCAAGGCCTTTTTTTTTGAAGAAACACTTCCGATGAATGTTCAAACCACCGATATTTCTGGCGGCTATGAAGGGATTGACAAGAAAATTAAAGTGGGAGACTTAGTCCGAAAAGTAAACTAATCCAGCAGATCATCCACTTGCTTTACCTTGTCTTCGCTCACCTTGCGAACCACCAGCAGACAATGACTGATTTGTGCTTCCACCCTGATGAGCTCGATCAGAGGCTGAATCTCCGTAAGCTCCGCTCGTAGTTCACGGACGAGCTGGCGGATTTCTTGCAATTCAATTTCTGCCGGATTCATTTCGGATGTTCGCTTAAAAACTCGCATTGTGAATCCCTCCTTTCTGTCTTGCGCCTTAGTTTGAAATTGTTTAGCTTGTGGTTGTAACTATAATTGCTATTTCGTCAATTGTCAATGGGCATTTTGTCATTTTGTATACACTCACAAATTGACGTTTCATCATTTGTTGGTTTTAGTAGAGGTGATTCCAATGGACATCGTTGACCGGCTATTTGAATTGGTCGATAAAAAATTTAATGAACAGCAAGAGTTTGCGGCCCTTTTAGGTGTCGATCCAACACTCCCAAGCCGGTGGCGTAATCGCAAATCTACATCTTATCAGCGCCGCCTCCCCAGATCGCCGAGGCTTTAGGAACCACCACAGAGTACCTGCTCACCGGCAACGGCCCCAAAAAAAAGAAAACCGCCCCCGCCAAGAGGTCTGAATCGGACGCCATCAGCGATGATGATATCAAGGCTGCTTTCTTCGAGGGTGCGGAAGATCTCACCAAAGAGAAATGGACGCCCTCTGGGCAGATGCCCGGGACTATATGCGCTACAAACTGGAGCAGCGGAGGAAGCAGCAGCAATGACAACGCTTCTGGATCTGTACGAGTATGCGGAAGACCAAGGCATTGATGTGGGACTGGGTCCCCTGGAACAGGCCACCTCCCTGTCCATTCCTCTGCCGGACGGCTCCTACGCTATCGCAGTCAATCCCTGGAAGCTGGACACGCTGGAGCAGGAAACGGTGTGCCTGGCCCATGAGCTGGGCCACTGCAAAACCGGCAGCTTTTACAACCGGCACGCTGCTCTGGATATCCGTCAAAAGCATGAGAACCGGGCCGACAAGTGGGCCATCCAGCACCTGATCCCAGTGGAGGATCTGGATGAAGCCGTGGTTGAGGGCTCGCGAGGATATCCCCGCCCTGTCGGAGCATTTCTGTGTGACTGAGGACCTCATGCGCAAGGCGGTCTGCTGGTATACGCACGGCAACTTGGCTGTGGAGATGTATGCTTGAACGCCCCCTTTCGTCTTGCGTTAACTTGTAGTTGTTTAACCTACGGTTATATTATTATCACGATTTTTCGTTGGTTTCAAGTGCTTTCAACGAATTTTCGTTGTTTTGTGTGATTGCACAAATTAAGAGGTCATTTATGTATAATGCGCTTGAAACAAAAAACCGGATAAAATCGCTCTGCAAGTCAAAAAAAATCAACATGGAGACTTTGCTTGCAGACTGCGAGCTTGGTGTAAACGCCATTCGGCAAATCAATGATAAAAAGGGCATGGCGTCTTACAGCCTTGCTCGAATCGCCGATGCTCTGGACTGCTCCGTGGACTACCTGCTGGGCCGGACGGACAATCCGGAGATCAATAAGTAATACCCCGCCAGCGCGCGGATAAAAATAAAACGTGTCCGAATCGGACACGGGAGGGAGATTGGAAATGAAGTGCAACAAATGCGGGCAGGAATACGATGGCGGCGTTTGCCCAAACTGTGGAACGTCCGCCCCAGGGAAATCGGATGTCCCCAAGAAGAAAAAAGAAATTTCGCTGGTGGTACATCTTGATCGTCATTGTGGTGATTGGCGTGATTGGAGCCCTGGGCGGTGGGGATGAATCAGGCCCCACAGATCCGTCCGGCCAGCAGCCGGAGTCCCAGCAGGACGCAGCTCCGGACGAAGGAGAATCCGTGGAATCGATTGCCCCTGCTGAGTCTGAGCCCCCGGCCTCAAACCTCACAACCGGGCAGAAAGACGCACTGGAGCAGGCAGCTTCCTATCTCAGCTTTAGCGCATTCTCCCGTGATGGTCTGGCGGGACAGCTGGAGTACGAGGGTTTTACCGCAGAGGAAGCCGCGTTTGCGGCCGACAACTGCGGAGCGGATTGGAACGAGCAGGCGCTGTTGCAGGCACAGTCTTACCTGAACATGACCTCGTTTTCCTACACGGGGCTGGTCGACCAGCTTACATATGAAGGCTTCACATCTGAACAGGCCGTATACGGGGCCGATCACTGCGGTGCAGACTGGAATGAGCAGGCAGCGCTGAAAGCCGCCTCCTATTTGGATATGAGCGCCTTTTCCCGCGAGGGATTGATTGACCAGCTTGAGTACGAAGGCTTTACACACGATCAAGCTGTCTATGGCGTTACCCAGAACGGATATTGATCCGATGGCGCGCCGCCAGTGAGCGAATAAAATAAGAACATATCCGAATCGGACACGCTGCAGTGTATCCCGCCAAATGCGGATAAAGAGACAAGGGGGAACTATTATGGGATTTCTTTCTCCAAAGGCAGTCTGCGCAGTCTGCGGAAAAGAGTGCGGGCTGAATCGTTTCCGGCTGCAAAATAAAGAGTGGTGCTGCCCGGACTGCTTCAAAGCCGCTGGCTTCAAAATGTCAACGCAAATCGGCGCTATGACTGCTGCCGATGTGCGGGCTGCCATTGAGAGCCGTGGAAGCGACAGGGATCTTCTCGCACAATTCCACATCACACAGCAGGTTCCCGGCTTCCTTTGTCTCGATGATGACCAGAAACTCTGGTACACGCCTGTCGGCTCCGGCGGGAAAAAAGCATCCCCGCATTTTCCATTATGCGGATATTGTTGACTATGAACGCTGGAAGACGGTAATACCCTCACAAAAGGCGGTCTTGGCAGAGCGGTTGCCGGCGGCCTGCTGTTTGGCGGCGTCGGTGCCGTGGTCGGAGGTGTGACCGGAAAAAAGCACGGAAAATCCACCTGCTCTCAGCTGCAGATCAAAAAAATAACCGTGAATAATGTCTCCGAACCAACGGAATATATCACTTTTATCAGCTCGGAAATCAAGAAAGATGGGATGATCTATAAAACCATGGCGAAGCAGGCCCAGGAATGCCTGTCCCTGCTGCAGGTGATCTGTGCATCCCAGCCCCAGGCAGAGCCGGAGGCTGCACCTGCGGCCGAACCAGCCAGTGTCGCCGATGAACTGCTGAAATTTAAGCGACTGCTGGATATGGGCGCCATCACCCAGGAAGAGTTTGACGCGCAAAAAAAGCAGCCTGCTGGGTAAGTAATCAAGTCCCGTTTCAACGCAGATAAAAGGTTTCAGATAAGGAGATATCATGCTCGACGAAAAAGACCTGCAGGCCCTCGCCCAGCTGATGGCCCAGCAAAAGCAGGAGATCATTGGTGAGCTGGACACCCGCGTGGACCAGAAACTGGCCAGCCAGAAACAGGAGATCATGGGTGAGGTCGCTGCCCTGATGGAGTCGTACTTCGATCCGAAGTTCAACCTTCTGGCCGACGGCCTCGCCGCCGTGAACGAGAAGCTTAAGGCCCTCCCGATCCGGACCTGATGGACAAGATGCAGGAGGAGCTTGATCTGCACCACGATCTCCTCAAACTCCACACCAAGGAGATCAAAGCCCTGAAGAAGGCGCAGTAAAAAGCCGCCCCCATCAGGGGCGGCAAAAGGAAGTATGCCTACCCAGACACACTTCCTTCCATTCCGGTACATTTCGTGACTTTTGTTACCTTTACTTCTTGACAGTTCCCAATACCGCGGTTATACTGAGAATAGAAAAGGGCGTTGCCGATAAGCGGTCTGCCCCTATAGCAATTTACTCAAAGAGTAACCGCCTGGCTGGGGAGCTATGGGCGGTTACTTCTTTTTTGCCTGTAAACACAAGCTGATGGTACCAATAATCACAAGACAAAACTGAAATAGTTCTGAGTATGTAAGCATAAACATCACCCCCTCTCTCCGGAGGGGGCAAGAAGTCCCCTCCTGGGATGGAGGAGCCAACCGCCTACCGTATATCGCAACGCCTGGGCATATCTTACCATATTTCGCCAAGTTGTGCAACTGTATCCACCGCAACATCTAGTGGTTATTTTACATTCTTCTCAAACGGCCTTAAAATGCCACAAGAGTCCTGCGGTGGCCCGGCGTCCGACAACCTGCGCAGTCCAAGTGCACTCTCGTAGCCTTGGCGGCAAGGTAAAAAGAAGAGCCGCTCCGGTAGGAGCGGCTTTATCGCTATTAGGAGGTTTCTCTATGCTCTGTCCAAAATGCCGCAGGGAGATCCCGGACGACTCAAATATCTGCTGTTATTGCGGCCGAGTAATCCACCGGCTGGAGCCACGGCCCAGAAAGCGCCCAAATGGCTCTGGCAGTGTCTACAAACTCACAGACAAGCGCCGGACACGCCCCTGGGTCATGGCAAAGGGCGGGAAGATTTTGGGCCGTTATGCCACGAAAACGGCCGCCCAGGAAGCCCTCGAAAAGCTGGCAGGTAAGCCTATCGGCGATGCCATTGACCTGACCCTTCAGGAGATTTTCACACTTTGGAAGGCCCAGCACTATCCCCCGGCTGAAGGAGGACGCTTGTCTAGCATACGATCTGGCCTGGTCCAAGCTGGAGCCTCTGGCGCCCCGAAAAATGCGCACACTACGGACGGAGGATGTCCAGAAGATCGTTGATGCTGATGTGGCGAAAGGCCGCAGCCGCTCCACAGTCAAAAAAATCCAGACGCTATACAGCCAGCTCTGCCAATATGCCATGCGCAAGGACATCCTGGACCGCAACTATGCGGACTATCTGGTCCTGCCCCGGCAGGAGCCGGTGCAGCGGGATACCTTCACGGAGGACGAGATCCTCCGTCTCCGTGCCGACGCGGACGTCGGGGATGAAACCTCCATGATTATCCTGATCCTGATCTATACCGGCTACCGGATCAATGAGCTGCTCCAAAAGCGCAGGGACCAAGTGGACCTTGATCTGGATGTCATGTACGGCGGCGAAAAGACAGCTGCCGGCCGCGGCCGAGTGGTGGTGATCCACCCAAAGATCCGGCCCTATGTAGAGTATTTTGCAGCCAGGGCTACCGGCCCCCTGCTGCTGTCCGGATACACCGGGAATCTGGTGCGGAACAACTTTGCCCGACGGGACTGGAAGAACACTCTCCAGCGTCTGGGGATCACCAGGGAAGGCCGGCAGCTCCATCCCCATTGCACCCGCTACACATTCGCAACCCGAGCAAAAACTGCAGGCGTGGATAACGACGCGATCAAACGCACTCTGGGTCATACGGATTTCGCCCTGACCTCCGATGTGTACATCCAAGATGACATCCAGCGGCTGAAACCGAGATTCAGAAGCTTAAATAAGGTTGTAACCGTGGTAGTAACTGAAAACAACTCTGAAAAACCACCAATGTTCTATCTCTTGCGGCACAACGGATAGACGGTTTCAGTTATCCCCAGTTATTGACAAGACTATCTTTTAAGCAGTGGGTCCGGGGTTCGAATCCCCGACGGTCACCAAAAAGAAAGACACGACTTTCGTCGTGTCTTTCTTTTTGGGTTTCGCAGGCCATTGGCCCGCGAAACCCTTCGGCGATTCAAATGCTCGGCGGAAATGAATTCTGCCTCCGCCAAGGTTCCGCCTGCGGCAAAACGCTTGTACTGCGCAAACGCACCGTCCTGCTGTGCGGAGCTCCAATGTCCGCATCTCTTCTGTCAACACAAGCTGTAAAAACCTCCTGAAGGGCTAATGCTTCAGGAGGTTTTTACAGCCGGAAAATACCAGGGATTGTTCGTAACGGGTTACCAGCAAGGGATATATCAAATTTCGCTTCGATTGCCCTGTAAGATTTGGAGTCGCTGTGAAGTCTCCGCCAGCAATTTCAATGCCGATGCTTCCAGCACCGCCTGACTGGCCGCCTGCATGATCGGGCAGATCTGTCCCCCCAAGAACTCTCTGTTGGCTTCGCACGGAAGCGATTCATTCGCCCGTGCCGGGGCAGCCGCTGTGGTGCTCCGCCCGCTCCCGTCCCAGGCTGCACAGGGTCATCTCCTCCCCCGGCTGAAGGACTTTGGCGGCAAATCCCGCCTCTTTGCAGGCGGCGGCGAATGCCTCCGGATCCTGGGTGATGGCCTGGAAGGTGTTGTAGTGCATGGGGACCGTCAGTCGGGGCCGGATCAGCTTCACTGCCCGGAGGGCATCCGCCGGGCCCATGGTGTAGAAATCTCCGATGGGCAGCAGCGCCACGTCGATGTCCTCGTCTGCCAGCAGGGTCATATCGGTCATCAGGGCCGTGTGAATATCGCCAAACATGTTCTCGGTCACAATCACGTCAAACTGGCTGGGGTTCTTGCAGATCTGCATGGCGCAGTTGTCCACAAACATCTCGCTGTACTCCACTTCGGGGTACTCGGCCTGCAGGCGATGCATCACGGCACGCCACAGGCGGCTGGTATCCAGCACGTTGGCTTTATCCACACAGGTCAGCTTTTTGCGGCGCTTCATGGCAGTTTCAAAGCCAATGCGGCCAATGCGCTCGATCTCGTGCTCCGAGTAGGGCATGCTGTCAATCGCAACTTTTTCGCCGTTCTGCTCAATGGTTTTGTGCTCGCCAAAATACACGCCGCCAATCAGCTCACGCACCACAATAAAGTCGATGCCTTTGTCCACGATCTCTTTCTTCAGCGGGGAAGCATCCGCCAGCTGGGGCCAGATCCTGGCCGGGCGGTTGTTGGCGTACAGGCCCATCCCGGCGCGCAGGCGCA
>VOFE01000690.1_pt1 | contig 22000 bp, 26 predicted proteins | sample 5384071 | NCBI WGS metagenome assembly VOFE01 (sample SAMN12384724, study PRJNA508395) | human gut metagenome | isolation source: healthy gut D | host: Homo sapiens
TTTTCCTTTAGCAATATGACCTTCTACAATCGTATTTAGGGGTGCACATAGTTTAAATTTTACATTCCAATCATCTGGAAGCCTGCACCTATATATATATTATTGCCATCACATTGCATAATCATTTCCTGAGTCCAATCATGCCTGAACCACCCCCAGTTATGATCTGAGTCCAGTCATATCCCGTCCCCACAGGTGGGAAATCTTCTACCCGAGTCTTTCATTTTTTGGATGGTGAGTTCTGCAGCTTTCCTTTTTAAGCCCTAATTTTGCACAAAATATAGCATTTGTTGCCAACTGATTATGCCCTTTTTGTTGAGGGACATCATTACCATAATACCAAGTATTACGGGCAATATCCAGCTCCTCTTTACCTATTCCATGTATACCCCATGGAAAAACTGTATAAAGTTGGGGAAACTCAGTATTGTTAATTCGTTCCCATGATTTGGCTGGAGAAAATGTTTTTCTTTCCATTCTGCACTCGGTAATAGATATCGTCTGGAATTCGTTTTCTGAAAGATTCTATATATTCTCTTTGCTCCTTTGTTAAATATTCTTTGGGTAAATCAAGCATAGCTTGGCTGACACATTTTAATGCTGTAACAGTAGTTATTGGATTAGTAGCCATTTTGTATGTTTCGAGTGCTGTGGAGGGGTATAACACTAATTTCCCTGACATCGAGAGCTTTAGGGGTTCGTTTCAAACTTAAATATTGATAATGCTCATGTAAAACTTTAAGCAGCTTTCTATTAGGGGAAGATATTTGGATATGTTTGTTCCGTTGTAGAAATAGGTGTCTATTATCATCATACAGAATTCTAAAACAGTATCCCATTGATACTCTATCCATGCATTATATTGTACTCCTGGATCAAAATCCTCTGGTCTTTTCCAACTATATTCAAATCCAACTGGTAATCCGAAGTTTTCTATCTGTTCTGTAAAACATCTCCTTGAGTGACCAATAGTGCATAGAGCGTAACTCTGCATTATTTAACATATTATTATAAAGTCGAATTGTGACTTCATCATGTCGAAATCACCACTTTTCAGCATAGGCCAGTAGACTAGACGCTGGTTCTGGGGCAGTGAAACTTCCTCCTCCCACTTTCTGAAATCAGGACTATAATTAAATGATTTATTTGTATTCTGGATCAGTAGTGAAAAGTCCCCCATTGAATTTTTGTGGGATAGCTTCCATAGGCATTACAAGCGAGCTGATACCGAAACACTTGATAATTTCGTCCTACTTGCCACTTCTCATTTTTTGGATCCGGTATATCATTATCTATGAAAATATAACTTCGATCCCAAAAATCATTCCACCATTTTAGCGTAGCTTTTCTTATGCTTTTCTCATTTGCTATAATTTTTTTTTCTGTTTCTGAGAGTTCTTGTAGCCATTCATCTATTGATTCTGCATAGGCTGTATGCATTACAACTTTATATTGTGTTTTCGTGAAGGATTGATAGAACATAATTGCCAGCCTTTATAGTCAGTGGAGGCATATTTTCCTTGGGTATTTCCGGCAGGTATCATGTTTGGGGCGAAGAGTCTACCCCCAAAAGTAAGTTTTATTTATTGGATTCCAAAAACTTATCTTTGATTGGCTCTAACTTCTGTTGTTTTATGGCCAGATCAAAAGCGCTTTCTCCAGTATTGCGATGGTAAAATAGAACACTTGTATCATCAAATTTAACTGTATCACATTTTACAATCGCTTTTACCGGAGCATTCATGTAAGTTCTGCAGACTTCTGTCTCAGGCTTTGAGAGTACTCTTTCTTTAAATCTCCATCCTTCATAAGTAGCATAGAGTTTGGTGGGAACATTACTTGTGACATCGATATGAGAAACTGGATTAAATACATCTGCCCATATATTGATTGTTGTTTTCTGTTCCATTTTTCGGGCCTTAATTTCCACATATCCCTCTTTAAGTTTTAATTCTTGATGGAAATGATCAGGATTTTCTAGAGGATTGGGAGACATTGTTATTCTAATTCGTCCCAATTTAGGAAATGAGGTTTAACTCGTCAAAAGTACCACTTCGACTAATGTAAATTAGTAAGTCTCCATCTTCTACCCAAACATTCATTCCTATGTCGCCACCTCCACATGGCATTGATTCAAGTGGAGTTGGCTGAGGGAGAATTCAAACTATGTTATAGTTGTCTAATCCTTTTGTGAGGCTTTTGCTATTCCAAATGAAAATAGACAAATGATAAGGCTTGAAATGATTTTCATGATATTCGTTTTCTTACAGTTATTGTAATAGTTCTTTTTTATCTATAATACGAATAAGGAAATAAGTCTACCTAATTTGGGCACTTTATAAATAAATTCGTAATTCACATATTTGAGATGGATTGCGGACTTCTGATTTTTAGAGAAGAAAATAATTACTATTCTTTCTTAGTGTTGATATTTGCTAGTAGGATCAGATAGCATCTTGACATTGGCACCTATGACGAGTTTTCCGGCATTATCAATGACTTAACTACGTATGGTATCTATGTAGGGAAAGCTATTGTCAAGCATAAAGCTGTCGTAAATATGATTTTTTGTTCATGATTGAGTTAGAAAACAAGAAAAATCAAATTAGAGTAAGTTGTAGTATTGATTTGAAATATAAGAAAAAAACAGAGTAGTTTCGTAAAGTTGCAACTACTCTGTTTTATCAATCTAATATGGAATTATTCGCGATACAGCATTAATGTTCCCAACCCAATTGGTCGAAAGCGCCACTGTTTGTGCCGTAACGGCTTCACCGTCCACACCACCTTCGGGACGCATTTTGTCAGCAGCCATCTTGGCGTACTTGTAGCCACTGCCCCTTCTTCACTTTGGCGTAGTGATTGAAGAGAATTTCCCATCGGACGGAGGACTTGCCACGGCCATTATCATCAGCTACGGCGTATGATGGCACCGTGGTTCTTGTCGGCGCAACTGCAATCAACGCAATATTCATAGCGGTTAAAACGGCATTTGTTGTTTTGTTGTTCACCCATTTTCATTATTGCGTTATCTTTTGCAGCAAAGAAGTCGAGTTGGGTCACTGTTGGATTACACTGTAAAGGGTGTAGGCCATCTGACAAAGATTAGCAGTAACGGCTACAGACATCATGGCGTGTCCCTGGTCACGACCGCTCTCCTGGTTTTGGGCTATCTCTTCACCGCTACCTAGAGGATCGGGAAGGTGCCCCTGAATGAGTTTGCCAATATATCCGTTACCTGCTCCATTATAGAAATAATTCACCACATAGTTCACCATGTCATCATTTTCAGTCAAGATGCCAATAGCCATATAAGAACACATATTTACCAAATCCCAGTTTGACCAATAGTGGTCACTACACTGGCCTCCATGTCCTTTCATAAATTCAATGTTCTTTGCGGCAAACACATCTACTATCCATTTCTTGAAATCAGTTTTATCCTTATCCGCCCAACCGTCATAAGTCTGCATAATCTCGGCAGCATTAGCAAAAGTATATCCCTGTGCACCAGCAGCCAGCATCTGATTGGCATCATTTGATTTGATTCCCTTACATTTATCAGCCCAGTCATTCATTACTTTAACAGAGGTCGCTGCATACTCTTTGTTGCCTGTTAGTTTCCACAATAAAGCTAATTGATAGGCACTGCTGCATCACGCATGGCATTCGCATAGTTCTCACTGCTTTCGCCGGTACCGGTAGGGTCACCCTCACAATCCATTCTGTAGGACTAGCACTATAAGAAAGAGAAGTATATGCACTATTTTTCAATATCTCAAATTCCTCTTTCACAGCCTGCGGTGCCGTACCATCGTCCAGCATCGTCTTGACACGAGTAAAATCCGCATCATTAAACATCGCACAAGGGTGTTGATATGTATATTCTCCTTTCACCTCTTCATAAGGCATAGGCCAGCTATCTATATCTGTCGTTCCGTCTTCGATTTCACTGGAACAGGCAGTAAAGCCCATTACCAGTAAAAGTCCAAGTACAAATATTAAATTCTTTTCATCGTTATTTTCATTTTTGGTTATTATTCAACTACTTACCTGCTGCAACTTCCGCCTCAGCAAAGTTTTTCCATTTCTGCTACACTCTTGAAGGTACGGAACCCAATACACATTATAAGTATCCGGTTACAGGTTCTCATTGTAAATGTCTGCAACTTTGATCTGGAAAGTCTTGAATCCTATCACACCTAAATGCATAATGCCGCTTATTCAACGCCGCTATGTCATAATAAATCAATCGGGTCCTCAGAAGTTCTAATACCATGAGCTACATTTAGGTCCGGATTTAGTGACTAGATCTAATGACAAAGCAACCGCATCCAAAGATTCCTTTTCCGCCGACAGGAATGTGGAACGCATGGCAAGTATCGGATAGTTGGAGAAATCAAGGTTTATGGGGACATTTTTGAAACTCAAGTCCGCACGTCTCATTAGATCCGTTTTGAGCACCGGCTGTAACCACCATTTTACCATTTTCTATCAATCATAGACCCTTGAATAATTCTGTCCGATTTTCCACTCACCAAACTCATTCCGGTATCCCAAATCCACCCAACCGCTTTCTACGAAATTGTGGTAGAGGCTGTTTGACCTGTTGCCTTACAAGTTGCCGTAATAGTAGCAGTTCCGAAACCCTTCGGTGTTACAACACCCAAATCTACCGTAGCAATGTTTTCGTCACTTGAATCCAGTCTACAGAACCTGTGGTAGCATCAGCCGGTGTATAAGTAACATCCAGCTGAATCCCCCGCGAAATACAAAGCGGTTCTGTCAAAGGGTTCAATAGCAACATGTTCCACCGGAATATATTCAACAACTTTCAAGACATAAGGAGCCATATACACCACTATGGTCATGTGTCAAAGCAGTAAATTGACTTCTCCGGCCTTCAGACAGTTTACCAGGCCATTTTCTGATACTGTAGCGATCTTGGGTTACTGCTTGCCCATGTCAGATAAGAGTAGGTATGATTAGCCGGAAGGATGGATGCCTCAACTGAATTCGGTCTGTCTCATAAATATCTTCTCCCTCTTTCGGATTGACCAACGTCATATCTGGTAGCCTTTATGATTTCGGGATTACATTTGACCGTCACTGAGGCTGATGGACCGAAACCTATAGCGGGAGTCACACTAATGATAGCCGTACCTTCGGCTATACCGGTAATAGTACCTTGTTGCGAAACTTTGGCAACAGTTTTCATCGGTTGATTTCCAGATAATGGAACGATCTTCCAGTTCTTCGGGAGCATCAATCGCAAAAACAATAGTAGAGTCCATGCCAATGGCAAGCGGGTTTTCACTGACTTTAAACGTGATGCCGTTAATCAGTTTGGCTTCGGGCATGGCAGGAGTAAATTCTTGATCCTTATCACATGCAGTCAAGAGTCATGCAGGCCGCCAGCATCCCAATGGATGCCCGGCTCAAGCAAGTCTTGATATATAGAATTTCTATTCTTCATGTTGTTATCTTCTTTTTATGAATGAAAAACATTGATTTATTCTCCCCAACCCGGGTTCTGTTTCAGGTTCGGGTTCAACTGCAACTGGTCGGTAGGTAATGGGTAAAGATAGTGCTTATCTTCCCATTTACGTCCTGACTCCAGGATGATGAAACCGTCGCTGTTTCTTTCATTGGTAACGCCCGGCCATTTGTTCTGAAACTCTGTACCTGTCCATCTGATACCCAGAAAATCTTGCGGCATTTCTGTTTCAGCTGTCTTCCAACGTTTCAGGTCGTCTATACGGAAACCTTCGTTGAATAATTCAATGGTACGTTCGCGGCGAATTTCAGTTCTCATATCCAGATCGTGAGTGCTGGCAAATGCATTGGTTAGTTTAGGCATTTTGGCGTTGATGCGGCAACGAACCAAGTTGAGAGAGAGATTCAAATCTTCATCAGAGATGGTCTCCATCCCGTTCGAATACGGCTTCTGCATAGTTCAACAGAACTTCTGCGTAGCGGATGATGGGGTAGTCGTAGCTTTCATAGGTATCGTTCACATAGCGTTCAGTAGCCCACTTCTGATTGTTATAACCACTACCACTGGTCGGAATCAATCCTTTAATGGAAGCTGAGGCGCGGTCAACGGCATCACCTGTCCAGTTAACGCGTGAATTCAAGTTACTCCAAAAATATTCATAAGGTTTGCAGAGGGTATAAATCATACGGTTATCTCTGTTCAGATATTCGTCCAAAATCTTCAGGTCTCCTTTATATACTTCCGATTTTTCAATGGGGAGTCCATCCGGCAGAGATACATTGCAGCAAATTTGTGAGAGATCATTTGGGCATTTGCCAAACACTCTTTTTGTGATATTTACACCGATAGAGCCAACGCTTCGTCGTGACGGCGGGAGAAAATATACTCCGTATTGGCGCTTTTCTGTAATCCGGCAGGGTTACACTTCGTATCTTCCAGGATAAACATATACTTTTGTGCACTGTCGCCTAAGATAGCAGGTGCAAACAGTGAGAAGTTTTTAGTGTTGATCACTTCCTTTGCTGCATTTGCCGCAATGTCCAACAAGTCTTTGCCACGAGCTGTGTTACCACGGAACTTTTGCCATGTGCCTTCGTAGAGTGCTACACGGGAAAATTGCCAGGCGCCTTCGCGACCTACCGTCCTTTTTCCACTGTGGAAGTAGACGGAAGTAATTCGGCGGCATCTTTCAAATCCCTGAATGATGAGGTCGGCTACTTCGCTGCGGTCGTTGCGTGCTGCTTGCATTTCGGGAGCAGTAACATCAATCGGTGTAGTGACTACTATGACATTCCAAAAAGCTGTAACAGGTCAAAGTAGCAGTAAGCGCGGAAAAACTTGGCTTCACCGATATATTGTGCGATGTCACTCTGATTTGCAAAACTCTCTGCTTTCTGTAAAGGATATTTGTACGACGGATGCGGTTGTAAGCATCGGTGTAGTTGCCGTCGGAAGCCGGTATGCTGTTGGTTCCGTTAGCAAATACATTCTTACTGCCTTTATCCATGATAAGGTCAGAACGCTTATCGGAGTGGGGGGGGCATCGTAGACGCTGTTTTTAAAATCGCGTGTCCAGCCATAGAACTGATTGGAGAATAACTTGAAGTCTGTAGCAGTCTGCCAATAGTTACCATCGGCAATCTGGTCTTTCGGATCCAGGTCGAGACAGGAATGTAACATACATCCCTATTGCCAGTATCAAAATAGATTTAATTGTATATTTTTTCATTTTTGTCTTCAATTAAAAGGTTAAATTCAATCCAAAAGTTACAGTGCGCAGGAAAGGATATCGCTTGAGTTGTCCACTTTACGATTTGCTTCCGGATCCCATCCATCATTAATTTTGCTGTGTTCCACAAATCGCTACCTGTTACATATACGCGCGCCTTACTTAATATTTTTGTTTTGGCAAGCAGAGAAGCCGGAAGTGAATAACCCAGAGTTACATTTTTCAAGCGCAAATATGCTCCGTCTTCTACCGACCATGAAGAGCATTGGTAGTTGTAGTTGTTAAGTTCGGACTGGTTGGTCAGCGCAGGGAAGAATGCACCCGGATTATCCGGAGACCATGTGTTGCCTATGTGCTGATCGCTCGTGTTCAGATAAACGGCACGCATCGGAATCCTCCATGTACTTTCCTCACGCCAGATAGTACGTTTGCCTGCTCCCTGGAAAACGATGGCAAGGTCAAAACCATTCCACTCCAGACCTGCATTGATAGAGAATTGTACTTTAGGATCGTCTGTACCCAGATATACCAAATCTTCTTCTGTCAGTTTGCCATCCTTATTCACATCTTCGAACATGTTATCGCCAAGGCGCAGATTGTTGAGTGTACCGATGGTACTGGTGTTTTTGTACTTATCCACATACTTTTTCAGTTGTTCTTCTGTCTGGATCTTGCCACAGTAACGGAGACCGAATACAGAATTCAGAGGATATCCTTCACGGTCGGAGCGTACACCTGCTTTGATGGCTCCACTGCCACCGTTATCCACTAATTCGTTGGTGGTGTAGGTAAAAGTACCGCCGATATGATAGTTTACTTTTCCAATCTTATCCGACCAGTTGATCATACCTTCCCAACCGTGTGCCTTGAATGCACCGTAGTTTGCCGTGGGAGCTTTGTCACCCAGAATACCCGGGTAGATTACGTCGATCAACATATTGTCACTCTTCTTCCAGAAGATTTCTGCCGTACCCGTCAGGCGGTTGCGCAAGAATCCGAAATCAAGACCAATATTGTAGTTATGGATGCGTTCCCATGTACGGTCGGTACTCGGCAACTTACCGTTAGTATCTACATAAGAGATTTTTCCATTACCTATCAATGCACCGCCACTGGGGGTGAAGTTGTATAACTGTGCACCGTCATAGCGGTCAACGCCACTCTGATTACCTACACTACCGTAAGAAGCTCTCAGCTTTAGTTCGTCTACAAATGTCAGATTCTTCATGAATGCTTCTTCTGAAATTCTCCATCCGGCAGAAGTACCCCAATAGAATACCCAACGGTTTTCGGGCTGGAATTTGGAAGAACCGTCGTAACGTCCTGTGCTTCCAACATGTATTTAGAACGATAATTGTAGTTGATACGACCAAAGTAAGACATTACTGCCTCTTGCCATTTGGTTGATTTTGTCGTCACCGTTCTTCAGGTAAACAACATCTTTTGTGCTATTAGAATTTCCAATGAGGGCAGTATACCTTCTGTATAGAGGAAAGTGCCTTCATACTCTTTTTAGGTTATATTGCGACCCCACCATCACTTTTACATCGTGAACATCGGCAAAGATATGCGACCAGTCGATGTGTCCGGACAATGAGTAAAAGTCGGTACGTGAATTGGATTTGGAATACGAACTCTTGTCCTCGGTCGGATTGCTGCGAACCACGCGGTCACCTGCATAGTTATACCAATCAATAGCTTTACTTTTGTTTATCACGGATGGCTGTCGATGTATTATAACCGGCCGTTACTGAAGCAGTCAGATCTTTCAGGATGGAGTATCTGAATGTCTCGCTGATGTTGATAGCAGATACTTTCAGTTTGTTGTCACCGCCCAATTCACAATACCAGTTGGGTGCGCCCCATGTTCCCCATGCATAAGGCTTGCCATTAGCGGTAGCAGATGGGAAACCCGGTTGCTGTGAGTTGGTGGTCAGTGCCGAACCAATCTGTGTAGGTGCCACTTGATCCTGACGGTTGTAGGCTATCACTGACTCAATAGAAGCGCGGTTGGACAGTTTAAAGGTATTTGTCAAGCGTAGATTATAACGATTATTATTGTTGTTACCCCACTTCAAGTTACTGTCATCATACATATAGCCTAAAGACAAACGGTATTTTGAGGCATCCGAACCACCAGCTATAGCAAGTTCGTGTTGCGTGGAAGCAGCTGTTCCCCACATGATATCCTGCCAGTTGGTATCGAAAAAATACAAAGTCTGCTACGTCTGTGAAGGCATTACCAAAGGGATTTGTTGTATGGTCAAGATTGATATACTGATTTTTATACGCCAATGCTAGTTTTGCATAACGCATCCAGGTATCATCGTCACCGTAACCGTCATTGGTACGTGCATCTATCACGGAGGAAGCCCATTGTTCCAGACTCATCAGATGAGGAGACAGACCGATAAACTTACTTGTTACCGAACCGCTATAGTCTACCTGCACTTTGCCTGCCTGGGCTTTCTTAGTAGTTACCAATACTACACCACCGGCAGCTTTGCTACCGTAGATGGAAGCTGAAGCATCTTTCAAGAAGTTGATAGATTCAATATCAGAGGGATTCAACAAACGCAATTCGTTTACGCTTTCATATTCCACGCCGTCGATAATGACTAATGGACTGGTAGTGTTTTTTGAAACTGCACCGCGCAGACTCATGTTCCAGCTTTCATCGCCCGGGGCTGTAGAATTACGCGTGATAATGACACCGGGAACCTGTCCTTGCAATGCTTGTACAGGACTGGACATTGTTCCTTTATTCTCTAACATCTTCTGATTCACCACTGTTACCGAACCAGTCATTGTAGCTTTTTTTTGTGTGCCGTAACCCACAACTACCACTTCGTCCAGCATTTCCGAATCTTCTGCCAGAACCACTTTCAGATTGGTTTCATTTCCTTTTACCACAATCTCCTGTGACTTATAGCCTATAAATGAAACCACTAAAGTCCCTTTTGCATTACTCAGACTGAAATTACCGTCAATGTCGGTAATGCAACCGTTCGTGGTGCCTTTCACCATAATGTTGGCACCAATGATGGGTTCACCGGTAGCATCCACTACGGTACCTTTTACTGTACCGGCCTGCATAATGGCTTTGTACCTCATTTACATTGGCAAAAGCCTGCTGCGGGCTACCTACACAGAGAGCGCAGATGCCATTGCCGCTGAGAATAAAATTCTTCTCGATGAGAACTTTAGAAATTCATTCTTCATAAATTTATAAATTTAAAATTAACACTATTATTTCTATTGTACTCTAATTAGATACATTGTTTCATATATTCACGTATTTCTTTCCGGCTGATAAACAAATGGTTTTCGACCGTACGGCGTGAAAGGTTCAATTTGGCGGAAATTTCCGATGAGGATTTATCTTCAAAACGGCTCATGATATAAATCTTTCTTCGTTGTTCCGGAAGAGTGCGCAATTTGCGCTCCTCACAAGCCAGTAAATCATTGGCAACAATCTGGTTTTCCGTTTCATTGGTACAGGTCGTTGCATGATCATATATATAAGATGTTATTTCTTGCTTCTTATAGTGACGGCGCAGGTAATCGTTCACCAGATTGCGGGATATGGTGTAAATGAAAAACTTTACGGTATCCGGACGGAGCATTTGCTTATAGTCCATTAAACGCAGAAATACATCTTGGGCTATGTCTTCAGCTTCCTCTTTATTGTTTATCCTATAACATATATAGAGATAGACGGAGCGGTGGTAACTCGTATAAGAGTCAGCTATCAATTGAACGGATGTCATCTTTTTGTTTTCCATGCTTCAGACTTTGGTTACGTTTTACGTTAGCTTTACGATTGCAAATATAAAAGGTAAAAAACGGAAAACAATTTTTTATAGTTTAACAAATCTCATCTCATTAACTTAGACTGAAAACTAATTAATTTGTTGTAATATAGTGACTTAAGAATTTGAGACTCGTAGTATCAACTAATAATTTGAGACTCCGGAGGTAAGTTGGACAGAATATTCTTGCTGTTTATTGCAATAAAAATGCACTTATCTTTCGATATTCTGAAAGATAAGTGCAGAAAATGATGGAGTATATCTTAAATGCTATAGATTATTCGTCGTTATTCTTTCCGATGCTCCGGATATATTCATTGGGAGTGATGCCGGTAGCCTTCTTGAAATAAGCGGAAGAAGGGAGGCGCGTGAGCTAAAACCACAGAGTTCGGCAAGTGCTCCCAGTGTATATTTGGAATATTCGTCTTCGTTGATAAGACGCTTGAACTCCTCAATACGGTAATCATTGATGTAATCGTAATAATTACGGTTCAGATGTTGATTGAACAGATAAGATAAAAGTATGTGCTGACCTGCCGAGCATGGTTGCCAGATCGGCAATTTTCAGATCGCGGGTTCGTATATGGCTTATCACGATGCATCAGAGCCTCCAGCTTTTCTGTCAGGCGCTGACATTCTTCCGTGCTTATCTTATTGGTCTTATATTTCAATTCTACTGTCTTTTCTTGCTTTTCGGGTTCTTGCACATCTTCCGGAAGCTGGATTTGAATATTTTTCGTTTGCCTTGCTTTTCTTTTCCGCTGATAGTAAATATAGCCGATAAAAGCTAAAGCAATGGAAACGGCGATGATGCTCCACGTTTCTACAGGATAGGCAATGTGGACGGCGGTACGTACTTCAGAATCTGGATTTCCGATATAGCGTAGCTTGAAAAGATAGTTTCCGGATGACAAATCATAATAAGTAATTTCCGACTTTCCGGTCAATATCTGCCAGTCCTCATCTTCACCTTCCAATTTGTATTCATAAGTCATATAAGCCGGTTCGGTATAGGTAAAACCGGAGAAGTGAAATGTCAGGTTATTTTGGGAGGATTCAAGTTGTATTTCAGGGACTTTTCCACTCTCAACAACAGGATGAAGCGATTTCTTTCCGTTGACGTAAATATCTGTAATCGTCAGCGGATAAGTGTATCTTTTTCATCTGATTATTTTTGCTTGAAGTTCATATAAATCAGACCCCTTTGAATTTCCCATCCATATATTTCCTGTTGATCCTGTACGGGAGGGCACAGTGTGAAAATAGAACTGGGGAATACCATCAATGAAATTATAAGGAATAAAAGTTTCTTTCTTGTCGTAGCGGTAGAGTCCGTTATTGGTTCCTATCCAGAGCCATTTTTTCGTCATCTTCCAGAATAAACATACCATCTTTTCCTTCCAGTTGTGTATCAGGTTGTAGCCTTCTGAAACGGCTCATGGAGAGATCGGATATACACATACTTCCTTTGTCCGGCAGGAAATAAAGATTATGGTCGGAGTCTTCATATACAACTCTGATCTTTTCTTTATGAATAAAGTTTTCCGGGAAGATGTCGGTTTTCAGACTTTCAGAAGAGGGGTCCCAGATGCACATGCCATTCTCTGTACAAATCCATCCTTTATGTGTGGAGTCGAAATAGATTTCGTAAACATTCCCTTCGGGTAATTTGGAGTTGGCACTGGTATATTGCTTGATTCTTTTCCCATCCTTATAACAATAGAGGCCCATTGAGGTACCTATCCACAATTGGTCTTTGTTATCCGCTTTTATACTGAAAATCTGTCCCCGCATGAAAGGTTGCGGTTCATTAGGTTCGAAGTCGTGAATAGTAAGATCAGCAGGATTGAATATGTACATACCCCCGCCATAGGTTCCGATATAATATTTATCCTGAAATTTGTAGATACAGAAGATCATACTGGAACGCAATTCGGGAGATTTAAAGTTTTTGAAGCGTCGTTGCTCTTCGTTTATGTAGAATAGGCCGTCGCGGGAGCCGACTAATTTCTCATGCTCGGTAATTGCAATACTGCGTACGGGCATATCTTTGGAGTCAAAATACGGGAGATAACTGTAAGTAGAGAAAAGTCCGCTCTGGTACAGACTGTAATCCAATCCCAGTTGATAGAAACCTATCCAGATAAGCCCGTCACGATCCACTAAAAAGGGAGTACACGGAGTTGGAACGGATACTTTCGTCTTTTCCCGGTTCGTGGCGCAAAGAGCGTAGAACTTTCATTTGTTTGGTAGAAATGAAATGTACTCCATTTCCATCCGTACCCACATACAACATATCTTTACCATCACCGGACAGCGAAGATATCACATTGCATCCTACATCGATGAAGGGCCTGAACTTATGTGTTTGTGTATCGAAGCTGATAATACCTTGGCCCATAGTACCCAGATAAAGTACGTTGCCGATGCGGGTGATATTGTTGTAAGAGCAAAAATGTTTGTCTTCTACTATATTATGATAAGAGGCGATTTTCTTGTCGGCAAGTGTAGGGAATAAAGTCCGTCATTGGTGGCTATCCAGAGAATGCCATCCTCACTAAGACTTAGTCCGGTGATGATATTAGAGGCTGAAAGGACATTGGGATCTATGAGCTTTTGTTCCAGGTTCCCGTTTTTATAGATAAACAGACCGGCCTCACTTCCTATATATAAAGTACCTTTCCCATCAGGTAGGAGCGTCCGGACGCCATAGTGTAAAGTTTCAGCAGCAATCGGTTCGAGAATATCTTTTCGGTATTTACCCGCCAAAGTCCCATGCCGTTTCCCATCCATATCTGGTTGCCTTCCATTTCGGCGATAGCATTGACTCGCTTTTTTTTCATTCGCTCCGGAAATCAGGAAATGTTTCAGACGTGTGCCGTCAAAACGTTCCAAAGAATTGCCGGTACCTATCCAAACATAGCCAATGGAGTCTTTATAAAGTGCATTTACTACTAAGTCGGAAAGTCCTTCGGTGACGGACAGTCCCCGGAAGACAGAGGGGAGCGAATAGCCCAGGAAGGAAGCCAAACAGCAGGAATAGCAAGATGATATATTTTGATATGTTCTTCACAATATGATATCTTTCGTTTCTATGCATTATGTTTCTGTACAGCAAATATAAGGAAAAAGAACGAAAATATTCAGGTTTAGGATGATTATTCGGCAGTCGGGGGGAGTCTTTGCTGATTTATTGGCTTGCGGACAAGGGCGTATCTGATACCGTAACCCAAGTCCGTATCTACCGTGTCTATAGCTATGGAGCAGCTATGGAGCTGGTACGGAGTAGATACGGAGATACTATGGAGGGGGTACGAGATGCTACGGACCATGTATGGAGATGATATGGATTTGATGCTATTGTTTTCGAAAACTTCAATTCCATTTCCGCTGTATTGGCTTTTAGTTTATACGTCTTCTTTTGATACTGATGGCTGTCAGGGTAGGCTGTTCCTTGATATTATAGGGCATCCCCGGAGTACGGCTATAACCTTCAGTCATGGGAGACAAAGCGGTAAAGACTTTACGGCCTTTTTCCCCTTTCATCCACAAGTTCATGGAAATATCATCTCCGTCTTTCATGTCGATAGTGAAAGAGGCCTTTACATCCTTAGCCGTCTGCACTGCTTTCTTGTTGTAGATATAAGAATAGGCATACAAATGTGCGCCGGCAAAAGAGAGTTCTTCGGTAGGCTGTAACCCCAAATCGGTACCGTCTGTACCGGTCAGTGAAAGCGTCTGCCCAAGATTGTGATAAAAATAATCATGCATTTTGTCTCCACCCTGCACTTTACGGCTACGGAATATGTCAACATAGTAACCGGTTTCCGGTCCCGTGGTGACGATGCTCGTCAGACGGGTCTGGTCGGCACAACTCTCCGGTTCGCGGAAGTAAACTTCACTATATGTAATCGGATAAAATTCTCCTTTCTTTGATACCGGTGCCGGAAAGCAAGAGTTCACACGGAAAGCATGGTTACTCTTCATTACCGGATAGCTCGATATACCGTCTACACAAACCGTATTATGACTGGGAAACTGGGAATAATATTCCAAGTAATCCAATCCGCTATACAGATACAAGCCGATACCGGCATCGGGACCCAAAACATAGCCTTTGCCATAAAGCTCCATAGAGATTCCGTTGGCGTGCATGTGATTGCCTTCACTGCCATTCAGCGATACCATAAGGCTGTGGCGTGGATGCATCCCGTTGCGCTGCACCAACCATGACACATTCGGAGCATAGAACAACGGTGATACATAATCTTCTATCTTGCCAGCCTTAATATCAGGATTCAGCACCAATGGTTTATCGTCAAAAAAAGAATTGATGGAGACACGGGCATTCCGTTTCCCGTTCGCCTCACCCATATCCGGCTTCAAGCACTTCAACAAAGCCGTGAAATAATCCTCCTGCTCTTTCTTGCCATTGACCTGGGCATTCTCTATCATGCGGATTATTGGAGAAGTATTCAAATAACCGGGATGGGTATCACCAAATCCGCATATCATCCGGTTGGGGAACAGATATTGGGGAGTAGCGGCTACTGCTTTCGGAATAACCGGCAAATCCAGAGTCAAATCATATCCCAAATTACGGTCGAACAGATTGGTGAAGTTGGCATAGTCATTAAGTACAACACCACTGTAACCGGGACACTCCGCCCAAATACCGGTATTTGAGTCATAGCCATAATCCGCCAGTTTCTTCAGGCTCCATTGACGGATACTGGAACGGTTGAGCACATAATCAATGTAGTACTCACGCCCCTTACCGTCGGCATAACATCTATTATCTTCCAAAATCATGCCAATGTCCATGACATAACGCGCCTGCATCAGGTTCCAGTTGTTATGAGGCACTCCGTTTGCTATGATATTGTCTGCCCATTTCTTGAAAGCTCCGGCATAGATTTCCAGTTTATCGGCATAATTGCTATGTAAATAGCCGTAAAGAAAATCATAAAGAGGAACTATATCTTTAAGAATATCTTCGTGGTTTCACCTTTTATATATACATCCGTAGCATGAGACTTCCAATACATGGCAAGGCGCGAAAGTAACCAGTCCGGTTGGGCGTCTGTCAGGTTAGCATAAAGATCGGTTCGCTTTTTCAATTTCTCAAATACGTCTTTTGCCCAATCTTCTTTTTCTATCAGATTCAGGGTTTCCTCTTACCGTTACTGTCTGTCAGGTAACGTGGATGGCTATTCGGCAATTGCTGCTGGAAGGCGATTTTCACCTCCTGAGCTTGTAATATCCCTGAAAAAGAAGGCATATCAATAAACTAAGTGCTTTCATATTCTATCAATAACATTAGGTGTTTAAAGAATATACGGATGAGGGTGGATAATTACTCAACGGAACTATGTAAAGATAGCGCAAAACTATGCAAAAGATGTAATCATTATTACACTTTTTATAAAAATAAAGCCCCTACTTTTTGTGAAAAATACTATTTCCTATGAAGAAATTGTCATTTATAAACAGGTTTTTACCTTCGTACAAATGGAAAGTGGCTGCGATAATAATCTGCGGTGTTGTGGTAGGCGGGGGAGGCTTGTTCATGTATTTGCTGCGGGCGCATACCTACTTGGGGGATGAGCCGTCAGCGTGCGTGAACTGTCATATTATGGCACCTTACTATGCTACATGGTTCCACAGTTCACATAGTCGGGGTGCCACTTGTCATGATTGTCATGTTCCTCATGAGAATGCCGTTAAGAAATGGACATTCAAAGGGATGGACGGTATGAAGCATGTAGCTGCTTTTTTTGACAAAGAGCGAGCCGCAGGTTATCAGGGCGCATGAAGCCAGTTCAGAGGTGATTATGAATAACTGTATTCGTTGCCATACGCAGTTGAATACGGAGTTTGTGAAAACTGGGAAAATAGATTATATGATGTCTCAGGTAGGCGAGGGTAAGGCTTGCTGGGATTGTCACGGGATGTGCCGCATGGTGGAAGCAATTCGTTGTCATCTACTCCCAATGCACTGGTACCTTATCCCGAATCGCCCGTTCGGACTGGTTGCAAAAGATGCTTAAGAAATAATGAAATAAAATCAATATACTTATGGAAAAGAAATTGAAGTCATGGCAAGGATGGCTATTGTTCGGAGGTTCAATGGTCGTTGTTTTTGTTTTAGGATTATGTGTTTCCGCACTGATGGAGAGGCGGGCGGAATTAGAAAGCGTGTTCAATAACCGCAGGACTGTTATTACAGGCATTGAAGCCCGTAATGAAGTGTTCAAAAGTGATTTCCCCGTGAATATCAGACTTGGACAGAAACGGCTAAGACTGATTTCCAGAAAGTGAATTCAATGGAAATATAGCAGTCGACGCTTTGGAAAAACGTCCGGAGATGGTTATTCTGTGGGCAGGATATGCTTTCTCAAAGGACTATTCGACTCCGCGTGGCCATATGCATGCGATAGAGGATATTACGGCAAGTCTTCGTACGGGTGCACCTGCTACTCCCGAAGATGGCCCGCAACCGTCTACCTGCTGGACATGTAAGAGTCCGGATGTTCCCCGTATGATGGAGGCTATCGGTGTGGATGCATTCTATAATAATAAGTGGGGAGCAATGGGTGATGAGATTGTAAATCCTATCGGATGTGCCGATTGCCACGAACCGGAAAATATGAACCTGCACATCAGCCGTCCGGCATTGATCGAGGCTTTTGCACGCCGAGGGGTTAAGGATATTACGAAAGCTACTCCGCAGGAAATGCGTTCATTGGTTTGTGCGCAGTGCCACGTGGAATATTACTTCAAGGGTGATGGCAAATATTTGACTTTCCCGTGGGATAAAGGTTTCACTGTGGAAGATATGGAAGCATATTATGATGAAGCTGGTTTCTATGATTATATTCATAAGTTGAGCCGCACTCCGATTCTGAAAGCGCAGCATCCTGATTATGAGATTGCACAGATGGGCATTCATGGACAAAGAGGTGTTTCTTGTGCCGACTGTCACATGCCGTATAAGAGCGAAGGTGGTGTGAAATTCAGCGATCACCATATTCAAAGCCCGCTGGCGATGATAGACCGCACTTGTCAGACTTGCCACCGCGAAAGTGAAGAAACACTGCGTAACAATGTGTACGAACGTCAACGTAAGGCTAACGAAATACGTAACCGTTTGGAACAGGAACTCGCTAAGGCTCATATCGAGGCAAAGTTTGCATGGGACAAGGGGGCTACGGAAGATCAGATGAAAGATGTACTTGCCCTTATCCGTCAGGCGCAGTGGCGTTGGGATTTCGGTGTGGCTTCTCACGGTGGTTCTTTCCATGCTCCGCAGGAAATCCAACGTATCCTTTCACATGGACTGGATAAGGCTATGCAGGCTCGTCTGGCTGTATCAAGAGTATTGGCTAAGCATGGTTTTACGGATGATGTGCCGATGCCGGATATTTCAACCAAAGAGAAAGCACAACAATACATTGGTCTCGACATGGATGCGGAAAAGAGCTGCTAAAGAGAAATTCTTGAAAACAACTGTACCTGCGTGGCTGGAAAAAGCGAAAGCTAACGGTCGCCTGGCCCAGAAATAAAACAGAGATATGTGGATCAGACCGTGGGGATTTAAAGAAGGATGCCTGATAGGCGCAGGATTGTTGGTGACAGGATGGCTGCTACAGATTACAATCGGTGAAATAGATTGGAGTCTGTTTGCCTATCCGGTGAACATCATTGTTCTGGTTTTATATATAGCCGGAATAGTTGCCATGCATTGCCTGCGCAAACGTGTCTATTTCTTCGGTTGGATGAGTCATTATACATCAGCTGTCTCTTCTCTTTTATGGGTGGCGGGCATTACGGTGGTGATGGGACTTATCCGTCAGCTCCCTTCCGATCATCCGGCAGATATGCTTGGCTTTTCGCGAATGCTTTCGGCATGGCCTTTTGTATTGCTTTATATCTGGATGGTGACTGTACTGGGGTTGACCACGCTTCGTGCCGGATTTCCATTCAGATGGAAGAAGCTTGCTTTCCTTTTGAATCATGCCGGGCTGTTCATTGCCTTGATTACGGCAACCTTGGGAAATGCCGATATGCAGCGGCTGAAAATGACTACCCGGATAGATAATGCCGAATGGCGTGCAATGGATGAGCACGGTAAATTGATAGAACTTCCGCTGGCCATTGAACTGAAAGACTTCACGATTGACGAGTATCCTCCGAAACTGATGCTGATTGATAATGAAACAGGACGTACATTGCCTGAGAAAGCACCGGAACATTTGTTGCTGGAAGAAGGTGTAACGGATGGGCAACTGTCCGATTGGCTGGTGACTATCCGGCAAACGATTCCGCTGGGCGGCTTCTGTGGCTACGGAAGATACGGTGAGGTTTACCGAATTCCATTCGATGGGAGCCACATATGCCGTTTATTTGCAGGCTATCAATCAAAAGACGAAAACTGCAAAGGAGGGCTGGGTAAGTTGCGGTAGTTTTATTTTCCCATATAAAGCATTGCGTCTGGATTCGTTGACAAGCCTTATCATGCCGGAACGCGAGCCGCAGCGTTTTGCTTCTACAGTGAAAGTTTACACGGAAGACGGCAAACAGGTGGAAGATACGATTGCAGTGAACCATCCTCTGAATGTGGCCGGATGGAATATTTATCAATTGAGTTATGATGATACGAAAGGGCGTTGGAGCGATATCAGTGTGTTTGAACTGGTACGTGATCCGTGGTTGCCTGCTGTCTATACGGGTATTATCATGATGGTGCTGGGGCTATCTGTCTGTTTGTTAACGCACAAAAAAGAAAAGAGGAGGACGCTGAATGACGTGGGATTATTTTGTACCGTTTTCAATTGCCGCCCTGCACTTCTGGGGATTCGGTGCCTTTGCCGCCTGGCGCGGAAGAAAACCGTATGTTGTTGGCGGGCTTACCTTGATAGGACTTGCTATCTTCTTTTGCTTTATTGTGGGAATGTGGATTTCTCTGGAGCGTCCGCCTATGCGAACCATGGGAGAGACTCGCCTGTGGTACTCTTTCTTTCTTCCACTGGCAGGACTCATCACATACAGCCGTTGGAGGTATAAGTGGATACTCAGTTTCAGTTTTATTCTGTCACTGGTATTTATCTGCATCAATATCTTCAAACCGGAAATACATAACAAAACTTTGATGCCGGCTTTGCAAAGCCCGTGGTTTACGCCGCATGTCATCGTATATATGTTTGCCTATGCTATGCTGGGTGCGGCTACCGTGATGGCTATTTATCTGCTTTGGTTCAAGAAGAAGCCGATTGACAGCCGGGAGATGGACCTATGCGATAATCTGACTTCTGTAGGATTGGCATTCATGACATTAGGCATGCTGTCGGGGGCTGTATGGGCAAAAGAGGCGTGGGGACATTACTGGTCGTGGGACCCGAAAGAGACATGGGCGGCCGCTACGTGGTTCTCCTATCTGATTTATATACATTTCCGCCTTGGAAAACCTTTGTTACACCGTAAGGCCTTAATTTTACTTCTGATATCATTTGTTTTGCTGCAAATGTGCTGGTACGGCATAAACTATCTGCCCTCTGCACAGGGAGTCAGCATTCATACGTATAATTTAAACTGATAATCATTATGAAAACTACTTATTGGGCAATGCTTCTCATGCTTTTGCCAAGCATGGCGTATACGCAAACAACAGAAAAAGAGAATGAATTTACAATGTCCATCCAGATCAGACCTCGTGCAGAATATCGTAATGGTGCTCTGATGCCCCGTAACGAAGGAGAGGAACCTGCAGGATTCATCAATAACCGTGCACGACTTTCTATGGAGTACAAGCGTTCTGATTTGCAAATGAAAATCTCGGCTCAGCATGTGGGGGTATGGGGACAAGATCCGCAGATTGACAAGAATGGACGTTTCATCATGAATGAGGCATGGGCTAAACTGAATTTCGGTAAAAACTTCTTTGCACAATTAGGTCGTCAGACCCTTTCGTACGATGACGAACGAATTTTGGGCGGACTGGATTGGAACATAGCCGGACGCTATCATGATGCATTGAAACTGGGATATGCCGACCCCAACAACCAATTGCATCTTATCCTCGCTTTCAACCAGAATGACGAGACTAAGATAGGTGGTACCTATTACGTGCAGGTCGGAGCACAGCCTTACAAGAATATGCAGACACTCTGGTATCACTATAAATCCGATTATGCTCCTTTTGATGCATCCTTACTGTTCATGAATCTGGGACTGGAGACCGGAGATGCAGCAACAAAGAATCCCATGCCCGCTATCTGCAAACGATGGGTACTTATATTACTTATAAGGATAATGGCTGGAATGTGGACGGTGCTTTCTACTACCAGATGGGGAAGAACCTGAATGCAGAAAAGGTATCTGCCTTTATGGCAAGCCTGCAGGCCGCTTATGCCATTGACAAGACTGGACCGTAGTGGCAAGTGCCGATTATCTAAGCGGAGACAGCGGTGACAGTGACAAGTACAAGGCATTCAATGTTCTGTATGGCACACATCACAAGTTCTACGGAGCTATGGATTATTTCTACGCATCCGATTTTAAAAACGGATATGCTCCCGGGTTATTTGACAAACGTCTGGGAGTACGTTTCCGTGCTTCTGATAAGGTGGATATGGACTTGAACTACCACCATTTCTCAACAGCGGCGAAATTGCCGAATCTGAAGAAAGCATTAGGTTCGAAGTCGATTACCAGATTAACTGGTCGGTGATGAAAGATGTGAAACTCTCTGCCGGATATTCCTTCATGCGCGGAACGGAAACCATGGATGTCGTGAAAGGCGGTAATCACAAAAGCTGGCAAGACTGGGGATGGGTTTCAGTAAATATCAATCCGAGAGTATTGTTTGTGAAGTGGTAAAGATAGATAAAAGAGAATACGTATGGGGAGCTTCCTCATACGTATTTTTCTAATGATGGTTCGTCCAGAACACGGACTGTCTTT
>VOFE01000849.1_pt1 | contig 22000 bp, 28 predicted proteins | sample 5384071 | NCBI WGS metagenome assembly VOFE01 (sample SAMN12384724, study PRJNA508395) | human gut metagenome | isolation source: healthy gut D | host: Homo sapiens
CTTTTGCCTTCTCTATCACAAAAAGCTGAATGGATTCTGAGCTGATTTACCTGTTTCTTTCTTTATCAAATCTCCGAAATACTCATTAGAGAAAGATGCACCGGTCTGCGGCATATTGTACGGATGGCAAAACCGGACAGTTTGCTGGTCTGATTCAAAGTAATCACTGAGCAGGTTTTCAAACGCACCAGAATATCTTTATTTATGTTTTCACGCGTAATAAACTGACGGTCATAGAAACGCTGGCAATGATTCAGCAGAAGCTCAATCGTAGAGGCAATAATATCTTTGCTATGCTTATCTATGGCACGCTCCAATTCTTCTTGTATTTCAATGAAACAATTAAAGATAATCTGCCGTTCACGCTCGGGACATGTGCAAAGCCTCATTGGCTTCATACGAGAAAAAGCTGTAATCTTTCATTTTACGTCCCAGTGAAGTACCCGTAGCAAATCGGGATGAAAAAGCCAACACTCCAAATCCCTTGAGGATTCAGTGTTTCTGTCATCATCAATTCCTGCCACTTGTCCTGGGGAGCCACAAATACCAGCGTCCTTCCCGGTGGTAATCGTACGTGCTGCGCCCATAAGACAATTCCCCACACTTGAGCTGTTTCAGAAAACACAAAAGCCAAAATTTACGTCCATGCTTTTAAAGACTTCAATGTTGAGAAGTCCACCACACTAACAAGCGGATGCAATGTCTCCACTCCCATCGCCCTGTTATACTCCTGAACAGTATTCAATTTTACGATTGTACCCATAATCTGATCATTTAATCTGATGACAAAAATAACAGTTTTCTTTCAGCATTCCATCACTTGTATTGCAAAATCTGTAATATTGGTATGTAAGAAACTGTAACCTGTGTATACAGTTCATTATCAAGTATTCAATCAATATCTTAAACCTGTAATAATGGTGCATAAAGCAGTAATCTGTCTATTTACAAACTTCATCTCACCACTTACCTTTTGCAACATCAAAAACAATAAAAAAATCAAGAGTTATGAAATACAGAGAATTAGAAAGAACGGACTTAAAATTTCCGCATTGGGTTTAGAGTTGCATGGGTATGAGCCACGGTTATGGTGCTGCCGCTGATAAGAAAGAAATGATCGGCCTTATTCATCAGGCTATAGAACAAGGAATCACCTTTTTTGATACCGCTGAAGTATATGGTCCATACACCAATGAGGAATTAGTAGGTGAAGCCTTAGAACCTTATCGGAAAAGATGTAGTCATTGCTACCAAATGTGGTATTCAGATGATCGACGGTAAACAAGTTGTCATTGGTAAACCGGAAGTAATACGGAGTTCTATTGGGTCCTCTAGGCGTCTGGCGGACAGATCATGTAGATTTGTACTATCTGCACTGTAGATCCGAATGTTCCTATAGAAGAAGTGGCAGAAACCATGAAAGAATTAAAACAAGAAGGCAAAATTCTACATTGGGGACTATCAGCTGGGTGTATAGACCATCCAAAATACCCAGTTCGTCCGCTGACTGCCATTCAAAGCGAATACTCTATGTGGTGGCGTGAACCGGAGAAAGAATTATTGCCCACTCGAAGAACTGGGCATCGGTTTCGTTCCCTTCAGCCCTTCTGGGTAAAGGTTTTGACGGGAAACATCAGCAGAGACAACAATACTCGGTAAAGACGATTTCCGCAGTATCGTTCCACGCTTCACTGCCGAGAATCTGAATGCCAATCAGGTTATAGTTGACTTTGTGAGAAAGCTGGCGGAAGAGAAAAATGCAACACCTGCACAGATTGCATTGGCCTGGGTACTTCGCTGTAAACCTCGATTGCCCTCGATTCCACCAAACTGAAACGCTTGGAAGAGAATATACAAAAGTATCAATGTGGAAATAAGCCCGAAGAGTTGACCAGATCAATGATATGCTTAATTTATTCCAGTGTCAGGCGACCGCTATCTGCAAGAGTTAGTAAAAGAGGAAGAAAATAACCAAAGTGGCTGAAATAATATTAATAATCTGCAACATTCTGGGTGATATTAAGGAAGTAAAGTGTTTTAATATAAAAATCAATAAAGAGAAAGTTATTATGCAGAAAGTAAAATTAAATAATGGCATCGAAATGCCAATTCTCGGTTTCGGTGTATATCAGATCGAAGATCAAGTCTTGTGTGAACAATGTATATGACGCTATTGAAGCAGGTTACCGTTCTATAGATACGGGCTGCCGCTTATGGTAATGAAGAAGCTGTAGGAAGAGCCATCAAACGCAGTGGTGTCCCCGCGAAGACTTGTTTATCACTACCAAACTCTGGATATCAGATGCCGGTTATGACAAAGCAAAGAAAGCCTTCGAAGCATCCATGAAACGTTTGCAACTCGATTATCTGGACCTGTACCTTATTCATCAGCCATTCATGACTATTACGGGCGCTTGGCGTGCTATGGAAGAATTATACAAGGAAGGCAGTATTCGTTCCATCGGCGTCAGCAACTTTATGCCCGACCGCTTGGTAGATCTGATCCTTCATAATGAAATCACACCTGCCGTCAATCAGGTAGAAACTAATCCTTTCTATCAACAAATCGAAGCAGAGGCATTCATGCAAGAGAAAGGCGTTCAGATAGAATCATGGGCTCCATTTGCCGAAGAAAAAACAATATGTTCCAGAATGAAACATTGGCAGCCATTGCAAGCAAATATGGTAAATCCATAGCAAAGTCGTATTGCGATGGTTGATACAAAGAAATATTGTCGTTATCCCGAAATCCATCCGCAAAGAACGAATTATTGAAAACTTCAATGTATTCGATTTTGAACTGACGAAAGAAGATATGAAAAAGATTGCAGCTGGATACCAATACCAGTGCTTCTTCTCGCATCGTGATCCGAAGATGGTAGAGTGGCTGAGTGGACTACACTAAAACAGTCCAAGCCCGGATATATTTCAATAAGATTAGTTGCATACAATCGGCATATTAGTTACTTTTTGTAGAGGTTTTATAAATCAGAAAGATAGAATAGAATAGATATACAAATAGCTCTTTATGCCGATTGTCCTATCCGAATGATACTATCACGAATCAGTGATAAATGGTCGATACTGACGCTTCACACTAACGCAGGCACCCGTCATGCGGTTCAATGAACTGCAAAGACAAATACCTGACATATCACAAAAGATGCTGACAGTTACTCTAACGCACATTAGAAGAAGACGGACTTGTGAAAAGAAAATCTATGCACAAGTCCCTCCTAAAGTGGAATACTCGCTGGACAGATAGAGCCATGTCGTTATTGCCCTGCTATAAACTCCTTAATTTCATGGGCACAAGAAAATATGAATGATATATTAGATGACAGAAAATCTTATAAGAAAGCGTAATTACATCGCTTTCCAGAACTTGGAAGTCTTTTGTAACGTCCATAACAAACCAGTTCATCACCAGCTTGTACCTGATCATTTTCAGGCATCATTCATCACATCATGTTCGGTAAAATGAAATACCCAGACAGTTTTTCAAGGTTTGGCACGCTTTAAAGCCAATAACTTCAAGCCGAATTCTTATCCAGATTCAATTCATTAGCATAATATCCTATCATCTTCTCTCCGGCACAGCGAACTTCACCACATAGTAATCCGTATCTACCCGGAAGGTTTCCATATTGGAGCCAAACTCTAACAAATGCACCAAACCACGGGGCTGCATCTTCCTCCGGAGTAAGAATCCGTTCCAAACCAAAAGCCTCAGAAGTACGGAACGATGTACATTATCAATGGCCCGCGCATAAATGTGAGCCACTTTTTTTGTTGTTTCAACAAAGCCACCACGCGAATAGAAGCACCAAAATTCTCGCCAATAGCCACGATTACCACATCCACACCACTAGGGGAGAGCGGCAAGTGCCTGTTCATCTGTTGCATCCAGCACAAAAGCCGTAGCAATCTTTTTCTTTGATACTGTCTACGCGACTTGCACTCACATCCGCCCCTAATTACTTCGTGTCCCAATGCACCGATAATTCTTCGGCAAGCATGTGCCCGTAATTTCCTAAACCGATAATAATATACTTCATAATTTCTGTTTTTACTACTTACTACTAATTTATAATGATCTGCCCACTCGGATACTGATATTTCGTATGTTTCTTTTGCTTGATGATACCCAACATCAGAGTAATCAGTCCCACACGTCCGATGAACATCAGAAAAGCAACAAGCAATTTACTGTTATCCCCCAAAGTCGGAGTAAGATTCAGACTGGAACCTACCGTACTCAACGCCGACACACACTCAAACAGAAGTGCCATGACAGATGCCTGAGGTTCCCAGATTGTCAGAATAAACACAAATACAAACAAAACACTGATAGACATCACTACCGGGTCGCATTGGAACGGCGAATGGAATCGTAAGACAGTTCACGGCCAAATACTTCCACCCGCTCCGTACCGCGCAACACAGCAACCAGATTCAATACAACTACTGCAAACGCATTCACCTTGATACCACCCGCCGTGGACTGTGCAGCACCGCCCACCCACATCAGGAAGATATAAACCAATACACTCTGTACTCCCAGCGAAGCCAAGTCCACGCTTGTAAACCCGGCAGTACGCGGACAAGTCGCATTAAAGAACGCCTGTGTCCATTTATCAGCGACGGACATACCGGCAAAAGCATGATTCCACTCAAAAACAGCAATAAGCACCGTACCAAACACCAATAGCAGGAAAGTCATAATCAGAACAATCCGTGTATTCAGATTATACAGATGATAAAACGATGCCTGTCCACTCCCACGTATGCAAAATTTCCAGATGCGGCGCAAATGATGGAGTACTATATCTTTGAAATTCACCAATATCGGGAAGCCTATACCTCCCAGAATAATCAACAGGGATATATAGATTAGGAACGGATTATGCCCTGTCATCACCAGCGGATTGCCTAGATTTCCGGGCAACGTGGAAAAACCGGCATTACAGAATGCGGAAATAGCATGAAAGGCAGAGAACGCCACTTCTTCCTCAAACGTCATCCCCATCGTACCATGAATGTCGCTCCAGATGGCAAGCATACCAATACCTTCAATAGCCAACGTGAATCCCAATATGTACAGCAAAGTGGAAAGTAACGAATTCAACGAATTGGAACTGACCATATCACGAACCACCAACTGATTATAAAAGGATGTATTCCCCATAAAGAACATCGCAAAGAAACTGGTCAGTGTCATTACCCCTAGGCCGCCAATCTGTATCAGCAGGATAATCACCACAAAACCGGGCGTAGTAAAAGTAGACGCTACATCCACCGAAGTCAAACCCGTAACACAAACTGCACTGGTAGAGATAAACAGCGAGTCCACCCACGAAATACCGCTCACCGTACATCGGGGCAACATTAGCAAACCCTGTTCCAATAAGGATGATTATCAGAAAACTACCAGCCAGAATCAAAGAAGGATTCGTTCGCCGTCCCAACACCCTGACCAAGCCATTGGATAAATTAAGGAAAGAGAAGATCAACAGAAGCACTATATGATAGGGCTTTCCATTCAATATTTCCCAAAAATGCAGAATAGCTCCCTCCTCTTCCGGTCGATGAAAATAACAGGGATAAGGGTAAGGTAAAGCAAGGCAATCAATATCCACGTCAATTTCTTAAAAGTACGCTTTGTGTCCCTGTATTCCAATAACAGGCGCAAAGTGACTTGGACAGGAAACACCCCATACAAACCGATAGAGTGTTTGCAGTTGAGAAGCCTCGTGTTCGGAAATAGTAAAGCCGTGTTCATATACCACTCCCATAATTAACAGAATAGAAGCCAGGTAGGCTATATAAGTCACCCCTCCAAGAATGATCCGAGTGTACGGATGAATCCATTTATTCTGATACAACAAGAATTTATGATAAATCTTCATGTAGACATCAAATTAAATATCGGGCAAACATAAACAAAACAATGCGTATAGACAAAAAAACAAAAGAAAAAAGAAATTGTTTTAAAAAATAATAGTTACATTTGGCCTCGTAAAAATTTTAATAGAAGTAACCACTATGAGCAACAAGACAAAAGATATTTCCTCCGGAAGAGGAAATACCACATTATTGGTACAATATACAGGCAGATATGGTGAACAAACCGATGCCTCCGCTTCATCCCGGTACCAAACAAACCACTGAAAGCCGAAGATTTTATCCTATCTTTGCACAGGAACTGTGCAAACAGGAACTGAATCAGACCGATAAGTGGATCGAGATTCCCGAAGAAGTACGCGAAATGTACAAATATTATCGTAGTACTCCACTGGTTCGTGCTTATGGACTGGAAAAAGCTTTGGGTACTCCGGCACATATCTATTTTAAGAATGAGAGTGTAAGTCCGATGGGATCGCACAAGCTGAATTCTGCCATTCCCCAGCTTATTATTGCAAGAAAGAAGGAGTAACCAATGTAACCACGGAAACAGGTGCAGGACAATGGGGAGCTTCTCTTGCATATGCTGCCCGGCTTTTCGGGCTGGAAGCTGCCGTTTATCAGGTGAAAATCAGTTATGAGCAAAAACCTTACCGCCGCAGCATCATGCAGACGTTCGGCGCACAGGTTACACCGTCTCCGTCTATGTCCACCCGTGCAGGAAAAGATATTCTGACGGCTCACCCCAACTACCAGGGTTCATTGGGAACCGCTATTTCAGAAGCCATCGAACTGGCTCAGACTACACCGAATTGTAAATATACATTAGGTTCTGTATTGAGTCATGTAGCTCTGCACCAGACTGTAATCGGTCTGGAAGCCGAAAAACAGATGGAAATGGCAGGAGAATATCCTGATATGGTGATTGCTTGTTTTGGTGGTGGTTCCAATTTCGGTGGTATCGCATTCCCATTCATGCGCCACAAGATCCCTGGAAGGTAAGCAAACACGCTTCATTGCTGCCGAACCGGCTTCTTGCCCGAAACTGACACGCGGTAAATTCCAATATGATTTCGGTGATGAAGCAGGATACACTCCATTACTGCCTATGTACACGCTGGGACATAACTTTGCTCCCGCTAATATTCATGCAGGTGGATTGCGTTACCACGGTGCAGGCGTCATCGTTTCTCAACTATTGAAAGACGGTCTGATGGAAGCTGTAGACATCAAGCAACTGGAATCATTCGAAGCCGGCTGTTTATTTGCCCAAGCTGAAGGTATCATTCCCGCACCGGAATCTTGCCACGCTATTGCTGCCGCCATCCGCGAAGCAAACAAATGCAAGGAAACAGGTGAAGAGAAAGTAATCCTGTTCAACCTCTCCGGTCACGGATTGATTGACATGGCCTCATACGATAAATATCTCTCCGGTGACCTCGTAAACTACGAACTGACCGATCAGGATATTCAGAAGAATCTGGATGAAATAGGCAGTCTGGCATAAGGATACCTCATCCATATCAATAAATGTTTGCCAGGCTGACGAGCGGCTCATAGAGTTTTTCAATATCCTGCGCATCCAATTCAATATCAACCTGGTCCCCCGGAATCAACCGTATTCCGGGGGGCTTTGCGTCTTTACCATCCCGTGTACATTGATAATGGTACAGTTTTCAGGCAAAGAAAGTTCGTCTACAAGTTTGCCAACCATATATGAACCCGTCATCACCTCTATGGATAGTTTATACCTTGTCTGTTCCCTGGAAAGCAGGAGTATTGATCATATCCTCATAAAGCGTCACGTTGAAAGGTCTTATCTGAAGAAGTTCCGTAAAATAATAAGTCAATCCACCCACTACCACCGATGGGTAGAACACCTCAAAATGTCCTGTTATCTCGGTAATCAATACAATAGCTGTCAAAGGGGTACGTATCACAGCCACCAGGAAGGCAGACATTGAAATCAGCATTACATAACTAACATTCTCCGGCTCAATAACCCCATATTCCACTCCCAACAGACCAACAATCTGCCCCAGTAATCCACCGGTGACCAGTGTAGGAATAAACTTCCACCCGGCAAACCGGATGAAACGCAGATAACGGAAAACCGAAATGCAACAGCATCATTGCCGTTACCCACATAATTGGTGCATGGCTGCCGGATTGCGCCTGCTCCAAAAGAAACTGTTCTCCCCACCCGTCAGGTTGACCTGCATAAAGGAAATAATATAAGCGACCAGCAACAGATAGAACATCTTCATATATACCGAAGATTTTACCGTTGCATACACCCGTTTGAAAGAGACCATCATCATGGAATATAATTTTCCGCAAACAGAAATAATCACTGCAAGCAACAGGAAGTACTTCACCTGGATTCCAAAAGAAAAACCGGGCTCGGCCACTTGTATCAAATGATAAGAATTTACCGGAAAAACCATGCTTGCCACCGCACCGGCCACTACACCGGCCAGCAAGGTAGTAATAGCGGTTTTGGGAGCATCAAAACGTTCGATGGATTCGATGACAAGCAATGAAGAAGCCAGCGGCGCCGCAAACGCAGCCGCAAGACCGGCACCGGCACCGGCAGCAAGCAATTGCTTTCGTTCACCACGTAGAATACGTGTCCAGCGTGCCACAAGGCATCCCACATACGAACCTATTTGTACGGAAGGCCCTTCACGTCCCAGCGATAATCCGGCCGAGACCGAAAGAATTCCACCGAAAAACTTAGAAACCAACTCTATGAAAGGATGCTTATAAGTAATGCGCCCGTTGATGGCAGCACGTGTTTGAGGAATACCTCCTCCGGTGATAAGCGGCATTTTTATCACCAGCCGATACGAATATCAGTACCGCCCAAAAGAAAAGAAAAAGAGAAATATGCCAGTACCACTCCGGACGGGAAGCAAAAAACTCACTTCGCAAGTTAAAGAAATAATATAGGCAGTAATGATAGGGAACAGCCACCAACCCCGTCAGCAAATCCTACGAAGATGCTGACGAAATACAGGCGGGCATCAACCAGTTTCAGTTTCACAACATACCACTTCCTCAGTTTTCTAAAGTTTTTGAACCTTTGAAACATTCCTCAGAGTTTTCTTTTATTAATTTGAGTATCTACAACAAATTAACCCTGTTGAAGTTTCCACACTTTGCGTTTTTTACTTTTTCCCCATCATATTCAATCGCAGGATAGCGTGCACCATAAAATAACGTCCCAATACATTGTAATCCGCATCACGTATGGCAGTAGCCGAGATGGTGCGTACCATTGAAATCTCCTGGCGAAGAATATCATAAAACTTGAAACGCAGTAGCAGTTGTTTCTTTTTTTCAAGAAAGCTTTCGACAGTTGGCAGTTCCATATCAGGTTCTTCCGCCCGCTGCTGTCGTATCCATATCCGGTACGAAGAAAATATGTGAGATCACTGCTGCACTCGAAGCCCCGGGGAGATAATACTGCAAGTCTCCTCCAAGTTGATAGTCGAACGTTTCCGTGCGCATATCTTTCACGTTATTATACGAATTATTATACAGCACTTCTCCACGCGCACTCAGTTCGAGTTGCCGGGTACGAAAAGTAAATTGCAGGCGTTCACGCGCTGTGAGGTGCTTCACGGAACTCTTCATCGGCTCTTCTTTGTTCTGAGTAGTATATCCGTTCTGATTTCTATATTGCAAATAGGAATAGGTACGGAACAGCCAGTTGCGGTTCTTGAAAGGCCCGCTCAATGAAAGTGCACCTGATGCCCGCCAGTTACCATTCAAATTAACAGGCATGGTGGTTCTGCCTCCCGTTTCGCTGTCGTAAGTCACTGGTTCGTTACACTGTTGAGCACATTCTCCACAAAAAAGAGATACCACCATGTTGCGCTGATGTTTCACATTATACGAATTATAATTCAGTGTAAACGTATTGGTATATGAAGGTTTCAAAGAAGGGTTACCAATGCGGATATTCAATGGATTCGTCATGTCGGCAACCGGTTGTAGGTCACGAACACTCGGCTGTCGTCCTTTTCCTCTATAAATTGCCTGCAACTGTGTACGCTTGGAAAACTTATAACGGAAATTCAGCGTCGGTGAAAAGTTCAGAACCGTTTTACTCATTTGATGTTTGGAAACATCATCCAGAAAAGAACGGCTATCCAGTTTCTGGGGTTCCAGATCGACACCTATATTGTAGTTGTACTTTTTCCGGGAAGTACGGACAGCCATATTGAAAAGATGGGTGCTGTATTGGCTCTCAAAACTATTACTGGCCAGAGAATCGTAATCGGCAACAAAATCTTCCATTGCCTCATCCCAGTTATAGACAAAGCGGTCCGAATTAGTTACCCGGTATTGATAGCTGTAACGAAACTGAAGAAAATAACGGTTAGGCAACGGCTCCACATACACCAGTTGCAGACGATAATTATATCCGTCACCTTCATCATCCACACGCTGGTTGACTACTTTCTCTGTATCATTCTTAAAATAATGTGTAGTAGAAAAGTTTTTCCTGTCGGCAGAAGAAGTATTCGTTCCATAATCCACTTTCAAAGCCAGATTCCGTCCTTTACGACTGAACTTACGGTTGACTTGCAACATAAAGGTCAGATTATACTGGGAATTATCGTAAAGATTAGAAGCCGTTCTTTCATTCAGAAGTGTTTCGTCCGACCAACTCTGTTGATATCCACTATTCCTCCTGTCACTTGCCACATAGCGATATTGCGGACGAAACACCAGGTTGGTGACTGAATCAATTTTCCATTCCAGATAAGCATTCGCCGTCAGGTTGTGGTTCTTCATGTGATTGCTGTTAGTGCTGTGGCTTATCGATTTATCCTGTTTCAGGAAATTATCCACCGTAGTACTGTTATCCTCCGAACGGTCGGTACCCGTATATTGCACATTGGAGCGAAGCTTCACTCTGTCCCAGTCATGAGTGAAGTTCATGCCTAAAGAATGTGAGGTGACCAGTCCCACCCTATTCAGAATATTTCCACTGGCAACCGACGACTCCCGTTGCAACTCCGAGAAGCCTTGATTGTTAGTGTTATTCAGATTACCGATAATAGTAAGTTGAGAATTATCCCGGAAGCGGTTCAGGGTATTGGCAAGTTCATACCTCCCTTTGTTACCCGTACCTGCCATGAAATTATCCATCCATCCTTTCTTCATGTCCTTTTTCACCCCCAGGTCAAGTATCATTTCCTCATCCCCGTCATCAATTCCGGTCAGACGTGCCAAATCGGATTTACGTTCATAAGCTCTCAGCTTCTCCACCATTTCCACCGGCAGATTTTTTCAAGGCAGCTTTCGGATCGTCCGCAAAGAACTCTTTGCCGTCTACCAATATCTTCTTAACTTCCTTGCCATGAATCAACAGCTTTCCATCACCATCTATCTCTCCACCGGGCAATTGTTTTACAAGATCTTCGAGCATAGAACCTTCGGGGGTACGATAGGCAGAGGCATTGAAGACCGTGGTATCCTGCTCGGTAACTGCCAGAGGAGCTTTACCCACCACTACCGTTTCGCCCAACAAAATGCCATCGGAAAATAGTGCAATATCACCCAAGTTCTGCGAAGTACCTCTGAATGAAGAAGGAATAGATTTAGAAAAAGTGGTATAGCCAATGAAAGAAATCTCTAAAAGCAATTTCTTGTCTTTAGGCCAGACAACCGGCATCCTGAATTTACCGTCGTCCGTAGTGGCTACACCCGCCAGAAAAGTACTGTCCGGCAAGGTCAATAAACGTATAAATCCGGAAAAACCAGACGTGCCGCTTAACAAAAACGATGCGTTTCAAAAAGTACAAAAACGACGCGTACAAGAAAAACGGTGAGCGCGGTCCTATTCTGCACGACCAAAGCCCACCGTTTGTCTTTCACTTGAACCCTCTTTGAATCGCCTTAAAATATCATTTAAAAGCCATTGCAGATTCAAAATAATTTCCTATCTTTATGCAATTGTTAGGCTGCTATACCTGACACCTCATCCGGCTTCGTGTACAGCATCATGTCTGTATATTTAGCTTGATAGTTTACGCTTGCACTAAACTCCACTTTCCTGCATTCCTTGAATGGGCTGCCGACAAATGGGTTTCGGTCCATCCAGTCGCACAGTTCTAAAATGGAGGATTTGTTCGAGGTGAAGTACACGAACGAATGCCCTTTCAGAACGGTTAGTACATCCAGATAGTCAGCCAGACGCCAGAACATCTTGTAAGTACCCACCTCGGTGGAGAGGTACGGCGGATCAACCAGGAACACCACACCCGGAACATCTTTGTAACGTTTGAATACTTCCTTGTAGTCTTCGCTGGTTATAGTCAGTCCTTCCAGATAATCCTTTGCTTCGGGATAGTCTGTCTGCCGAATCCTATTGTAGATGGCTTCTTTCTTCATTCCTTCCAAACTGGTCACATATTTCATGGCGAACAACAAGGATGCGGAAACCGTGATATAATCCACGTAACCGTGCTCTTTTCTTCCCTCTCAATACGAGCAAACATTTTATCGCGAACCTCCCCCGGTTATACGTTTGTTTCTGGGTTCCCCTTCAGCTATCCGACGCAAATCGGATAACAGCACATTGGTGGCGGGATATTTACAAGGCGGCAGCGGTAGTTGTCGAAGTCATTATACACAACGGTGGCATCAGGCCTGACACATTTGGTAATATGTGACAGCAGGCCCGAGCCGCCAAACAAGTTCCACAAACACGGTGCTGTCCGGGAACTGTCCCAGTACTTTAATAAATTCCCTTGCAAACATGCGTTTTTGCCCCACGAAAGGAAGCGGGGCGGACAAATACATCTTTCTCATTTCTTTTTGCTTTAAAACGGCTGCAAAGGTCCACAGAATAAACGAAAAACAGCGGAAACATGAACTGTTCCCGCTGCAAGACATATACAGCAAACTACACGTTCAACCCGAAGCGGACAGTCTCGTCACCGCTTATCAGCGCACGGGTACCCGGGAATGTTATTCTCATAGATATGTACATTGCCCAGATTCAGGGTGATCGACTTCAAGGGAAGTTCTATCTGCCGGGCCATCAGGTACAGGTGGTAAATGTCGGAAGGCAGTCCGAGGTTCGCATCGCTGCTGCGCTGGTAGGCGGACAGAACCAGTTCACCACCGTCCAGCTGGAACTGTACCAGACTCAAACAGGGTGCCTGGTTGCTCTCGGCACCGGTTTCGCCCAGAAAAAGCACGTAGTTCTTGCTGTTGCGCCTCTCCCGGTTAATCTTCGCGATCAGCGGCGGAAGTTTTTCGAAATACGTCGGGTAGCTGTTCACTAAGATGGAGCCGCAGTAGTCCCACCAGTTGATGCCCGCCTCCTAGTATTTCTCCACGTTGCGCTCACCCTGCATAAATAACTGCAACTCGCTGCGGAGCTTCTTGCGGGCGATATTATGCCCCTCGAATATGTCAAGCAGGTCCGCCGGTGTCAGTGACAGCTGCTCATTCAGAAGATATTGTATATTTCCCTTCTTGTTAGTCTGTGTTTTTCCCGTGGCAAGAATCTTGTCCAGGATACGGTAATACTTGTTCATAGCCATTTCCTCCTTCTAAATTTGAAACACCCTAAAGATAAGGGGTTTTGACCGGGTTCGTGCATTCCAGCAGCGACACACCGGCACTTCCTTCTACTCGTTTCATGTAAACACGTATTTGGTTCTACCTTTGCCAAACGTTTCCGTCTTTATCGTTGTCTCAAACGGAAAACCGTCCGGCATTTCCCTTACCTGCGCAAGGATGTTTTTCATTTCTTCCGAATTAGTGAAAAACTTCTTGGACTCGCCATTCTGCTCGATACTCACGATACAGCGGTCCTCGCCCTGCTCTGTCTTGATTCCCGTTTCAAAGTCTTTCACTATGATGGGAAGGTTTACCAGTTCCCGGATGCTTACCACAGTGCCGGGAAAACGTTTCTTGCCGTCCTCCGGCTTATAGGAAACGTTCAAATCTTTAAATGATCTCATTTCTTTGCCTGTTAATTTTTTAAACAACATATTACAATCCGCATGCTTGGCCATGCCATAAAAGCTGGCAACCAGCTCACGCCGTCTTCTTCTCGATTTTACCTCGTGCATTTTTCGGGCAAATTTCTGCTTGATACGCTTCCTGAGCCGGACATGGTCCGGAGCATAAATCACGTACCCCAAAAAGTCAATGCCCTCGCCCACCGGGAACACCCTCTCATTTGGCTTTATGGAAAGCCCGATAGAGTTTATCCGCTCATGGACGGCATCACGAATCTTCCACAATTCCGCTTTCGTTTTACCGAGCACGACACCGTCATCACAATATCGATAGTAATAACGGATACCGTACTTATCTTTCAAAAAATGATCTAAATAAACAGACAACAACAAATTGCCCAGCCCCTGCGAACTCCTCAGGCCGATACTGATACCCTCAGGCATCAGCCGGACAAAGTTATCCAGCATGGCGATGAGCTTCCTGTCCTTGAATATCCGGTTCACGCAATACATCACGAAATCTTGTTTCACGCTTTCGTAGAACTTCTTGATGTCAAACTTATAACAGAACCGCGTGCCTTCCGGATCTTCTTTCATATCACGGTGAATATACGCCATCAGATCGTGCGAGCCACGTTTTTTGATGCTGGCCGAAGTGGTTCGGATAAACCGTTTCCTCAAACGCTTGTCTACGATGGTCATGATAGCGTGTACGGCGATACGGTCTCTCATGCTTAGTACCTGAATACGTCGTAACTTGCCACCTTCCACTATATCCCGTTCATGATAATCCTTCACCCGGAAACTTCCGGATGAGATAAGTGCGGTCAGTTCATCCAACACCTCTTCCTTATGCGCAAGCAGGTAACGCCCTTGGCGGCTACGCTTTCTTTTCGTGCCGCGAAGGACTTGATTAAAGGAATCCTCCATATTGGACGGTTCTATAATCTCTTCTACTATGTAACCTTCTCTACGCATTTTATATCAAATTACGGCCACACGGCCTTCAATCTCCCCGGGCCTGACTTCTTCGAGCCTTACGGCCTACCAAACTCTACCCGACGCTTGTTTTTTCAGTTTTCCAACCCTTCCGGGCCGCTGTTACTGGGGCTTGTTTCCCTCGGCTCCACGGTGGGGACAAGTCCCCGGTGTTGTACGCCGATTTGAATTTCCTTCGATTGTTGTTCAGACGGGAACCGATATTCGAGTTCGAGTTCGAGGCATCGTTATTCGCATTCGCGTACGACACACCACCATTCGCATTCGCATTGTTGTACCCACGAAAAACCACACGGCTTAAAGGAAACGCCACCCTTTGAAACACAAAGGTATTATTTTTCATGCGGAAACACCGGTGATTTTATATTTTCGACGGGCTTACGCCCGTTTTTCGTTCGCTTCGGATCACACAAACGGGAACGAAAACGCTTTACGCTTTGTCGCTTCGCTCCCGTTTTCGATCATGCTTTCTCGGACAACGCCTTGTACGCTTCCACGCTTTCCGCTTTGACGATCCGACCGCGGAAGGCCAGACGGGAACCGATACGCGAGCTCGAGCTCGAGGCATCGCTATCCGCATTCGCGTACGACACACCACCACTCGCATACGCATTGTAGTACCCACGAAAAACCACACGGCTGACTGCGGTAGATATGTAGTATTTATCGCAATAATACGTGCTGGACGAGCCGTTTGCGCTTCCTACTGGCACCATATCCATATACTTACCGTGTGCGACACCTGTTATCCATTGGTCACTCGAGGTCTTGCCTTTGACAAAACGGATACTGCCGTCTGGCATCCAAATACGCCATTTGCCTGAATTACCGCTATCGTTGGGTAAATCAACACCGTCCATCATGTCGTATTTATGGCCGTAGATGTCCTCATAGCCAAGACAACTGATATTGTTTACCTGCGTCACGGTCGGAGAACCATACTCGTCCTGGCCACGATACCAGGCATATTGGTGGATTTGGTTATTGTCCACAAGCGAGTTCGTTATCTTGTTGTTTATTTTATACGCTCCATCATAACCGATCGTATCCTGCATGCCGTAGCCCGCCGTACCGCCCGTTATGCGGTTGTTTGTATGCTGACCGCCTGGACGCCACTCGTGCCCTTAATGTCGTCAAGCGTAAGGACGTCAGCATCCGGAACGGAAGGCATGTTATGCCGAACCGTTACTGCTGTAACAGGAGTAATGCTTGCCGTTCAGGTAATCATTGATACCCTTGCTCCAGAAGAAAGGGCTCGTACATCATCCAGGTCACCTTCAGTGCCGTCCAGTCTGGCAGCCGTGCCGTCGGCGTACTTGTTGCTGTCCGTGTCGTCCAGCGGGTAGTAGGTCATCTCACCGTCCAGGTTGTTCACCGTGGTATCAACGTTCGCCATGTTCACACCCCGCGTCGTCGCTTTTTTAGTCACTTTAGCAAGTACACGGTGACGCTGCTTCAGGATGGCGGAAATATGACCGCTCACCTCATACGCGTTGTCATACTTGTAGCCGGTACCGTTGTCAAGGTTGCTCACGTTCGCGTCATCCGATACCTCGTCGTCGAACTCGATCATCGTGTATTCCGGCTGCCGGATATTCAGTTCCGGGAAGTGCGCCTTCAGAGCGCTGTACGTATCGTCATCAATGTAGCGCGTGAGCTGTACCGTACCCACCAAGGCGCACGTGTCCGTAGTGTTGCCATCGGAATCCACACCGCCCATCCCGACAAACTTATCCAGCCACGTACCGTCATCCTCGCGGTCAATACCGGTTACTCTGATACGTTCCACACCCGTGCAACGGCCCAGCAGGGTTTCCCAGTCAATACCTGGACAACTGTCAAAGATGAAGGTCTTCACCTTGCTGTAGCTTTCCAATGTCAGCCCGCCGGTGGTCAGTCTGCCCAGATATTCCAGACGGAGGCTGGTCAGTGTACCGGGAAGGTGGAGCAGCGTCACGGGAGAACCCTTGGCTAGCACCACGCTCTGCACCTGCGTACCGCGGGCCTCAAGTTCTTCCAGCTTGGTCTGCGCACTCAAATCCAGCTCGGTACTGGTACTTCCCCGGTTTTCGCCTGTGCTTGGTTACGAAGGTTGAGTTTACGTAGCTGCTTGCAGTTGCCGATGTTCAACCACCAGCCGGTACTGCCGTTGCCGGAACTTTGAAGGTTCAGTTCGCGCAGCACGGTACATTTGCCCAGGTCGAAAGCGTTTTTCAGGTGGTCGGCGGCCCCGCTCATATCCAGCACCTTCATACGGCTCGCGCCATAAACCCTCAAGGGATCGTTCGCCGTATAGGCACCGGTGATGGAAAGGCTCGCAGCCGCATCTTTCTTGATGATGCCAGTATTCCCTATATTCGGGCTGTTGTTCGTACCGTAGCCGAAAGCATAAACCTCGTTGGCCGTAATCTTCAGCACGTCGGGGGTGTCAGCAGCCGTACGTGCCAGATAGAGGTCGATGTTGTCACTGGTGAAATTGCTCGTGCCGTACTTAGCATCCAGAAGGGCGAAACGATTACGCACGAAATATTCACGGTGCGCACGGTTACTGCCCTGAAGGGCGTAGATGAACGGCCACACCTTGCCGTACATCTCCTGCGTGGCGGGCAGGATGTACTTCAGCTCGCCGCTCTTGTTATAGGCACGGTCGCACCAGTTGCCCGCCTGCTCCACGTTCAGCATGTCCAGGACACGGCTGGTGGTATAGTACACCGCGAAGAGCCTGCGCCTGTGTCTTCAGGTCAGCGTCCGCAGGTTGGCCAGAACGAGGTTCCAAAGCCAGCTGTCACGGCCTTCAAAGGCATATTTCCCGCCTCGGCGTCATAAGTGTCGCGGTCGGTGGTGTAGTCATACACCAAGGAAACAGTCGTTGCGTTTTCCCATCTGGGTATCACCGTCGTAGTAGGTGATGTACCATATCAGGCCGTCCCACGTGCGCAGCATCATGTTCTTCGCACGCTGGTCAACGGCAAGGAAATAGTCCGTCCAGAGGTAATACGTCAGCAGGAAAGCCTTGTCGAAATAGTCACTTATCTCGTCCCTGAACTTCTCGCTCTTAAAAGTGGAGAGGTCGGCGCTCGTCGCACCGTCCGGAACACACGAGCGTATCCATGCGTACAGCCGTTTCACGGCCGTACGCTGCGACTCGTCAAGGCCCGCCCATTTCACATCATCCGGAACGTTGGTCTCGGCACCGGCATCAAACACCTCCTCCAGATGAGCGTCACTTGTGGTCTTGAAAAGGCACATGGCCTCGGTATTGTTCAGCATTTCCAGAGTGAGGGGACAGGCAGGATCGTAACCCTCCACGCCACAAGGCCGAACAGGTCGCCGCTCTTGCTTTTCTCGTTGTTGAAGTTGTATTGCCCCACATAGTTGTTCTCGCCGTCCTCCGCAGCCGCCACAAACATGTCGATAGGCACACCGTCGATAGCGGTACGCCGGTGACCGCGTTCAAATCGCTGCCGCCCGTCTCGTACTGGTAACGCTGCGGAGGGGTGAGAAGGCCCCATCTCCTTCAGCACGTCGTTGAACAGTTTGGCACCGCCTGTGTTCAGCGACATGGACGAGTCGGAATAATCACTCTTCAGACAGATCAGGTTCATGGCGATGCCACCGGGACGGACGGGATATTTCTTTTCCGCCAAGTGCTCAGGACTTGCCGCCAACGGTGAAGCTAAGGTTCGTGCCGCCCTTGCTGATATAGATACGGATGTTCTTGCTCGGATATTTCGTGGAACTGGTACCCTGAATACGGATATAACAGTCACGAAGCACGAAGTCGTATTCGGATCCGAAAGGGGAGTAATAGAAGATATCCGCCGAAAAGTCCGTCTTCTTGTTGTTCTCGGCATACACGTCATCGAGCTTGTTCTGGCGCACGATACGCAGCACCCCCTTGCCCTTGGCACGCAGCTTGTCCATATCCACAGTGTCGGTATCACCCAGGATATCGTTCTCCTCATACAGCGCGATCATCTCCTCACCGTCCGACACTGTCCACCATCCGGTTCTCCAGTTCCTCGTCGTCACTCAACCGGCGGGTATAGATACGCACGCTCTTTACCTCCACGTCCGCCCCGGCGCTGTCAATGGTGATGCCGCCAGATTGTCCTGGCGGAAGCTGAAGGCGTTGTCGTAGATGTCGGCACCGGTACGGTTGCCGTCCACATAAAGCTCCATCAGACGGCTCTCATTGCGGGTACCCACCATGAGGGCCACCTTGATCCCAACCGGTCTTCGGGGGCTAATTCGTGCCCAGCTTGATCTCACGCTCCACCAGCTCGTCGTCCTCGTTGGTATAGGACACTTTCTCACCGGTCTTGAAACTCGCTTCCGAAGGGGTGATATAAAGCCCCTTGCCACTGTCGAGACAGTCCACAACTGCGGATCGCTGTCAGTGGGATTGCTTACCCGGAGGGTCAGTTCAATGGTCAGCCCCGTACTTTTTCACATCGGTGGCAAAGGGCCGGTAGCCGATGACGGCTTTCGCACCGTTGGTCAGCTTCAGCGCCTCACCCGTCCAGCCGTTGCTGCTCCAGTCAAAACCCTCGAACGTGGTCTCCACGCCGTTCGACTCCCATGTTCCGGGGTTACTCTCCCCGTTGCTGCGGCCCGCCGCGTCAAGCTTGACCGCCAGGCCGTAGGTGGCCTCGCTGATATCGATACCGCTCTCACCCACGTCGATGCGCAAAGTGTACCCGGTCGGACCGGCTTTCAGGACAAGCGTCTGCGTGCCTTCCTCGGTAAACCGGTTACTGTAGGTCATCATGCTGCGGGGAGCGCTCACGGTACTGCTCTTGACGCCGTTTTTCCAGAACTCCACTTCAGCGGGCACACGGTCGGGATCATAGGCCACCCAGTCGAAAGTGAGCTTCTCGTAGCGGCCGGCTTCAAGGACCGGCTCCAGATGCTCGTCCCGTCCGAGGACATGCCCGTCGGCATGAATGAGCTTCAAACCGATGAAGGGCGCGCCGGTTCCGGCCTTCAGCAGGTCGATATGGATGCTCTCGCTTTTCAGCGTGAGGTCGTCAGTTTCCATCTCGGCCACCAGCTGGGCGGTATGCCGCCCCACGGACAGGCCGGTCATGGAAACCTCGAAACTGCCGTTCGTCGTGCCGCTGCGGGTGACCGTATGCGCGTTCTGCTGTACACCGTCCACGTACAGGCTGACGGTTTTCGTGCCGGTACCGCTCACGGCGTAGGGTATACTCGCGGAATCATAGGTACCGTAACCGCCGTTCTGGATGGTGGCCGCAGGTTGTAACCGCAGGAAAGGGACAGGGTGACGCTCTTCACGCTCACGTACGCCTGCTTCTTCTGCGCCTTGCCCGTGGTGGGATCGGTAGTCTCGGCAATGACGTAGATATCGCTCGTGCCCACCAGCAGGTATTTGGTCAGGTCAAGGGTATAGGTACCCTTGCTCACTTCCTTCAGCGAGGAGGAATAAGTGGTGGTCGTCCCGCGCTTCACCTGGATGGTGACGGTCGCTTTCTGTCCGGTACTGCTACCCTTGTCATCACCGCCGGCAACCTGGTGGTCATAGGTATAGGTAAGTTTCACCGCTCCGCCTTCCTTCACGGTTTTCTTGTCGGTCTCGGCAAGCAGCACGATCTTGGTGGTGGAGGACTCACCGCCGCCACCGCTGCCGGCCGGGATGTCAACGCTCGCGATCTCCGCCCCGCTCTTGTTGGTCAGCGCAAGGCGGACACTGCTCTCGTCGTCGCTCACTTCCGCGCTCATGCCGAACACGGTACCGGCTTCCACCTCCTGGAATTTGGCGGCGACGGTCTTGTTCTGGACGGGATTGGTACTGTCAGCATCCAGGCTCTCGTCCACTTCCAGCTTGTCGATGGTCAGATCCACGTTGCCCTCGCTGTCGGGAACTTTCTTCTCGCCGTTCACCGTCAGGCTCTTCATCGTTCCGGCACCGCCGAAGTCCTCCCAGCTCGCCTCCTGCTCCCAGCTCGACAGACTTGTCCCCACGAACTGTTTGGTCTCCCATTTGCCCTGCGAGACTTCATAGGTGATGCAACGGCCCTTGTAACGGTATTTCTCATCCACGGCACCGATCGCGGAGGAAAGGACATAATAACCGCTCTCAAAGGGACTTCCGCCGTCACATTATACGTGTTACCGCCACCGCCCGTACCACCGGGAATATCAACGGAGGCAATCTCCGTCCCGGTCTTCCCCAGCAGGGTGAGTTTCACCGTGTCGTTCTCCTCATCAGGGACGGCCGTCATGCCACCGACCAAACCGTCGTTCACACCGGCGGCGGAATCCTCCGCCTGTTTCGCAGCCGCGGATGCCGCTGCCGCGGCGGAATTTGCAGTTTCAGCAGCCTGATTGGCGGTACCGGCCGCATCAGACGCCATACCCGCAGCTTTATTCGCCAAAGCCGCAGCATTATCCGCTTTCGTGGCAGACGCATTCGCCGTGGCAGCGGCATCATCGGCCGGTTTACGCAAAAGGGTGAGCGGAGCACTCACCAGCTCACTGCCGCGAAGGGCGGGGAGACTTTTGATATTGTCAAGGGAGCTGACCTCCACAAGTTCATCAACGCTCTGGCTCTCGGCCTTGATAGCGTTCAGGATGTCTTTCTTAAGTTCCGTTTTCTCCGCTTCTGTAAGTGCCATAAGCTATTCCTCCTTATCTATTGTTGTCAGTCCTTGTAATAATTGTATGAAAGCGCGCTGAAGCCAAGGATACACCAGCCGCACTTGTTCAGGGCTGTTAATGATGGCGGGCTCCTCCCAATCCTCGCCCGTGTAGAGCAGGAGAAGCGGTTCACGGAGGTGACGTACAGCCAGTTCCTCTCCGGGTTCTCCGGAGAGGAAGAACTCCCTTCCACGTGATGCGGAGATCATCGGAAGCGCCGCCGTAAACGGGGAACTCCACCCACGCGCCGTACCAGTAAAGGTAGTTGCGGTTCCTTTTCGTGTCGTAGTAAAGCCATCCGCTCGAGGGGGAAGCGGGGGGACCGGCCGACGCTCCCCGCCACGAAACCAGGTCCGCAACGGATTCTCCCGTTCAGCTCGGGGGTACCGACCAGCTCGATGATCCCGCTGATCCAGTCGATCCTGTAGGGGTCGGAATCATAGAAA
>VOFE01000882.1_pt1 | contig 22000 bp, 34 predicted proteins | sample 5384071 | NCBI WGS metagenome assembly VOFE01 (sample SAMN12384724, study PRJNA508395) | human gut metagenome | isolation source: healthy gut D | host: Homo sapiens
CATTGTGGCACAGACGGTAATTCCACAGCTTACCACTCTGTTCTCATAATTCATGGGCGGGATCATTGATAAGATTACTGAATTCATAAAGGAACTGTTGCAGGGGTGGGTGCTGACCAACTTTGAAACCATGTTTACCGATGTCAATGACAAGGTAGGCACGATTGCAGGGGAGGTCAGCAAAACTCCCAGCACTTGGAACTCCGGTATTTTTGACATGATAAAAACTCTGTCCGATAACGTGATGATCCCCATAGCGGGCATGATCATCAGTTTTGTACTCGTCTACGAGCTAATTTCTATGGTCATTGACAAGAATAACCTGCATGACTTCAATACAGCGATCTTTATCCGTTTTTTTATGAAAGTGTATTGCAGGGAAACCAGCATTGATGTGACATCGACACGCTGCAGACGATGTTCAACGCTGCAGACGATGTTCAATGACCCGAATATCTAAATAGCCAGTTGGCGGCGGCAGCATATGAGAAAAGCAGTATTATTTTACCGGATAATCCTGTTATACTGTAGGCTCATCTTTTGACAGGAAAGCATAAGAATACAGGTAAGATATTTTTCGGGAGGAAGGATAAGAAATGGAAATAAACAGTAATCATTCTACATATGGTGCGGCATTTCGTCAAAAACCGATTTTTTTCATGTCAGGGAAAGGAAACAGTGGCATATTTTGAGGGGAAGCTTAAGAAAAATATGACACTTCAAGAGGATTCCTGTACACTTGGCAGCAATGACACTTATCGCAGACAGCATACTACTTATGAGGTTTCTGACAAGAAGGAAAGTACATTTCTGGATCTGGATTTTCTGATCAAGGACGAAACCAGCAGTCTGAAAGGAATCTCAGCGATAAAAAGGATGTGGATTTCTACAACTTTTCCATCCCCTTTAACCGAACGATACAGAATTACTTCGGTGTCCAAATATACATGGACATGCCGGAAGGCTGCGATTATGACCTCACCTTATATGATGAATATGGCAATCAGGTCGGAAAGGCAGAATGGGATGGGGGATGTATCAGTATTACACAGGAATTGCTGACAGTGTGGGAAATCTGTCGTCTAATACCTATCAGTATGCCACGGATGTGCAGGAAGTCAGGCGTTACTTAAAAGGGGTTACGGGAGAAGATATTTCTCTGGAGAACCTTTATCTGACACCGGACGGAAAAATTGGCGGGTTGCCGGAAAAAGCTGCTAATCTGATCAACAAAACAAAGGACAATGCCAAGATAGAGCGGATAAAGGATGCATTGATAAATATTATAGGACATAACCGGACAAGCGGTGATCTGGGGATTCCTGATTTTACTTCGGAGTTTCAATTCAGCAATGGCGCTTTCTCTGTGGCAGACAGTGGTTTTACGGTGGATATGGCGGCTTACTTTCATATTTTATGGAAATGAGCGATGCGGATATTGCAAGAGAAATGAATCTGGTTCGCAGTACCATTCATGAACACAGGACACGCTCACTTGAAATTTTGAAGAAGATCATGGAAGGAATAGCAGATGAAAAAGATGTATAAAAGCAGAAATGAGGAAAATTTGTTGCCTTTCCATATTATAAAGGCAGCATCAGAGGGCGATGTAAGTGCAATCAATGCCGTGTTAAAACATTATGAAGGTTACATAATCAAATTGTCCACAAGAAAGCTGTATGACGAAAGTGGACAGGTACATTACTGCATTGATGAAACTCTGCGTCGCAGATTAGAAACAAAGCTGATCACAAAGATATTGGCTTTTGAAGTTGCATAGCATCCGATCAGAAACTTCCCTTTCTATTCATTGATTGGAAATGATGCAGCGTTGTACCTTGACAACTGAATATTTTTTGCATACAGGACGTGAGGATATGTGGAGCCACTAGGTAGATTCGCCAAGATGTACCTGCTCTTTATAGGAGTGAATGTGAGGAAATGTTGAAACATTACATTGAAGCAAAGGTATGGAGCGAGAAGATCTGACAAAATGTGTGGCAGTAACACAGGGCGATGAAGCATATCCGTGATAATGATACTTCCGGATTGTAAGGAAATTTGCAGTCCGGTCAATTTGAATGACGGTGCAAGACCGATGTGGGCAGAGTAATGATCTGTCACCTGTATTGCATTTTTATCTGCCTATGAGAGCCTGCAATGGTGATTGACGGGATGAAAGGTTTTATCTTTATGAACCGTTTTGGCAATATCCATAATCCGCAAGCTGTAAACAGAGCAATCAAGCGTATATACGAATCGTACAATGCAGAAGAAGTGGTTAATGCTTCCAAGCAACACCGGGAGCCTGTGCTAATACCACATTTCTCATGTCATCATTTGAGGCATACCTTTTGTTCGAGGTTTTGCGAGAATGAAACAAATTTAAAGGTGATCCAGTCCATAATGGGACACGCTAATATTGAAACAACGATGGATATTTATGCGGAAGTCACCGATACTAAAAAGCAGGAAGCAATTCAAAATTTAGCACACAATTTAGATGTATTTTAGGAAAGAGTCCGGCATGGACTGACGAGAGTACGACAAAATGTGTGCCATACGACAAGAGTACGACAAATTCAAGTGGTGTAATCAGCATAAATATGTTATTATGATAATGTTGGAACACCGAAAAAGGCTTTATTAAAGGAAAAAGCATTAAAGTAAATTAAATTGATGTGAAATCCCGACGATGAAATCACTGGATAAGTAAAAGATAGAAATAGCGCAGGCGGAAGAGGGTAATATACTGTAAATTAAACCCGATATAAACCCAAATAGTTAAAATTGACAGAAAGTTGACATTAAAACCGATAAGAAATTATCGGGTTTTTAGGTAGAAAAAGAGGGGGAAAATACTTGCGGACAATTACTTTTTTTAATAATAAAGGTGGAGTTGGAAAGACAACAACCATTGTGAATCTAGCAGCATACCTTTCTAAATACAAAAAGAAAAGAATGGTGATACTTGACTTAGATCCACAATCGAATTCAACACAAGCAATTATTTCGACAGAGTTTTGGCCTGACTTTTATGGCGAAGAACCAACGAGAAAAACAATTTATGATTACTTTTCACATATTATTCAGGGGAAAGTACATTTGAATTCTATGATACACCAGTTAAGGCTGAAGAAAATAACTTTGGAGTAGATTTAATTCCAGGACATTTGAACATGTCGCTAGTTGATGATGTTATGAGTCAAAGTTGGGGAAGTATGAATAAACCTGCAGGAATTAAAGTACAAAACTGGTTAAATCAGTTAAAAACTCATTTGGAGGACCATTTTGACTATTTATTTATTGATGTAGGACCTTCGTTAGGACCGTTAAATAGAAGTGCATTGTTAAATTCAGACTATTTCTTTACACCGATGGCATCAGATATTTTTAGTCTATTAGGTGTAAAAAATATAAGCAACTGGATAAAGGGCTGGGCAAGAGAATACTATGCTGCTATTTGTCAAACATTTCCACAAACTCCATTTTATACTCCGGATTTTTATGAAAAAATTTAATTAATTGTTCTGAAACGCAATTGGTTAAATTTGCAGGATACTCTATTCAACAATATTCTGGAAGAAAATTTAAGGATGGAATAAGACCCACAAAATCATACGAGAAGGTGGTTAAAGAGGTACCTGGTGAAGTTATAAAATATTTACGTGAATTTGCAAACAAGAATATATCAGATGAAAGACTTGATGTTAGGTGATATTCCTTATTCATATAGTGTAATTCCTCTTTCGCAGATTAATAATATGCCAATTTTTGATTTGACCTATGAATCCGGCGTGAGAGGTGGACAAACTGCTAGTGTTGAGTCATATAAAGAATACTTGGAAGTTATTGCGACAAATTTCTTGAGAAATGTGGGGGGATACAAATGAGTAGCATAGAATACAGTATCTGGCCAGAAAGCTTAATTGAGGAATTGGCGGCAAGAAGATGTGTGTTATTTTTGGGCTCTGGAATATCTGCTACAGCATCAACAGAGGATGGAATTAAACCAAAGACATGGGGGCAGTTTATTGAAGGAATAAAGTCAATTGCTCGGAATGCTTCAGAAGATGATATGAAATATATTAATGAGCAGATAAAGAAAGAAGACTATTTATTAGCATTACAAGCAATATATGACGCATGCATACCAGCAGATTATGTAAGATATTTGAAATCTGAATTTATGGTAGACTTTAAACCATCTAAAGTGCACGAATTCATAAGAAAGATTGATAGTAAAGTTGTAATAACAACAAATTTTGATTCGATATATGATAATTTATGCAAAGGCTCAACATATTCTATTCTCGATTATGAAGAAGCAGAGTCGATAGTACAAACTTTAAAATCTCCAACTAATTTAATAATTAAAGCACATGGAACAATACAAAAACCAACAAAGTTGATATTTACGTCTAGTCAATATTTTAAATCTCAGCAAGAGAATCCTGTATTTTACAATATATTATATTCACTGTTTTTGACAAATACAGTTGTTTTTTTGGGATATGGTTTAAGTGATCCAGACATAAATTTGATCTTTACAGTATTTACATAAATCAGCTTGTGAAGCGAGTCCACACTATTTGGTTAAAGAAAAGGGAACCGCTCCACAATTGATTAAACACTGGAAAGAAACGTACAACGTACAAATTATCGAATATGGAGATAGTTATGCTGATTTAGAACCAGCAATAGAGGAACTCGCAAATAAAGTAGATGCATTCAGGGCAGATAGAGCGGGAGTAGGGTTATAAATGGTGTTACGGTTTATTTTTCCATTTATGAATTGCTCTTGTAGACATGCCATCTTTTCCTTTTGGTAAGAATGGTACAGAGCTATTGTAATCTTCGGTATCAAATCCGATAATCATAAAAGGATAATTTTTTACTAAAGGAAAATATGGTTCTAGTTCTTCATAATTTGAAACCCGATCAGTTAGGTAATAGGAGAGTTTAGCAACAGGTAAAAGGAGAACTGCTAATTGCAGTTCATTATTGTGTATAGCAAGTAGTAATTTATTCATTGAGCGATGTGCGGATGAAATGTTTCCTGTTTCAAATTATAGTCCAACATTAAAGCATTCATTTGAATTTTGAAATTGCTTGTATACATCAATAGGACCTCCTTTTCCAAAGTTTACAAGAATATCTAACGGCTTTTCTCTATACCAAAGATAAGTTTCTTCAAGTAATTGATAGCAAGCTTCTTTTATTGGAACAACTCCATTACAATTTTTGGAAGTGTTATTAATTTGAGAGATCATGCGGTTGATGGCCTCACATATTTCATCATAAGCACACTTAGCTAGTGATGAATTTGATATTAGGGTATTGGCAGATGGGGTAATGTAAGATTTAGATATATGCATTTTATTCCTCCTTTAATAATTCACTTGCGGATGTATTAAGTGCATCTGCAATTTTTTCAATGTTGTCAATTGAAACATTTCTAGAGCAACATTCAATATCAGAAATATATGTACGATGTAAACCACAATTAAGTGCTAGTTCTTCCTGAGAAAGTGAATTTTGTGCCCGTAGTTTTTTCATGTTTTGCGATAAAATTTCTCTTAAATTACTCATTAAATTTACCTCGTTGACCAAATGATAATGTAATGATATACTTCGAGTAGACTATGAGTCTACAGACTATAAGTGGCGGTGAAGAAATGTATTACTCAATATTTGATTTGTTAATAAAAGCAACAAAGGAATCAAAGAGAACAAGTGATGATTTATACTTTTTTTTTAGAAAGAAAGGTATTAAAAAGGCAGAATTGATAGAATTAAAAAGTAAAGGATCTTTTGATTGCAGGAAGGAATTAAAAGATGCTATTTTAGAATATTTGGGTATGACAGAGTTGGAAGTGTGGTTGTCATTGGGCATGATACCTCTAGAGTATAGGAAATCCTATATAGAGCACATTCCAGATATCGTTAATATTCTGGAGCCTACGAAAAAGAAAATAACAGAAAAAGAATTGATTCCGTTTTATAAAACAGGATATGGAAAATTATACAATTGTGATTGTATGCAGTTACTAGGGAAAATGAAAGATGAATCTGTTGATCTAATTTTTGCAGATCCCCCATTTAATCTTAACAAAGAATATGGAGAGGGCATATCTGATGATTTATTTACAACGGCATATGTGAATTGGTGTTATGAGTGGATCGATGAATGTATAAGAATATTAAAACCCGGTGGAACATTTATGGTTTATAATTTACCTAAGTGGTCAATGTATTATGCCGAGTACTTGAATAGAAAATTAACATTTCGTAGTTGGATAACAATTGATATGAAATATAGTTTACCTATAAATGGTAGACTGAGTCCAAGTCATTATACTTTATTATATTATGTAAAAGGAAATAGGCCAAATGTATTTAATAATCCAAGAATTCCTTTGCAAACATGTAGACATTGTGGAGGGAATTAAAAGATTATGGGGGATACAAAGACAAAATGAATCCTAATGGGGTAAATGTTTCAGATGTATGGTATGACATATATCCTGTTCGTCATTCAAAAAATAGAAAAAATAATGAACTTTCTGTAAAACTTTTAGAACGAATTATTTCTATGACTACGAATGAAAACGATATAGTATTTGATCCATTTGGAGGAAGTGGGACAACGTATGCTGTTGCGGAATTGCTTAAGAGAAATTGGAGTGGATCTGAAATTGGAGATTGCGAAGTTATTAAGAATCGATTAATTAATTCAGAAAATGATAGAAAGCTTTTAGGTAAAGTATATAGCGAAAAAAAATGTGCTGTTTACAGAAGTAGTAAAGAAAATAAGAAGAAAAAATGGTTTTTGGTTGCCAGAAGATTTTCAACGATAAAAGGAAGATGGGTAAATCCATCTTCCTTTTGGGATACTCCCGAATATCTACCTTTAGTCCCTTTGAATGTAATAGTATTGTATATAATTAGTGAACAAATCTTAAAACCATCACAAAAACAGATGACTTTTTCCAATTTTTTTGGTATAATAACATAATTATGTTTAATAGGAGGTTGATAGGTGTGTCAGATTATGAAATGCTTTTTAACAGCACTCTGACTGCGCCTTTTTTTTCGACTGTTCATAAAGGAAACGGATAAAAGCATCAATAAATATGTACATGGATAAGATGTATGTATTTATTGGTGCTTTTTCTGACTAATAAAGGTGGTGATTTGATTTGAATAAACAGGGAGATTTATCTGTTATCACCAAGGTAAAGGAAGTTTGCAGTTACATATTGACGATAACTGATAAGTCACCAAAAAGATTCCGATTTACACTGGTAAGCCGTCTTCAGAATTATTCCCTTACCATAATTGAAAAACTTATTATGGCAAATGAGATATATGTCTGCAATAATCGCCAGGAAGTAGATGAAAATGCGTTGTTGGAAAGGAGAAGGCTTCAAAAAAGTGCAATGACGCATATAAAGCTATTGGCATATATTGCACAGGTAACAATGGAACAACAGTGTATATTACCAAAACAGTATGAACAGATAACAAAGAAGCTGTACGACTGTCAGAACCTTTTGGGAGCGTGGGTAAAAAAGCGATGCCAAAAGGTATACGAAAGATGAATAATTTCATAGGTATGTCGGAAAGAGATTTCCTTAACATATTGGGATTTGATTGAATGGTTCTGGCTGCGCTCGCCTAACGCTAATAATGATAACAATGCGTTGCTCGCTAATCCGGGCAATTATGTCAACAACAACAATGTTAACAACGAAAACGCTGTTCAGCCCGCATGGTCTTAATGCCCGAAGATATATTCTATGGAGAATAATCCAGTATGCCGGAGATAATTTTTATCGGCTATGCATTAAGACGAAGGAATCAGATTCCATTTCATAAGCATGACTTATGGAAGAATACATACTGTCGGATGAAAGGACATGGAAGCATTTTCTTTTTGTGGTATTCATACATATGAATGCACCGGCAGCTCAGAAAGATACGGAGATGACGCAATGTATGAGGCACTGACTGACTTTTCCGATATATATACAGCCTATAGAAGAACTGCCAGAGGAAAGCATGGGAAGAATGAAGTTATAAAATATGAGAACAATCTTCATATGCAGCTTTGGTGGCTTCAGGAACGGATGGCAAACAGAACATTTCATATCGGGGGATATCATAAGTTTATGATATATGACCCCAAAGAAAGAGAAATACAGGCATTGTCATTTCCAGACCGTGTATTTCAATACCTGTTGTGTGACAATGTGCTGATGCCTTACTTTGAACCGAGACTGATATATGATAATGCAGCCTGTCGTGAAGGAAAGGGAACACATTTTGCCATGGGCAGACTGGAAGGTTTCTTAAGAGACTATTACAGAAAATACGGAAACAAAGGATATTTCCTTAAATTTGATATTCGTAAGTATTTTGACAGTATCTGCCATGATGTTCTGAAAAAGAAACTGGAGAGATTTCCTGATGAAGAAGTCAGAACACTGCTGTATCATATTATTGACAGCTATGTACACAGTGAAAACAGAGGTGTTCCAATGGGCAATCAGTCAAGCCAGTGGTTTGCTTTATATTATCTGGACAGGCTGGACAGATTTATAAAGGAGAGGCTAAAAGTAAAATACTATGTAAGATACATGGATGACGGAGTGCTCATTCACCACGATAAAGAGTTTCTAAAGAAAGCGTTAGCCAAGATGAAAGAATTGGTGGAAGAAGATGGACTCGAGTTTAATTCCAAGACACAAATTTTTCCTATATCACAGGGAGTGGATTTTCTGGGATTTCATTTTTATCTGACAGATACAGGAAAGGTGATTAAGAGACTTCGGACATCAAATAAACGAAGATTTAAAAGAAGGATGAAACGCTTTCAGAAGCAGTATCGGGAAGGCAGGATTACTTTTGATGAAATCACACAGAGTGTCAGAAGTTATAATGGACATTTAAAGCATGGACATACATGGAAATTAAGAAAACATATCTATTCCAATACAATATTTACAAAATCAAAGGAGGATTCAGATGAAAAGATTAAAGCATAATTTTAAGAAAGGAATGGCGTTTGTTCTTTCACTTGCTATGGTGGCAGGACTGGTTCCTGCTATGTCAGGCGGAGCAAATAAGGTGCAGGCAGCATCCGGTTCGGGAACGGAACCAAGTGTGTCAGCCTATGCCACAAAGACACAGTTGATGGATGGTACATTTGCCCCGAATGCAGATGGAACTGCAGTAAATTATGGAAAGATTGTATTTGGTAAAAAATCAGATGGAACAACAGCACAGGAATGGTACATCTTAGGAAAGGATGAGGGTGTATCAGGGGATAATACCATCATCTTTGCCGCAAGCCCCATAGCAACATGGCAGAAGTTTAATTCAAGCTATAGCAATAAGTCTTTTACTTCAAGTTTTGGTGTATATGCAAGTAATCCATCAGACGTATATGCAAACCACTACGGAGCAAGTGACCTTCGAGTGGCATTGCAGGGTATGGCTACGAATACAAACTATTTCACCACAGCCGAGCAGGGCTTGATGAATGCTACCACAGTGAAAACGAAGGACACGAAGAACAGTAATGTGACCTATACCACCACAGACAAGCTGTATGCATTACAGGGAAATTATAATGATAAAAATAAACTGTGGGCAGGAACCAGTGACAGTACAGTACTTGCCATGAGTAGTTACTGGAGCAACGGTTCTTGGTTCTGGCTGCGCTCGCCGTACGCTGATGGTGATGGCAGTGCGTTGCTCGCGCTTCCGGGCTATTCTGTCCTCGGCGACAATTTGTACTTCGAGCGCGCTGTTCAGCCCGCTTCCAATCTGAATCTGTCATCTGTTCTCTTCGCATCTGCTGCGACAGCAGCATCATCTGATACAGTATCGGGAACGCTAACAGACGGTACGGCGATGACCTTAAGACTTAACGGAACAGGTAAGAATATTGGTACAGTAACCTATAACACCACAACAGGTGATATTAAGGTGGTGAGGGGTGATGCATCACAACCCGTGTCACTTGTAGTGCAGGGCAATGATGGAACAAACGATTGGCATTACAGTAAAAAGATTGATACATCAGAAACGGTAAATGCTTCGGCTATCAAGTCAGCACTTAGTTTGTCGTCAGATATAAATTTATCCGACTGCAAAATCTGGCTGGAAACTACAGACAGCACGGAAAATTTGATTTATGCGGTAGGGGCAACCGAAATATTAAGGATCACATCTGTAGAAATTACAGGTATTGATACTCCGACAGCAAATACTACCTTAGATACATCTGCAGCCTGTGCAACCACAGGTGTAAGCAGTACCACACCACAGATTACATGGACACCAAGTGATACTACAGCAGGATATCATACAAGCTACACGGCAAGCATTACACTTACAGCAGATACAGGATACAAATTTGTTAATTCCACGACAGCTACCATAAATGGTAATACTGCAACAAGTGTTAATAAGAATACTGACGGAACGCTTACAGTAACATATGCTTTTCCTGCCACAGCAAAGGATAAATTGACAAGTATCACTGCACCACAGGCGATAACCGTAGCGAATGGAACCGCTTATAGTGTCATGAATTTGCCGGATCAGGTAAATATTGTTACAGAGGGTAATACGGAAAGCAGTGCTCCTGTCACATGGAATACAACCACACCGGCAAGCGGAAGCTATGACCCTGCTGTATTAACCCAGCAGACCGTAACCTTGAATGGTACGGTAGATTGTCCAGACAGTATTGATGCTAACGGAGTTTCACTAACTACGACCATTACTATTACCATAAGTGCGGCAGGCATTGTTGGAGCACCGACAGCAAATCCGACAGCCGGAACTTATTCAGAGAATCAGTCGGTAGCACTTACTTCTTCTACAGAGGGAGCAACGATTTACTATACAACCGATGGAAGCGAACCAACAATAACTGGCGGAACCACTAAGCAGTACACAGCACCGATTTTGGTGACAGGAATAGAAGGACAAAGCATTACAACTACCATCAAGGCAATCGCTGTAAAGAACGGTATGCAGGATAGTAGTGTAGAGACATTTACCTATACCATTCAGATTCCGGTAGCGAAATATACTGTGAATGTAACGAATGGAAGCGGCACCGGGCAATATGCACAGGGCGAGACAGTAACGATTACAGCGGGTGCAGCACCAAGTGGACAGCAGTTTAAGGAATGGGAAGTAGTAAGCGGAACGATTACACTTGCAAGCAGTACGAGTGAAACAACTACCTTCACCATGCCTGCAGAAGCAGTAAGCGTGAAAGCAAATTATGAAGCTATCCCTGTGACAGGGTACACCATCACAGCTACAGCCGGAGCAAACGGAAGTATTAGTCCTAGCGGAGCTGTCAGGGTTGCAGCAGGAGGCAGTCAGACATTTACGATTAGTCTGTCATCCGGATATGTGATTGATACCTTAAAGGTGGATGGTTCGGAAGTGACAGCAACCACAAGCTACACCTTTAGTGATGTGAATACTGATCACACCATAGAAGTTACCTTTAAACAGGAAAGCCAGACACCGGATGTGCCGGATGTGATTGCACCAAGCATAACCACACAGCCTGGAAATGCGACAGTGAAGGTAGGTGAGACTGCGTCCTTTACCATAGCAGCAAGCGGTACAGATCTTACCTATCAGTGGCAGATAGACAGAAATGATGGGAAAGGATGGGTAAACATTGCGGTGCAACCGCAACGAGCTATACCACATCCACAGTCAATATAAGCTGCAACGGATTTAAGTATAAGTGTGTTGTTTCAAACAACGCAGGAAACGTAGAGAGTAATTCTGCAACATTGACCGTACAGGATGCGGGCGGTTCCGATAATCCTGACACACCGAATAACACCTATCAGATTATTGATGGAGCAAACAGTAGTTGGACGCATGACAGTGATGGTAATATCACCATCCGGGGTAACGGAGACTTCTCCAAGTTTACCGGAGTTAAGGTGGACGGAAATTTGATAGACAAGAGCAACTACACTGCAAAGGAAGGCTCTACCATTATCACACTGAAAGCTTCCTACCTGAATACACTTTCGGCAGGAAACCATACAGTTGAAATCCTTTGGACGGATGGTTCTGCAAGCACCACATTTACCACCAAAGCAAATACCTCTGATAACAAGCCATCGAGTGGAACTGATAAGAAGGATGTGACTGCACCTAAAACCGGAGACAACACACCGAGTGTATGGCTGTTTATACTATCAATTCTTTCCGGAACGGGATTGATTATTACCGTAAAGAAACGCAGAGAAAATTTGAATTCATAGAAACGATAGTTAAAAAATAAAACGAGAAAATAACCATGGAGAAGGCGGGCATGTATGTCCGCCTTTTCTTCAAAGAAAACACAACAGGGAGTGTACGCTGCGGAAGAGGCGAAAGAAAAGACACAGACGGAATCAAAGCAGAAGGCGTGTATGGGAATGGAAATGCCTGACTCTGCAACTTTTATTAGCGGTGATATTTGTTTTTTCTGTGGCGGGGCTTCTTGGATATGGCATCTTCTATCTGTGTCAGAATGAGAGTAGCAGAAACACGCAAAAAGAATTACAAGGCATACGAGGAGAATCGAATACGTCTACACAGTATGCAATGAAATATGATGAAAACGGACTTCCCATAGCAGGAATAGCTGCATTTTTAGCAGATATTTATAAAGACTTTCCGACTGAAAAAGAATGTAACAAGGCACTGGGTATCTTACCTAAATACAAGGAACTGTATGAGGTCAATCCTGATTTAATTGATTGGCTTTCGATTGATGGTACGAGCATTGATTACCCTGTTATGCAGACGATGGAAGATGAATGCTATTATCTACAGCTTGATTATTACGAAGAACCCAATCAGAATGGAAGTCTTATTCTGGATACGGACTCCTCAGCCGGAACAGGTACAAAAGACTGTGATTAAGCCTAATGAGGATGGCAAGTACCCAGAGGATGTCTGGGAGATATCCATAATCAATCTATTTTCGAAAGAACGACTGGATTATGCAACTCAGAAACCTGAGGCGTTAATTGAAAAAGCAATAAAAGCAGCATCAAACAAAGGAGATAGAGTTGCAGATTTTTTTGGAGGAAGTGGAGTAGTTGCTGCAGTTGCATGTAAATTGGAAAGAAAATTTGTTCATTCTGATATAGGAATTAATTCTATTCAAACAACGAGAGATAGATTACTGGGAGATAATGCGGAGTTTGATATCTTGGAAGTTAAGGATGGAGTTCAATTATATAGAAATCCGGTTCAAACTATGGATAAAATAACAAAGCTGATACCTGGACTTCAGAAGGAAAAACTATTAGATTCGTTTTGGGAGGGGGCAATATCAGATAGCAAATTAGGTGTTGTACCAGTATATGTTCCAAACTTAATGGACAGTTCTACAAGCCAATTCAAATCAGTGAGGATGGTTTAGAGCTTATTGAGTTTTTGAGCCTTGACTGCACTTCTGATAATGGTGAGTGGCATTCAGACTCGGAAATAAAAAATCGACAAAAATGGATATGTTATTAAAAATGGTGAAAAAACAAAAGAATTTTGGAATGGACGCATCAGTTGTCATGAAAAGCCTTTGAGATTAAAAATTCGTAATATTTGTGGAGATGAAACAATTTATATTTTATAGATAGCGTACATAAGAGCCTAAGTGATAGGGAGACCTATTGCTTGGGCTTTTATTTATGTTATTGAAAAATGTAACAGAATGTTACAGCCGCCAGTATAGGCAAAAAAAAAATATATATTTTGGGAACTAAGCACGTATCAAACCTTAAAAGCAATTCTTAGTTCGGAACCCCACCCCCTCTATATATGGGTATCAAAGGCATCAGGAGAAATCTTGGTGTCTTTTCTATTTGACCTGAGTATGTTGTCGTTAAACTGCTCTATTATTATGCCCTGATGTGGCAGGAAAGGAGGCACGTTACCATGAAGGATTTGTTATCAAAATCTATGACTATGTGATTAACTACGAGGATGACAGCATAAAGCTGGGGAGTAAATTCGATGCAGAAGTTAAGAAAGCCATAGAGCCATTGAAAGAATCCATGACAGCAGAAGAGCTGGAGTGTATTAAGGAAATCGTATATTCGACAGCTTATACCGCAGAAAAGAATGGATTTTATCTGGGAATCCGCACTGCTCTTACGATGTTTGTGGAAGCAATGCAGTTACCAGATGACCCTGACAAGTCATAAAACTGTCAAATATGAGGAAAGGAGGCTGGCATCACAGATGGATCGGCTGTATGTTCCACCTTAGCGGAGCATACGCACATAGAAATGCAGATCGGAGGTAGTTATTGATGAATTGCAGGGGATAGAGAAAAACGTATACAAAAATCTGTTTGCTGGAAAGATTGCTAAATCGCTATATAGGATGTACGAATTCAAAAAAGTATAAAGAAGCCAAACTTTCAGTCTTGTAGAGAGATTGAAAGTAACAGAAGATTTGAAGCTTACGGAGGTTTTATGATATGAAGATTCTTGAATTTGGTGATACAAGTAAAAGTAAAATCATTCTGATACATGGCTTCCAGTGCCCTTGGCAAGTATGGAATAAATACATAGAGTATTATAAGAATAAGTTTCATATCATTGTGCCTATTATGTCAGGAGACAATCCTGAAGTTAAAGACGATTTTATTTCCTTTGCATCTGATGCAAAAGAAATCGAAGAATATATTCTTTCTCGCTACGGAAAAGAGATATATCATCCATTGTAAAAGTTTAAAAATGCGACAAATCAACAACTGTACAAACTATTTTGAAATAAAATTAAACTTGACTTTGTTGGAAACTGGTATTATATTAGGTTTATAAAAGTGACAAATTAGTTTACATATAACCCAAGTTGATTTATAAAACATGGAGGTGTTGATTTTGAATTTGTATTTTGAACTATTGAAAACTCCAGTATTTACTGTGGAAGATGTAAATAAATATTATGACAATATGGACAGCGCTCGCTCTGCAATCAAGCGATTGATGAAGGAGGGAATGGTGGCGAAAATCCGTAACAATATGTATACCTGCATCAGTGGAGAGACAGGGGCGCCGGTTGCTAATCGATTTCAGATAGCAAGCAAGATTACGCCAACCTCTTATGTGTCTCACCATACCGCTATGGAATATTATGGGATAACCGATCAGGTATATTACGATGTCTATGTTGCATCAGAAACCAGCTTTCGAGAGTTTGAATTTGATGGATATACGTATCGATATGTGGCGTCAAAGGATATGGAAGGCGTGGAAACGCCTGCACTAAGCGGTGGAATACGTATCACAAATCGGGAACGAACTTTGGTAGACTGCGTAAAGGATATGGATAAAATAGCTGGAATAGAAGAAGTGATACAGGATATTGGAAGTATGAAGCGAATGCAGGAGAAAAGAGTCTTGAAATATTTAGACCTATTATCGAATCAGTTCCTATATCAGAAGATGGGATTTCTTCTTTCTGAACATAAGGAGCAGATGGGGCTTTCAGATGAATTCTTTGATATATGTAAGAGTCAGATTGGAAAGAGTAAGCGTTACCTGACGAAGGACATGTCGGGTGGACGATATGTTGATGAATGGAAGCTTGTGATACCAGAGAATATTTACAATATGAAAATGGGGTGATAGAAGATGCCACAATATAATAGAGCAGAACTTGGACGAATGGCCACAGAAAGTGGTTTTGTGAGGGATACTTTTGAAAAGGTGCTTCGATTGAAGGAAATATTAAAATTTCTGAATGAGGACAAGTTCTTAAGAGAGCATTTACTCTTGAAGGGCGGAACAGCAATTAATTTAACAGTATTTAACCTTCCTCGATTATCAGTAGATATCGATATGGATTATACTCTAATGATACGAGAGAGGATATGCTTGAATGCCGTGCAAAGATAACGGACATAATTAAGGAATACATGGAATCAGAAGGGTATCAGTTATCGGAAGCATCAAGATTTAGCCATAGCTTGGATGCATTTCACTACAATTATCAGAACGCCGGTGGTAATAGGGATATGATTAAGATAGAACTCAATTATTCCTTGAGGGTGCATATCTTTGAACCAGTATATAGGAGTATTCTACCTGAGACTTTTGATGATAGAATGAAGATACGTATGGTGGATCCTATGGAAATATTTGCAGCTAAAGGCAATGCTCTTATTACAAGAGCTGCGGCCAGGGATTTGTATGATTGGTGCAATATGTTGTCTGAGGGTCTCTTTGAAGAACAGCGTGATTTGTTTAGAAAATGCTTTTTATTTTATATGACGATTTCAGCAGATACGCTTAATAAATCATTTGACACCTCAGCTATTGACACACTTGATTTCAACAAAATCAGAAGAGATTTATTTCCAGTTGGATGAGAGAAAGAAGATTGCGAAGAATTACATATCGGATCTCATGGTGTTGACTACTAAAGAGAAGGAATATCTTGATAGATTCGAAGAGAAAAAATACATGCCGGAGTTGCTTTTTGAAGACGCGGAGATAGTTGCAAGAGTGGAGAATCACCCAATGGCACTATGGAAATGTAAGGAGTAGATTGGCTATGTATATATTTTGTTCCAAGGCATTAGCCGATGACTTAAATATCAAGAAAAATGAATTACAGAAAATGCCGGTAGATGCTCAAATTAATGAATTATATGCCTGGCATGGTCATATAACAAAGCTTAATGGAAAGAACACGATTATCCTAATGAATGACAGAACGATGTATTCACTAGTTTTCAGAAACAGATTGCCAAGGAATGTTGATAAGTTTGCAGAACTAATCAAAGAAGCTATCCCTTATACCATGGAAGTCGGTGGTTTCAATAACCTTGAAATTGATAAGTATATATCCGGGCTGGGGAAATAATATTTGCAGAGAAAGCAGATAGGCAAATGACAGGTAATCTTACCAGAATGTTTCTTGATATGGAATACACTTGTGACAGATGGCAGGAAAATGAAAGTGTTCAGGCGGAACAGGCAGCATTTGAAAATAATGGAATTAGACGGTAAGGGAAAGAATATGTGAAGCCATTTGAGCGGATGCTGGATGAACTGGATAATTGAACCATCGCAAAATTTGCGACAATTCAAACTGAAGAGAGTAAAATAGTCGATATAAAATGTGTTAGCTAACTAAATATGTTTACAGCAGGTCGCTAAGTGCCGGTGGCACTTGTTTAGCGACGATCGAAGTGGAACGAAGACAGCTGTGCTAGGCTGTTCTGCCGAAGGCTCTGATTGTGGGGGAAATTCTATGGTCAGGGCCTTTTCTATTGCCTTCAAGTGCGGCTGCGGGTCCATGCTGTCAACATATAGAAAAGTATTCGCAACATAGAATATTTATCTTGAAAGTATTCGCGTATTCGAATATAATTAATATGACATGTTGTCGTTTTATATGGAGGACATAGAATGGAATATTTAACTTCAGCAGATTGTGCTAAAAAATGGAATGTTTCACAGAGAAGAGTAGCGATTTATTGCAAAGAAGGACGTATAGAAGGCGCTATCATGATGGGAAGAATGTGGATGATTCCTAAGGAAGCAAAAAACCAGAGGATCCTAGAAAAGCAAAAAAGAACATATAGCAATGTAACAGTGATAGAGAGAAGGTAAAGTCAGTATTTTCAAGACTTTTAAGCCTCTTTTTGGTATAATGAAGATATCAAAAAAGGCGGTATTTTCATATGATGACTCAAGAAACTGAAAAAGTGAGAAAACAAATGCAGATCGTATGTATCGATGATCTTGTTCCACAGGATCATCTTCTGCGGATTATCGATAAAGCAATTGAATGGTCATTTATTTATGACCTTGTTCGTGATACTTATTCTGATGGCATGGGACGTCCGAGCATTGACCCTGTAACGCTTATTAAGATTCCTCTTATTCAGTATCTGTACGGAATAAAAAGTATGCGCCAAACCATCAAAGAGATTGAGGTAAACATGGCTTACCGTTGGTTTCTCGGACTTGAACTTTATGATCCTGTTCCGCATTTCTCTACATTTGGGAAGAACTATACCCGTCGTTTTAAGGATACCGATTTATTTGAGCAGATTTTTCAGCATATCCTAGAAGAATGCTATCGCTTTAAGCTGGTTGATCCAACAGAAATCTTTGTTGATGCAACACATGTCAAAGCAAGGGCTAATAACAAAAAGATGCAAAGACGAATTGCACAACAAGAGGCCTTATTCTATGCCGATATGCTACGCAAAGATATCAATGCTGACCGAGAATCACATGGAAAGAAACCTCTCAAAGATAAAGACGATCATAATAAGCCAGGATCCGGCGGCAATGATAAATTTGAAAACTATACAGATGACATTCCACTAGACGGAAAAACCATCAAGTGCAGTACAACAGATCCTGAAAGTGGATGGTTTCGAAAGGGAGAACACAAGCATGTGTTTGCATATGGGATTGAAACTGCCTGCGATAAAAACGGATGGATTATAGATTTTACAGTAAATCCCGGCAACGAGCATGATAGCAGAACTTTTAAAGGGCTTTATGACAAGCTTACACATGTCGGAATGAAATACTGTATTGTTGATGCTGGTTATAAAACTCCTGCGATAGCGAAAATGCTTATAGACGATGGCGTGACACCGGTATTTCCATACAAATGCCCGATGACTAAAGATGGATTTTTCAGAAAACATGAGTATGTGTATGATGAATACAATGATGCATACATTTGTCCGGGTAATCATTTCCTGCACTACAGCACCACCAATCGAGATGGGTATCGGGAGTACAAAAGCTGCGGAAAAATCTGTGAGGGATGTCAGTATCTGTCGCAATGCACAGCTAGCAAAGATCATGTAAAACTTGTTACAAGACATGTTTGGGAAGACTACATGGAAACATGCGAAGATATACGTCAAACAATTGGTATGAAAGATTTATATTCACACCGTAAAGAGACAATTGAAAGAATCTTTGGAACAGCAAAAGAAAACCATGGATTCCGATATACACAAATGTACGGAAAAGCGCGGATGAAAATGAAGGTCGCGCTCACCTTTGCGTGTATGAATTTAAAAAAGCTTGCAAAATGTAAGAAAGAATGGGGATTACAAATGGCATAAATCCAGTGGAAATATGGTTGTTTAAACCCAAACATCTTGCGTAATTTAAGGGAATGAGAGACTTCAATTATAGTAAAATAAAAGAGCAAAAATGGGATTCTGAGGTACTAAGTCTTATTGCTGCAATATATAAATATGCAGGTAAGCAGGAACTATATTTAAAACAAAGACCGGATGAACTAGGGAAACTTGTAGAAATTGCTAAGATTCAGAGTACCGAGAGTTCAAATGCGATAGAGGGTATTGTAACAACAAATACAAGAATAAAGCAGTTAGTCGAAGAGAGCACGACTCTAAAAGCAGCGACGAAGAAGAGATAGCGGGATATAGAGACGTATTAAATATTATCCATGAAAGTTTTGATGCAATTCCCATAACAAAAATTATATTCTTCAGCTCCATAAGATACTTTACAGTCATATGAATAATCCGATCGCCGGACAAACAAAAACTGTGCAGAATTATATCAGTGCAACATATCCGGATGGTCACACAGAGGTGTTTTTTACTCCCATGGCTCCGTTTGAAACACCAGAGGCACTTGAAAAAATCTGTGAGGAATACAATAGAGTGATTGGTAATCTTGAGGTTGAACCACTGATTGCTATTCCTGTATTTATACATGATTTTCTTTGTATTCATCCCTTTAATGATGGAAATGGACGAATGAGTAGATTGCTTACAACGCTTCTTCTATATAGAAGTGGATTTTATGTAGGAAAATATATTTCACTTGAGGCTAAAATTGCTAAGAATAAAGATTTATATTATGAAGCGTTGGGGAAAGCTCAGAATGGCTGGCATGAAGGAGAGGAGGATGTAGTTCCTTTTATAAAGTATCTTTTAGGAACAATACTTGCAGCATATAAAGATTTTGAAGATCGTTTTGAGATCATCGGGGAGAAGCTCCCAGCATTAGAAATGGTGCGGAAAGCGACTAAGAATAAAATTGGCAAGTTCTCCAAACAAGATATCAGAGAACTTTGTCCATCGCTTAGTATTAGCTCTATAGAGGGTTCATTAAGAACGATTGTAAAAAGAAGGAGAATTGATGAGAGGTGGTTCTGGAAAAGCTACTTATTATGTGCGATTAATGTAGATTAAGAACAAACATTCGAAGTGCAAGGGAAGATTTATGGACTTGTAATCTGGCATAATAGAATTATCTTAAGAAAGCAATAGCTTTTTAGATGGCTCTATTTTATTGACAGGTTTGTTTTTACAGGTATATATGAATTACGTCGTGATTGATTTAGAAATGTGTAAAGTGCCAAAACTTTATCGTCGCAATTATAAACATGCAAATGAAACAATTCAGATTGGAGCTGTCCTATTAGATAGTGAGTTCAAAAAAAAATTGCAACACTTAGAATATTTTAAAAAGGAAGGTGTTTTATATGAAAAAGAATACAGCAGGTAAAAATTTTATAACAGCGCTTATCATCATAGGAGTTTTTTGTTTTGCCGGGTGGATTGCCAGTATGTTTGACAGTGGACCAAGGTGTATCGAGACAGGCTGCTACAGACGTCAGGAACCTGATAGCGATTACTGTTATGATCACGAGTTATATAGGGAGGAATCCTCTACAGATGACGAATCATCATCCGATGACAAATCGTCAACGGACAGTTCCACTGATAGTGGCTCGTCCCAAAAAAACATATAGTAATATCAACAACGATCGTAACAGTGATTCTGATTCATCTTATAGCAATAATACAAGAAAAAATACATATGGAACATCTAGTTCCCCCAAAATCAGTACATACGATTCTTATGATGAGGGGTATGATGATATCTATATGGATGGTGATTATGATGATGACAGATATGACAATGACAGTGACTATGCAGATGGTGTAGATGATGCAATGGATGATGACGATGAAGATTGGTAAAGGAGTTGCAGAGTCCACCTACAAAATAAACACATTCCCCCCAAAAACCCCTCTATCCGATTCCCCTAAAATTCTGTATAATAGAACCATATAATACAGACAAACACGGATAGAGGAGGGACACTGATGTTAAAGACATTCCACACATCATACATAGGAAAAAAAAGAAATCGCGGGCAGTCACAGCTCTGGGCCTGCTTTTTCTGATGCTGTGTCTGACAGGATGCAGCATGGAAGGAGTACCGTTTGCAAACTGGGACTTATATCACAGCGAAACATACGAAAATGCAGAATCTTACCAAACCGGAGATTTTTCAGGTAATGCAGATGAAGTACAAACGTTAGCTGTATACTGGCGCTCCGGAGAGGAAAAGATCACGGAATCAGAGGGCGATTCTATTGAGATCCGTGAGAGTGGAAAAAATCTGACAGAGGATGCAAAAATGCATTATTATCTCAAAGACGGTCAGTTAGAAGTCCGTTTTTGCGCATCAGGAGCAACCATTCAAGTAAAACCGAAGGAGAAGCACTTGCAGATAGAAGTGCCAAAAACATGCAGTTGTCCATTCACAGTACATCCGCGGATGTGAAAGCAAAACATTTAGAGCAGGAGCAAATATTAGTGGCAACCATGTCGGGTGTTTGTTCCGTTGTACGAAAATAAGAAAATCTAAGTCTGCCTGAGTTAGGCTACGATAGAGTGACGTGTACGTCTTAAACGCCCCGTCCATGGGGCTTAAGACTTTTGCTGCCGTCCATGGCAGCAAAATGTGTTATCCGTTAAAAACACAGGGACAGATGTCGGCGGTAGGAACGATCGTCAGTGCCGGCTATGGATTCATCTGTGGAGCATATATGCCAATCTCTAATTTTGGCAAAGGACTTCAGAAAGGATTGTCCTATGTTCCAAGCACTTATGGAACCTCCATGCTTAAAAACCAT
>VOFE01001179.1_pt1 | contig 22000 bp, 29 predicted proteins | sample 5384071 | NCBI WGS metagenome assembly VOFE01 (sample SAMN12384724, study PRJNA508395) | human gut metagenome | isolation source: healthy gut D | host: Homo sapiens
TACAACAAGCTGCGCCGCACAGGAAAGTACTCCGCGGACAGAGGGCTGCGCCAGAAGCCCCTTCAGCACAAATAACAACGCGGCAGCCATCATTATAAGGTGCAGCGGGTACAGCTTTCGTATTTTTTTAAGGGAGAAAGCTATGGCGGAGCGCAGTCCCGGTGCTGTGCGCGGGCGGTCGTAATAGTTGCAGGTCATCAGAAAACCGGACAGCGCCACGAATACGGAAATTGCCCACGGCCCCAGCCACGGTGCGCCGCAATGGGACAGGACCACGCTCAGAAATGCGACTGCCCGCAGCCCCTGCAAACGGGCCTCCTGGCGTTTGCTGTTTCAGATAGCGGGAAAAAAAGCTGTCGGCGATTTTGCGGGCAACAGTCTGATCGCGGTCGATCAGCGCACGAGAAAGCTGCTGGATGGACAGGTTGGGATCCAGGGAGGAGGTCAGATCCTCCTGATGACCGATGATCATAAAATCCTCTGTTTCGGAGAAGTGAACAAAAGGTTTCTGGGCCCAGCTGCCAGGATTTCTGGTAGGAGGGCGATGCCTGCTCACATAATACAATTGAAAAGAATGGATCAATGGAAAGCGTCTGCTGCATGCGTTGGGAAATAGCGCTGCAGAGGCGCTTTTAATTCTGCCGTCAGCTCTGCTTCTGCGATGGAGGTATTGAGCAAGATGCCGATATTTTGCCCATTTGTATGGATGCCGTAGGCTCTGCCGAGGACGGAAAATGCCTCCGAAGCGCTGGAGAGGACAACGAGACGCAGTTTCTCCTTTTTGCGAAATCCTCCATGCTTTCGAGGGCAGGCATGTGGATGAGGATCAGGGAAAAGAAGCGGTACGGAAAGACCAGACCGTATTTCATATATGCCTGAGGCAGGGCAGTGACATCGACAGAGGCATGGAGGATACCAAGCAGCAGACGCTCCCGGACGAGCTGTTCCTTTCGTACAGGACGGAATGCACCTCTGAGACCTGGGCAGTCAGACTGTCCAGGGCAGAGTTTAAGCGGAAAAATTCATCATGATCGTCGGACAGACCGAGGTGTAGGGCGTGATGCCGAGTTTTTCCATAATGTCATCCACGGGTTTTAACAAAACCATGCTGTAGATAGCAGAAAGTAAAAACAACAGAATAGTATAAAAAGTATTCGCAAAAACGTCTTAAAAGAAAGGGAGTAACTGCTTTGAACTGCTCTGTGGTGGACACATAGTAGGTACACTGCAGCGTATTGGAGTTCTGAACGGCAGGATAGGCATTATAATCGGGAAAAGCAGGGACTTCATTTTCATCAGCGGACAGAGAAGGATCCCACCGCTCGTACAAATCTGCATCCGTGGCATAGATAAGCTGATCGCAAAAGGTAACGACAGCATGATAGCTGTTGTCGGAAAGAATGGCAGCAGCATCCCTGCGTAGCTCCCGCATAGCATAGGAAATTGTGATATAACCCTTCGGATTGGAGGAATAAAAAGGCAGACTGTGGGCATAGACAACAACCGGCACAGCGGGACGCGGACTGTAGTAGCGCTCATAAGGAATGTTTACAACCCAGGCCTCCTCCGTATCCATTTCCGAAAGGATCCAGAGAAAATCCGGGTTATAAAAATCACTGTAGGTGTACATGCCTCCGCTGGAATCGAAAACCCGTTCACTGCGGTCAAAATACAGACAGATCGTTTCGAAGGAGTACAGCTGAGTGTACGGAGAAATATCATTGATCATACGGGAAAAATAATCGATGGTAGGATCCGGTGAAACGAGGATGTGGTTTACGGAGGCAAGATTTGCGATAAAAACAGAACCTACCTTCATAACGGAAAAAGTATTTTCGATATTGGAATAGGCAGCGTCTGCCTTCGCCTCCAGCTGTTCCTTTAACTGCAGACTGTTCTGCCAGATGTTTAAGAGTGTGGAAACAAAAACAGGATCGTGGATAACAGTGTCAGAATAAAAAACAGGAAGAAAAAGTGTCTCGAGCGAATGATATTTTTCAGCTTTTTCTTTTGCATGGAACGATCGAATGATATCAAAACAATTGCCTCCCTTTGATTGGTTCTGACACCATTATACCGAAAAAAATGCACAAAGCAAAAGAAAGGGAGTGCAAAATGGATAGCAAAATCCGATGAATCTGCAAAAAATAAAGTCAAAAAGTTGCAAAAAGTCAATAAAGGGGTGATAGATCAAGGCTTTTTTTGAAATCGTTATAAATGTAACAAAATAGGTCGGATTTTTATTTTTAACAGAGCTGTGTTTTTATATAATGACCTCAGAAACGGAAACAAAAAAAACGCAAAGGGGCTGCAGCCACCAGGCGGGCAGCATTTACGGAACAGGACTGTTTCAGAAAAAAAGAGAGGGAGGAAGGTACATGACGGGAAAGAGGGGAAAAAACCGCAGCACTTTCAAAGGGCCGACAGCAGGGGGCCTGCAGAAGGCAGCACTGTATTTCTGGAAGCATAAATATCTGTATCTGATGCTGCTTCCGGCGATTCTGTATTACATCATTTTCTGTTACGTTCCGATGTACGGCGTAACAATTGCATTCAAGGATTTCAATCCGATGCTTGGAATCTGGAAAAGTCCGTGGGCGGGGACGGAAATGTTCCAAAAGCTGTTTGGAATGGAAAAGTTTTATTCCGTTTTCTGGAACACGATCCGGATCAGCCTGATCCGACTGATTTTCGGATTCCCGTTTCCGATTATCATTGCGCTGCTTTTAAATGAGCTGCGGCTTGGAAAGGTAAAACGGGTCATCCAGACAGCGATTTACATTCCGAATTTTATTTCCTGGGTCGTTCTGGGCGGTATTCTGACAAGCCTGTTATCGATGGATTCGGGTATTGTCAACGGCGTCATCAAGGCGCTCGGCTTTGCACCGATCGGATTTTTGACAGATGAAAAGTATTTCGTCGGCACGATGGTCGTTTCGATGATCTGGAAAACGTTCGGCTGGAACACGATTATCTATCTGGCGGCGATCACCGGAATCGATCCGCAGCTGTACGAGGCGGCGACCGTGGACGGGGCGAACCGGTGGCAGAAGCTGTTACATATCACATTGCCGTGTATCCGTTCTATTATTATCGTTGTGCTGATTACGAGAATCGGCGGACTGATGCAGGCGGGCTTTGAACAGATTTTCGTATTGTATCATCCAGGCGTATACGGGACGGCGGATATCATCGATACCTATGTATACCGGATGGGCTTGCAGGAAGGCAAATTTGAGCTGGCGACAGCGGTCGGCTTGTTTAAATCCGTGATCAACTTTGCACTGGTTGTCATTGCAAACAAGACAGCACGCATGGCAGGAGAGGAGGGAATTTACTGATGAGCAGGGAAAAGCCGAAAAAAAAATCAAGGTTTCTGTCGGCAGCAGGATTTTTGACACAGTAAATCTGATTTTTCTGATTCTGCTGGGGCTGACAACCTTTTACCCCTTCTGGGACTGCCTGGTTGTTTCGTTTTCCTCGCTGAAAAGCTATCTGGCGACGAACATCCATTTATGGCCGGACGAATGGTCGTTTGAAGGCTATGCCTATATGTTAAAAGCTTCGATCTGTGGAGATCGTATGCGAACTCGATTTTTATCACGGTTGTCGGCACACTGATCAACATGCTGATTACGACGATGGCGGCGTATGTGCTGTCGAAAAAGGATTTAAAGGGACAGCGGTTCTTCATGTTTCTGGCAGTGTTTACGATGATGTTTACCGGCGGAATTATTCCGACCTACATCGTTGTAAAGGATCTGCATCTGATGAATTCGCTGTGGGCGATGATCCTGCCGTCGGCGGTCAACACCTACAACCTGATTATTTTAAGAAACTTCTTCTTGGAGCTTCCGATGGAGCTGGAGGAAGCGGCGCTTTTGGACGGATGTACGGAGATCGGCGTATTGTTTAGGATCATGCTTCCGATTTCCAAACCGGCGCTGACGACGGTGACGCTGTTTTATGCAGTCGATCACTGGAACGACTTTTTCTCGGCGATTATGTATATCAATAAGAAAGAAGCATGGCCGCTGCAGCTGTTTTTACGGTCGATGCTGTTTCAGAATGACGCAGCATATTCCAGCGGCGGAGAAAGCCTGTTTTTATTAGGACAGCCGATGAAGATGGCGGCTGTGATGCTGGCAATTATTCCGATCATGTGCGCGTATCCGTTTTTCCAAAAATATTTCACAGCAGGGATGACGGCAGGCGCAGTGAAGGGGTAAAATATAAAAGGGAAAGAAAGAGGGAACAAAATGAGAAAAAGAAGTAAGTGTGCATTTCTGGCAACAGCGATGGCAGCGACAACGATTCTGGCAGCAGGCTGCGGCAACAGCGCTTCGGGTGGTCAGAACACTGCGGATTCTGCAGAGCGGGTTCCGATCCGTTGGCTGACGACCGGCGACGCTGCGGCAGAAGCAATTCAGGATAACGACCGCATTATTGAAGCGATCAACGAAAAACTCGGCATAGACCTGACGGTTGAAATCGTTCCGGAAGCCAATACGGAAAAGGTCAACGTTGCGATGGCGTCCGGCGATTTCCCGGATGTGGTAACTGGTGCATACGGGACGAGCGCAACCCAGCAGTGGATTGATGATGGAATGGTTATTCCGCTGAATGATTACATGGATTCCTTCCCGAGCATGAAGGCATGGCTGGAAAATTACGAGTGGTCGGCACAAAATGGAAAATATTACGGCATGCCGTTTATTACACAGTACAGTGTGGCAAATACCCTGATCGTGATGCGTCAGGACTGGCTGGATAATTTGGGATTGTCCTATCCGCAGACGTTGGATGAAATGAAAGACGTCATGCTCGCTTTCACAAACGATGATCCGGACGGCGACGGACAGAACAATACATACGGCTACACGGCAGAAAAGCCGGGACAGTTTGACTGGGTATTTTTCGCATACGGACTACCTATGCGGACTATTCGCTGGATGAAAACGATCAGGTAATCCCCGTTTTTGAAGATCCTGCGTTTGTAAAGGGCATGACCTACATCAAAGAGCTGTGGGATGCAGGTGCGATCGATCCGGAGCTGATGTTGAATGATATGTCTAAAAAAGAAGAAAAGTTCTATCAGGGCAAAGCCGGCATGATGCCTGCACCCTGTTCCGTCCTGTGACCCGTCATGAAAACAGCGTCAGAGCTGTTCCCGGACGCTTCGATCTGCTATGATCTTTCCCCGCAGGTCGGACGGCGCGAGAGGCTTAAGCAAGCAGGGCAAGAGCGGTATGATGACCTGTATTACCGCAGCCTGCAAGAACCCTGACAAAGCGGCAGCATTTGTGGACTTCATGGTTTCGGAGGAAGGAAATAACCTGTTGCGTCTTGGTATCGAAGGTATTCATTACACCAAGGATGGCGACGAAATCGTCTTCAACGAAGAAGAGCGTGCAAAGGATGCCTTCTCTCCCAATGGCTGGGCGCACGCGCTGGCGTGGAGCTCCTTCTACTGGCCTCTGGAGAGCAACTACATCCCTGTAACCGATCCGAACCGGGAACGTGCGCTGCATACCGTTGATCTTGCGACCCAGTGCCAGGTTCCGAACCTGATTAAGCAGAAAACGCAGGTTGAGATCGAAAACGGCGCCGCAGTGGACGATATTTACACCCAGTACTTTTCGGATATGCTGCAGGGTAAGCTTTCCATCGAAGAGGGTGTAGAGCAGCTGAGCAAGTCCTGGAGAAGTCAGGGCGGTGAAGAGATCCTTGAGGCAGTCAATGCAGAGTATCAGAAAACAAAAGCAAAGCAGTAAAAAGGAAAATGTAATAATATGGAAAAAACAGGGAAAAAACCGAATATTATCATGATTCTGGCAGACGATCAGGGTCCCTGGGCGATGCACTGCGCCGGGACACCGGAGCTTTATACGCCCAACCTGGACAGAATTGCAGAACAGGGAATGCGGTTTGACAGCTTCTTCTGTGCCTCGCCGGTATGCTCTCCGGCGAGGGCATCCATTCTGACCGGGAAAATGCCTTCCGCTCACGGCGTACAGGATTGGCTCAGAAGCGGAAACTTAGACGGCGAGAAATTTGCCGCCCAGGGAAAGGAAAATCCTTATTTCGAGGGCTATAAGCAGGAACGGAAGCCGATTTCCTATCTGGAAGGACAGCCCACCTACACAGACATTCTTGCACAGAACGGCTATCACTGCGCACTCTCCGGAAAATGGCACCTGGGCAACAGCATCGAACCGCAGCAGGGCTTTCAGGAGTGGTACACCATCGGCATGGGCGGCTGCTGCTATTACCACCCGGACATGGTGGACCATGGAGAAATCACCGTGCATCATGGGGAATATGTGACAGATCTGATCACGGATCGTGCACTGGAATATTTAAAAGAGCTGGGCGAAGGGGACGCCCCGTTCTATCTGTCTGTCCACTATACTGCACCCCATTCTCCCTGGGAAAAGGAGCACCATCCTGCAGAGTGGATCGATTACTATGATGGCTGCACGTTTCCCAGCATTCCAAACGTGCCGGATCATCCCGATCTGCGCACCGGCGCGGTATATGGAACCGGTAAGAGGGAAGAAAATCTGCGGGGCTATTTTGCGGCGATCAGTGCGATGGATGAACAGATCGGCAGACTGCTGGATGCAGTAGAAAAACAGGGGCTGGCAGATAATACCGTGATCCTCTTTACAGCGGACAACGGAATGAGCATGGGACAGCACGGCGTCTGGGGGAAGGGTAACGGGACATTCCCGATGAATATGTATGATTCCGCAGTTAAGGTGCCGTTTCTGATTTCCTGGCCGGGACACATTCCTGCCAATACCGTCTGCAGCGAAATGATAAGCGCCTGCGATCTGCTCCCGACGATCCTTAAGCTGACGGGACTTTCCGACAAGCAGCCTACGGGACTTCCCGGAAGAAGCTTTACAGAGCTTTTGGCGAGCAGACAGCGGGAGCACCGCGACGAGGTCGTGATCTTCGACGAATACGGGCCTGTCCGCATGATCCGGACGAAAGAATGGAAATATGTGCACCGTTATCCTTATGGAAAACACGAACTGTATCACCTCGTGGATGATCCGGGAGAAGAGAAGAATCTGTACGGTTTACCGGAATATAAAAAATTGGTAACTCAATTAAAGGGCAGGATGGAAAAATGGTTCTGCACCTATTCCGACCCGGCCATCGACGGCGTGCGCTCCGCGGTCAACGGCTCCGGACAGCTCTGCCGCCCGGGTGTGTATGCAATCTATGAGGATCCTTTGCACCAAAGGGCGTGGAATGATTACGAGTTGTTTGTCAAAGAATAAGATTGAGCAAGGCCGGTCAGGGAAAGATTCTCTGACCGGCCTTTTGCAAGCTCGTTCATCAGTCGGATGGTTGCCTGTGTCTTTTCAAAATCCTGCATATCGAGAATTGCATAGAATATGGTGGCATAAACAATTGACAAAATTGAATAATGGATATATCATATGGGTATCAATTGATACCTTGAGGGTACTTTATGGACATGAAAATCATTAAAGTGAAAAGAGATTATGCTCATGCTGTATGGAAGAACATGAAGTGAAAACCGTTCTTATTATGGATCAGGCTACGTTTAAGAATCGCACAGTAAATTATGAGGCATCGTATTTCTTCTGTGAATTAGCAAAAGAACTCTACATGGATGAGCAACAGATGCACGACAATGATATAAGACTGAAGGATGCATATAGAAAAAAGGAAGGACTTTTAACATCAGCACAAATAGTGAGAAATTAGAGCAAAAGTATGGTATAAGCCAAAGCGATTTATGCTTATTGTTAGGTTGGGGTGGTAAAACTATTACAAGATACGAAAGCCACCAAGTGCAGGATAAGGCACATGATACCATTCTTAAGAAAATAGATCAGGATCCAGAATGGTTTCTGTCTCTTTTAAATAGTGCGAAAGCAAAATCTATCAGCAGAATCTTATCAAAAATATTTAGCGGCAGCAACCTCTTTATACGAGGAAGATCGAGATGCCTATCTCAGAAAAGCAATTGAAGCGAGCTATGCAAAGTTCCAGGAAATCAAATGTTTCATGGAAACACAGATTTATCATTGGATAAAGTTGTTGAGGTAATTAGATATTTTGCATCATCAATTAAAGTGACAAGTCTTTATAAGGTAAAATTAATGAAACTTATATGGTATGCAGATGCATTATCTTATAAAAGAAGAGGTTTTGCAATTACGGGCTTAGTATATCAAGTACTTCAATGGGAGCTGTTCGGTGGGACACAATTCCATAATTGACTTAAAAGATGTTCCTTGCGAAGAGGTTGATATGGGTGAAACAAATGCATATCATTTTTTCTTTGAGCGGAGAACAGACTTTTGCCGCATTGTCAAAGGAAGAGAAGGATATTTTGGATTTTGTAATAGAGAAACTTGGAAAGATGAGTAAGAATGAGATTATAAGCTTTATGCATAAAGAGCAAGCATATGTTGAAACTGCTCCGAGAGATATTATTCAATTCAAATATGCAGAAAGTTTGCAAATCTAAACAGAAGGGAGGACAATCAATGCTACAAGAAAGTAATCGCATAGAATTTAAAGTGGAATTGAATGATAAACTGGAAAAAGAAGTGGTGGCTTTTCTGAATAATAAAGAAGGTGGCATTTTATACGTAGGAGTAGATGATAATGGAAAGCCAGTTAGAATCTCAGATATTGATTCTACACAGTTGAAGATTGCAGATCGTATAAAAATAACATTCTTCCGTCAACTTTGGGGTTATTTGATATTGTGACTGAAGAGATAGATAATATTTCTGTAATTAAAATCTTAATTTCCAGTGGATTGAAAAACCATATTATATAAAGAGACAGGGAATGTCACCAAATGGTTGCTTTTACAAGAATGGGGGCATCATCTCAACCGATGTCAACTGTAATGATTGACGATCTTTATAGCAAAAGGATTCATAATACATTGCGAAATATTGCATCTCCCAGACAGGATCTTACTTTTGCACAATTGAAGATATATTATCAGGAAAGAGGATTGGAACTGAATGAAAAGTTTGCAAATTCACTGGAGCTTTTAACCCCTGAGGGTAAGTTTAATTATGTTGCATATTTGCTTGCTGATGAAAATGGAGTATCTATTAAGGTTGCCAAATATGCTGGAAGCGATAAAGTGGATCTGATTGAGAATGAAGAATATGGTTATTGCTCTTTAATCAAAGCAACGCATCAAGTGCTGGAAAAGTTAAAAATTGAAAATATAACCAGAGCAAAAGTAACGAATACCAAGAGAGTAGAAAAATTTAATTGCACCTATTCCAATGCGAGAAGCTGTGATAAACGCAATTGTACATTCTGATTTTTCGAGGGAGATACCACCTGTTTTTGAAATTTTTAATGACAAAATGATTTTTACATCTTATGGTGGATTGCTTCGGGGCAAAAAGCAAGGAAGATTTTTTAGTTGTAGTAGTATGCCGAGAAATCGTGAATTGATGCGTGTATTTAAAGATGTGGGTCTTGTAGAACAATTAGGATCAGGAATGAGTAGAATTTTAAAAGAGTATGATAAAAGTATTTTTCATATATCAGAACATTTTATAAAAGTTGAGTTCCCATTTTCATTGCCAAAGATAATACTATCATTGCCAATGGCGATGATAATGGCAATGAAATTGGCGATGATGATTCAGAAATGATGAAAGTTCTGGGATTATTGGAGGAAAATGCTTCCATTACAGCAAAGCAAATGTCAGAACAAATGGATATAAGTGCAAGAAAGGTAAGCCGTCTTATAAAAGCTCTAAAAGAAAATGGAAAATTATCAGAGTAGATCTGACCGAAAGGGTACTGGAAAATCACTCAGTAGAGTATAATAGTCTCTTAAAGGAGAAGGTTATCAATGAACATAGACACATCTAATCTGAACTATATGCAGACGATCCTTGCTGACGGGACTTTCCGACAAGCAGCCTGTAGGATTTCCCCGGAAGAAGTCTTTACAGAACTTTTTAAAGGGCAGGATGGAAAATGGTTCTGCACCTATTCCGACCCGGCAATCGACGGTGTGCGCTCCGCGGTCAACGGCTCCGACAGCTCTGCCGTCCGGGGGTGGCGTAATTTATGAGGATCCCTTTGCACCAAAGGGCGTGGAATGATTACGAGTTGTTTGTCAAAGAATAAGATTAGTAAGGCCGGTCAGGGAAAGATTCTCTGACCGGCCTTTTGAGGTGTTCCACAGTTATTCCTTTGTTGTACTGTCTCCAAATAAAATCCGCATATAATCGCGGCGGGCATAGAGAATACGGTCAATGTAAACTTGTTGCCGTAAGCACGGTAAAAGCTGATGTAGTTGCCGCTTACAATAAATCGATAATGTGCTCTATATCTGCAATCGAAGATAGCAAAGCTCCGGCCTGAGCGTGGTTCTGCAAAATACGGGGACTTTTTGTAATTTTGCTTACGGTTGCCAATGCTGCGGATGGATTTAATAATTCTTCCTCAATATAGGTCTTGATTTCTAAAGAGATCATTTTGGACTTCTTCTGATAAATGCAAATTATTCATTAACAATCCCGAGGTTCTTCTCCACGGCTTCCAATGTCAGCCAGCCTTTCTCTTCGCCAGATTTCCGACCTTTGCAAGTTCATTCATCAGCCGGATGGTTGCTTGTGTGACTTTTCAAAGTCCTGCATATCGAGAATTACATATCTGCCGCGCCCGTTCTTTGTCAGAAAAAACCGGAGCGTCAACAGCCACATCATGCAGCACGTCGCTGTAATTTCGCAAATCGGAAATAGGTTTGATATTTGGCATATTTTCCTCGCGTTTCTGCGCACGTTTTGGCGCATGTCGAGTTTGTGTCAAGTGCGCGCAGACACAAATCTTGCGAAGATTGAAAAATTTTGTTTTTCAATCTTCGCAACTCTTTTTCGCTCATAGCATATCCCAAACTGCTGTAAAATTCAACGGCAGTTTTACAACATATAAATTTTATGGAATCTGAACGCAGAAGGGGACGAGTGAACTGTAATGAAGTTTATCCCACGCAGCACAGTGATGCGGATTGCCAGCTGTTGGAATTGCAGATACAGCAAAATTCACAAAAGCCCTGAAAACAATATAAAAAACGTGATATGCAACACCGGAAACATTATTTTTAACATATTAGGATGATAGGAAATATATGAAATACAAAAAAAAATGATTGATAAAACGAATATATACATTTAATAATGATATTTGTGAAAAGTTCTTAAATTTTTAATATAAATCTGAAATATTCAATATGCCAATGGTATTGCTTTTGCACAAAAAAAATCCTACAATTTAGATAAAGTGAAAATGTGGCATAAAAACCATTGTGAAACAGAAGGAACAAAACAGGGGGGAAAGGAAAATCGGTATGTGGAAAGCGACAATATCACCGGAGAAACGGAAAAAAATAAAAAGATCTGTCAGCTTTTTTCTGAGCTTACTTTTGATACTGGAAATGGTATCGGGAACTGGCATGTTTGCAGAAGGAAACAGAGTCAAAGCGAAGGAAGAAACTCCATATGCCGTATACCTGGATCTTTCAGGAAGCAGCACAGCAGAGGCGCTGGCATCAAAGGGATCTATGCATACGCTTATGACGATGCGGCAGAAGCAGAAGCAGCAGAACCGGTGAAGCTGGAAAAGGCTGAGGGACAGCAGGAGATCTGGCAGCTGGCTTGACCGGAAATATCAGCATGTTGTATTTTGCCAGGGACAGAAAAAAGAAAACAAAAACACCACAGGGGAGCTTACGATAGACTGGTCCTTACAGGCACCCTGCTACCGGCTTCAGGGAGAAGACCTGACCGGGGCAGGCAGCTTTTACGGACTGTATACCGTATATTTTGATGGAAGTCAGTACAGCGAGTTCTGTAAGAACGGCGTCAGCGTCTATGCATATGATTCGGAAGAAAGCAGTGCAGAGGACGCACCTGTTGAGATGAAGCCCTCTGATAAGGGGAATGGAATTTACGAATACTGTCTGGACAGACCTTATGAATATATCGCATTTATGGCCGGGACAGATGGATGGGATTATACGGAAGCGACCACACCGGTTTATACGGAATGGGACTTCCGGGGAACCCTGCTTTGTACTGGAGCAAGTGGACGGAGAAGAATCCACAGGCAGCTGGGTAAATCTTCATTATATGATTTATTTTGATGCATCGAAGATTAAAGAGGATCCGGAGTTCTTAAAGTCGGGCGTATCCCTTTATGCCTGGACAGAGCAGGAGGGCGGCAGACAGGAGCTTTCTGCAGAGCCGGTTCGGATGATTGCGTCTACGAAAGGCGAGGATATTTATCAGTACACCCTGGATCAGGCATATGACCATGTGCAGTTTTTCCTGGGCACCTCCTTTGATGCAGCCATCCAAACAGATGTCATCGAAATTGACTGGAACAGTCTGGCAGCACCCTGCTATCAGATGACCATCGAAAGAATCGAAGCGGAAACAGAAACCGAGACGCAGAGAAACAGAGACTGAGACGGAAACAGAAACCGAGACACAGACCGAGACGAAACACAGACAGAAACCGAAACACAGACAAAGACGGAAAACGAGTCTGAAACAGAAAACAGATCCCAGACGGAGACTGCTGCAGAAACACATACCACGGTAGAAACCGAGACCAAAGCAGATTTCAAACCGGAAACAGAGACTGGTGGCGCAGAGACAAGCTATGAAACGGAAAACAATGTGCCCTCTGCACCGAAAACGGAAAACGATGCTGCAGGCTCCGAAGGAAACACTCCGGACAGCGATCCGGCAGCAGAAGCTGCCTGGGAGCAGGAAGCGAGGTGCGAGACCCGTTTTTTTCACCTGGAGGTGCTGAGCGAAACGGTTGAGGCAAAGACCGTAGAAACCCTGGAACGGGGAACCGAGTCTGCCACAGAAGGCTCCAAACAGGAAAATACAGAAGAAAACAACAGAGAAACTGCATCGGAAAGCAAGCAGACGGAGGAAGAGACCAAACAGACCGAAACAACAGAAACCGGCACAGAGGATGCCAGCAAAGAGAAAGCTCATTCAAAGGAAACTGCCGAAAAGGAAACAACAGAAGAAATCCAGCAGGACGGAAGCCTGTACGACATGGGCGGTGAAATGAGAAAAGCCAGCCGTGTGGCGAAGGTTGGATTCAGAAAGGCAGCAGGAGGACTGGATTCTAACTATGTATATCTTGATACGACTGGGATGAATTTGAAAGAAGGACCGGATTGGACTACAAAAACTCCTATATATCTTTTTAAGAATGGCGTGAACGGTTTTAAAGAGGGCGAAAAAGTCACCGTATATGGCAAAGACTATTGGAGATGGCCAATTGACAGCACCAATGGTAATAAGGAATTTGCCTTTACCTATGTAGATAAATGGGATGGTAATGATGGGATTAATACGAAAGATTATTATAGAACAGAATTAGCAGGTAAGAGTTCTTCTTCTTCTGTTGGTATAAGTTTTTCTGCTGCTGGCGGAAAGGTGTTTGCAAGAGATACTGATGCATCAGGAACGATCGGAAGTACACAGGTTTACATTGTCAAAGACATCACTGCAGAAATCGCGAACAAGATGTCTTTATATTTCTATGACTTTACAGGTGATGTCAAAACCCCGGTAAAGGTAGTCTATTCCTCGGACAGCAAGTTCTCTGCGGGAACAACGGAATCCGTCGTGATGAATGGTGTTACTGATTTTTCGAACCTCTTTACAGCAGAACTAGAAAAGGCGAAAATTGAAGCAAAACCCTATGTGATGTTTACAGATGAATCCGGATATCCTCTGGGGAAAATTTACTATTTCGGACAAGACAGTACCAATGTAGATCCTGGCGTAGTTCCTGTAACCTATAAAGCTGGTTCTGTGGATACCTTCCTGTATGGAGCTACCGAGCTGAAGGGCGGTGACGGTACAACAACTACTATAAGCGGTTGGGGCACAACGCCGGATAACGGGAGTCTGAAAGACGAAATCCTCTATTTTGATAATCAGCATTTTCCGGTAGACCCAGAAGGGGAAAGCCAGGAGGTAACCCTGAAGATTGGATCAAAAACAGGAGAGAAGCTGAAACCAGATCCAAAGTTTCATGAGAGCTTGTACAGCTATACGTTTACGGGCGATGACACAACCCAGCAGACTGTTTTGACAGTGAATGATCCCAAGGGCAATATCTATCATTTCTTCTGGACAGATCGGGGCTGTAACCTGCTTCAGGTGACGAACAACATAGCAAATGTCACAGGCGAATATGGAACCGGAAAGAAAATCTATTTTGATGCGACCTATTCAAAGCTGAATACGCCGGATGGGGGAAATGATGGACAAAATTCCATTCCGAAAAGTGACAATGCGAAGGTTTATTTTTGTGCATGGAACGAAACTACTAATAGGTACCGGCGTGGAGAGATGATAAAAGCAAAGTCCCACGAAAAGGATGGACAGACCTGGGACAATGTGTGGTATGTGCGGATTCCGGAAGATGAGGAATTTGATAAAATTATTTTCTCTGCTGATGCGTTAGAAAATAAGGATAGCTGGTCTGGCGACTTCTGTGGCAGAAGAACCGCTATTCTGACAATTCCGAACACGAAGGAGTGTGGAGGAAAACCCTGCTTCTATGCAGACGCCGGTGATACTGCGGCATACAATGCTGGTGAATATAGAGGCGGTTACTGGGCTGAAGCATATACGATTCGGGATGCAGAGAAGTATAAGAAAACCGATACTGGTGGGAAAGTTGATGTAGTTGATATTGCAGAAAGTGGGTTTTTAGCAAATTCGAAGACCCTGTATGTAGACTCTACCTTCTATGACTACTACACGGATTATGAATTGAACGGTAATAATCGGGATTCCTATCCGGGTGAGAAGGAAATGTCTCATCGCAACTGGGTCACTTTCCGACAATTTGATCAGGCATTGAGTGATTATTATAAAAAAAATCAGGTTTCCATTCCGATCTATACGGGGCATTTTCAGCCGAGTATTGACAAATGGGGCTGTCAGTTCAACAGTGATAATATCGGGAGCACATTGAATCTATATGGAAGTGAGAACTATAACAACTTCTTTTCCACAAACAACTCTGCGATCGATGCGGGTGGAGATAAAAATGGAGGATATGACCGTGCAGCACAGGGGCTTGTAAGCTCTACACTGACGAATGGTGATGACTGAAGACAGCAAAGGGGGAATGTGCAGAGCCCCATTTTGATGAAGCATTTTTATTGGGAAAAGAACAGCAAAAATGCGGTCTTGGGTAAGGTTTATCATAATGTATCATTCCCGTTTAAACAGGAAAGGAGGAATGGAGTAGAATACTGGTACTTTGACAGCAGCGAAACGACACTTGCGATGCAGAAGGATTCTGCAACCGGGGAATATTACCTGAAGGATACAGCAGAGAAAAATGACTGGGCGAAAAATGTAAACAGTAGCGGAGCCAGTAAAGATACGTATGGATTTTTCCCATTTAATGAAACCACTGGCGGATCGATCGCAACAAAATATAATTTTGGATTTGGTACAAAATTAGAGATTAAATTCCGCCTGACAGACGATGGAAAGGTTCTTGGGGAAAACAATCAACCAGTGCCGATTACCTTTGAGTTTGCCGGAGATGATGATGTATGGGTATTTATCGACGGAAAACTAGCGCTGGATGTTGGCGGAGAGCATGGAAGGGTAGAGGGAGAGCTGGACTTCTACGATGCAGGCAACCGTGGATAAGGTAAAGAAAGCGCGGCAGACGCGGCAGACACAACGGGAGCTTCTCCTAAAATCAACAGGCTTCACGTTGGTGGGGATAGAAGCCGAGCATACCCTTACCATGTTCTATATGGAACGCGGTATGTGGGAATCTAATATGATGATTACCTTCAACTTCCCGGATGAGAACGAATTTGCAGTAGAAAAACAGGTAGATAAAAGTAAGGTAAATCCCTGTTTGCCGATTCCTTTGAGGATGCCTCCATATTCCCCTTTACGATCAAGAATCAGGCGACACACTATGGAACAAAGGAAGCAGGAAGTGGAGCAACGGTAGTAACAAGGAAATTTAACAGCTTTGACAGCAGTTCACCAGAATGACAAAGGCTGAAAGCTCGGATATTACATTTGAGCGGCTGGAGAGTATACCTGATCAAGCTGATCAAAACGGTGTTGCACACTGGTATGCACGGTAGAGGATACGGACGGAAAGCATAAAGATGAACGATGCGGCATCATCCCATATTCATCAGGCGGAACTCTGAATGCGTCAGAGGCGAATAAGTATCTGGATTTCAAGCTATATTATGATTATGACGACACTCCAACAGCAAAATGTATTTATCTGGAGCTGGAGGATGCAAGTGGGAAGAAGATCGGAGACTTGTTATCCGGAAAGCTATACGGAAACACAATCCTTAAGGAAAAAGCATGGAATACTCTGACCGTTGACTTAAGCAAATTAAGTGGAGCACCTGATTTTAACTATAGCCAGATAAAATCCATCAAATTTAATTACAGCTATCCCAGAGACATATATCTGGATGACTTTGTATTCCGATCCGGCGTGCAGGTAACGCAGCATATCGGATTTGAGGTAGATCAGAAGCCATTCCGGATTATGGTTCTGCTACATCCGGAAAACTGGAGAAGCCAGAGGGCGCAGTCTATTCTCTGAGCAATTCCTACAGTACAGATACCGGCGTAATTAGAGAAAATAGAACCTTTGTACTGGCGGATGGTCAGACCGCAACCTTCCGAAATCAGTTCCGCCGCGGCAGCTACATTTCCGTGAAGGAGGAAATAGATTCTCCTGCATTTGATACAAGCTGGAGCCTGTATGAAAACGGACATATAGTAGACAAGGTAACCGTAGATGGATAAAACGGTAGATATTATACCAGAGCAAAAGGTTTCCAACGTACCGGAACGCAGATCAAGGATGGCAGAAAAGAGGTATTTACGGATGACAATGAAAATGCCGGATATCGTTTGAACGCATTTTGGGCAAATAAAGGGATGTAAAACTGAAAACGCCATCGTGTTCCGTTCCTACGATAATCCGGATAATGAAAGCGGTGTTACAAAATTAAAAGGCGGTATTTGTAAATAAAGTCAAGGTTGGTTCCCCTTAAGATCAAAAAGGAAACAGACAACGGATTCAAATGATCTGAAAGGAATCTATCGCTTTCAGATTAAATTCACAAATGTCGCAGGAATGTCACTGGAAAAGGAGATTCCATTACGACAGACTGGATCTCATTAAAGCAGGATGAATCCTATACGATTTCAGGAATTCCCATCGGAACAGATTATGAGATTACAGAAGAAAAACCGACAGATGGATCTTTCCTGAAGAAGGTTCTGATCAATGACGACGGAACAACTTTAAAGATGATGCATCCTTTAAATGTAGAGAAGGGCTCCGTAAACGGTACCATTACAACAGAAACAGCAAGATACTGTCGTGAGATTTCAAAATAATAACAAACCGACCGGCAACATCGCTGTAACTAAAAAATGGGAAAAGACAGATGGTACACCGATTATAGATCTGAAACAGCTTCCGAAAGTATTTACCTGCAGCTGCAGAGAAAAGAGAAAGGTCAAGAAGATACTGAGTGGAAAGCAGTTGACTATCCCGGCAATATCGGTCCAGAAAAAAAATGGGTTGAAGTTACTCCCAAGTATAGTGGTTCATCCTACGTTTGGTCTTATTCCTTTATGGATCTGGAACAATATGTGGACAGCACAGTAGATCCTAAAGTCCGGTGGATCTATCGGGTTATGGAGGTGAATACCGACGGAAATGTGATTGCTTCCGACAGGACATACACTGTGGATGGAAAAACCTATCGAGTGACCTATTCCATGGATGCTTCGGCAGGCACAGCAACAGATCCGACAAAAACAGACATTGAACTTGCAGATTTTGCAACAGCCGATGGCAAGCAGCCGACGGTGAATATGACAGTGACCAATACCTATTTGGAAGAGCTGAACCTGATAATTACGAAAAGGGTAAAAAACACAACGGACGGATTGCTTTCCGGGTAGTGTTTAAGCTGGAGAAGAAGGATTCGACTGGGAGTGGTTTGAAACAGTCGGTAGTTCGCAAACAAAGGTTGACGGCATTGCCACCTTTGAAGAACTCGGTCAGGGAACCTACAGACTGACAGAAACAAAAGGCTGCAAAGGACTACAATCTGCTGAGTAATTCGATCTTAATTAGGATTGACACATCGAATCTGTACAGTGGAAGATGGAGAATGAAACGGAGAATGAAACAGAGGGAGGATGGACAATAACTCCAATCTCCAAAAAAAGATAATCCCTCATCATCTACAACACAAAGCAGCTGGTCCTTCCTGCAACAGGAGGATCCGGGTTTGGATTGGTTACTATGGGCGGCATTGCGCTGATGGCGCAGGCAATCCCTTATGGGTACATACTTCACGCTGCAATGCAGAAAGGGGGACGATAAGCTTCGGAAGAAGAGATAATACACCCCGGAGGTATGAAACACAGGCTGTTGGAGCAGGGGCTTATGTCCGGCAGCTGCATGAGGCGAAAACCTTAGAAACAAAGTACGGAGCCAAAACGTACAAAGCAGGAGAAGTAAAAAAATTCGGCTGTCCCAAACACAAAGGACAGCCGGAAAAAGGAGAATGGAAACAATGAAGAGAATGAAAAAGCTTCTGACAGGGCTCCTGACCCTGGGAATGACATTGTCGATGATGACAATGACGGCATTTGCGGATGAACCTTCCGCGACTGGCACAGCGCCAAAATGCCGACGATTGATACGGAAAGAACAGGTTCGATTACGATTCATAAGTATGAATACAATGGAACAGGTGGGTAACAGGAACTGGTAATGCTGATGATACTATTCCGGACGGCGCGACGCCATTGGCTGGTGTAGAGTATACTGTATGGAAACTCTCGGATTTAACTAATTATTATGAATATAATTCAACTGAAAAATTGCCCGATGCAAATGATTTTACAGTTGAGAAGAGTGGTGAATCTTGGAAGCTGAAAAATAGTGTTGATCTTCGGTGAACCAATTGCTTCTACAAAACAACTGGTGCAACAGGAGTTGTTGAGTTTACTGGTTTGACATTAGGAATTTATTTGGTTAAATGAAACAAGGCTCCACCAGATAAGTGTATAAACCTGTAGCTGCTTCTAAGGATGCAGGTTTTCTGGTATCAATTCCTATGACGAATCCTAAATAAAGGAGGAATGGATTTATGATGTAAATGTGTTCGAAAAAAGAATAAAACATTCGGTGGAGTGATTTTGACTAAAATGGGAAAGTGTGGGAGCAATGAATCAAATTTAAAAGGTGCAGAATTTGTTTTGCAGAAAAAAGATTGACGATGTCTGGAAGTATGTGACGAAAAATGCAGATGACAGTTGGAAATATGATGTTACAACGAAACCCACAACCAGCGCGAATGGAATTTTAAAAACAAAAAGATGACGGAACAATTCGGGTTAAGATCTTGCACACATGGAACATATCGCTTTTTAGAGGTTGATTCAACAGGATGAAAAGGAAATACTGGTTATATTGATGAAACTAAAGAATATGAGTTTACAGTAAAGCTGATGGAACAATTGTATGGGCTGCAGCTGCAGAAGGCTCTAACAAGGTGAATGGCACTACGGGTACTGCGGCAACAATTACAATTGTGAACCACAAGCCTAATGTAGAAAAGGATGTAAAGACAGAACTGATGGCACTTTGGGGAAAAGATTCCGATCACAGTGTTGGAGACGAAATTCCTTACAGAGTTACGGGTAGACGTTCCTGAGAATATTGCAGAACTGAAAACCTTTACATTAACGGATGCACCTGAACATCAGACATATGTAGATGATTCATTAAAAATTTACTCGGATGCAGATGCTACCACTCCGATTTTGGCTTCATATACTACAGGAACTGTGAAGGATGGTGATGGATGGAAAATCGCATTTACCCCTAATGATACTGAGCTGTCAACCTATGCAGGAAAGAGAATCTACATTACCTTTGATATGAAATTAAAAGAAGGTGCAGTAACTGTAGGACCCAACGGTAATACGAACAGAAATCAAGCTGGATTACTCCAGCAAAATTTTGCCGACAACGGATCCCAAATCATGACAATCCCTGGAACAGATGAAATCAAAAAAGAAACCACTGTTTACACGTTTGGAATCGCTGTAGAAAAAGTAGATGCAAGTAATGAAGCAACGAAGTTGCAGGAGTAACTTTGATCTCTACAGAAAATTGGATCCTGCTGCCACGGAGAGGGTGTATTAACTGATCCTGTAAAAGGATTAACTGGAAAGTTTAAAAAGGTAAAAGAAGATTTAACAACAGAACGGATGGCACAATCTCCGTGTCCGGTCTTGCTAATGGCACCTACTGGCTTGTTGAGACAAAGACAGTCGATACCTATAACCTGTTAAAACAGCCGGTTGAAGTAAAGATTGCAGCGATATACTCAGAAACAGAGGAGACTAAAATAACTACAGATTCTACCACAGGAAAAGACGACCACCACAACAACTAAAGTAAAAAATCTTACCGAAGCAGGAAACAATGGTGTATTCAAAACCGTTGTCAAGAACAGCAAAGGCTTTACCCTTCCCACCACCGGTGGTATCAGTACTCGTATTCACCTTCGCTGGTATTGCCATGATGGCAGCAGCAGTGATCCTGCTGATCACCAGCAAGAAGAAAAAAAGCAGAGTAATTCAGACAGATAACCCTTTTGTTATCTCTTCTATGGATGCTGCGAAGCTGTTGTGAAGTACAGCTGCAATTTTATCAGCAACGGGTCTGTATCGCGTTTCGTGTGCGCGAGAACAGATTCCGGCACAGGACAGGGGTCACGCCCGCCCTGTGCATCGCTCCTTCAGAACCCCTTTCCCCCTGAACGGGCGATACTGCGGTGATCGCCGTCGGTCTTAGAAACCGGCTGCGGCTGCGGTAATCGGGAAAGAAAAATTTGGGATTTTCTTTTTCCGTGTTGTGTTCCATTCCCTTCCTGAAAAGGACATCCGGGCGCTCTCCCGTGCCCTTGGATGTCCACAACGGCGCAGAGAAAATGCAGAAGCGGCGGCTGCCGCAGGCCTTTGATCTGTGCCTTTCCTTATAAAATGTCCGGAGGTTACTGTCATGGATAAAAAAAGAGCATGGTTTATCGCGATATTGTTTTTTCAGGTCTGTGTCTGACCCTGTATCCCTTTGTCAGCAACCTGATCGCCCAGTCCCATGCAAGTCAGGCGATCGCCGCCTATGATGAACAGGTTGCAGAGATGGATCAGGAACAGATTGACGCTGCCAAGGAAGCGGTCCGTAAATATAATGAACAGCTCAATGCAGCAGTGGAAGCCAGTGCCATGCAGGGGAGAGGATGGAATTAGCTACCTCGATCTGGTGGATGTGGGCGAGAGCATTGGTTTTATCGAAATTCCGAAAATTGACGTATATCTTCCCATATACAGCGGAACCGGAGAAGATGTGCTGCAGAAGGGCGCCGGTCATCTGGCGGAGTCCTCCTATCCCATCGGCGGTACAAGCACCCATTCCGTGCTGACCGGTCATCGCGGACTGCCCAGTGCGGTTTTTGTTCACGGATCTGGACAAACTGGAGGAGGGCGATGTGTTCTATCTCCATGTATTGGACGAGGTGCTTGCTTACAAGGTAGACCAGATCAAGGTTGTGCTTCCGGAGGAAACCCAGGACATCGGGATCGTGGAAGGAAAGGATTACTGTACCCTTGTTACCTGCACGCCCTATGCCATCAACACCCACCGGCTGCTGGTCCGTGGCGAACGGACCGAGTACATCCCGCCGGAGGAGCTGACAGAGCAGAATGCAGTGCATGAAGTACAGTCCCAGACCATCACGAAGCGGATCGTGGATGTATGGCCGTGGCTGGTTGTATCCCTGCTGATCGTGGAAGGTGTGGAGGATCTATTTTCCTGCTGATCG